>Ga0207695_10008503_pt1 | contig 12837 bp, 18 predicted proteins | sample KBSC54metaG_FD_184354 | JGI IMG/M metagenome (GOLD analysis project Ga0207695, IMG submission 184354) | Corn rhizosphere microbial communities from Kellogg Biological Station, Michigan, USA - KBS C5-4 metaG (SPAdes) (version 2) | ecosystem: Host-associated > Plants > Roots > Rhizosphere > Soil...
GGTTTGTGCAGTCGCTCTGCCTCACGGACGCGGGCCTGAATCTCGGCGGGTTTGTTGATGCCGATATCCTCATAGGTGGTGGAGACCTGGCGCTCCTTGGTCTTCGTGTCGGTCAGGACCTTGCCGGTTTCATCCGTCACCAGAAAGACTTTCTTGATGTCGAGCACGGCGGTTGTTTCGTCGGGATCGTCGTCGGCGTAATACCAGTCGGTGGACCAGCCCGTTTCCGCATCGAAGTCGAAGCGCAGAAAACCGCCCTTCACGGCGGCCCATTCCTCGTTGAGATCGTCCTTCGTCTGGTTGGTGAGCGTGCTGCTCAGGTATTCCCGGAAGCCGAACGCGATACCGAACAGCAGCAGCGCGAAGAAGATGGCATACGCGGCCGTGAGGCGGACCCGCAGGTTGCGGGACAGGCGGCGGAGATCTCGTCCGCGGAGGCGTATGTGCACGTCAGACCTGCCGTTCGGTAATTTGATCCGCCGGCCGTTCCACGGGATTCTCGGGGACTTCGATCATGTAGCCAATCCCGCGCACCGTCTGGATGAGCTTCTGCTGGAAGCGGTCGTCGATCTTGCTGCGCAGGTGCCGGATGTACACGTCCACGATATTCGTGAGGCCGTCGTAGTCCATGTCCCACACGTGTTCGACGATCATGGTGCGGCTCAAGGGCCGGCCGCGGTTGCGCATCATATACTCCAGGATGCCGAACTCCTTGGGGGCTAGGTCGATGCCTTCCTGGCCGCGGATGACCTTGCGGCGGATGCAGTCCAGGGTCAGGTCGGCCACTTGAAGTTTTTCTGGCGTGGGCTGGCCGCGCCGCAACAGGGCGCGAACCCGCGCCAGCAGTTCGACGAAGGCGAAGGGCTTGACCAGATAATCGTCGGCCCCCTGCTCCAGTCCTTTGACTCGGTCGTCCAAACCGCCGCGCGCGCTCAGAATCAACACGGGAGGCCCGACCTTGCGATTTCGGATTTTCTCCAGTACCTGCAGGCCGTCCAAGTCAGGCAGCATCAGGTCCAGGATCACCAGATCGTAATCGGTCGAATGGATATGCTCCAACGCGGCAGTGCCCGTTAGCGCGGCGTCGACGGCATATCCGGCTCCCTGCAATCCACGGCACAAAAAGTCGGCGATGCGCTTTTCGTCCTCGACTACCAGGATTCTCATGTTGCTTTCAGCTTAACCTAGTAGCGGGCCGGGCCTCCAGACCTGCCCGTAGCTAAATGGAGCCGCTATCCGCCATTCCGCCGCACGAGGTGGCGCATCCCGCGATGCTGCAGGTGTGGCGCGATCTCACGTTCCTGCATTGGCCGTACTCCCCGGACGCTGTGCGTGCCCTGGTGCCGCGCGAACTGGAACTGGATCTGTGGGACCACGCGGCGTGGGTAGGGCTGGTGCCGTTTGCGATCGAAGGGCTGACGCATCCCAGCATGCCGGTGATTCCGTGGTTGTCGAACTTCCTGGAGACGAACGTGCGCACGTACGTCGTCGACCGGCATGGGCGTCGCGGTGTCTGGTTCTTTTCGCTGGATGCGGCGCGGCTGGCTGCCGTGATTGGGGCGCGATCGGCGTACGCGCTCCCGTATTACTGGGCGGGTTTGCTATTGGAGCGCGAAGGCTCGGAGATACGATACCGGGGGCGGCGCGTGAGTCCGCGGCATCCGGAATATGCGGCGCAGGTGGGCATCGGGGAGAGGATCGCGAGTCCGAGCGAGTTCGAGGTGTTCCTGACGGCGCGATTTCGGCTGTACGCGCATCGCTGGGGGAAGCTGCTGTTGGCAAACGTCGAGCATCCGCCGTGGCCGCTGCGGCAAGCGCGGGTGATCAGTTTGCAGCAGAATCTGGTGCAGGCGTCGGGGCTGCCGTCGCCTGTCGGCGAGGCGATCGCACATTTCGCCGAGGGAGTGGAAGTGAAGGCGAGCTGGCCGGAGGTGGTGGGGTGAAAGAAAAAACCGGGCCCCGGTTTCGGGCCCGGTGAGGAGCACCTGTACTCCGCCTCGGAGGATTGCGGAGTGCAGGGGTGGAGGAGCTTGTTACGCTAGCAAACCGCCGTGTCCCAAGCAGGCCACTTCCCAACCTGTTACGTGATAGCGGGCCAGCAGCGGCGGCAGAACCAGGTCGACCACATTCGGCTTGGCCGAACGGAAGCAACCGGGAGCCGAGATGATCGGCACGTCGTCCTTGTACGAAAGCAGCAGAAGATTTCCGGGCTCGACGGGGGCGAGGAACCGTTCCATGGATCCACCCACACGGCCAATGGCCTGTCCGATCACATCTTCCGGTCCGGCCGGCGCAGTCGTGGAAGCCACCAGAATGACACACGGCTTCGACCGCAAGAGATGCTGCAGACAACGCGCAACGGAGTTCTCGTCTTCCGTACACGCTAAAACGAAATTCGCGTTCACGCCAAAGCGTTCCAGCCGCTGGCGCATGATGTTCTCGAACAACTGGCGTGCACGCTCTCCACTGATCGGATCGGTGTAAAGGACACCGACGCTGGGAGTGCGGACAGGCCGCGCCTGCAGGATTGGACCGCGCTCCTTCAGAATGCCGATGACGGCTTCCAACTGATCTTTGGCAACGGCAAACGGAGCGCTCTTCACAGTCGCGATGCGCTGCCCGGCGACGGCGTAGCTGAAATTCAGAGCGGTCGCGATCACGACGCTGGCGGTGCTGTTGATGGCTCGCAGCAGTTCGTCGTCGACCAGCACGCAGCAGTTCTCCGTCGCCAGCAGGTTGGCGCGGCCACCCGCGGCAAGACGGATTTCGAAACTACCGCAGCCCATTTCGCTGGCGACCTGGCAGACGGCATCGTCCTCGCCGACTTCGCCATCCTCCAGCTCGGTGACCCAGATAGACTCCATGCCTTCGGATTCGAGGACGCGCACGTCCTCATCACTGATCACATGGCCCTTGGCAAGTAGTTTCTTGCCGCCTGGCCGGAAAACGGTGCAGCAGAGGACTCTGCCGGTGGAAGCCTTCACGTCAACGGTTTGTGCCTTCATATTTCGCCTCGATCAGTGCAGGATAATTTAAGGCTCGGTTGTCCTTAAATTGAATCATACACTCCGGCGTGTCGAGAATAGCATCTATTTCGGTGGTCTTTTGTGGGGACTGCCGCGAATCCCTACTTTGGGGGTATTTCCGTCAACGGGGTCGGAATCTGAATGAACTGATCGTCGGCCGATGAGGTGTGAGCCCACATCTGCGGCTGCGATTCCGACCAGGAATCGGGCCGTAAAACGCGCAAAACGGCAATTTCGTCGCAGGCCGAGAACTTGGCACAGCGCAGGCAGTCCTTCCATGCTTTCAACGGCAGAACGCCGCGCTCGACCACGTGGAAACCGACTTTGTTGAAAAACTTCACAACGTAAGTGAAGGCGAAGACGATGTCGAGTTCGTAAAGGTCGGCCTCGCGTACCAGCGATTCCACAAGAATGCGGCCCACACCCTTAGTCTTGGCCTTCTGATTGACCGCAAGCGACCGGATCTCGCCCACCTTGGGGCTGTAGAAATGCAAGGCGCCGCAACCCAGCAGTTCCTCTCCGCTCATCACCACGAGGAAATCGCGGATGGCCTCGGACATCTCGAATTCCGTGCGCGGGAGCATGATGCCGCGCGCCGCGTAGTCGTTGATCAGATCGAGAATGAGGGGGATATCGTGCATCACCGCCTTGCGAACCGTGAGCCGCTGGCCGGTGCCCGACGCTTCCACAAACGAATCGGCGAATAATCCACTGATCATGCCGCCTGCCCCTCGCTCAATACCATGCGGGTACCGAGCGCTTCTCCGCCCAGCATGCGGCTGAGCACGCGATCGGCTGCTCCCGGAGCGATCCGCACCTGTCCCACGCCGCCGCGTAATGCGGAAAGTGCGGCATTCAGTTTGGCCTGCATGCCGCCGGTGGCGACTCCCGCGGCGATCAAGTCTTCGCTATCGCGCGCGGTGAGCAGCGGCCGGACCTGTTTCGACCCGTCGAGCACGCCTTCGACGTCGGTGAGGAAAATCAACTGATCGGCGCCGAACGCCGCGGCACAGGCGACGGCCATCTGATCGGCATTCACGTTGTAGATGGCGCCCTGCCGGTCGCCGGCCACGCAGGCAACGACCGGGACGAAACCGTTCGCCACCAGCAGTTGCAGCAGTTGCGGATTCGACTTGGTGACGCTGCCGACCGCGCCGAGGGCCACATCCATCTGCTCGGCCTCGACGAGGTAGGCGTCGATGCCGCTCAAGCCGACGGCCGGGGCTCCGGCGCGATTGAGGCCGGCGACCAACTCGTGATTGACCGTGCCGGCGAAGACCTTGAGGACGGCGTCCACGACCTCGGGCCCGGTGACGCGGAGCCCGTTGACGAATTCGCTCTGAATGCCGCGGTCGGCAAGATAGCGGGTCATCTGCTTGCCGCCGCCGTGCACGACCACGATCTCGATACCGTCGCGGCGCGCCTGGGCGATTTCCGTGGAGAGGCGGTCGCGCGAGTCCGGCGCGTCCAGCAGGGTGCCGCCGAGTTTGACCAGCAGTTTCACAGGAGCGCCTCGGTTTCGGGGAACCCGAGCATCAGGTTCATGTTCTGTACGGCCTGTCCGGCGGCGCCCTTCACCAGATTGTCGATGGCGCTGATGACGACCGCGCGCCCGGTGGCGGCGTCGTACGTCACGCCGATGTCGCAGAGATTGGTGCGCGCGACGCCGTGGAGGTCGGGGACGCGGCCGGGCACGAATAGGCGCACGAACGGCTCGTTGCGGTAGCGGCGGTCGTAAATAGCGATGAGATCATCGGCGCTCTTCACGCCGGTTGCGCGGAAGTAAATGGTCTCCAGGATGCCGCGGTCGATGGGCAGGAGCTGGGCTGTGAAGCTGAACTCGCGCTCCTCGAGTCCCGCGATCATGAGCACTTCGGGGACGTGGCGATGCTTCAGGATCGAGTAGGCCGAGAAGTTTTCGGTGACCTCACAGAAGCTGGTGGTCAGGCTGGGCTTGCGGCCCGCGCCGCTGACGCCCGACTTGGCATCGCAAACGATCCCGGCCGTCCGGTCGATGACGCCGGCGTCGATCAGGGGGCGGATGGCGAGGTTGGCGGCGGTCGGATAGCAGCCCGGGTTGGAGATGAGGCGGGCCGCGGGGATGCGTTCGCGGCAGAATTCGGGGAGCCCATAGACGGCCTCGGCGAGGAGGTCGGGCTGGGTGTGCTCGGCCTTGTACCACGCGGTGTAATTGGCGGGAGTGCCGAGCCGGAACGCGCCGCTCAGGTCGACGACGCGAGTGCCGACCGCCAGAAGGGCGGGCGCGAGATCCATGGAAACTTCCGGCGGGGTGGCCAGGAAGACGACGGCAAGCCCTTCCGCTTTAATGATTTCGGGATCGCAGGGGAGAGTTTGGGGTCCAGTCGGGTGGAGGAGCGGACAGGGCGCCCCGCCCTCGGCGCGGTGCTCCAGGAGGACAGGCTCGACGCCCGGATGCTTCTCTAGAATGCGGACGAGTTCGGCGCCGCTGTATCCCCGATATCCAACAATCCCAGCTTTCATGTGTATTTATTCGTTCTTCTGAATAAATATACCACACGTAGCCTGTGGTAGTGGTGGATGGTTGTGGGGGTTAAACATTCATCCGATCTAAGACTATGAAAAGATGTGAAAAACATAGAAAGCTCGTCGCGCCATCTGCTACACTCAATCCCTTGCCTGGTTGGCTATGGACAAAACTATCAAGCTGGTCCTCTGGCTTGTGTTTACAGTTCTATTTGGCACTGGACCGCTAATCGTTCGTTTCCTGAATTCTCGCGCAGATCAACATCCGATCCTGCTCTCGGATACCCTCAAAAGCGGCGATCTCTTCATCGTCGGAGCGGTGATCGCGGCGGATGCTATCGGGAAAGTTCTCGGTACTAGGCATGTTCCTCCGAACCCTCCCAACAGGACTTATCATTTTAAGAGGCTCGCTCGCATCGTCTGTGCTTGTGCCTGCGTGGCCTTACTGTTCACGTCTTCTGCAGAATTCGCGCAAGTCTCTGGCCGTATTGACGCTAAGGTGGACTATAATTCACCAAACGTCGTTCATGATTCGATTGCTGTATTTCTTTGCATTGTGGCCGCAGGCTTCGGCGTTATGCTACTAGTAGAGGATTGACTATGGACTCCGCAGTGACACTTTCGATCATTGCCGGGGGTGCCGCATTGGCAGTTTCCATTGCATCAAGAGTGCTCGGAAGCGTCGATAAGGATCTGTCTGAAATCAAGACCCCGCGAGTTTCCAGCCGCGCAGAACTGCGGAACCTAGGGAGCGATTTCAGGTGGTACTTGGATACGGGAACGCGGGCGCTACGCCATCTCCGTCTTCTTGTGCTGATTGGCTTGGCGTACTGTGCCACTAGCATAGGGTCTCTTTACCTAATCGATAAGGCCCCAGATTCTATCCTAAATCGAATCGTGCAGGTGGTTTCCATAGTCGCTGGTACGTTCGGGGTGGTGCTAGCGGCAGCTGGAGTAATCAGCGCAATGAGGATGGTAAGCAAACAACAAAAGTCCATTGAGAAAAAGGTCAGCGAGTTGAAGCAGCTGGCCCGAAAATGAACACTTGGAGTCTCGCATTAAGCTAGCAGTTCCGCCAACTCCCATGTCCGGTTCGTCAATCCTGACGCCATTGCGGGAGTCTGCCGGATCGTGCGATGCACCCGGCAGAAGTTGTAGTACGCAAAGTGTAGCGCTAAGGCCGCCCGGAGATTTTCTCACTTTTTACTGAAAGCGTAGGTCAAGCGAGTGAGGCGCTTGCACCACTGCCGCAGCGATCCGTTCTGCCGCTCAATGTGTGAGGTGCAAATTTTCTTCTCGTCTGGGTCTCCATAAACGGGCGTCGCGACCGCCTCAGCAAGGCGAGCGGGGCTGTAGCGGCGGATTGCTTCGGGCGAGTCCTGGTAGTAGATCTTCACCAACTGCGCATAGTCCACGCGATCACCGAGGATATTGCCAATCGGGTAGGGGTAGGCGTTAAGGCCATCAGTGGTTATCTGGAAACGGCGCCCTTCGTCCGTGGCGTTTGCCAGCTTCGTGATGAAGCGAGTAGCGGAAGTCACTGTGCGCTTGCCGAGTTCAAAGGCAACGATCAACTTGGTATTTCGTTCGATTCCGATGAAGCACCACGCATCACCGAGCGTCGGACCATCGCCGTGGCCCTTGTGCCCCTCCTTCTTGCCGACGTAGGTCCAGATCTCATCACACTGAATATCATCGACGGGAACGTTCCGAATGAGGCGATCCAATAGCATCTCGCAAGCGTTCGCCCGTTTCCACCAAGAGTTTCATGATTGTTTTCTTGTCCAGGCCGGTGATGCGTTGCGTGCTGCGGATCGAATTGCCCTCCACCAAGAGTTGCAGGGCTAGAAGCGCGGCGTCCTGGTCCAGTTGCTTATGAAACATCCCGAAGTCTTTTCGGTCGCTGAACTTCTTGCCACATTGGTTACAGCGATACCGCTGCATCCCATCGGGGCGCTTTCCGTCTTTACTGCATTCGATCCGGCAGTTGTGGCACGTCATTGCTCGATCTCCCTTGATCGAGCGAGCCAAAAGCCGGATAATCAGATTGAAGGGTCTGTGCGCCTTCGGTCGCTCGGATTTCAGCCCCGGCGCGGACGGCAATCCAAACCGGGGCTTGCTTTGCTACATGGTTATGGTGGAGGCGGCATCGAGCCTCTCCTTTCGATTGAGATAAAGGCCCATGCGACTGAACCGCATGGGCCTTCCTGCTTTTGAAGCAGCCTTTCTCAATCGCCATGTTGAAATTATGCGTCATCATTACTGCGCGGTCAAGTATTTTTTGCTATTTATTGCGCGTCATTTTTATCCAGTCAACTCGATCCGACACTTGCGTAATAAATTGCGCGATGGTACACTACCCGTGAAGGAGCACACCAAAGTGGGTACCGACATTACACTCCCTGACTCGGGATCGCGACGCCATAGAAGCCCCAATTACCCGCAGATCGGCCTGAAAGAAGCCATCGCAAAGGTGAGAAAGATCTATGAGGCCGACAAGCGCGCAGGCTCACGGGTTGAAGTGGCACTTGCTCACATGGGCTTCAATAGCAAAAATGGTGCTTCTCTGGCTAGCTTGTCGGCATTGAAGAAATTCGGTCTGCTCGAAGAAAAGGAAGGGCGCCTTTTCCCGACTCAACGGGCCGTCGAGATACTCAATTTTCCTGAAACCGATGAACGCTACCGCCGGGCGCTGCGTGAAGCGGCGTTGTACCCTGCGCTCTACTCGGAACTTCTGGATCGCTATAAAGAAGGACTTCCTTCTGATCGGGCACTCCGAGCGGAATTGATTGCCGATAAAGGTTTTAATCCGAACATCGTTGACGGTCTAATTTCTGCGTTTAAGGAGACGTTAGATTTTGCTGGATTGCCTGATGACGATGCGCTATCATCGAGCCAGGAATCGGAAATGAAAACTGATGCCGGAACCGAATCTGAGGTTGCCGAAGCTAGGAACGCTCTCCCCGCGCCGAAGGTACCGCTACCCAACACCGCCGAGGCGCATGGCTTGTTGCAGGTGAAACACGCGGCGGCAGGCAAGACTCGATCAAATGTGTGGACGCTTTCAGGAGACTTCACGGCGCGACTGGATCTGATTGGAGAGCCTGAAAGCGAAGATGATCTGGAAGCGCTTCGTGATTACGTGGATATCACTATTAAGGCACTGACCCGATCACTTAAGAAGAGAGACTCATCTAGCGAAGGAGTAACCAGGAATGACTTCAACGCCTGATGATTTCGATTGGGTTTCAGCGCGTGCAGAGTGCTCTCTGAAAAGGGTATTCGCCAAACTATCGCTGGACGTACAGGGTGATGTGGCGATACGAGAAGAATTCTCCCGAAAAACTCTAGATGGCCGCACGTTCAGGTGGCAGGAAGCGGCTCGCGGCTTCCTGGTTAGCCGCACGGTGCGCCAGGATGACAAGCATGTAACCTTCGTTTTGGGTGATGACGCAATCGAAGTGTCTGGGCATGGGGTCGGCAGCTTTTCAGCGTCGCTCACGCTTAACTGCGAAGGCAAGTGCAGATTCAGCGTAAATGGTCAAGAGGTGGAGTCTTGGCAACTCCGCCGCATGGCTTTGGATGCGCTGTTCTTTGGAATGTGACCCCGGCACCTTACCTGCACCACCACAACATGGGACCACTACCTAGCCTGTGGGTGGTGGCAAGAGTGTGTTGCATAATTATTCACTGCTTAACTGCCTTACTTTCTATTATTTACGGATGATGGATTTTGCCGGTTTTCGCTCTGATATCGTGGTGGGTTAGCACTGACTTCCGTTCACTCCCGCCCATAATCATGAGCATGACCACTTCCGAAAAAGCGAAGGCCGTCCGTGATGCGCTCCTGTCGAATCCCCGCAACGCCGGTCCTGAGTTCGATCCGTTCCGCACGGCACTCCGGGATTCGCTCGACAAGCCGAACACGCCAGAGTTGATTGACGACCTCTACGCCGCCTTGCCGCAGTAGACGGTCTGCGTCACCGCCATCCTAATACCCTTTTGCGCTTTGGTAGATCCCGGCTGCGATGAAGAAAAGGAAAATTGCGCCAATCGCAGCACCTACACAGTACGTAAGGATGTCAGAGAAGTAGGCGAGTCAGCCGCCGAACGTTCATGCGGATGTTTAGATTCTGGCGCTCGACATGGGACGTGCAGATGCGTTTCGGATCAGGATCTCCGTAAACCACGTCCCCTACGGACGCTCGTGCGCCTCTGAGAAACGTCTTCAAGCATTGGGCGCAACGATAGCGTTGACGCCCATACCAATCCCGCCCGAACTTTCGGGGTTCGATCCGGCAGTTGTGGCACGTCACCGGAGGGTTCCTTGTGACGCACGCCGATAAGCCGGATAATCAGATTGAAGGGTCTGTACGGCTTCGACTGTGCGGATTTTCGCCCCGGCATCGGTTCCAGCCGTTGTCGGGGTTTTGTTTTAGCACCCTATAGCAAATACATTATACGTGAGCGGTCACGGATTTGTCAATTCTATAGCGCTCACGTATTTTGCCGAATCTTGACCGCTCACGTATAATGAAGTCATGGCTGTAAAAGCTGCGAAAAAGAAAAATCCTGCCGCCGTTGCTCTAGGGCGAAAGGGCGGCAAAAAGGGTGGTCCTGCACGAGCAGCCAAGCTGACACCAGAACAACGTAGCGAGAGCGCACGCAAGGCTGTTCAAGCACGGTGGGACAAGAAAGCTAAAGAGGGCAGGGACTACATAGTTGTAAAGAGGGCAAGAATGAAGACCACTCCGACTACCAGTTCGACAACGGACACGTCCGACAAAGCCGTATTGGGGTTGTTGAAGCGTCTCAAGGAAACCGACGATCAAAACGAAATCCGCCAACTTTCCGATCAACTTGAGCGAGTGATTTTTCATAAGCAATACGCCAATACCTAACGGATCTGTGCGGGTCCGTTTTTCGAGTACAACTCCACGAGCCACTGTTCATGCCCAAGATCAAGTTGCCGCCGCCGAAGGGAAGTCTCGACCACCTTATCAAGCGATACCGTGAAAAACGGATTCGGGAATCTGATTTCCTCGAATTGAAGCACTGGCTTGAATCTGAACCCATCGTGCCGGATGGCAAGTGGTACAAACGCTTCAAGACCGGCTCTCTCGCTGGCAACGGCGAACGTGTATCAACCTTCCTTGCGCCGGGTATGGCAGTGGAAGGCGATGAGGTTCAGTGAGCCGGATTCAAAACAGAACGATTGCCGAAATCGGGAATTGAATGAACGCACTTCCCGACTCCGGTCCACGTGCGCTAACACCCTGATTCAGCAGGGGTTTAGCTTGATGGTGGCCCCTCTGCCTGCAACTCCATCTCAGGTTCTCACCTGAACCAACACAACCTTAGGACACTACCTAGCCTGTGAGCAGCTAGAGCCGAAGGCCCAGGCTGATCCCGAGCGCGTGATCAATCGCCTCCATGGTTGATTTCGAAAGGTGACCAAGGGTCTTTCCAAAACGCCGTTCGTCAACGCAGCGGATCAGGTTGCACTGCACAACACTGTCCTTTATGAGTCCGCCCTCGCCCTTGGGGACCGGAACGTCGACCGGGTACTTCTTGGCGACGTGGCTCGCGTCGGTAATCGCTGCGATGATGGAAACGGGCGAATACCGGTTGCCAATGTCATTCTGAATAACGACACAGGGCCGGACTTTGTTGGGTTCACTGCCAATAGCAGGATCCAGATTCACTTCCAAAACCATGCCGCGGGTACATGTGCCAGGCATCAGACGAGGTCAGACTCCAGGGGAGCGAATTCTTCACACAGATTTCTGGCTTGGGCGGCATTTGCAGTGTACCCTTCGGCAAGTTCGCGTTCGAGTTTCGCCCGTTCGAGCGATTCCAGATATTGCTCTACCGCGAGACGGATCAGTTCGCTACGGTTCTTGGCAAGTTCGCCGAGAACACCCTCGGCTCGGCTCAGGAGCGTCGCTGGAAACTCCACGACCACTCTTTTGACGCCGCCAGTCGGCACTGCTGTCGCCCTTGTACTCCTCCGTTTACGAGTTTTCATGGCAATTGTATTGTAGCCAAAGTTCGCACATAATATGTGCATGTGTAGTGGCATCCCTGATTACACCACAATGTGCATTCACCACTTCACGGAGGTCGGGCCGCCAGCCGACGGGATCGAACCTACCCCAATGACGGCCGTCCACAGGCCGATGAATCCTCAGCACCCACGCGGCCGCAATTAAAGCGCGCGTGTTCGCGATGTGCGGCCCGGCGAGTGCTTGCCACCTTTGACGAGTTGTTATGTGTGGTCGTCGACCGGTGGAAACCCGGAGTGTACGAGGTCGCGTTCACTGATAACGAGAGCCGTACCTAGGCCATGACGGCGGTCAAAGTCTAGCAATTGATGGTCTTGCACCACGAACCCGTCCACGAAGCAGCATTGCAAATGCGGTCAGCTAACTATTTCGACAAATGGATCCGCGAACCTGCGGAGTTCGTCGCCAGAAGATTTGAAGAGGAACTCGACAAACTGCGCGGCGGGGGTCCGCCCACGCCGATGCATCCTGTGCCGGCTTTCGAAACCACGCGAAAAAAGGCACCGGCGGCAAAGACCGCCGGCCCTACCGTTCCGCCACCGAGCGTTCCGCCAGTTCCCCCAAGAGAGGCAGCGAGTAGGCCTCGTCGTGGGCGGCCTTCGCCATCATGAAGACGGCGGCGAGTACCAGAAGCAACTCGACGACGCGGTAGATGTGGACGTTGTCGGGCACCATCCAAAATAGCGGCTGCAGGACGAATTTCGCGATCAGGTTGGCGACGAACAGGTAGAGCCCCTGGAAGGCGTGGAACCGGACCACCCGGTCGTTGCGAAACTTCATGGACGCCAGCACCACTACGGCGCAGATCCAGCCGACCGCGGGGATGTAACAAAGGATCGACGCGGTGCGAGCAGACACGCCCGCCAGCGGGTCGGGACCGGTTACCGGGATATCGCCGCCTTCGATCGGCTGGCGCTGGCCGCATCGGGCGCAGTAAATATCGACCGGCGAGACCTGGTTTCCGCATTTGCTGCAAAATGGCATCTAGTAATCCATACGTGCCGAGTGTGCAATCTGTTCCGGCAACCCGACATGCTACCATTTTCGCCATGAGAGCGCTGTTTGCCGCACTCCTGCTGGCCGCCTGCGCCGGCAGCCTGCCGGCGGCCAAGGACCTGGAAATCTACGCCATCGACGTGGAGGGCGGGCAGGCCACCCTGCTGGTCGCGCCGGGCGGCCAATCCCTGCTGATCGACACCGGATTTCCGGGATTCAACCATCGCGACGGCGACCGCATCGCG
>Ga0207695_10008507_pt1 | contig 12831 bp, 11 predicted proteins | sample KBSC54metaG_FD_184354 | JGI IMG/M metagenome (GOLD analysis project Ga0207695, IMG submission 184354) | Corn rhizosphere microbial communities from Kellogg Biological Station, Michigan, USA - KBS C5-4 metaG (SPAdes) (version 2) | ecosystem: Host-associated > Plants > Roots > Rhizosphere > Soil...
CTCAGCCGCTTATGTTCTCTTTCGGGCGGTGATGGGTCCCATCCTTGCCCGCACGGTTCAATAGATCTGCCTAAACAAGTCGTCTCCCAGAATGTGCTAGCTGTTCGTTAAAGGCTGTCGCGGTCCGCAAACGGAGTTCTTGGAAATGGAAGGTAAGGATTCTAGGCGAATTATCGGCAAACCTTACCTTGGGATTACTTCAAGGCCGTGATCCGCTCCGAGTAAGTGCTACTCGAGAACGATCTCCCAGGCGCCCACATCGCGCTCGTGCGTCTGCGTTGCAAAAAGGGTCCGTCTATGGCGGAACCCGCCCGCCGCCCCACAAATAAATAAAAGTGGACTCAGCGAGTACAATTGCTGCGCAGGAGGGTACCATGTCGAGTCCAACCCCTACGCCTCCACCAGCCCCAGAAACATCATCCATCGGAAGTCAGCAAAATCAACCCCAGCAGCAAATCCACACTCAGCAGGCTGAATCTCATCCAACTCCGCCGAATGAGCAGACCAGTTTCGATATCGGCGAAGAGTATGGCACCGCGCGCAAGAACCTTCCGCCGGCCGGAATTCTCGCGATCTGCATTGCGGTGGTGTTGGTGATCGTTGCCACTTACGCGCTGACACACCGCGCGCATGCGCTTTCTTCGGGAACGATGGACGATGTAACCGTAGTCGCAGTACCTGGACAAGACATGGTGATGGTCGCGATCAATGTCACAGTGCATAACAATGCCGAGAAGCCGTCGTGGATACATACCATCCAGGCAACCCTGGATACGGGGAAAGACAAATTCACCGACGACGCGAGCCCGGCTGTAGATGCCCAGCGGTACTTTCAAGCATTCCCGACTCTCAAGCAGCACGCGATCGAGTTCTTGCTGCCGGAAGCGAGGCTGGATCCAAATAGTAAAGCTTCTGGAACCATCATCGTCAGTTTTCCGGTGAAAGAAGACGTATTCAATGCGCGCAAATCGCTCACCGTTACGGTTGCGCCCTACGATGAGCTGCCGGTTGTGATCACGAAATAGTGACTGGTGAGTAGTGGTCAGTAGCTAGAAATTAGCAGATCGCTCTGACCGCTTAAGTCATCACTCGTGTTTTGGGATATGCTTCCGGCGCGCGAGATGAGTATGCGCTGTCGGGTTCACGTCCTCGTACTTAAGAAGGCTGATGGAGCCGTCCACTTCGAGCACTCCCAGCGCGACATCATGGTAAGTGTTGATGCCATGCTCGCGCAGCGCTCTTTCCAGTTCATCCATGCTGACATGCTCTTTCGCCATGTGCGCCAGGATCACTTCGCCATCGTGAATGAGCAGGGTGGGCTGACCTTGAACGAACTTGCGAAATCGGCGATTGCCACCGGAGAATTCGGCAATGAGATAGTTCATAAGCAGCAGAGTTAACGCTGCCACAATTCCGCCCGCGAGCGAAGTATCGGGTCCGGTCATGGCGTTCTGCACCGAATTGCTGAGAAGCAGTAGAAGCGTCAGGTCGAATGGAGTCATCTGGCCGACTTCCCGTTTGCCGCTGAGGCGCACTCCGATCAGGACGACGAGATAGACCACGAAGGTCCGAAGAAAAATTTCGCCGAGGACGTGCCAATGAGGAAGCATTCTGTGATTGGCAGCCGACGAGCGGCGTCGCCGGAATAAAAGTACCATCATTGTCGATTGTCTTCAAAGACTCATAGAAGGGTTCGAGTTGCCTCAGTTCCTATACTGCCGATATGCTCTTGTCACCAATGCTGACTTCAGCGCTTGACATACTAGCCATCGCCGCGCACCGCGATGATGTGGAACAGACCTGTGGTGGGACTCTGCTCAAGATGGCGGCACTCGGCCATCGAACGGGGATTCTTGATCTGACGCGCGGCGAGATGGGTACGCGAGGCACGGCGGAAGACCGTGCGCGAGAAGCAGTAGACGCGGCGAAGGTCCTGCAAGTCTCCTGGCGTGAGGCTCTGGATATTCCTGATGGGCGGGTGGAGAACACTTGGGAGAACCGGCTTAAGGTTGCGCGAATTATTCGGCAGACACGGCCGCGAGTGGTAGTACTTCCCTACTGGGAAGGGCGGCATCCGGACCACTACACCGCTTCGAAGCTTGGGTATGAAGCGTGTTTTGTGGCGGGGCTGGCAAAACTAGCTATCAGCGCTCAGCTATCAGCTGTCAGCTCCGAGGAGTCGGATTTCGGGAAAGTAGGGTCGGCGATGGTGGGCGAAAAACAAAGCATTCCCTCAGCGGCTAAAGCCGACAAAACCGCATGTGGTGGGGGCACGACTGTAAGTCGTGCCCTTTCCGGTCGCGGCGGTTTCCCAGAATCCGCGGGCGGGGCGCCCGCGCCACATAGACCTTTCAAGATTATTTATGCAACGCTGTATCACGATGTTCGGCCAACGTTTGTGGTTGACATCAGCGAACAATTTGAAGCGCGGTTCGAGTCGCTGATGGCTTACAAGTCGCAGTTCAGCGATCAGGAAGCGGGGAAAGATATTTTCCCTGCTCGGGCCGAAATCCGAGCGCGCATTGAAGCCATGGCCCGGTTCTACGGAATGATGGCCGGGGTGACTTATGCCGAGCCATTCCTGCAAAAAGAAGTTGGGCTGGTCGAAGATGTGACGGGCATTCCTGTGAAGTCCATCTGAGGTTTCTCTGCTCGGGCTTCGCCCTTCAACTATATCTAAAGTCAAAAAGCCCCCACCCTGTCTCTCCAAAGAACGGAGAGACAAGGATGGGGCACCCATTTTGTGAGAGATCCGGCGGTCTCAGGCTCGGTGCTGACTTACTCCGGCTTCATCCCCATGTCTTGAATCATCTTCTTCTGTTCTGCTGTCCAAGTGCCGGACATGTCGCCGTGCTGCATCAGGAGTTTTTTCTGGTCGTACATGGCTTTGGTGGTATGAAACTCCTTTACGTTCGCCTGGTGACCAGAAAGGTCCCACTCGCCGACGCCCTTGTCATGGTACTTAAACACGACGTTATCGACATAGGTGATTTTGTTTCCCCAAAGATCCATCGCAGGAACCACGTGCTCCGGCTTTCCGTCAGCGTCCCGCTTCATCACGCCTTTTTCGTCGAGAACATCCGGAATGGTGAGCGTGTAAGTATTCTTGTCGGGCGAGACTTTAAAGTCGATGTCTACGATTTTTACGCCCACGACGTGCGGCGGGTTCCAGCCGAACATGAAACTCAGCATTTCGTTGAACGCCTTTTGCTGGTCCGCGGTGGAGCTCTTATCGAAGTACGCTGTGCCATGCACTTTGCTGGCATCGGGATCGATGAGGTCCCCGATGAGCACGGCTTTGAAGCCACTCATGTCAACTTTGCCATAGTGACCATGTTTGATGTAGGTGAAATCGGCGGCATCACAACTGCCATGATCGGGGTGTCCATTCGACCGGCATGGGCAGCCGTAAGCAGTGCACTGGCACTCGGTCATGCTGATGCCTTGCACATCGAAATCGGGGATGTTCTTGGGAGTGGTCTTGGCTTGATCCGCAGCGATCGCCAGGCCGGAAAACGCCACGGCAAGTAAGAAAAGACCGGCGGACATTGAGAATCTCATACGTCCTCCTATGTTGTTGGGTTTTCTGCGAGCGTAGCAACTCTACCCACGTAAGGGGGAGTCGTCAAGAGGGTTGAAATGGGCGACCTCCATGGGCTTTCTAGAGCTTCGTTGCGACCGCTAGTCCGTCGCGGATGGGAAGAATCGTGGTGAATAACTGGGGAGAGGCGTACAGCAGGCGATTGAATTCCTGGATGGCTTTTGTGGACGCCTCGGACGGATTGTTTTCTGTGACTTTGCCACTCCATAGAACATTGTCAGCAACCAGAAGGCCACCTTTCCGCAGGCGAGGAAGCGCCATACGGAGTGCGCGGGGATAGTCTTCTTTATCCAGATCGCAGAAAATGATGTCGAACAGATGAGTCTGTTCGGAGAGTAACTCGATGGCATCGCCCACTTTTATGGTGATGCGTTTGGCGACTCCAGCACGCTCGAAATATCCGCGAGCTTCGTCGGCATTTTTGCGATCGCCGTCGGTGTAGATCACGCGGCCGCCATCGACGATAGCGCGGGCCCACCAGATGGTGGAATATCCAATAGCCGAGCCCATCTCAAAAACATTTTTCGCGCTGGGGATCAAAGCTAATTGGTGCAGGATACGTCCGACAGCAGGGCCCACAATCGGAATGTTGCGCTTAGCTGCCTGCTCTTCCATCTCGGTCAGGACTTCATCGCGAGGCGGCAATAGGGAGTAGAGATAATTCTCCACCGGCTCAGAGGTGATTCCGTGCATCATCCAGCGCGGCTTGTCAGAAGTTTTCGGCATATTGCATTCCATCTCGAGCGCACAGATATTCTATTGAAGGTTTTGAGATCAATAATATAGCGTCTTTGCCGCCATCCGAGGCGTGGGGAGTAATATGTTGGCTCCATGACTCAACTCAAAGTGCTGATTTCTCGAGAGAAGATCGCCGAACGGGTTGCGGAGATGGGCAGGCAGATCACCGCTGATGCAAAGGGCGAGCCGGTAATTTTCGTCGGAGTGCTGAAGGGCGCGGCGGTTTTTCTGAGCGATCTGGTGAGACAAGTGGAGGTAGATGCGACCTTTGAATTTATCGGCGTATCAACATACGGCAATCGCCCCACGCCGACGCAGGAGCTCAGGTATGCGTGGGACTCGACTGGAGAAGTAAGACTGACGAAGGATGTGGACCAGTCGCTTCGCGGGAAGAATGTAGTCCTGGTGGAAGATATTCTGGACACGGGATTCACCCTGACGTTTCTGAAGCGGCTGTTGCAGGGTCACCAGCCGAAAAGTTTTCGCGTTGCGGTGCTGCTGGATAAGCCTTCTCGACGCAAGATGCCGGTGCAGGCGGATTACACGGGCTTTGAAATTCCCGACGCGTTTGTGATCGGGTACGGCCTGGATTATGCGGAGCGATATCGCAATCTTCCGGACATTTGCGTGCTGCCCAACGGCCCGGCGGTCGATGAAACTTGATCCTAACATTCCACAGTTGAGTGTGACGAACGTAAACAGTGTACACATCTCTGACTGCTATGATTAAGCAGTCGAAATGGCCGCCGTTCAAGCTGAAGCGCAATCGCGAATCGATCCCCTGCTGCTGGAAGTCGCCGACGTGGTCAACACCACGCTCGATCTTGACACCACGCTGCGCAGGGTGGCGGAGCTCGTCCGCAAAGTTATTGATTACGACATTTTCGGCATTCTGCTGCTCAATGAGAAGACCCAGGAGCTGTATTTCCGCTTCAGCGTCGGGCATTCAAAAGAAATTGTGGAACGCATTCGAGTGAGAGTCGGGGAGGGTGTGACCGGAGTTGCGGCGCAGCGCGCGGAAGCGGTGCTGGTGGGCGATGTTGCCAGCGATCCGCGGTATATCTCAGCGGTGCCGAATGTGCGCTCGGAACTGGCGGTGCCGTTGATCGTGAAAAACCGGGTGATTGGCGTAATCGATATTGAGTCGCCGCAGCCCGATCACTTCACCGAAGAGCATAAACGCCTGCTGACACTGATTGCATCGCGCATGGCGGTGGGCATCGAGAATGCGCGCCTATATACGCGCATGACGCGGCAGACGAAGACGCTGCTGCTGCTGAACGAAATCGCGCGCGAGCTCACGTCGATTTTGAACCTGGATGAACTGCTGAAGCGGGTCGGCGAATCACTCAGCAAGTTGATCGATTTCCAGATGTTCAGCATTTTGCTGATCGATGCTGCGGGAGAGAAATTGCAACACCGCTTCTCCCTACGGTTCCAGGAAAATATTCAGCTGAAGAACGATATCCCGATCGGAAAAGGAATTGTGGGCGCGGCGGCGGAAGAGCGCCGGGCGATACTGGTCGGGGATGTAAGGAAGGACGCCCGTTATATCGAGTCGAATCCGGAAACACGGTCGGAGCTGGCGGCGCCCCTCATTTACAAGGACAAGGTGATTGGCGTGCTGGATCTGGAGCACACCAGGAAGAATTTTTTTACTGAAGATCATCAGAGAACAATCACAACCCTGGCAGCACAGATTGCGATTGCGATTGAGAACGCTCGTCTATACGAACAGATTGCGCGCCAGGAGGGCCGACTGGAGCGCGACCTGGCGATGGCGCGGGAGTTGCAGATGCGGTTGTTGCCGCAGACCCTCCCGCAGTTGGCACATCTGGAAATTGCTGCGAAGTTCAGCCCGGCGCGAACCATCGGCGGCGATCTCTATGATTTTTTGAGCTACTCGCAGTCGCGTCTGGGACTGGTAATCGGGGATGTGAGCGGCAAGGGAGCGCCGGCAGCAATCTATGCCGGAGTAGTAGCAGGAATTTTGCGCTCGCATGCTCCGATGGAACCGGCGCCGGCGGAGATGCTGACCGCGGTCAACTATTCGCTGGTCGAACGGCGAATTGATGCCCAGTTCGTGTCGCTGATTTATGGCATATGGGATGACGCGAACCTTACACTGCAAGTGGCAAACTCGGGACTTCCGCGGCCGGTTTATTGCCATAAAGGCAAGACGCAGCTGATAGAGGCCACCGGTCTGCCGCTCGGCCTGTTTGAAGACGCGGAGTACGATGAGTTCGTTTTTCAAGCGGAAGAAGATGACATTTTTGTTTTCTTCAGCGACGGAATTCTTGACGCGACCAATCGCGCAGGAGAACTGTTCGGCAGGACGCGCCTGGAAAAGATCATCGCGGAGTGCTCATCGCAGCCGGCGGAATCGATTGTGAAATCCATCTTTAAGGCCGCGAGAGACCATGCATCCGGTGTGGAAACCTTCGACGATCAGACTGTGGTCGCAATTAAAGTTAAGGGGAGCGCGCCACCGCGCACGTGAAACACACCTTCGAACGACCTCCTGGATTTGTTTACAGCTCGCAGAAAAAACGCGTTCCTCGCAGTTCGAGGAAGGCCGGCAGAGTTGCGCCTATCCGACAGCTGAACTGCGAGCAACTTCCGCTGTCAGATCTTGCAGAACGATTCGGAACGCCGCTTTATGTGTACTCCGCGACAAGTATTCGCGAACGGGTTCGGGGCTTTGCGCGCGCTTTTGGCGGCGTCTCGCACGTCTGCTATTCGGTCAAGGCCAATTCGAATCTCAGCATTCTGCGACTGCTGGCCAAAATGGGCTGCGGCTTTGACGTGGTGTCAGGCGGGGAACTGGAGCGGGTGCTGCGCACCCACATGCCCGCAGCGAAAAGGGTTGTTTTTTCCGGGGTGGGAAAAACGGCGGCGGAGATAGAGGCTGCGCTCAAAGCCGACATTCTGCTGTTCAATCTGGAGAGCCCCGCTGAAATGGAAGTGGTTGCGGCGTGCGCGGCAAAGCTGAAACGCAAGGCACGCATAGCGTGGAGGGTAAATCCGGATGTTCCGGCAGAAACTCATCCTTATATTTCGACCGGATTGAGGAAGCATAAATTCGGTGTTCCGATTGGCGAGGCGCGCGAATTATATGCAGAGGCGGCGCGATCGAGATATCTACAAGTTGCCGGAGTGAGTGTGCATATCGGGTCACAGATCACGCAGTTTGCGCCGTTTCGGGCGGCGATGGAGCGTGTAGCCGAACTGGTTCGGCAGCTGCAAAGCGACGGGCACAAGATTCAATACGTGGATGCAGGCGGCGGGCTGGGGATCAACTATGACGGGCCACAGGATTTTTCAATTGTAGTTGCGGAATATGCCGATGCGGTGACGCGACCTTTGCGCGAACTGAAAGTTAAAGTGCTACTTGAGCCTGGACGGTCTATCATTGGGCCGGCGGGAGCGCTGCTTACGACGGTGCTTTATCGCAAAACCAATGCCGGAAAAAAGTTTGTCGTCGTTGATGGCGCGATGAATGACCTGATCAGGCCGGCGTTGTATCAGGCTGAACATCAGATCGTTCCAATAGAGGACTTCAAGGCGGCCCCCGAAATTGTCGATATTGTCGGACCAGTGTGCGAGTCGGGAGATTTCTTCGCGCACGATCGCACTTTACCCACGGTTGGCGCGGGAGATGTTCTCGCAATCCTTGATGCGGGCGCTTATGGTATGGCGCTGGCTTCAAACTACAATACTCGGTCCCGTCCCGCAGAAGTGCTGGTCGATGGGAAGTCTGCGAGACTCATCCGGCGGCGCGAGAAGGTGGCCGACCAGCTAAGGTCGGAGATATTCAGGAACGCTTAGCCGCGCCTTCGATCCAGCCCTCTGATGCGTCAGTGCACAATCTCCGGGCCCGGCGTCCCATCGGACCATTTGCTGACCAAGACCATGAAAATGGTCACCCGTTCTTCAGGGTCATCCGCCGCCAAGACCGGAGAACCTGGCAGGTTGGCTCCCCAGCTCTTCGCGGAGTCGCCGGACACTAAAAACATCAGATGAGGATGCCAGCTCATGCCGCGGTCGTTCAAGTACTGTTGCTTCGATGTCATGTAGCACATCGCTCCCGGTTGCAACGCCGGCAGTTCTTTTTTATCTAGTGCCGATGAGATCGCTTCGACGATTTCTCTCTTCGATTTTCCTGCCATCACCAATTTGGTCTTCATCAGGAAAATGGGCACAAAGGTATTTGCGGCTGGCGGATTGAAGCAAATGGGGGCCCGCACTTTGGGATTCCAGAACTCCGGATCATCGGTAGCGGCGCCAAACGATCTTTCCACTATGCAGAGAAAACCATTCGTTCCCTTCACGGCCGTGGTGTATCCCTTCGCTCCCAGAACCATCACTTCGGCTCCATCCGAAATGGATGCTGGGGCAGCACTGCGAGCCAGCGTGATTTCAGAATTTTGGTCGGGCATCAGATACTGATCGATGGAAGCCATTGCGGGATAGGCAGCCTTCTCGACCTGTGCTTGTGCCTGACTGGTCGGACCGAGTAAGACAACCCGTAGCAGGAATGTCAAAAGAAGGAACTTGAGCATCTTCGTCTGCATTGAACTCTCCGATAACTTTCAGCGTTAAGTCTCTGGGATCAATATTCGATCACCAGATTGCCAGACCTTCTGCTACATAGATCAAATCGCCAAACTCAAAATACACGGCTACTCATTTGGTCTTACATCCGAGATCGGTATTATCGGCGCTTTCGCAAAAAAGCGAAAGGATGAGGCACCTTCAATCGGGCTGTTCCCAAAGTGGGCATCACTCTGCAAACCTAATAACTCTTGACTCCGTGTGCTGCACAATGTAGAAGCTTGGGCGAACGCAATTATGAAAGCTTCCGTCCGGGCAGACAGAGTAGAAATCTTGAATCCTGAGTATTTAATTCACACAACGATGAGATGCGCCAAAGGAGAAGAGTCTTTAATGAATAACTCCGCAAAACGCGAGTTGCTTATTGCGAACGGATGGATACAAGCAATCCTGATCGTGTTCCTGATTGGTTTTCTCATTCTTGGAATGCTTGCCTATCGGACTTATACGGACGCACCGCCCATTCCCGCGCGCGTGCTTGATGCGAACGGCGAGGTAATTTTCACGGCGGAAGACATCAGTAGTGGCCAGGAAGTGTTTTTGCGAAACGGACTAATGGAATACGGATCGATCTTTGGGCACGGCGCGTATCTCGGTCCGGATTTCACCGCCGACTACCTCCACCGCGCGGCCACTATCGCCACGAACTATTACGGTGGAGCGTCATCAGAGGCGGCGAAACAACAGACGATCACAGATTTCAAGACGAATCGCTACGACGCTGGCAATGGGGTGCTCAAGTATTCAGCAGCACAGGCGAAGGCTTTCGAAGAACTTACTCTTTTCTACGCTGACTTTTTTGCGACTCCTTCGACCAGATTTGGATTGCGTCCATCAGTCATCACCGATGCTCACCAGATCCGCCAGCTCACCGCTTTCTTTAGTTGGTCTGCATGGGCGGGTTCAACCCTGCGTCCGAATCTTGATTACTCCTATACAAACAACTGGCCGCCTGAGCCGCTGGTGGGAAATCACGCCACGGCGGATGCCATTGTCTGGAGCGTTCTTTCTCTCATCGCGTTGCTCGGTGGCGTAGGAGTCTTGCTGGCGGCATTTGGCCGCTGGAATTTTCTGGGCTGGCACGGCCGGGAAGATCAGCGCGTCTCGTTCCGTCCTCCTGACCAAGTGGCGCTGACGCCTGCGCAAAAGTCTTGCGCCTGGTTCTTCCTGGTTATGGCATTGTTATTTGTGCTGCAAGCGCTCTTGGGTGGCGCCACGCAGCATTATCGCGCTGAGATCGGGAATTTCTTTGGTTTCGACCTAGGCCGCGTGCTTCCATTCAACATCGCTCGAACCTGGCATCTGCAACTCGCCATTTTTTGGGTATCCACATCGTTTTTAGCGGCGGGAATTTTTCTGGCTCCGATGATTGCAGGAAATGAGCCGCACCGCCAGAACTGGCTTTCGTATGCGCTGCTTGGGGCACTTGCTGTGGTTGTTTTCGGAAGCTTAGCTGGAGAATATGCGGGTATCAGCGGCTGGATCCAGCGTGGATGGTCATGGTTCGGCGCACAAGGTTTCGAATATTTGGACTTGGGGCGTTTCTGGCAGATTCTGCTGGTCATAGGTCTGGCCTTCTGGGTGATTATTTTGTTTCGAGGCCTGCGAGGTCGTCTGGTCTCTGAACATGTAGGTAACATGCCATGGCTTTTCTTTTTCTCTGCGCTTTCGATTCCGGCGTTCTACTCGGTGGGTTTGCTGGCGCGAACAAATTCGCATTTCACCACCACGGATTTCTGGCGTTTCTGGGTCGTACATCTGTGGGTAGAAGATTTTCTAGAGCTCTTCACGACCATTATGGTCGCTTATATTTTTGTGCTTCTCGGGGTTGTGCATGAACGAGTGGCCCTAAAAGTTATCTATTTGGATATTCTTCTGTACTCTGCCGGAGGCGTGGTGGGAACTATGCATCACGTTTACTTTTCTGGAGAGCCTTCGATTCACATGGCATTAGGGGCGTTCTTCTCCGCTGCAGAGGTCATTCCCCTGACCTTCCTGACCCTGGAGGCTTGGAGTTTTCTGCAATTGGGCGCGCAACAGCAATCAGGTTCGCGCCAGCCTTTCCCTCATTTCTGGGCGGTAATGTTTCTTGCCGCCGTTGGTTTCTGGAATTTTCTTGGCGCCGGAATATTCGGTTTCTTGATTAATCTTCCAATCGTCTCTTATTACGAAATAGGCACCGCACTTACCGCCAACCATGGACATGCGGCGATGATGGGAGTCTATGGAATGCTGGCCGTAGGATTGGCATTGTTTTGCCTTCGTTACATGGTGCCTGAGCATCGCTGGAGCGACCGTGCTGCCAAGATCAGTTTTTGGTCGCTGAATATTGGGCTTGCGTGGATGGTTTTTGCGACCTTGTTCCCTTTGGGGCTCCTTCAGCTTTACCATTCTGTGAGCGTTGGGTATTTTGACGCCCGATCTTTGAAATTTCTTTCGAATCACACCAATTCCATGTTGGAATGGTTGCGATTGCCAGGCGATGCGCTATTTATCTTCGGCGGTACCTTGCCTGTGCTGTATGTCTGCTGGCTTGGGGTTAGTTCTATGAAGGCAAAAGCTGGCCTGGAAAGCTCAAGCAGAGTGCTGTTCACTGAAATTGTAGACCCAAAAAGATCCGGCGCATGATTTCTGGGGTGCATACCGAGGTCGTTCTTGCCGCTTCATATGCGATCTTCTTAACCACAGTCGCAGTTGGATTGGAGTTGCTGGCACGCCATTCTCACAAACGTTCCGAACGGTACCGAAACTCCGGTTTCATTTACCTCCGCGATCGGGATGCATGGGAGTGTCCCGCAGGCCAGCAATTACTCCGTCAAGAAACGCATTTTGAGCGGCGCATAATTCACTATCGGGCGCCAGCAGAGGCATGTAACCGGTGCGCGCTAAAGAACAATTGCACGGATTCAAACGAAGGCCGGCTCCTCGAAAGTCACTTGGATTCCTGGATTGAATCGGAACTCCGCCGTTTTCACCGTGGAATTTCTGTAGTCTTGCTCCTGTTGGCCGCGATCATCCTCTCAGCTGCGGCGATTCGGCATTCTGCGCACCATGAACTGCTCGTCATTGCCAGCCTTCTGTTCCCGATTAGCCTGGTTGAAACAAAGCTCGTCTTTTCTTTCCTGTCGCGCAAGACCGATCATTGACCCGGCGATGATCTCTGGAATGATATCGGCATTCAGCTCTCCAGGTTTGTCTTTAACCACTTAAACCCGTCTAGTTCTACTAAGGGATGATGCCTGTCTTCCCTGTACCTGGAGCACCGGTGACTATGGACCTTCTGATGTGCGTCGTTTTAATGCACTTCTGCCACATTTTCATGGAGTACAACTTATGGGCAATTTACATCTTCGCCTGACTGGCTGATGCTATCGGGAGTTCAACTTTCCGAATATGATTACGATTCTTCAGAGCTTCGTCCACATGCTCCAAATCGCCGCGATGGTGGGCGTCGGCTTCGCTCTCTTGTCACTGCTCGAGGGCAAATATGCGAAGAAACTGGCGAACCTGATTTCCCGCAGCATTCTGGCGCGGCCTCAGCGAAAAGCTGCAGCGCGATCACGGCTTTAGGCCAACGTCGACAGCCATGAAGAATACGTATAGCCTGTGGTCACGTTTGTAGAGCGGTCAGGCCCTAGCGTGACGCATGGCGGATGGTCAGCTTGTCGTCTGGAGACTAGCGCGAATTCCCTAGTGTACAGTCGGTGGCTGCTGTTGCCACCATTTCTCTTCGGGTTGTGCCCATTGGCCTGGATAAGGATGGCGCTTGATATTAAGAAGCTCCGGTAACCCAACCTTGAGCGTCGGCAAAATTGTTTGGATGACCCAAGCGCATCGTTGCAACTCCTCGTCGACGATTTGCTCACGGGTATTCGGGT
>Ga0207695_10008508_pt1 | contig 12830 bp, 9 predicted proteins | sample KBSC54metaG_FD_184354 | JGI IMG/M metagenome (GOLD analysis project Ga0207695, IMG submission 184354) | Corn rhizosphere microbial communities from Kellogg Biological Station, Michigan, USA - KBS C5-4 metaG (SPAdes) (version 2) | ecosystem: Host-associated > Plants > Roots > Rhizosphere > Soil...
GTTGATCTTCTTGAAGTGGTTGATGTCGACGAACAGGACGCCGAACGGCCGCGGGTCGCCGCGGCGGCGCTGCTGCACGATGCGGTCCTCGACGCGCCGGATCAGCGCCTCGCGGTTGGCCAGGCCGGTGAGCGGGTCGGTCAGCAGGCGGCGCTGCATCTCGGCGAAGCTGCGCGCCAGGTCGCCCAGTTCGTCCTTGCGCTGCGACTCGCCGAACGCCGCGGTGCTGCCTTGTCCCACCTCGCGCGCCGCGGCCGCCAGGCGGCGCAGCTCGCGCGTGACCGTCGACAGCACCAGCATGCCGGTCAGCATCACGAAGACGGACGCGATCACGGCCAGCAGCACGGTGCGGCGGAAGTTGTCGATGATGCCGTGCAGGAAATCCTTGCGCGGCACGGCCACCATGATCAGCCAGTCCAGGCCGGCATCGTCGGTCAGGCGCGCATAGCCCACCTGCACGGCGGAGCCGTCCGGCGCAGTGAAGACCGTGGTATGCGGGTGCGAGTCGCCGGCCGGTTCGGCCAGGCCGCGCACGGCGGCATAGGTGGCGCGCACGAGCGGATCGTTGCTGTCGGCGGCGTTCAGGCGCACGTCGGCGCCGTCGGGCTTCTTGCGGATGTGCGGGCCGCGCGAGACGCCGATCAGGTTGCCGTCCTTCTCCATCACCATCGCCACGCCGTTGGCGCTCAGCGCCAGGCGCTGCAGGAAGGCGGTGACCTGCTGCAGCGACAGGTCGGTGGCGACGACGCCCTTGAACGCGCCGCTGCGGTCGTTCACGCGCCGCGCGCGGGTGGCCACTAGCTGCTGCAGCTTGAAGTCGATGTAGATCGACGTCCAGGTCTGCAGCGTGTTGGCCGCGCCGGCCTTGTACCAGGGGCGCTCGCGCGGCTCGAAGATGCGCGTCTCGGCCGCCGGTTGCCCGAGGTCGCCCGCGATGCCGCTGTAGTGGTAGAGGTTGCGCGGGCCGCTGCCCTCGGGGCGCAGGCGCAGCTCGGCGTCGTTCTCGGACGAGCGCCACAGCCCGATGAAGCGGCCGTCGCGGTCGCCGTAATAGGCGTAGTTGTTCGGGTCGCGGTGCACCGAGGTCGCGAGCCAGAAGCGCTCGCGCAGGGCCGGCAGTTCGGCCGCGATCGACTCCGGCGCCGCGATGCCCTTGGGAAACGCGACCTCCAGCACCGCCGCCGAGCCCGACACGTGGCCCTCGACGGCCTGCTCGATGCGGTGGACGGTCTCGGTGAGCAACTGGCCCGACAGGTCGTCGACGGTGTCGCGCCCGGCGGCGTACGACAGCACGCCGATGACGATGGCCGTGCCCAGGACGAGCACGAGATAGGGCAGCGTGAGCAGGGCCCGCAGGGGCAGACGCGAGAGAAGCTTCATCTAGTTCTGGAATCCGTCGGTCGGGGCGGCGTCGCGGCACCCCCTCCAGGGCCCGCCCGCCGCGCTCATGGGGCCCGATTGTGCGCTGGACCAGGCGAGGGCTCGCGCGGGCGGGCGCACGCGGCGCCGATTCAGGCGGATATCACGCGTCGGCGGCGCGATGGCGCCCCGCGGCGACGTCATCCGCCGACAAGTTCGTCGTACGGCGGCAGGTTCCACCTCGGCGTCACGGAGCCCCTCGCTTTGCGCGGATGCACGTTCGCGGCGACAATGGCGGGCAATGATTTCCGAGCAAAATCAACAAGTTAGCCCCTGGCGCCTGTCCGTCGCCCCGATGATGGACTGGACGGACCGCCACTGCCGCTACTTCCATCGCCTGATCACGAAGAACACGCTGCTGTACACCGAGATGGTGACCACCGGCGCGCTGCTGCATGGCAACCAGCCGCGGCATCTCGATTTCAACGACGAGGAGCATCCGGTGGCGCTGCAGCTGGGCGGCAGCGAGCCCGATGCGCTCGCGGCGTGCGCGAAGCTGGCGCAGCAGTGGGGCTACGACGAGGTCAACCTCAATTGCGGCTGCCCGAGCGAGCGCGTGCAGCGCGGCGCCTTCGGCGCCTGCCTCATGCGCGAGGCCGAGCTGGTGCGCGACAGCGTGGCGGCGATGCGCGACGCGTGCACGCTGCCGGTGACGGTCAAGCACCGCATCGGCATCGACAAGGTGGAGAGCTACGACTTCGTGCGCGACTTCGTCGGCACCGTGGCGCAGGGCGGCTGCACCGTGTTCATCGTGCATGCGCGCAATGCCTGGCTGCAGGGCTTGAGCCCGAAGGACAACCGCACGATCCCGCCGCTGCGCTACGAGTTCGTCTACCAGCTCAAGAAGGACTTCCCGGACTTCACCATCGTGCTCAACGGCGGCGTGAAGGGCGACGACGCGATAGCGGCGCACCTGGCGCACGTCGATGGCGTGATGCTCGGCCGCGAGGCCTACCACGACCCCTGGTGCATGGCCGACTGGGACGAGCGCTTTCTCGGCGGCGCCGCGCGCGGGCGCTCGCGCGAGGAGGTCGAAGCGGCGATGGTCGAGTACCTCGAGCGCCTGCAGTCCGCCGAGCAGCACTGGTCGCAGGCCTCGCGCCACATGCTGGGGCTGTGGAACGGCGTCACCGGCGCGCGGCGCTGGCGCCAGGTGTGGTCGGACCACAAGATGAAGACGCTGGCGCCGACCGAGGTGTCGCGCCTCGCGCACGCGGGCGCGCCGCGGCCGGCGGTCGCGGCCTGAGGGCGAAGAAGGGAGGCGGCGCGTCGGCCGCCCCGGCGCGTCAGCCGACGGCCTTGATCCAGTCGGTCAGGCGCTGCTTGACCGGGTCGCAGGCCGCGTGCGGGCCGTTGAAGTCCAGGTGCTCGATCAGGCCCGTGGTGCCGGCGTTCACGCGCAGGCGGCAGATCACCTCGTGGTCGTAGGCCTGGCCGCCGCCGCCGTGCTCCATGCCCGCGGGCATGCCGCCGACGAAGCCGGCGGTCATCGCGGGCGTCGGGATGTAGACGCTGCCGTTGACCTTGGCCTGCCAGGTGTAGAGCGTGCCGTCGCCGGCCTTCTCGCTGGCGTCGGGGCGGCCGATGACGCCGAAGGTGTCGGTCGCCTTGTGCATGGCGAGCTTGGCCAGCGTGTCGCTGCTCATGACCTCCTGCGTGGTGCCGGGCGCGTGCCCGGGGCCTTGCGAGGCACAGCCGGCCAGGGCGGCCGCGGCGACGGCCAGGGGAGCGGCGAGATGGGGCAGGCGCATTCGATTCTTCCCTCTGTCTTTGGACAGCGAAGGATTCTGCGTGAACTGCCGCCGCGAATGTGACGGTTTCGCTGTCGCGCCGCCTGCTCGACCGGACTTGATTCGCCGCGCGCGATTCAGGCGTTGGCCAGGGCGTCGTCGATCTTGTCCTTGACGCGGTGCAGGCCGCGCAGCAGGGACGTCTGGTCCAGCATGGCCTGCGGCGCCAGCTTCATCGCCACCTCGTCCAGGCGTTCCGGATCGTGGACGATGGTGTGGGCGAGGGCGGACAGCACGCAGATGTAGCGGTGCGAGACCCGCGGCAGGCGGCCCGTGGTGTGGATCGCGACGTGGTGGCGCACGCTGGCGACGGCGGCGGGCGTCAGGCCCCAGGCCTCGCACAGGTTGGCGCCGACGTCGTCGTGGCCGCAGCCGAAGGCCTCGCGCTCCATCTCGGCGAGGTGGACGTCGTCGCGGGCCGCGGCCAGCATCGGGGCGTACTTCTCGGGGGCGTGCTTGAACAGCACCGCCTTGCCGCATTCCTCGAACAGGCCGGCGGTGTGCGCGCTCCAGGCCTCCATCGACAGCGCCTGGGCCAGCCGGCCCATCAGCAGCCCGCGGATGCTCGCGCGCTCCCACACGGCCAGCAGTTGCGGCACCTGCGGGAAGGCGGCCTGCAGGCCCGTCTCGTAGGCGATGGCGGAGATCTCGCGCACGCCCAGGTAGGTGACGGCCTGCTGCACGCTCTGCACGCGGCCCTTGAGGCCGTACAGCGGCGAATTGACCGCCTTCATCACGGCGGCGGCGAACGACATGTCGCCCTCGATCAGGGCGCTGATGGCGTTCAGGTTGATGTCGTCCTCGCGCAGCAGCGCAGCGAGCTTGACCAGCGACTGCGGCTGGGCAGGCAGGTCGAACTCGAGGTTCACGGGACGGTTGTCTTGCGTCATGGGCACTCCGCGGCGGCACTGAAGGACGTCAGGCCTGCATGCTAGTCCTTCCGGCGCCCGGCAGCGCGGGTGAAATGGGTGCGAAAAGTCCGCTGTTTGTCTCGATGACAATGCTCGGCACGACGCCTGCCGAGAAGGGCGCCGGCCCCGCCTCCTGACCCGACTCCACCTGAACGCATGATCGACTGGCCCGACGCCACCATCTCCAACCTCGCCACCTGGGCCATCGCCGCGCTGGCGACCGCCGGCGTCATCGTGCGGCCGGGCAAGTGGCCCGAGGCCGTCTGGGCCGTGGGCGGCGCGCTGGCGCTGCTGCTGTGCGGCCTGCTGCCGCTGTCGACCGCGCTGCACGCGGTGCTCGAGGGCACGGACGTCTACCTGTTCCTGATCGGGATGATGCTGCTGTCGGAACTGGCGCGGCGCGAGGGCCTGTTCGACACCCTGGCCGGCTGGGCCGTGCGGCATGCCGGCGGCTCGGCCCGGCGGCTGTTCGCGCTGGCCTACGGCATCGGGGTGGTGGTGACGGTGTTCATGTCCAACGACGCCACCGCCGTCGTGCTCACGCCGGCCGTCTACGCCGTGGCCAAGCGCGCCGGCGCGCGGCCGCTGCCCTACCTGTTCGCCTGCGCGCTGGTGGCCAACGCCGCCAGCTTCGTGCTGCCGATCTCCAACCCCGCCAACCTGGTCGTGTTCGGCGAGCACATGCCGCCGCTGCTGGCGTGGCTGCGCGCGTTCGCGCTGCCGTCGCTGGCCGCCATCGTCGTGACCTGGGCCGTGCTGGCGCTGCTGTTCCGCGGCGAACTGGCCGCGCCCGTCGACCACGACTCGCACGTGCCGCGGCTGTCGGGCACGGGCCGGCTGGCGGCGCTGGGCATCGGCGGCGTGGTGCTGGCGATGCTCGCCGCGTCCGCGCTCGGCTTCCCGCTGGGCGCGCCGACGCTGATCGCGTCCGGACTGGCGATCGGCGCCGTGCAGGCGAGCAAGCGCGAGGCGCCGTGGGCGCTGCTGCAGCACGTGTCCTGGAGCGTGCTGGTGCTGGTGGCGGGCTTGTTCGTGCTGGTGGCGGGCGTCGGGCGCACGGGGCTGCTGTCCGCGCTGACCGAGCTGCTGCGCACGGCCGCGCACGCCGCGCCGCGCGAGACGGCCTGGGGCGCGGGCACGATCGTGGCCGTGGCGTCCAACCTCCTGAACAACCTGCCGGCGGGCCTGATCGCGGGCACCGCCGTCAACTCGGGGATGATGCCGGACGGCGTGCGGTCGGCCGTGGCCATCGGCATCGACCTCGGGCCCAACCTGTCGGTCACCGGCTCGCTGGCGACCATCCTGTGGCTGATGGCGCTGCGCCGCGAGGGCGAGCACGTGTCGGCCTGGCAGTTCCTCAAGGTGGGAGCGGTGGCGATGCCGCTGGCGCTGGTGGCGGCATTGGCGTGCATGTCGTGGTGACCGCGCCTGCGCGAGCCGAACCCGCGGCTGGGCAGGGCTACTTCGCCAACGCCTCGAACCGCCCGTCGCGCACCCGCGTCAGGTGGAGCGCCCGCTGCGTGTCGCCGTGGGCGTCCATCTGGAAGTCGCCGTCCAGGCCGCGCCGGGGTCCGGGTTGCGACAGCGACGCGCGCAGCGCCTTCGGGCCGCCCCGGCTCATGGCGTCCACGCCGAGCATGACGGCCTCGTAGGCCTGCACCGCGGGCGTGGTGGGGGCCTCGCCGAAGCGCGCGCGGTAGCGGTCGGCGAAGGCGCGCATCGGCCCCAGCGGGCTGTCCAGGTCGACGGCCTGCAGGGCGATGGCGCCCTCGGCCGCCCGGCCGCCGACCTGCAGGTACTGCGTGTTCGCGCCCCAAGGCGACAAGGCGATCACGACCTGCGGCATCGTGCGCTTCAGGTGCTGGCTCGCGATGGCGGCGTCCGTCGGGTTGGCGACCAGGACGACGGCCTCCGGCGCCTGCGCATCGACGTGCGAGAGCGCCGACGCGAAGTCGAGCGACTTGCCCGACCAATACCCGAGCTCGGGCGCCGACGTGCCGCCCAGGCGCAGGAATTCCATCGCGACCGCGTGGCCGAAGCTCGACGAGTAGGCGCCATTGGCGATGTCCATCAACACCACGGCCGAGTGCAGCCCCCGGTCGTGCAGGACGCGCGCGAGCTGTCGCGCGCCGGTCGGGGCGTCGGCGGCGGTGCGGAAGAAGAAGTCGTCCTTGCCGGACAGCGCGTCGGTGGTCGCCGTCGGCGAGATCATGACGAGCCCGGCCCGATCGGCCGCTGGCACCGCCGCCACGGCCATCGTGCTGGTCATGGGGCCGACGACGAAGGCGGCCTGGCGGGCGGCCAGGGACGCGACCGACGCCTGCGCCACCTTCGCGTCGTTGCGGTCGTTCTCCACCAGCAGCTCGTAGCGGGTCGCGCCTTGGGCGTTGAGCGTGTTGACCGCGAGTTCTGCGCCATTGCGGCCACCCACCCCGAGTTCCGAACCCAGGTCGCCGATGAAGCCGATGCGCACCTCGTCCGATGCGGTGCAAGCCATGATCGCGGCCATGGCCAAGGCCGCGGCGATCACGGGCAGCAAGGTCGATTTCGGGCGGGTCATCCCGCCAGTTTGCAACAGGTTCGCGGGCCGTCGGGGACGCGGCGTGCCGGCAAGGCCGGCAGGTATCGGCCCGGCGCCTTCTCGAAGGGCGCTGGCGTCGGGTGTCACCCCGCCCGGGTCTGCGCCCATTCGCTGTCGTCGCCGCTGCGCGTCCCGTGGCCGACGTGGGCGGCGATGCGCTCGCGGGCGCAGTCCCACCCGTGCAACTCGGGCAGGCGCAGGATGCGGCCCTTGCGGTTGCGCACCTCCAGCCACGCCTGGCCGTCGCGCGAGAGGATGTCGACGTAGTCCACGAAGGTCGTCCAGGCCTCGGTCGTCCATTGCTGCACGTCCAGTCCCGACGGGCGGCCCTGCATGCGGAAGTGGAACCACGGCTGGGGCTCGCGGTCGAGCGACAGCACGTTCGTCCAGCTGCGGAAGTTCGCCAGCGGCGGCGGGCGGTCCTCCGCGGTGAGTTCGCAGGCGTACAGCGGGATGACCTGCAGCACGCCATCGTCCTCGAGGATGCCGCGCAGCAGGCGGCGCTCGGGGCCGCGCACGAAGGCGAGGGTGTCGCACGGGGCGATGGCGGCCGACAGCGCGAAGGCGGACGCCGTCTCGCGGCGGACGTCGATGGCATCGAGGCGCGCGAGGATGCGGTCGACGAGCGCCGTGTCGGCATCGCCCTCGACGCCCAGCACGAACTGCGGCGGCGCGTCCTCGTTGGCGTAGGCCTGCAGCGTCATGGCCGGCGTCTTCAGTTCGAGACGCATCCAGCCGGCGAGCGTGTGCTCGTCGAAGCCGGCGATCTCGAGGGTCGGGTTCATCGTGCGTGCGGGGCGTTGGGCGAAGGCGCGATCATTGCACGGGCGACCGCGCGTTGCCACCGACCAGATCGTCAGTAAATGTCGATGGTGGTCACGCTCAGCGCCGGCAGCGACACGCCGAACGTCGTGCCCGAGACCGCCTGCGTGCCCGCCGCCATAGACTTGACAAAGTTCTGCCCCGACGCCGATGCTGCCGTGATGCGCCACAGGTGCGCGGTGCCCGACACCGTCAATCCCGTGAAGGAAACCTGCCTGGCGGCCGTGGAGCGGTTGATCGCGACGAACACGGTGCGCCCGGGATGGGTGCTGTCCGTGCTGGCGTACGCGGCCACGTCCTGGATCTTGCTCGACGTGGCCTGCACCGCGGTGTCGCCGAACGTGGCGCTGGCGCCGTCGAAACCGCGGAAGGCGCGGAACGCGGCAAGGCAGTAGGGCTCGTTGTTGCTGAGCGGCCAGTAGGTGGCGGCCTGCACGCCCTGCGCGCCGAAGATGCCCAGGTTGTCGGCCTGCGCCAGCGTGCCCGCGACATGCTTGCAGCCGCCGTTGTTGTACTCGGTGATGCCCAGCTTCATGCCCGGCGCGGCTGCGGCGATCTTGGCCTGCAGGCGCGGCAGCAGCTTGATGGGGGCGCCCAGCACGTCGTGGATCCAGGAGGACTCCGCGTAGCTCGCGTCCCACAGGCTGCGCGGGCTCTGCACGATGGCCTGCACCTGGGCGTCGGTCAGCGACGCGCTGCTCAGGTTGGTGATGCGGTTGCCCGACGGATCCTTCGCCTCCGAGTACCAGTGGAAGTCGTAGATGTCGACCAGCGGCTTGCCGTAGCTCGCGCTCGCGGCCTTCAGCGCGGCGAGGTACTTGTCGGCGAACCAGTTGGCGCCCGCGGGCGTCGCGCCGAGCTCGCCCTGCCAGGAATAGAGGCCGCCGAAGCCGTAGTGCGCCGGGCCGACGATCGTCATGCCGGGGAACTGGTCCTTGAGCGCCTTGGCCAGCGCGATCGTCTTGGCGATGTAGGCGTCCGACGAGATCGGCGTGCTGCCCTGGATCTCCAGGTGCGTGGAGTTCCACAGCTCGGGCTCGTTGTCCAGTTGCACCAGCGTGGGCAGCGCCGCGTTGGCCGCGAAGATGCCCTGGCCGGCGAACTTCTGGTCGAGGGCCCAGGCGAACTCGTCGATGTAGACGGCGTTGTCGGACGTCGGCGGCGCCGTGGTGAACGCGGCGGCCGACTGCGTGCTCTTCTTGAACACCACCGGCTTGAAGCGCGTGGTGTCGGGCGGGTTGGACGTGCTGACCGGCCCGGCTTCGTCCGCGGAGACCCAGCCCTGCATCTGCACGGTGACCAGGCTGGCGGAGCCGGCGGCGTGGTCGGCCGCGATCAGCGCGCGCACGGCCTCGGCGGGCACGGTGCTGCTGCTGAGGTAGGCGTCGCTCTCGTACAGGTAGTCACTGCCGGCGTTGGAGGCGTTGTTCTCCCAGTTGTAGGCCGTCCAGCGATTGCCGCCAGCGCGATCGAGCGTGACCAGCGGCGGTCCGCCGGCGATGCCCGTGGAGAAGTTCAGGCCGTAGATCAGCGGCGAGATCGCGTGCGTCGCGCCGGGCGCGAGCGTGATGGTGACGTCGGGCGTGGGCGAGGGCGAGGGCGAGGGCGCCGGGGTCGGGGCGGGTGTCGGCGCCGGGGTGGGGGCCGGCGTAGGGGCCGGTGTCGGCGCGGGCGAGGGTGTGGGAGCGGGCGTCGGTGCCGGCGTGGGCGCTGGGGTCGGTGCCGGGGTGGGCGCCGGTGCGGGGCTGGGGGACGGCGTGGGCGTCGGCGTCGGTGCCGGCGCGGGTGCCGGCGCGGGTGTCGGAGCCGCCGGGGGCGTGGGCGTGCCGCCGTCGTTCGAGCCGCCGCCGCACGCGGTCAGGATGGCGGCGAAGGCCGCGCTGATGAACGGCGTGACGGCGGAGCGGGTCGAAGCGGGCATGGTTCTGGCGGGCGGGGCGACGCTCCAGCATAGGCTGCGCCCCTGCGAACACGCTGTGCCCGCAGGTAACGTCTTCGACGAACTGTCCGGCGACCTCAGCGCGCGTCGCTGGCGCGTCGGCGCGCTCCGGCGCACAAGGCGGCCAGCGCGCAGACGAGCAGCAGCGACGAGCTCGGCTCGGGCACGGCGCTGACTTCGGTAAGCAGGACGTTCGAGGGGCTGCCGTCGGGGCCGATCACCTGGCCCAGGGCCAGGCCGGAATTGGTCAGGTCGCGGACTTGGAGGAAGTCGTCCGGTGCGGGCGGCGCGATCGTGGCGACGCTGCCGCCCGGCGTGCCGACGAAGCCGACGATCCGGAATTCGGGGTTGGGCTCGAACGACAAGCCGGCCAGTTCGCCAGCGTCGTTGATGGAGATCACCAGCGGTCCGTGCAGGCCGCCGAACTCGCCGATCTCCTGGTGCGTGCCTGCGACGGCGTCGTACAGGAAGCTCGTCGACATGTAGTCGTCGTCGCTGAAGTCGCCCACGGCCACGCCGGCGTCGTTGACGCCGCCAAGGGCGTCGACGTATTGGTCGACGGGCGCCAGCACCGTGCTGTAGGTCGAGGTCGCACGGTCGTAGACGAAGCCTTCCTGGCTGTGCCAGTCGGCGCTGGTGCCATAGGTCCCGGAGACGTAGCGGCCGTTGGCCGAGATGCTGAAGGCATTCGTGTAGGTCGACCCGGCCACGTTCAGGTGGGTGAGCGTGCCGTGATCGTCGATGAAGCCCACGCCATTGCGGTTGCCGACCAGCACGCCGCTGTTGCTGATGTCGGTCAGCCCGCCGAAATCGTGCGGGCCGAATCCCGCATACGACGTGAACACGCCGTGGTCGTCGATGTACGAGCCGCTGTCGGACTGGACGACCAGCGTTCCCAGGTCGTTCATGCCCATGGCCTGCGAATAGATCGCGCCAGGCACGCCGGCGTAGGGCGTGACGGTCCAGGTCGCGGCTTGCGCGGATGCTGCGAGCATCCAACCGGCCGCGGCGGCGGCCAGCATGTTGGTTCTCATTCGTTCTCTCCCTCCGGCAGGATTGCCAGCCCGCCGATCATGGCCGCTGTCGCGCTGGATTGGAACCGGTTCACGCCCTGTCCCTAATTTGAAGCCGGAACAGCGCGTCGTCGCGCTCGGGCTCGCACGCGCGCCGTGTGCGATCCGGCGCCGCTCGGCCCCGCGGCGGCAAGCGCTTCAGCGCGCCGAATCGCGCCGGCGCCGCGCCAGGAGGCCGGCGGCCAGCAGGCCCGATGCGAACAGCAGCAGCGGGGCCGGCTCGGGCACCGTGCTGACCTGGGTGGCCATGAAGTTGTAGCCGCCGCCGGTGTAGGACAGGAACTGGCCGACGGCCTGGCCCGCGTCGTTGAGGTGGTCGACGAAGGCGTAGCCGTCCGCTTGCGGATCGAAGGCGGTGAAGCCGTCGGCCAGGCTGCCGATCACGCCCGTCAACTGGTTGCTCGCATTGGCACCCCGGCCGGCGAGCTCGCCGGCGTCGTTGATCGTCAGGAGCCGCAACTGCGTGAACCCGCTGGCGGCATCGAGCCAGGTCGTCGTGCCCGCATGCAGGTCGATCACCACGCTGGCGCCGTCGTTGGCGGCGATACCGACCGCGACGCCGTTGTCGTTGATGTCGGTCATGGCGACGGCACCGCCGTTGCGGCCGTCGACGAGCGTGAACTGCGACGTCGCGCGGTCCAGGATGTACCCGTGCGCGTTGAAACCCTGCAGCCAGGTACCGACCACGTAGCGTCCGTTGGACGAGATGCCGCGCACGAAGGTCTGCGTGGCGCCGGCCACCGACACCGGCGTGATCGCGCCGTGGTCGTCGATGAAGGCGGTGTTGCCGTCGCCGCCGATCAGGACGCCGCTGTTGCTGATCCCGGCCAGGTAGTTGTTCAGGCCGCTCGGGTTGGCGAAGGCGTACCACGTGCGATGGCCGTGGTCGTCGACGAAGCCGCCGGCGTTGGTGGTGCCGACCACCACGCCTCGGTCGTTGATGCTCCAGAGTTCCGTGAAGAAGCTGTCGGGCACGTCCGGATAGGGCGTCAGGTTCCACGATGCGGCGTGGACTGACGTCGCGGCGCACGCGGCGGCGAGGGCGGCAGCAAGAAGGCGTCTTCTCATTCGTTCTCTCCCAGGTTTTTCGTGGCCCGGGGCGATCGACGCGACGGGCCGGCGCATTCTAGGAGCGATGGATGACAGCCGTCAGAACAGGGCGCCGTAGCGCTCCAGCTCCCACGCGCTCACGTGGCGCGCGTACTCGGTCCACTCGGCCCGCTTGAGGCGATCGAATTCGGCCGCCAGCGCGTCGCCGAGCGCGCCGCGCACCACCGCGTCGGCGCGCAGCGCATCGATGGCCTCCTGCAGGCTCTGCGGCAGGAGCGGGATGCCGCGGGCGCGGATCTGCGCGAGGTCCAGGGCAAACAGGTCGTCGGTGCAGGCCGGGCCCGGATCGAGCGCCTGGTCGATCCCGTCCAGCCCCGCGTCTATCAGGCCGGCGAGCGCGAGGTACGGGTTGGCGCTGGCGTCGGGCAGCCGCCATTCGAAGCGGCCATCGAGCGTGCGCACGACCGCCGTGCGGTTGTTCGGGCCGTGCGCGACGTAGGCCGGCGCCCAACTGGTGCCCGACAGCGATTCGCCCACGACCAGCCGCTTGTACGAGTTGACCGTGGGCGCCGCCAGCGCGGTCAGCGCGGCGCTGTGGGCCAGCACGCCCGCGATGAAATGCCCACCGAGCGGCGACAGCCCGGACCGTCCGTCCTCGCTGGCGAAGACGCAGCGGTCGCCGTCCCACAGCGACACGTGGAAATGCAGCCCGCTGCCCGGCTGGTTCGCGAAGGGCTTGGGCATCATCGAGAAGACGGCGCCTTCGCGTTCGGCCAGCGCGTGCGCGGCGAGCTTGAACAGCGTGACGTTGTCGGCGCTGGCCAGCGCCTCGGCGTTCTCGAAGTTGATCTCGTACTGGCCGTGCGCGTCCTCGTGGTCGGTCTGCAGCACCTTCATGCCGGCCGCCTCGAGCGCGCCGCGCAGGTCGTGCAGGAACTGCAGGCGGCGCGGCAGGCTCTTGAGGTCGTAGGACGGCTTGTCCAGGCGGTCGGCGTCGTCGAACGGCAGCCAGCGGCCCTCGACCTTCTTGAGCAGGAAGAACTCGGGCTCGATGCCCACCTGCAGCGTCCAGCCGCGCTGCGCCAGGCGTGCGGTGGCGCGGCGCAGCACCTGGCGCGGGCAGTTGTCGAACGCCGCGCCGGCGACCAGGCCGTCGCAGGCCACGCGCGCCACGCCGGGCATCCACGGCAGCACGGTCAGCGTGTGCAGGTCGGCCCGCGCGTAGTACTCGCTGCGCGGCCCGGT
>Ga0207695_10008509_pt1 | contig 12830 bp, 10 predicted proteins | sample KBSC54metaG_FD_184354 | JGI IMG/M metagenome (GOLD analysis project Ga0207695, IMG submission 184354) | Corn rhizosphere microbial communities from Kellogg Biological Station, Michigan, USA - KBS C5-4 metaG (SPAdes) (version 2) | ecosystem: Host-associated > Plants > Roots > Rhizosphere > Soil...
TCCAGGACGGCCGCCTGCATGTGCAGGCCGGTGCCGGCATCGTCTACGACTCCGATCCCACCGCCGAGTGGGAGGAGACCATGAACAAGGGCCGCGCGCTGTTCCGCGCGGTGGCGCAGGCGGCGAAGGGCCTCTGAGGGCGGCGATGAACATGCACAGGAAACGCCAGCTGAGCCTGTCGATCACGCGCGCCGGTATCGTCGCGCTGCCGCTGCTGTGCTCGCTGAGCGCCAATGCGCGCGAGCAAGTGGAGCCGCGCTGGGTCGACGACCCGTACAGCCGCATGAAGGCGATGGCGATGCTGCAGTCGCTCAACGCCGACCTGCTCAGCCATCCCAGCGCCACGCTCACGCTTGAGCGCTGGTGCGGCACGCATCATCTGGCGCACGACGCCAAGGTGGTGGCGCGGGTGGTCAAGGGTGCGGACAAGCCGCTGCCGGACGGCGCGCGCGAGCAGCTGGCCATCGGCGCGGACGAGCCGGTGCGCTATCGCCAGGTGCAGCTGGTCTGCGGCGGCCTGGTGCTGTCGGAAGCCGACAACTGGTACGTGCCCTCGCGCCTCAGCGAGGCGATGAACCGCGAGCTGGACGAGAGCGACACGCCGTTCGGCAAGGTGGTGCAGGCGCTGCATTTCCGCCGCCAGACCCTGGCCGCCGAGCTGCTGTGGTCGCCGCTGCCGGCCGGCTGGGATGCGGGCGCGCCGCTGCCGCCGGCCACGCGCCATCCGCTGGATATTCCCGCCCACGTGCTGCAGCACCGCGCGGTGCTGGTGAGCGGCGACAACCACCCCTTCAGCCTGGTGGTGGAGAGCTATACGGCGAATGTGCTGGCGATGCCGTCCGGTTTGCTGGCGCCGAGTCCCTAGGCCGGTCGGCATAAGCAGTTTCTTCGCAAGTTCTGGCAAACTGTGACGGCGATCGCAGGGAAGGGCGCTCGCCGTTGCGCCGCGTGCCGCCCAGGCGCGCTCCCAGGGAACCGGGGCTCGATGCAGCCAGACCTCTTCCGGTAGTAACCCGCGACGCGGGCGCCATGGTGGCGTCCGGGGGAGCGCGCGGGCAGCAAAGAAACAGGGGACAACATGAATCGTATTTCCAGGACCGCATGCGTCGCCGCATGCGCGCTGCTGCTGTCGTCGTGCGCGACCATCGTAGGCGGCCGGTACCAGCAGGTCAGCGTGGACACCAAGTCCGCCGACCAGAGCTCGATCGCCGCGCTGTGCACCTTGAGCAATGACCGCGGCACGGTCAGCGTGACCACGCCGGGCACCGCCAAGGTGCATCGTTCCGACGGCGCGCTGGACGTGAGCTGCCAGAAGGACGGCACCCAGATCGGCCAGCAGGTCTATCACGCCAGCACGCGCGGGATGGTGTGGGGCAACCTCCTGTTCGGCGGCCTGATCGGCATCGTGGTGGACTTCACCAACGGCGCCGCGCACCACTATCCCGATCACCTGAGCGTGACCTCGTACAACAAGCACTACGACGCGGCCGCGATGAACGGCGGCGCTCCGGCGACCATGGGCAGCGGCAACGCCGCCGCTTCGGTGCCGCCGGCCGCCAGCGACCTGGCCAGCCTGGACCGCCGCATCGCGCCGGCGACCTTCAACGCCGCGCAGAACCTCGCCGCTTCCAAGCAGTGCGACCGCGCGCTGCATGTGGTGATGGCCGATGGCGCGCGCTCGATGCTGGAAGCGTCCTGCCCGGGCGGCGAGCCGCTGCATATCGAGTGCGACAGCGCCAGTTGCGTGGCGGTGCATAAGGACGCGCAGTAATCGCGCTTAAGCCCCTCTCCCTCCGGGAGAGGGGTTGGGGTGAGGGTACGGGCGGAGCGCGGAAGTGATGTGCGCGACTCCGGCCGAACCCTCATCCGCCTGCCGGCACCTTCTCCCGAAGGGAGAAGGACTTCAGCTTGGAAGTCTGAGGTAGTTGCGACTTACCGCCGCACTTCCTGCGCCTGATCCAGCCGCACCCAACGCTTCCCATCCACCCGCGCGCAGATGCCGCCATCCGCGCAGGGCGCGAGATTGCCCGCGGCGATCGCGGCATTGATCTGCGCCGTCCATGCCGCCTTGGTCAGTTCGGTGCGCGCCTGCGTCACCGCATAGGCCGCCGCGCCGATCACCAGCAGCGCGCCGAGGGCGCAGGCGATGAAGGCCTTCCATGCGGTCGCCGTGTGCACACGGCCGGCCTGGCTGACGCGCCGCTGCAGCTCCGCCGAGGCATTGCGCACTTCGAGCATGCTGCCTTCCAGCTGCGCCTGCGCCTGCGCCAGCGGCTCGCGCAGACCCTGGCCGAGCGTGGCGCCGGCGGCCCGGCGGAACTCCTCCAGCGCGCTGGTCGAAACCTGCTGGGTGATCTGGCTGACATGGAGCGCGGCCATGCGGATGGTCTCCGCCGCCTGCGCGTTCTGCTGCACCACCTTGTCGCCACGCGTCTCGAAGCTGTCGACCAGCATCGACAGCTTCACCGCCATGGCCTTGAGCTCGTCCTGGGTCATGTGCGCATCACTCGTGCTCATGGCCTGAGCGTCGGGCCTTGCTGCTGTTGCTGCTGCGGTGGCGGCAGCGGTGCTTCGGGCGGTTGCTGCGCCTGGCGATTGGCCTGCTGGCCCTGGGCGAGCAGGGCCTGTCCGTCGGGTGATTGCGCGTAGGCCTGCGCGACTTGTCTGGACGCGGCATCGTCCTTGTTCGCGGCGGCGCGGTAGAGCGCTTCGAACTGATCGTCGGTCGAGTCGCGCAAGGCAACCGGTTGCGCCGGCTGGCCCAGCTGCACCGCCTGCGTCTGCGCGCCGATGCTGACGTGCTGGCGCTCGAAGCGGTTGCTGAGGGTTTCGTCGCGGGGTTCGGCGTTGAACGGATCGGCCACCTTGCCCATGTCCCGGCGCGGCACCAGCAGCTCGTTGTAGCCGTCGGGCGTATCGCGATCGACCTTGCGGTCGAGCCGGTACAGCAGCATGCCTTCCTCCGAACGGTGCACCACGTTGAGGCGCGGATCGTCCGGTTCGATCGCCTTCTGCAGATAGGGCTTGTCGCTGAGCGTGTTGAGGTAGTCGACCATCAGGTTTTCGCTGCGCACCGCCAGGCCGTCGCGGTGGTAGCTGCCGCCGACATCGGAATGCGCGCCGGCCACCACCACGCCGAGGAAGCGTCCGTCCGGCGTGGCGCCCGGATCGATGATGTGGTCGGACTTGAACTTCGCGCGCCGCTCGTCTTCGGCGATCACCTGGAAGCCGGAGATCACCGACGGCGGCGGCCGCCGGTCGCGGTCTTCCGGCCGGCCGGTATTCACCGCATCGAACAGGCCCTCGACCTGCGGCGTCTGTCCCGGCGGCACCAGATAGCGGCCGTACTCGACGTGCTTGTTGCCCTGTTCGTCGACCTTCACCTGCAGGCTGTCCGGATCGACGATGCCGCGCTCGTGCACCAGCCGGGCGAAGCCCGCGGCCTGCTCGGCGCCGCGGCTGAAGCCGATGTCGGCGACGCGGATCTCGGCGTCGGGATCCTGCGCCTTCCATTCCTTGGCCTGGGTGACGAGCTTGTCGTACATCTGCTCCAGGCGCTCGTCATAGGTGTTGCCGGTCATGCCGTCCCAGGTGCGGGCCAGCAGGTTGTCCTGCGTGCCGGGGCCGGGCACGTAGCCGACCTGGATGCGCGAATCGTCGCCGGCCGCGATCTGATCGTTGATCCGCGCGACGTTGGTGGCGTGGTTCGGATCCTTGTCCTTGTCGTTGCCGGTGCCATCGAAGGCGGCCACGAACAGGCGCTCGTGCGGCTTGTCGGCATGGATCAGCACCGGCGCCTGAAAACGGGACAGCGCCTCTGACGCATCCGCATAGGTCTGCATCTGCCTGGCGTCGGCGGGGTAGTAGGAGACCCCGTCTTCAAGCAGGCTGTCCTTGCCGGGCTTGTGCTTCTCTTCGCTCATCCTTGGCGCTCCCTCAGTAGGTCTTGCTCCAGGCCAGGATCGTGTCGTTCCTGAAATTGCTGTAGGCGTTGCCGGCGATCTGCGGCTGGCGCGTGGCGACGTGCGCGCGCATCAGCACGCTGACGGTGCGGTCGTTCACCTCGACATAGATGTTCGGCCGCACGTCCTGGCCCCAGCCGTCGGGAATGTCCTCGCGGGCGACGCGGTGCAGGATGTGCTGGTCCTTGAAGATCTCGGCCAGATCGACCTTGGCCTCGTGCTCGCTGCCGTCCAGCGCGGTCCAGCGCACCTCGGCGGGCGGCGGGAAGTTGTTCACGCCCAGGAACGAGGCGTTCTTCCAGTGCTCGCGATAATCCGGCGCGGGCGGCGCGCCCGAGGGGGCGTCTGCCGCGCTGCGGGTGAAGTTGTTGTTGTCATAGACCACGCTGCAGCGCTGCGTGTTGTAGCAGTGCGCGGCGAAGTCGTGCTGCTTGAAGGTGAGAGGCCATGCCGTGGGCACGTAAGGCTTCGAAGGCGGCTGGGTATGCGTCACTGCGAGACATCCTGTAAGCAGATAGATCAGGCCCGCGGAAAGCATCGGGGCGAGGGCGCGCCTGGCGCGGCCCCGGCGGGCTGTGCGGTTCGCGTCCATCGATCCCCTGGGCGCCGGGCGATAACCGTATTCGGGTATCTCCATCCTCGTTCCTTGGCTTGCCGCCTTCCTCAGGTGCCCGATATTACCGGGTCGAAGCGTCGAGGCTATCCCCGGGGCGCGGCGGGGAACCTGACGTGGTTCACAGAGCCCCCGGCTTCAGGGATCAGGGCTGAAGATAGGGCCGTGCCGCCTCCAGCGCCGTCCGATACGGCTCCGGATCATTGCGGTTACTCAGCAGCACCACCGTCACATGCTGCTTCGGCCAGCGCACGATCACGTTGCGGAAGCCGATGCTCTCGCCCGAATGCCAGCGCACGTCGCCATGGATGCGCCAGCCGTAGCCGTAGGCCTCCACGTCGGCTTCATCGGTGACCTTGTTCTGCGCGGCGAAGGCCAGCGCGCGCGAAGCGTCCTTGAGCAGGCGGCCGTCATACAGCGCCGCGTCCCAGCGCGCCAGGTCGTCGATGGAGGAATAGATGCCGCCGTCGCCGCGGGTGGCGCTGGTCAGATCCTGGTCGGTGCGTATCCAGCGGCCGTCCTGTTCGCTGTAGCCGTAAGCGCGATGCTCGGGCTGCGGGCCGGCCGGTTCGCGCAGCAGGGTGTGATCCATATGCAGCGGCTTGAAGATGCGCCGGCGCAGGAACTCCGGCAGGCGCTGGCCGGAGGCGCGCTCCACGATCAGGCCCAGCAGCACATAGCCGCTGTTGCTGTAGCGATAGCCCTGGCCCGGCGCGAAGTAGCTGCGCGTTTCGGCCGAGAGCATGCGCAGCACGTCGCCGTCGTTCAGCTGCTCGGTGGTGCCGGGCGGCATCAGGTCTTCGTAGTCGATCAAGCCCGACGCATGCGACAGCAAGTGGTGAATGGTGATGCCCTGGTCGCTGGCCGGCAGCGATGGCAGCCAGCGCCGCACGGAGTCATCCAGCTTCAGCTTGCCGTCCTCGGCCAGCAGCAGGATCGCGGCGGCGGTGAACTGCTTGCTCACCGACGCCAACCGGTAGTTGGTGGCCGGCGTGGCCGCCACGCCGCGCTCCAGATCGGCATAGCCATAGGCCTTGCGCAGCACCGGCTTGCCGTCCTTCAGCACCAGCAGCGAGGCGCCGGGGACCTTGCCGGTGTAGCGCTGCATCAGCACGTCGGCATCGTCGGCGCGGATGCCGGCGGAAACGAAGATCGCCAGGGTGGCGGCGATAAACACGAAGAGACGCATGGCTGGCCTCGCTCAGCGGATCGGCAGGTCGTAATAGGTATCGGGGGTCGGCTCCGGATCGAGTGTGTAGTGCCACCACTCGAACTTGTAATTGCGGAAACCGCCGCGGCGCATCGCATCGCGCAACTGATCGCGGTTGGCGCGCTGCGCGGAGGTCACGTCCGGGTTGTCGGTGTTGGCGAGCGGATCGAAGTAGTCGAACGGCGTGCCCATATCGAGCGCTGCGCAATGCTCGTCATGCGCGTCGCATTGCATCAGGGTGAGGTCCATGGTCGCGCCGCGGCTATGGCCGGAGCGCGGCGCGATGTAGTCGCCGAGCAGCACGCGCTTGTCCAGATGCGGATAGTGCGCGGCCTTGGTGCGCTGATCGGCCAGATCGCCGCCCCAGCGCACGAAATGGCTGACGGCGCGGGCCGGGCGGTAGCAATCCCACAGCAGCAGGCGCTGATGCCGGGCGTGCAGCTCCTGCTCCACCTTGGCCAATGCCTCGGCGGCGGGCCGCAGCAGATAGCACTTCGGCGCCTCGTAGCCGTCGACCGGCGTGCCGACGAAGTTGTCGCTGCCGGCGTACTTGATGTCCTCGGCGATCGCCGGCGCCAGGCTGCGGATATCCAGCAGATTCGCCTGCGCCAGCGTGCCGCTGGCCACCGGCGGTTTCGGCGCGGGCGTCGTGCAACCGCACAGCACGATGGCGGCCAGCAGCGCGAGCCGCCTAGTCGCAGTCGCGCACGCGCTTGAACGCGAGATCTTCGAAGTCGTAGCTGAAATCGGCATCGGGATCGACCTTGCTCATCTGCAGGTTGCCGAGCTTGCTGGTGGGCGCATGCAGCCATGCTTCGGCGTCGCCGTGCTCCCACTGCACCAGATAGTCACCGCCCACGCGCATCACCGGGCCGCGCAGGCGTGGGGATTTGACCGCTTCGAACGCGACGCCGTCGTCGCGCGGGCACAGGCGCACCTCGCCGAACCAGGGATCGCGCCATACGCCGAGCAGGTTGGCCAGCTCCCTGCGCGTGGCAGGACGGCGCTTCGAGGTATCGGGTACGCGCGACGCATGGCGATGGCTTTCCTTGGCGGCCAGCTCGTCTGCGTATGCGGCTACGCCGCGCGCCTTATCCGGCGCGGTGAACTGCTTGAGCAGCACCTCGATCAGCACGGCGCGCGCATCTTCCGCGTCGCCGTTGATCAGCACCACGAAACCATCGCGCCGGTCCGGCAGCAGATACAGCGCCGAGTACATGCCCGACAGCGTGCCGGTGTGCGACACCGTCAGCGCGCCGTCGACATCGGCGATGCGCCAGCCATAACCGTAGGCATACAGCCGGGTGCCGTCCCATGCGCGGCGCTGCGCGGAGATCGGCATCGGCGTGTAGGGCGTCCACAGCTTGTCGCGCTGCGCCTGCGGCAGCCAGCTCAGTTGCGCCGGCGTCGGCGCCAGCCATTGGCGCGCCCAGCTCAGCATGTCGTCCAGGCTGCACTGCACGCCGCCGGCGGCTTCCATGGTGGTGGGATGCACGGTCGGATCGGCGGGCGTCAGCGGCACGAAGCTCTGGCCGCGGCTTTCATGCGGCAGCGCGACCGGCGCGAGCTGATCGCGCCGCCAGGTGCCGACCTGGCAGCGCGACAGACCCAGTGGCTGGAACACCTCGCGCCGCAGCAGGGTCTCGTACGGCGCACCGCCGGCCGCGGCCGCGACTTCGCCCGCCACCACATACAGCAGATTGTCGTAGGCATAGCCGGCGCGGAAGCTGTAGCGCGGCTTCAGATAAGCCAGCGCGGCGACGATGTCCTGGCGCGTGAACGCATTGGGCTCCGGCCACAGCATCAGATCGCCCGCGCCTTCGCCCAGTCCGCTGCGATGGGTGAGCAGATCGCCCACCTGCATATGTTCCGTCACCCACGGATCGTTCATGCGGAAGGATGGGATCCAGCGCTTGACCGGATCGTCCCAGCGCAGCTTGCCCTGCTGCACCAGGCGCGCGAGCAGGGCGGCGGTCATCGCCTTGCTGTTGGAGGCGATCTTGAACAGCGCATCGGGGGTGACTGCCTGGCCCGAGCCCAGCGAGAGTTCGCCGGCGGTATGGCGGTACACGATCTGGCCGTTCTCGATCACGCCGACCGCGATGCCGGGCAGGTGGTAGCGCGCGACCACCGTATCGACGAGCGGGTCGAAACGTTGCTGCGGCGTCTGCGCGTTCGCCGCACTCGCGACGAACGCCAAGGCGGCGATCAGCGCCTTAGTGAGCCGGCGCATCGGCCGTCTGCTCGACCGCACGCCATACGCGCAGCAGATTGCCGCCCCACAGCTTGGCGATATCCGCATCGCTGAAACCGCCCTTGCGCAGCGCCGCGGTGACGTTGCGCGTCTGGCTGGCATCGTTCCAGCCATCGATGCCGCCGCCGCCGTCGAAGTCCGAGGCGAGGCCGACATGGTCGATGCCGGCCACCTCGACCATATGGCGGATCTGCGCCACGTAGTCGTCCAGCGTGGGCAACGGGAAAGCCTGGTCGATACGGTGCATGCCTTCGACGTAGGCCGGCAGGAAGTCGTGCTTCTCGCTGTCGTACTGCTTGTCGCCGGCCTGCCTGGCCACCTGTGCCTGCAGGGCTTTCTCGGCCAGTTCGCGGCCTGGATCGAGCTTGAGGAAGCCCTTGTACGCCACCGCCTGCACCACGCCACCCTTGTCGGCGATGGCGCGCAGCAGGTCGTCGGGCAGGTTGCGCGGATGGTTGACGATCGCGTGCGCGCCGGAATGCGAGGCGATGACCGGTGCCTTCGACAGTTTCAGCACGTCACGCACGCAGGCATCGGAGCTGTGCGAGATATCGACCATGATGCCGAGCCGGTTGGCGCGCTCCACCACTTGCTTGCCGAATTCGCTCAGGCCGGCATCGCTGAGCGGCGGATCGCCGAGTTCAGCGGTGGGCATCGAGCTGGTGCACAGATCGTTGTGGCCGACGTGGGTGAGGCCGATATAGCGCGCGCCTTGGGCGAAAGCCCAGTCCAGGTTCTTCAGGTCATGGCCGAGCGAATAGCCGTTCTCGATGCCGATCATCGCCGACAGCACGCCATCCTTGCGGTTGGCGAGCAGCTGTTCCGGCGTGGTGGTCAGGCGGATGCGCTGGGGATAGCGCTGCACCAGCAGATGGATGTCTTCGTACTTGCGCCTGGCCTGTACCACCGCCTTGGCATAGCCCTTGGCGTTCAACGCGCCCTGTTCGACATAGATCACGAAGAACGCGCCATTGAGCCCGCCGCGCTCCATCTTGCCCAGGTCGACCTGCAGCGGCGTGTCCTTGCCGGCGTCGAAGCGCGGCTCGTGCATATAGGCGAGCGGGATATCGACGTGGGTGTCGATGGTGACCGGCGGATCCTGGCCCGCCGCGGCGGGACTGGTCCAGAGCAGCAATGGCGCCAGCGCGCCCAGACAAGGCCATAGCTTCATGCGGTTTCCCAATGCCGGGCCGGCTGTTCGCCGGCGACCATTTCTTCGAGACTCTGCCGTCGCCGCACTATGGCATGGCGGCCGCGGTCGAGCAGCACTTCGGCGGCCAGCGGACGCGAGTTGTAGGTCGAGGCCATCGAGGCGCCATAGGCGCCGGTGGCGCGGATCAGCACCAGCTCGCCGGCCTGCAGCTCGGGCAGCTCGCGTTCCACCGCGAAGGTGTCGCCGGTTTCGCAGACCGGGCCGACCACGTCGTAGCGATGGCGCGGGCGCGTCTGCTCCACCAGCGGCACGATGTCGTGCCAGGCGTCGTAGAGGCTGGGCCGCAGCAGATCGTTCATGGCCGCATCGAGCACCAGGAAGCGGCGGCTGTCGCCCTGTTTGACGCGCACCACGCGGGTCAGCAGCACGCCGGCTTCGGCGACCAGATAGCGGCCGGGTTCGAGCAGCAGGCGGCCGTGGAAGCCGGCCAGCGCTACGCGGATCGCTGACGCGTACTCCGCCGGCGGGATCGGCACCTGCCCGTCGCGATAGCGCACGCCCAGGCCGCCGCCGACATCGATGCTGGCGATGGCGTGGCCGGCCGCCTCCAGTTCGCGCCAGAACGCCGCCACCCGCGCGAGCGCCTGGCGGAACGGCTCGACGCTGAGAATCTGCGAGCCGATATGCACGTGCAGCCCATCCAGGCGCACATTGGAGTGACGCGCGGTGTCGGCGAACCAGCGGCGCGCTTCATCGATGCTCACGCCGAACTTGTTCTGGGCCTTGCCGGTGGAAATCTTGGCGTGGGTCTGCGCATCCACATCGGGATTGATGCGTACGGCGGCGTGCGCTTGGACATGCAGCTCGGCGGCCATCCGCTGCAGCAATTGCAGCTCGTCGGCCGATTCGACATTGAAGCGCTGGATGCCGGCCGCCAGCGCTTCGGCGATCTCCGCCGCGGTCTTGCCCACGCCGGAGAACACGATGCGCTGCGCCGGAATGCCCGCATGCAGGGCGCGCCACAGCTCGCCGGAGGAAACGATATCGGCGCCGACGCCGGCCTCGGCCATCAGCTGCAGGATCGCCAGATTGCTGTTGGCCTTGACCGCGTAGCACAGCGTCGCGTCCATGCCGTGCAGCGCCTGCTGCAGGCCGGCGATGCGCGTGCGGATCGCATTGGCCGAATAGGCGTGGAACGGGGTGGGGATGCGTTCGGCCAGGCGGCGCAGGTCGACGCCGTCGAACAGGTGGTCGGGAAGGATGGAGGTGTGCTGCATGGATGCCTCAACGTAGAGCCCCTCTCCCGCCGGGAGAGGGGTTGGGGTGAGGGTACGGGCGGAGTGGCAAGAGTGATGTGCACCGCTCCGCCCGTACCCTCATCCGGCTGCCGCCACCTTCTCCCGGAGGGAGAAGGACTTCACCCTGACGGTGTCGCAGATTAAAAAAAGGCGGCCCGAAATTACGCGGGCCGCCTTGGGGAGTACACCTTTGGTCAGAAATCCAGCGACACGGTGAGCTGGGCAAAACGTGGCGCCTGGAAGCGCAGCGGCTGGCGGAACGTGGAATTGGTGCCGTCGCTGATCGAGGTCTGCAGGTCCTGGTCCACCGCCACCGTGCGCTGCTGGTTGAGCAGGTTGTACACGGCGAACTTCACGCGCAGCTGGCCGGTATCGCCCAGCGAGCGCAGGTAGGTGACGCTGGCGCCGAGGTTGTAGGTCCATGGCATGGTGCCGTACTTGCCGCGCGGCGAGCGCTCGTACACGCGGTCTTCCGAGCGGTCGGCGGAACAGTTGGCCACGCAGATGTAGTAGCTGTGATAGTTGGTGCCGTCGAACGGATTGCCCACGCCGAAGCCGGTGATCGGGCCGCCGGACAGCACGGTCAGATCGCCGCCGAACTGCCAGTGCGGAGTCAGCGCATAGGTGCCGCGCAGCTTCAGCTGGTGGCGGTGGTCGTTCGGCAGATAGCCGTCGCCGCCGAAGTTCACCCACGGATTGTCGAAGTTCTCGGTGCGGCCGGTGTCGTCGAAGTTGGTGTCGGAATTGACCGGGCCTTCCGCGTTGCCGCGGTTCCACGACAAGGTGTACGAGGCGTTGAACGCCCACTTATTGTCCCAGGCGCGGTCGAGCTGGAATTCCACCGAGGTGAAGGTGCGCTTGGGCTTCACCCAGCCGCGCTGGCCCAGGTAGTTGCCGTCGGCGTCGTACATCGCCCAGCCTTCCTTCGCGGTGTCCACGGTGACCCAGCCATCGGCGACGCCGTCGCAGTTGGTATCGCCCCACACCGTGTTCTTCTTGCCCGGATTACCCATCACCCAGCCGATATAGCCCTTGGGGCCGCACTTGCCGGTGGCGCTGATCTCCATGTCGTCGATCGCGTTGTGCAGGCGCCGATAGGTGGCGCTGACGCCCCAGGACCAGCTCTTGTCCAGCATCTGCTGGAAACCCAGGATGGCCTCGTCCTGGAACACCTGGTCCATGTCCTTGTTCACCTGCGAGCGCAGGTCGCCGACCTTGCCGTTGCCCTGCGAGGTATCCACCCCGCCCAGCTGCGGTCCGAGCACCGGCATCGCGTACTTGTTGCCGTTGCGGTCGACGATCTGCCAGCCGCTGAAGGCGTAGTAGGTGCGCTCATCGAGCAGGCCGCCGGCCTGCTTGATATTGATCACGTTGGCCACCGGCAGGAAGTAGCGGCCGAGGTTGCCGAACAGCTTGGTGGTGCCGTCGCCCTTGAGGTCCCAGGAGAAGCCGAAGCGCGGCGCCCACATGTTCTTCATCTTGATGTAGCTGCTGCCGTTGGCGGCCTTGTTGTCGAAGCCGTCGTTGCGGATGCCCGCGTTGAGCAGGAAGCTGGGCGTGATCTGCCAGCTGTCTTCCAGGTAGTACGCCGAGTTGGTGGTCTCGAAGGTGCCGGCGATCTCGTAGCGGCGCGCGCGCACATAGGCGGTGTAGCCGGCCGGCAGCACGCCGCCGGTGTTGTTGATGGTCGAGCCGGGGGTGGCGTAGTAGAGGTTGTAGTAGATCGCGCCGGGGCCGGTGTAGTGGCGCTGGTAGATCGAGGTGTCCTTCTCGTGGTCGTAGCCGAAGCGCAGCAGATGGTCGCCGAGCTTCCACTCGAAGTCGGCGCGGATCTCCTTGCGGGTGTCGTCGCGCTTCTCCACGGTGGAGTTGGTGGTGCAGCCCAGCGGCACGCCGCCGGGTACCGGCACGGCGTTGGTGACCTTGGTCTCCGCCACCACGCGGTTGCATTCGATATCGCTGAGCGAGCGCGTATAGGCGTTGCGCTTGTTGCTGCCGTACAGCAGCTTCATCGACAGGTCGTCGGTGAGGTAGTTGGTATAGGTCAGCGCCCAGTTCTTGCCGCCGGTATCGGTATAGATCTCGTTGGTCTTGGCGCCGAGCGTGCGCGTGTCGAAGGTGTAGTCGTAGACATCGCCGGTGTTCTTGCTCTTGTCGGAGAACGCCATCAGTGACAACAGATTGTTGTCGTTGATATGCCAGTCGATGGTGGTGCCCCAGAAGCCGTTGTGGGCGCCGTTGCTGGTGAAGGTGGTGCCGTCGTCGCTGGTGTTGCGCGGCGAGCTGCCGCGCGCCTCGTACATGGCGAAGAAGAACAGCTTGTCCTTCACGATCGGGCCG
>Ga0207695_10008515_pt1 | contig 12824 bp, 12 predicted proteins | sample KBSC54metaG_FD_184354 | JGI IMG/M metagenome (GOLD analysis project Ga0207695, IMG submission 184354) | Corn rhizosphere microbial communities from Kellogg Biological Station, Michigan, USA - KBS C5-4 metaG (SPAdes) (version 2) | ecosystem: Host-associated > Plants > Roots > Rhizosphere > Soil...
CGCACCTATGAAGCCTACGGCAAGCACTACACGATGGCTTGGCCGTCGGAAGAACATCACTCCGGCCGCCCCGCCCGCAAGTCGCCGCTCTATGAAACATTGAAAGCCGATGGCGCCGTCTTCGGCGAAAAGCTCGGCTGGGAACGCCCCAACTGGTTCGCAGATGTCAAAGCCGGGGAGGAACAGCGCGACATCTACACGTATCAGCGCCCCAACTGGCACGCCGCTGTAGGCCGCGAACACAAGGCCGCCCGCGAAGCCGCCGTGCTATTTGATCAAACCTCGTTTGCCAAGTTCTCGCTGAAAGGCCCGGATGCCGAGGCCGCGCTCAGCTGGATCGCCGCCAATGATGTGGCCAAACCCGCGGGCGCACTCGTCTACACACAAATGTTGAATGACCGCGGCGGCATCGAAGCCGATGTCACCGTGGCGCGTATCAAGCCGGATGAATATTACATCGTCACCGGCACCGGCTATGCCACGCATGATTTCGACTGGATCGCCCGCAACATTCCCGCTGGCCTCAATGCACAGTTGTTCGATGTGACCAGCTCCACTTCAGTTCTCGTGCTCATGGGACCGAAGTCGCGTGACATCCTGCAGGCCGTGACCAAGGCCGATTTCTCCAACGCCGCCTTCCCCTTCGGCACCTTCCAGACCATCGGCATCGCCGGCACGCCAGTCAACGCGCTGCGCGTCACCTATGTCGGGGAGCTCGGCTGGGAATTGCATGTGCCGGTCGAATCCGCCGCCAATGTCTATGCCGCTCTGCATGAGGCAGGCGCCAAATTCGGCCTTCGCAATGCTGGCTACCGCGCCATTGAAACACTGCGCCTGGAGAAAAGCTATCGCGCCTGGTCGTCTGACATCGGCCCGGACCACACGCCGGATGAAGCCGGGCTCGGCTGGGCGGTGAAGATGAAGAAGAATATTCCCTTCAAGGGCCGCGAAGCGGTGGCCAACCAGCGCGCCAAAGGCGTGAAGAAAATGCTTGCGACGTTCACTGCAGCACCTGATGTGATCCTTTATGGCCGCGAGACCATCTACCGCGATGGCAAGCGTGCCGGCTGGCTCTCGTCCGGCGGCTTCGGCCACACGCTGAACAAGGCCATTGGCCTGGGCTTCGTGCGCAATCCCGAAGGCGTCACGGCGGACTATGTTCTGTCGGGGAAATACGAACTCGAAGTCGCCACGGTGCGCGTGCCTTGCGAGGTGACTTTGTCGCCGCTCTACGATCCGAAGATGGAACGCATCAAGGCGTAACGATTTCGAAAGACTGCAACAGATCGGCGTAGTCCGACGCCGGCGCAAGATCGGTCACTACGCGCGATCCTTCGCGCAACACGATGGGCGCCACCATCCCGGATTTCGGCGTGGGCCGGAATTTCGAATGATCCACCGCCATGATCGTTCGGTCAGAAATGCCCTGCATCGCTTCCGCAATATCCGCCTCACCCTGCTCGTAAGCGAGAAAGCCGCGTGCGGCGTCCACATTCGAAGCCGAGAGAATGCAATGGTCAGCCCGCATCCGCTCGATGGTGGTGAAAGCCAGCCGGTCAAACGCCGCACCATCATGATCGCGCAACTGGCTGCCCGCCATGAAGACGCGGTTGCCTGGCACAGTCGCCAGCGTACTGGCAACAAACGCCGAGTTGGTGACCACCACCAGATTCTTCCTGATCTGCAAGGCCTGCGCGATGAAGCCCGAAGTGGAGCCGGTATCGATGGCCAGCGATGCGCCATCCTCGATCATCGTCGCCACCCGCGCCGCAATGGCCGTTTTCTCCGCGCGCATGATCTGCATGCGGGCATAGAACGGCGGATCAACCGGCCGCTCCGGGCTGACCAAGGCGCCATGCACCTTGATCACCTTGCCCTCATCGACCAGCGGCTTCACCACACGCCGGATGGTCTGGTCGGAAACGCCAAGCAGGTCGGACAATTCGCCAACCGAAATCGAGCCGCGCATCGCGACCGCACTTTCAATCTTGTGGGCGTATTTGGACATGGAGCGGCATTCTAGCCGCTGCGGCCAGTTCTGCAAGATCGCGGTATCTCGCCGCAAAGACGCGCCGCGCCTATCAATCCGTCGCGGATTTCGTCGTGAATTGACAAAAATTCGGCAGTACACTGATAAATTTTAACGTGGACAAACATTAAGCTGTCAGATCGCTGACCATAAGTTTTGGGCAAGCAGCTGCGCGCATTTGTTTCGCAAATGTGAAGGAGCGAACATGCAAGTATCCGGCAGCCAGTCCCAGCTTTATCAACTTCTCAGCCAGCGCAACAAGTCGGTCCAGGAAATGGTCGATAGCATCCAGCAGGGCAGCATCAGCACCGCCCAGGCCGCGCTCAACCAGATTCAGCAAACCAACAAATCTTTAGGCGTCGATGACAATACCGACGCATCCGCTTCCGGCACCACCAGCGTCAGCGCCGGCCTGAGCCCGATGAAGACCGATCTCACCGCCATGATGAGCGCCGTGCAGTCTGGTGATCTCACCAGCGCTCAAACCGCCTGGAAGCAGATGCAGTCCGACATGGCTTCGGGCAGCATGCCTCCGCCGCCTCCCGGTCCGCCGCCATCTTCGGGCACCAGCACGGACAGCACGTCAGGCGATAGCGACACGGCCACCGATGATCTCTCGAAGCTGCTCGATGCGGTGAAATCAGGCGACACTGATGCGATGAAGACATCGGCCACCGCCTTCGCCCAGGACCTGCAGAACATTCTGGGCACTTCATCCACGAGCAGCACGGCATCGACATCGACCGATGCCAGCAGCACCGGCAATCCGATCCTCGATGATCTCAATGCTCTGGTTCAGGCCGCACAATCCGGCGACACAAACGCCGCGCAAACCGCGCAGCAGAAGCTGCAGTCTGACATGCAGGCCTCCGAACAGGCGTCGGGCGCGGGCCATGCCCATGGCTACCACCACCATCACGGTGGCGGCGGAAAGCCGGAAGCCAGCCAAGGCACGGCGGCCACAACAGCTACGACTGTCTTGGCCGCCGATGGCACATCGCCCGACTCGACCACAACGACCAGCACTGACGTGGATACGATCCCAGCCTAAGACGCTGCTCTGAGCGGCAGGCCCAGCACTTCTCGGGCCTGCTGCCATGTGGCCACCGGCCGCTTGTATTTCTCACACAGATCCGCCGCGCGCTTCACGAGAGCAGCGTTGGACGGCGCCAGCGTGGTCTTGTCGAAGCGCACATTGTCTTCCATCCCGGTCCGGGTGTGGCCGCCCTTCTTGATGCACCATTCATTGATCAGGATTTGCGCCGGCCCGATCCCCGCCGCGCACCACAGCGCATCCGGTGAAAGCCGTTTAAGCGTCTCTATATAGAAATCGAAAATCGGCTCATCCGCCGGCATGGCATTCTTCACGCCCATCACGAACTGCACATAGAGCGGGCCCTTCAGGCGCCCGTCCTTCTGCATGAGTGAAGCCTGCACGATATGCGAGAGATCAAAGCACTCCAGCTCCGGCTTCACATCATACTGCTTCATCTCTGAAGCCAGCCAATCCACCAGATCAGGCGGGTTCTCATAAACGCGCGTCGGAAAATTGTTCGAGCCCACCGTGAGAGAAGCCATGTCCGGCCTCAGTGGCAGCATCCCGCCGCGCGCCTTGCCCGCGCCCGAACGGCCGCCCGTTGAAAGCTGCACAATCATGCCGGGGCAATGTTTTTCCAGCCCCTCCTTCAACCGCACAAAACGCTCGGGATCGGATGTCGGCTTTCCGTCATCGTCACGCACATGGCAGTGCGCAATTGTAGCGCCAGCCTCGAAAGCCGCATGCGTGCTTTCAATCTGCTCCGCGATGGTGATCGGCACCGCCGGATTATTTTCTTTCGTTGGCAGCGAGCCGGTAATGGCCACGCAGATGATACACGGACCCATCACTTCTTCTCTTTGCTCAACACAAAATTCCATTCCACGATTTTGAATGGATTGGGCATGCCAAGCTCGGCGGCCTTCTTCGCATCATTCACATCGTGGAAATCGGCAATCAGGCTTTCCTTCACACCGAACACCGCATCGTCCTTCAGCCACGGGCAATCCGGGGTGAAAATATGCGTCGTCACCGTCTCATAGCCGGGTGCGGAAACGATGAAATGCAGATGGGCCGGCCGGTTCGGATTGCGGTCCAGCGCCTTCAGCATGTCACCAACCGTCCCGTCATAGGGAATGGGATAGAAGCGCGGATAGGCCGAGCGGAAAGAATAGCGGCCCTTCTCGTCACTGGTGAATACGCCGCGCAGATTCATGTCGGGCTGCACGCCCTTCTGCTGCACGTCATAGAAGCCGTCTTCATTGGCCTGCCACACATCGAGCTTGGCGCCGGGAATGGGCTTGCGCTTTGAATCCAGAACGCGGCCATGCACCCAGACTGGCTCGCCCTTGCCGTCGAGACAGATATTGGCGCCATTCGCATAATGCGGCGCATTCGGAATGTAGAACGGCCCCAGCACGGTGCTTTCCGTTTCGCCCGACATCTTCGAATGATTGAGGCTTTCCACCAGCATCGAAACGCCTAGCGTGTCGGAAAGCAAGATGAATTCCTGCCGCCAGTCGGTGGAAAGATGCCCGGTCTTCGTCAGGAAGTTGATGCCATACATCCACTCATCCATCGTCGGCCGTGCTTCCTTGATGAAGGCATGCAGGTGCTTGACCAGCGTGTCGGTGAGATATTTGACGCGCATGTTGGCCTTCGGCCCGGCGCGGTCCTGCACCACCTTCACCGAATCCTTCACGGTGAAGTAATAGCTTAGCCTGTGCGCGGGCTTTTTCACCGGCTTCTTCTTGGTCGCTTTCTTTGCAACTTTCTTCGCCATGATCAGTGTCCTAAAATTTTCTTGAGCGCCGCACCCAGATCTTTTTCCGCCGTCTTGCTCGCTTCAAAAGCGCGCCAGCCCACATGATGGTCGGGCCGCACGAGGAGGCAGCCACCATCGCTGATTTCGCGGATGCGCGCCCAGTCGCCGACATGATCTTCAAAATCACGCCGCGGCCCGATCACGCGTGTCATAATCTCCATGCCCAATTCTTTGCTCAGTGCCTGCGCCGCCTTCACCCAGTCCTCGCCGCCAATGCCGGTGATCAATGTGAACTTGCCGTGCCCGCAGAGATCGAGCGTCGAATGCTGCTTGCCTGCCTTGTCGAATACCCAGGCATGCGGCAGCCGCGCGCCCGGCCAAGTGGTCGGCGCATAATGCAACTCGCGGTCTTTCTCGAAAGCCGGTTCCTTCTGTCCGTCGGTCACCGCAGCGGAAGATACATAACGCTGGTTCATCTCCACGCCATGGCAGTCGAATTCGTATTTCTTGAATTCAATCGCCTTGCGCAACGCCTCGCGCTGCTTCTCGCCCGCCGCTGTGGCCTGCGTTCGGCCATCCATGTTGCGTTGGATCTTTTCGTGATCCACGCCGCCATCCATGCCGAGTGCCTCGAAGATCGGCCCGAATTCAGCAATCGATTGATTGGCGCGCGTCACGATCTGCTTGGCAATCGGAGCACGCTCGGCCTGATAACTCTTCAGCAGCTTCGGCATGGCATGGCCATTGAGCACCGCCGCCAGTTTCCAGGCGAGGTTGAAGCTATCCTGAATGGACGTGTTCGAACCCAGGCCGTTGGACGGCGGATGCCGATGCGCCGCATCGCCCATGATGAACACACGGCCTTTCTGCATTTCGGTCGCATACATATTGTTCACGGTCCAGGTATTGGCCGAGATCAGATCGATTTCCAAATTCGGGTCGCCGACAAGCTGCCGCGCCACCTGCGTCGCCATCGCCGCATCGACTTTCGGCGGCGGCTGGTTGATGTCATAGCCCCAGACGATCAGCCATTCATTCCACGGCCGCACCATGCGCACCAGGCCCATGCCGATGCCGCCCACATCCGCACCCGGCTGCATCACCCAGTAGAGAACCGATGGCCGATGCGCGACATATTTGGAGAGGTCGGCGCGGAAAAGGATGTTCATCGAGCCACCCACGCCCATCTTGCCTTCCAGCGGGATGTTCTCGTTCTCCGCCACCAGCGAATTGCCGCCATCCGCTCCGACCAGGTACTTGCAGCGCACCGTGAAATCCTTGCCCGTCAGCCGGTCCTTGCAAGTCACGGTCACCCCATCCTTGTCCTGCACATGGGACAGATACTCGCAGGACATGCGGGACTGCGACCCGCGCGAGCCGGCCGTCTTGAAAAGCAGCGGTTCCATATAGGTCTGCGGTAGATCATTCATATGCGAGGGCGAGGAGAGATAGTGCTCGGCACGCGACAGGGCGCCCTTGCCCCAGCTCTTCATGCGGCCCAACTCTTCGCCGGCGAGCGAAACGCAGAACACATTCTCGCCCATCAGGTCTTGCTCCGTGGCCTGCTGATAGGCCTCGGCCTCCACTTCGGGGCCGAGATCACGCAGCACTTCCATCGTGCGCTGGTTCGTGATGTGTGCGCGTGGCGTATTGGAAAGCCAGCGATAGCGGTTGATGATGAAATTCTCGATGCCGTAGGACGACAGCAGCGCCGCTGTTGCTGAGCCCGCAGGGCCGGTGCCCACAATCATCACATCGGTGGTGATATCCGCCATGAAATCCTCCCCTATTCCGCGGGCCTGCGCCCGTCATATGCATTTTGAAACAGCTGCCGCAGTGCCGCGCGTTCCAGTGCGCGCGGATTGGGATAGGGCGCGGCCACGGCCATGTCCGCCGCCTTGTCCAACCCGTCTTCCGGCATGCCGAGTTCTTTCAGCGAAGTCGGCGCAGTCAATTTCTTGGCCAGATCGTAAAGCCCGCCTGCGGCAGACTTCGCGCCGAGCGCCTTCATAATCCGCATCATCGCGACCGGCGCGGCAGGTGCGTTGTAAGCAACCGCATGCGGCAGCACGACCGTATGCGTCTCTGCATGCGGCAGGTTGAATGTACCACCGAGCACGTGGCACAGCTTGTGATGCAGCGCCATCGACACGCTGCCCAGCACGGTGCCGCACAGCCATGCACCATAGAGCGCCTTGTCTGTATCACCAGCAGGCAAAGCCGCCGCGAGCGCCGCAATACCCTCTTCCGCCATCAGCGAAATGATTGGATTGCCATCCACGGCATAAAGCCCTTCCACCGCATGGGCGATGGCATTCATGCCGGATGTCGCCGCCATGGCCGCCGGCAATGAACCAACGAGATCGGCATCATAGATCACCGTCTCCGGCTGAATCTTCGCATCGCGCTTGGTGGTCTTGGCACCCGCCGCCGTCTCGCCGAGAATGTTGGTCATCTCGGACCCGGCATAGCTGGTCGGCAAACAGAGCTGCGGACAATCGGTACGCAGCCCAATCGCCTTGCCGAGTCCGATGGATGAACCGCCACCCACCGCGATTACACCATCCGCGCCCGCGCTCTTGTAATAGATCAGCGCCGCCTCGGTCACCTCGACGGGCGTATGCATCTTGGCGCCATCCCAATGCGGCCAGCCATGCTTCGCCGCGAGCTCCGCGCCCTGCGCCGACTGCTGCTTGCCGGTGACCACCAGCGGCCGCTTCAAACCCAGTGCATCAGCCTCCGCCTTCACAGCCTCACGCTTGCCGCGGCCGAAGATCACGCGGGTGGGCAGGGCCTTGTAGATAAAGGGCTGAACCATGTCAGAATCCTACCCGGTCTCCGCCCTTCAGCGCCAGCATTTCGCGCGCCTCATGCGGCGTTGCGACTTCAAGCCCCAGCTCTTCGATGATGGTGCGGATCTTGCGCACTTGCTCGGCATTGCTGGTGGCCAGCTTGCCCCGCCCGATATAGAGCGAGTCTTCAAGCCCTACCCGCACATTACCACCCATCATCGCCGCCTGCGTGCAGAACGGAATCTGGTTCTTGCCGGCCGCCAGCACCGACCACTGGTAATTCCTGCCGAACAGCTTGTCCGCCGTCTCCTTCTGAAGACAAGATTTCGCATGTCGGCGCCGATACCGCCGAGAATGCCGAAAATCATCTGCACAAAGAACGGCGGCTTCACCAATCCCTTGTCGACGAAATAGGCAAGATTGTAGAGATGACCGACATCGTAGCATTCATGCTCGAAGCGCGTGCCATGCGTTTCGCCCAGATCCTTCAGGATGCGCGAAATATCCCTGAACGTGTTGCGGAAGATGAAATCGTCAGTACCCTGAAGATACGGCTTCTCCCAGTCGTGCTTCCAATCCTTATAGCGCTCGGCCAGCGGGAAAATGCCAAAATTCATTGAGCCCATATTGAGCGAGCACATTTCCGGCTTCGCCTTCAGCGGCGCCGCGAGACGCTGGTCCACGGTCATGTTCAACCCGCCGCCGGTAGTGATGTTCAGCACCGCATCGCAATTCTGCTTGATGCGCGGCAGGAACTGCATGAACACATCCGGGTCCGGCGTAGGGCGACCATCCTTCGGATCGCGCGCATGCAGATGGATGATCGCCGCACCGGCCTTCGCCGCTTCGATCGATTGCGTGGCGATCTCGTCCGGCGTGATCGGCAGATGCTCCGACATGGTCGGCGTGTGGATGCCGCCGGTGATCGCAACTGAGATGATGACTTTGCCTGCCATGATTAGTCCTTTGAAATGACTCGGTAACCGGTGGGGAAGAGCGAAAGGCCGAAGCGGTCTTTCACGAAACCCCAGATACCCTTGGGGGCGGCGAGCATGATGACGATCGCCAGCACACCGAGGATCATGAGATAGATGCTGCCAAGATCGGCGAGGAATTCGCGCAGCGTGAAATAAACCAGCGTGCCGATGATCGGCCCTTCAATCGTGCCGATGCCGCCGATCACCACGATGAAGATCACGAAAGCCGTCCAGTCGTTGACGCTGAACGCCGCGTCGGGTGACATGCGCCCCTTCTGCAACTGGATCAGGCAGCCGATCATCCCGGTCACGCCGGCGACAGCGACATAGACGGCATACTTCACCCGCTGGATTTTGACGCCGAGCGAGACAGATGCGGTTTCATTGTCGCGAATGGCTGTGAGTGCAAGGCCGATGCGCGAGCGCAGCAAGCCGTAAACAACTGCCACCGACACAAAGCCCAGAGCCAAGGCCAGCCAGTAGATCGTAGCTTCGCGCCACATCCTGCTATCGCCCAGCAATTTCATCGTCGCGGCGGGAAGGCTGATGCCTGATCCCCCGCCGAGAACTTGCAGCTGTGCGCAGACGAGGCGAAACACCTCCGCCACCACCCAAGTGCCGATGGCGAAGTAAGCGCCTTGCAAACGGAAGACGAGCGCGGCGACAGGAATGGCAATGAGCGCCGCCGCAATACCGGCCACCGGCACAGCCAGCAATGGATGCCAGCCTGCCAGCAGTGCCAGCGAGATCAGCACATAGGCGCCGAAGCCGACATAGGCCTGCTGCCCCACCGAAACGAGACCAGTGTACCCTGCGAGCAAATTCCACAGTGATGCCAGCGCCAGATAGATCATGAATTCGCCGATCAATCGCTCGGTCGCAATCGAGCCCCACCACGGCGCCGCGATCAGCACCATGGCCAGCACGAGCGCAAGCACGCCGGCGATGCGCGAAGCACGCGTGGAGCGTGAGATCACATCCATCACGTCATCCTCGGGAACAGGCCGCGCGGACGGAAGGCCAGTACGGCGAGAAAGGCAATGTGTCCGGCCAGGACCTGCCAGCCCGGATCAATCTCGGCGCCCAGCCCCTGCGCCACGCCGAGGATCACGCCACCTACCAGCGTGCCCCACAGATTGCCGAGGCCCCCGATGATCACAGCTTCGAAACCGAAGATCAGACGGCCCGGCCCCATGAAGGGATCGAAGTTGGAGCGGATGGCGAGAAACACACCGGCCAGCGCGACAACAGCGAGGCACAGCGCCATCGCCGCCGCATAGACCTTGCGGTTGTCGAGGCCCATGAGCAGCGCAATTTCCTTGTCGTCACTGGTTGCGCGGAAAGAACGGCCCAGAGCGGTGTGGTAGAACATATATTGCAACCCCGCGATAACCGCGATCGCGGTGCCAAACATCAGCAGCGGGAAATAGCCAATGGCGACACCCGGCAGGATGCTGAAGCTTCCTGTCTCCAACGTGCCTGCATCCAGCTTGCGGCTATCGGCGGTGAAAGTCTCGAGCAGCATGTTCTGCAAAATTACCGAGAGACCGAAGGACACCAGCAGGGGCGGCAGAATGTCTTTGCCCAGTGTGCGATTGAAAATCACCATCTGCAGCACATAGCCAAAGATCGCCGCAATCGGGATCACCAGGATCAGGCTCACCAGCGGATGAAGCCCCGTGGCCCGCACCAATATCCAGGCGAGGTAAGAGCCCGCCACGATGAAATCGCCATGCGCGATATTCACAAGCCGCATCACCCCGAAGATCAGCGACAGGCCGGCGGCGAACAAGGCGTAAAGCCCGCCCACCAGAATGCCTTGAATGATCGCGTTCACCCATTCCATGCGTCAGGTTCCGAAATAGGCGCGGGTGATCGCCTCGCGCGAATGATCATGCGGCGCGCCTTGCAGCGATACGCGGCCTTCCTGCAGGCACATGAAATGCGAAGCGGAGTTCAGCGCACGCGTCACATCCTGCTCCACCAGAATGGCCGACATGCCGCCACCCACAATGCGCGGCAGCAGGTCGTAAATGTCCTTGATCACGATGGGCGCGAGGCCCAGGCTCAATTCATCCAGCAACAGCAATTCCGGATTCGACATCAGCGCCCGGCCAATGGCCACCATCTGCTGCTGCCCGCCCGAGAGCGCGGTCGACGGCTGATGCCGCTTCTCTTTCAAAATCGGAAACAGCCCATAGATCGCATTCAAATTCCATTCGCCCTTGCGCGCCACCTTGCCGCCAAGCACCAGATTTTCTTCGACCGAGAGCGATGGAAACAGCCGCCGCCCCTCTGGCACCAGAGCAATCCCGCGCTTCACAATCTCATTTGCCAGCAGCGATGAAATCTCTTCGCCCTTGAAACCGATCTTGCCGCTCTTGTTCGACACCAGCCCGCAAATGCATTTCAGCAATGTGCTCTTGCCCGCGCCATTGGAGCCGATCAGCGCCAACGTCTCGCCCTTGTTCAGCGTGAGTGAAACACCATGCAGCGCCTTGGCGTCGCCGTAAGCAGCCTTCAGGTCTTCGATGGCGAGTAACACCTCAGCCATGCGCATCCTCGCCGAGATAAACACTCTTCACCGCGCGGCTGTTCATCACCTCGTGCGGGGCGCCATCGGCGATCAGCTTGCCGAAATTCAGCACCACCAAACGCTGCGCCACCTGCAGCAGCGCATGCACGACATGCTCGATCCACACGATGGTGACACCCGCCGCATGCACATCCTTGATCGCCGAAAGCAGTGACGCGCATTCGCTGTCCGTGAGACCCCCAGCAATTTCGTCGAGCAACAGCAGCTTCGGATTGGCCGCCAGTGCGCGCGCCATTTCGAGTCGCTTGCGATCCAGCAGCGTCAAACCACCCGCCAGCTGATTGGCCTTGGTCTTCATGCCCGTCTGTTCTAGCACGGCCAGCGCCCGTGCTTCTGGATCCTCCGGCTCGCGCCCGAAGGTGGCGCCCACCAGCACATTCTCGAACACGCTCATGCCATTGAACGGATGCGGCACCTGGAAGGAGCGCGAAATCCCCAGGCGGCACCGCTCGGATGCACCAAGCGCCGAGATGTTAGCACCACCAAAGGTCACAGTCCCCGCGTCGGGCCGCACGGTACCAGCGATCAGATTGAACAGCGTCGTCTTGCCCGCGCCATTCGGCCCAAGAATACCGAGGATTTCGCCCTCGCCCACGTCAAGGCTCACCGCATCGGTGACAACCAATGCGCCGTATTTCTTCGACAAAGACGAGAGCGAAAGAAGAGTCATGAGAGAGTGGAGAGGCGGGCATCCCGCCTCTCCGTCACACCTAGTTCAGAAGCTTCAACTTGCCACCGATCGGCACCTGCGGCGCCACCGGATTGGACACGACGGAAAGCTCATACTTGCCATCCTTCCTGATCCACTGGCCACCAGCGAGCGGTGTCTTCGACACGTTCTTCACCGGCTTGCCGTCCCATTTCACCGGACCCACAATGGTCTGCAGGTCGGTCGCCGCGATCGCTTCGAGAACAGAATTGGCATCACTCAGGTCCTTGGTGCGCTTCACCACATCGAGTGCCACTTCCCAGATCGCGTGGCTGAAGCCCAGCGTCGCCGTCCACTGCTTGCCCGAAGCCTTCTCATACGAAGAGCCAAGATCGGCCGCCGAAATGCCGGTGAGGCTGGACTTGTAAGGATAGGTCGGTGTCCACCACACTTCCGTGGTGAGGCCGTCGCCACGGTCGCCCAGCGAGTCCAGCGTGGCCGGGAACAGCAGCGCCTTGCCGATGGTGACGACCTTCGGCTTGAAGCCCTGCTGCGCGGCCTGCGCCCAGAAGGTCGCAAAGTCCGGCGGGATCATCACGCCGGTGACGATCTCGACGCCCGCCGCCTTGAAGGCCGAAATCTGCGCCGAGAAGTCATTGTTCAGCGGCTGATAGCGGCCCGGATCGACAAGCTTGTAGCCGGCCGCGGCCAGCGGGCCGGGCAGGCCGAGCTTGGCGTCGCCCCAGGCATTGCCATCGGCATCGTTCGGGAACAGCCCGCCGATCACCTTGTTGGCGCCGGAAGCATCCCAGATCGCCACATAGCTGGCGATGATGTCTTCCAGGCCCCAGAAGAAGTGATAGGTCCATTCGAAGCCCTTGGCTGGGTCGCCCTTGCGGCCGAAGAAATAGGGCTGCCACGGGCAGTTGGTGGAGATGCAGGGCACGCCGGCAAGTTCCGCTTGGTCAGCCGCCGGGTTG
>Ga0207695_10008517_pt1 | contig 12823 bp, 16 predicted proteins | sample KBSC54metaG_FD_184354 | JGI IMG/M metagenome (GOLD analysis project Ga0207695, IMG submission 184354) | Corn rhizosphere microbial communities from Kellogg Biological Station, Michigan, USA - KBS C5-4 metaG (SPAdes) (version 2) | ecosystem: Host-associated > Plants > Roots > Rhizosphere > Soil...
AACGAAGGGGCGCACTATAGCCGGATATGGGGAAGGGAGAATTGGGCGGCAAATAAAAAAGCGGCCCAGCTTTCGCCGGGCCGCCCAAGGAATAGGCAATAAAGTTCGTAGCGCTTAGCGCTTGGAGAACTGGAAGCTGCGGCGCGCTTTGGGGCGGCCATACTTCTTGCGTTCCACCGCGCGCGGATCGCGGGTGAGGAAGCCGCCCGGCTTCAGCGCGGCGCGCAGACCCGGCTCATAATTCACCAGAGCCCGCGAAATGCCGTGACGCACCGCACCCGCCTGGCCCGACAGGCCGCCACCGGTGACGGTCACCACCACATCGAATTGGCCGTCGCGGTTGGCGGCGATCAGCGGCTGGCGCAGGATCATGCGAAGCACCGGACGGGCGAAATAGGTCTTCTCGTCCCGGCCATTGACGGTGATCTTGCCGGAGCCCGGCTTGATCCAGACGCGGGCCACCGATTCCTTGCGGCGGCCGGTGGCATAGGCGCGGCCCTTGGAGTCGCGCTTATTGTCGACCTTGGAAGCGTCTTCGGGCGTGCTGGTCTTGGCCTTGATGAGCGTGGATTTGAGTTCGCCGAACTTGTTGTCGTCAGCCATGACTTAAGCCGCCTTCGTCTTATATTGGGTGTTCTTGGGATTCATCGCCGCCACGTCGAGCTTCTCGGGCTGCTGCGCTTCATGCGGATGCACGGCATCGGGATAGACCCGCAGATTGGACATCTGCTGGCGGCCCAGGGGGCCGCGCGGCACCATGCGTTCGACCGCCTTCTCCACGATCCGCTCCGGGAATTTGCCCGCCATGATCGCGCCGGCAGAGCGTTCCTTGATGCCGCCGATATAACCGGTGTGGTGGTAGTAAATTTTCTTCTTCAGCTTCTGACCGGTCAGCACCACCTTGCGGGCATTGATGACGATGACATTGTCGCCGCAATCCATATGGGGGGTGTAGGTCGCTTTGTGCTTCCCGCGCAGACGCATGGCGATGATCGAAGCGAGCCGGCCAACAACAAGGCCCTCAGCGTCGATCAAGATCCACTTCTTTTCGATCTCGGAGGCTTTGGCCGAGTAGGTTTTCATGGCGATATACTCTTGAAAGGACGGGCGCATATACGGGCGGACCAGCGAAAGGTCAATAGAAAACTCGGAATTCCGGGCGCTTCTATCATGCGGTATCATTATACCGCATAAAAACGGCAGCCATCGTGAATTTGCCGCCCGCCCGCACTACAGTCACGCCCATGAACATCACCCAACTGGAATCCCCCCTGAAGTCCGCCCGCGACGGCGCCGTGCTCCGGCTGTCGATGAACCGGCCCCGGGCCCGCAACGCCTTGAGCTCTTCCCTGATGGGCGCCCTAGCCAACGCCCTGGAAGGCGCCGCCGCGGATACGGGGATCCGGGTCATCATCATCGCCGCCGAAGGCAGCGTCTTTTCCGCCGGTCACGACCTGAAGGAAATGAACGCCCGCCGCTCGGAAGACGATGACGGGGCCGGCGCCTTTGCCGCCCTCTTCACCCAATGCTCGGCCCTGATGCAGCAGATCGTGGCCTGCCCCAAACCTGTGATCGCGGAAGTGCAAGGCACTGCCACAGCGGCGGGATGCCAGCTGGTCGCCAGTTGCGACCTGGCCGTGGCCTCCTCTCAGGCTCGCTTCGCCACACCAGGGGTCGATATCGGTCTCTTCTGCTCCACTCCCATGGTGGCCCTGTCGCGCAGCGTCGGACGCAAGGCGGCGATGCAAATGCTTTTGACCGGCGAAATGATTTCCGCGGATGAAGCCAAGGCGTTGGGTCTGGTCAACCGCGTGGTGGCACCGAACCAGCTGCAAGCAGAAACAATGGCGCTGGCCCAGACCATCGCTTCCAAGCCCCGCGTCACGGTGCGCACCGGCAAGGAAGCCTTTTACCGCCAGATCGAGATGCCGCTGGCCGATGCCTATGACTATGCTTCGCGGGTGATGACGGAAAACATGTTGAACGCCGAGGCGGAGGAAGGCATTTGCGCCTTTCTGGAAAAAAGAGAACCCCAATGGCCGGCCTGACCTACTCCGACGCCCTGATCAAAACCATCCTGCGTTCAGTCAAGACCATCGCGATGGTGGGCGCCAGCGGCAACGAAATCCGCCCGTCCTATTTCGCGATGATGTATCTCCTGAACAAGGGCTACAAAATCATTCCCGTGAACCCCGGCATGGCGGGCAAGGACATTCTCGGCCAGAAAGTCTATGCCAGCCTCGCCGATGTGCCGGCGCCGGTCGACATGGTGGATATCTTCCGCGAGTCCCAATATGCGCCCGCCATCGTGCGCGAGGCGCTGGCGCAAAAGGATCGCTTCGGTCTTAAATATATCTGGATGCAATTGGGCGTGGTCAGCGAGGAAGCCGCCAAACTGGCCGAAGATGCCGGCCTCACCGTGATCATGGACCGTTGCCCCAAGATCGAGCATGGCCGCTTTTCCGGCGAACTGGGCTGGATGGGCGTCAACCGCCGGGTGATCGACAACCGCAAACCGCTCCTGTTCGGCAAGGGCGGCAGCTTGAAACGGATCTGATCATGCTGACGATTTATGGCGACTCGATTTCCGGCAATTGCCTGAAAGTGAAATTCGTCTGCGACCGGTTGGGCATTGCCTATCGCTGGGTCGAAACCAGCGTGCTGAAAGGCGAAACCCGCACGCCGGAATTTTTAGGCATGAACCCAGCCGGTCAGGTGCCGGCCGTGAAACTGCTCGACGGCCGCGTGTTGGCGCAGTCCAATGCCATCATGCTGTATCTGGCCGAAGGCTCCGACCTGATCCCGTCCGACGCCTATGATCGCGCGCTGATGTTCCAGTGGCTGTTCTGGGAACAGTACAGCCATGAGACCGTGATTGCGGTGCGCCGCTTCCACAAAACCTATTTGAAAAAACCGGAGGCCGATATCGATCCGGCCCTCTTGCCCAAGGGCGAGCGCGTACTGATGGTGATGAACGATCATCTGGCCAAGCACCGCTATTTCGTGAGCGACACGCTCAGCCTCGCCGACATTGCCCTGGTCGCCTATACGCGCTGGGCCGATGAAGGCGGATTCGATCTCACGCGCGTGCCGCACGTCCAGAATTGGATAGCGCGGGTGGAACAGGATCTCGGTCTTGCGCGCGCGGCTTGAGCGCATTTTCGCGTTGGTCCTGGCCGCATCCGTGGTGGCCTCCACCGCCTATGCCGCGGATACGCTCGCGCTTGCCCGCAAGCTGGTGGCTTATACCGGCGGCGTGAGCCTGATCTTGCGCAATTTCGAAGGCGGCATGGCGACTTCGGTCGCAGCCCCGGACATCTTCCGGCAGAGTTTCGAACAGGCTCTGACTGACAACGCCAAAGCCCTCGCCGCCGCCGATGAGGATTTGGCCAAGGCCTATGTCGGTCTCTATTCCGCCGATCAAATGAGCGCCGAGATCGGCTTCTATGAGAGCCCGGAAGGTCAAAGCATCATGACCAAGAGCCGCGACACATACGGCGTCGTGGTCTGGCCTGATCCCGGCACGCCGGGCCTTACCTCCGAGCAAAGCGCGGCACTGATCAAATTTCACGAAACCGTCAAACGCCGCGCCGCCATCGCCGCCGGAAATTCGGAGGCCACCGACGCCATCATGACCGCGGAGACCGATGCATTGGTCAAGATCCGGGCAGCAGCCTTTGCGAATTATTGCAAGATCAGGGATTGTAAGGCGGAAAACGTTACCCCGCCGCCGCAATAAGGATTTTATGACATGGCCGATTATGGTTTCAGCACACTCAGCGTGCATGCAGGCGCGCAGCCCGATCCCGCCACCGGCGCGCGCGCGACGCCGATCTATCAGACCACGGCCTATGCATTCGAGGATGCCGACCATGCGGCCGCGCTGTTCAACCTGCAGGTCTTCGGCAACATTTATTCGCGGATCATGAACCCTACCAATGCGGTGCTGGAGGAACGGGTTGCCGCGCTGGAGAATGGCCGCGCCGGGCTTGCCTGCGCCTCCGGCCATGCCGCGCAGCTCCTCGCGTTTCATACGTTGATGGCCCCAGGCTGCGAGATCGTGTCCGCGCGCCAGCTTTACGGCGGCTCGGTCAATCAATTCTCCCAGAGCTTCGCCAAATTCGATTGGCACGTGAAATGGGCCGACACTCGCGATCCGCAAAGCTTCAAGGCTCAGATCACCGACAAGACCAGGGCGCTTTATGCCGAGAGCATCGCCAATCCGGGCGGTCTGATCACCGACATCGAAGCGCTCGCCAAGATCGCCCATGACGCGGGGCTGCCGCTGATCATCGACAACACCCTGGCGTCTCCCTACCTGATCCGCCCGATCGAATGGGGCGCCGACATCGTGCTGCATTCGGCGACCAAGTTCCTGGGCGGTCATGGCAACTCGATGGGCGGGGTGATCGTGGATGGTGGCAAATTCGACTGGGGCAAAAGCGGCAAATTCCCCACCTTGTCCGAGCCCAACCCGTCTTATCACGGCATGCGCATGTGGGAGACGTTCGGCGACATGGCCTTCGCGGTCGCCACGCGCGTGCTGGCGCTCCGCGACCTTGGCCCTGCCCTTTCCCCGATGAATGCATTTTTGATCCTCACCGGCACCGAAACCTTGCCGCTGCGCATCCAGAAACATTCCGACAATGCTTTGGCGGTGGCGCGCTGGCTGAAAGCCAATCCCAATGTCGCCTGGGTGAATTATGCGGGACTGGAAGACAATGAGAGCTACGCGCTGCACAAAAAATACTGCCCCAAGGGCGCGGGCAGCGTTTTTACCTTCGGTCTGAAGGGCGGCTACGAGGCCGGCCTGAAGCTGGTGAACGGGGTCAAACTGTTTTCACACCTGGCCAATATCGGCGACACCCGCAGCCTGATCATCCATCCCGCTTCCACCACGCACCGGCAATTGTCGGACGAAGACCGGACCAAAGCGGGCGCGGGCAATGATGTGGTGCGGTTGTCGATCGGGATCGAGGATGTGGCGGATATCGTCGCCGATATCGAGCAGGCGCTCGCCTCCTAGGCCTGGCGATACCGCACTTCATAAGCATGCCAGACGGCAGCGCATAAAAGTGCCGCCGCCGTCACCTGGTGTAATGCCGCCAATTCTTCGGGCGCCTGCAGCAGCAACGTGAAGATCCCCAGCCCGATCTGGAAGGCGGTGATGGCCGCCACCAGCTTGGCGCTTTTCTTGGGCCAGCCGCCGAATCCCATCCCGCCCGCGAATATCCAGGCGGCGAACCCGGCCACGATATAGGCGCCGATGCGGTGATCGAATTGCGCCAGGCCGGGATTTTCAAAGAAGTTGATCCACCAAGGTCTGGAGAAGAACGGGTCTTCCGGAAACACGCGGCCGTTCATGTCGGGCCAGGTGTTGTAGATCAGTCCGGCATGCAGGCCCGCCACCAGCGCGCCCAGCAGCATCTGAAGATAGACCAGCGCTACGAAACCGATCTGACGTCCGGCAGGCTTGGACGCGGATTTCAAGTCGCGCAGATATTCCAGCGCGATCCAGAGAATGGCGATCAGGAGCAGCAGCGCCGCGCCCAAATGGATCGCCAGCCGGTACTGGCTGACGGAAACGCGTGTCTCCAATCCGCTTTGCACCATCCACCAACCGATAAAGCCTTGCAGCCCACCCAGCACGAACAGCAGCAGCATGCGGGGCCAGTCGCTTTTGCGGATGGCGCCCTTCCAGGCGAACCAGAGGAACGGAAGGAAGAAGGCAACGCCCAGGAAGCGGCCCAGGAACCGGTGCGTCCATTCCCACCAGAAAATCCCCTTGAAGGCTTCCAGGCTCATGCCCCGGTTTTCCAGGATGTATTGGGGGATCTTCTGATATTTGGCGAAAGCATCGGCCCATTGCGCATCGGTCAAGGGCGGGATCGCGCCCATGATCGGGTCCCATTCGGTGATGGAAAGTCCTGAGCCGGTAATGCGCGTCAGCCCGCCGATGGTGACCATGGCGAGGATGATGACGGCGATGGCCAGGAGCCATACGCCCACGGCTTTGCGTGACGCCTGCATGCGGGTTCCAATACAGATTGTGCGGGCTTTGGTCCACTCTTGCCCGCCGCGGCATTTGCGGCGATGGTCCCGCCATGACGCCGCATACCAAAAAGCTGATCGGTACCGTTCTGATGCTGATCTGGCTGGTGATTTATGCCCTGGTGGTTTCCGCCTTGGCGGTCCGCATCCTTCCACACGCGGCCTGGTATGTGAGCCTGCTCTTCTACGTGGTGGCGGGCCTGTTCTGGATCGTGCCCATCGGCCTGGCATTGCCCTGGATGTATAGGGAGCCGAAACGATGATCGACAATAAAGCGCTGCATCGTTTCGAAGCCGTCGAAAACGATCTCACCGTTTTCGCCAATTACCGGGAGCATGACGGCCGCTATGTCCTTACCCATGTCGAGGCCGATCCGGCCTTGCGCGGCACCGGCGCTGCGGCACGGCTGATGCAGGCGATCGTCGATCATGCCCGCGCCCAAAATCTCAAATTGATTCCACGCTGCAGCTATGCGGTTGCCTGGTTTCGCCGTCATCCCGAAGCCGGGGACGTAGCGGAATAGGCGTCGGTAATAAATCCCTAACCAAGCCATTTCTTTCTCCGGCACCAGCAACCATCTGCCGCGTTCGGTGGTAATGCGGAGTTCTGCTCAGGATCTTCGGGACTTGCTGAAGCTGGCCGCCACTCTGCGGCGGTTCGCGGAGGAAGCCATTGACCGGACCTATGCCGCCAAATTCCTCCGCGCGGCCATCGAACTGGAATTGCGCGCTGAATTTCTGGCCGGGCATCGCGCCGGCGAGCCCGAGCCCGACTGGGACCATGAAGCCGCGCTGCACGCCCCGGTCGACTTGCGGATATGACGGCACACCCGGTTGAGCGTGCCGTCTTGTTCAGAATTCAGCGCGGCTGGATCAGCTTGCGATAAAGGTGCCAGGTGGCGTGCCCCAGAACCGGGATGACCACCACCAGTCCCAGGAATGCCGGGATCGATCCCAGCACCAGGCTGCCGGCGACCACCAGGCCCCACAGCGCCATGGGACCGGGATTGGCGATCACCGCCTTCACCGATGTGCTGACCGCCGTGTCCAGGCCGACATCATGGTCCAGCAGCAGCGGGAACGAGACCACGCTGATCATCATGGCCACCAGCGCGAACAGGAATCCCACGCCGCATCCGACCACGATCAGCGTCTGGCCTGCAGGGGTCATGAAAACCTGATGCAGGAAAGCGCCGATGGAGGTGGGAGCGGTACTGTCATGACTGCCGGGCACAAAGATCAAGCGCGTGCCGTTATCGACCTTGGCGAAAATCCCCGCAGCATCCACGTGCAGGGTTTGGGCGTAGATAAGCCATGCCGCCAGGATCCAGAGCAGGAACAGCGCCACCAATCCAGCGCCCAGAACCAAGATGGAGCCAATGGCGGGCGCTTTCAGGACATCGAAGGCGCTGGCCCAACTCACCGGCGCACCCTTTTCGTGCATGCGGCTCATTTCATAGAGCGCCAAGGCCGCGAAGGGACCGATGATGGCAAAGCCCGATGCCAGCGGGAACAGGAGCGGGAGCAAATCCGAGCCGAAGAAGAACCGCGCCAGCACCAGCCCGACCGCCGCATAGACGATGCAGAGAAGCACCACATCGCTGCGGTAGGTCTGGAAATCCTCGAAGCCTTTGCGGACGGCTTCAAAAATGTCTGCGTTGCGGATACGCCGGATCACGGGCGCGGGCGAATGGATGGTGTCCTGGACGTGATGCAGAGAATGGCCGACCGCGGTCAGAGCCCGTGCCGTGCCCGCAAGCTGCGAGCCGCTCCATTCGATCGGATTACGGATTGTCATGCGCCTTCCTCCTGACCTGTTCTGGCCTGGGGCGCTCGGGGCGCGGCGGCAACTCGCCGTCGGTCACGAAAAACCCGCGACCTTGTTGGGGAAACTATAGACCTGCGGCAGGATGCCGCAAGGGGGTCAGTAATAGCGGGGTATCGGCCCTTTCTGGGGCGTCACATCTGAACCCAGGTCGAAAAAGACCTCATCCACATAACACCAGCCCCAGCCTTCCGGCGGGTCATAGCCTTCGATGATGGGATGCCTGGTGTGGTGGAAATGCTTGGTGGCGTGCTTGTTCTTGGACTGGTCGCAGCAGCCGACATGGCCACAAGTTCGGCAGATGCGCAGATGAAGCCAGATATCGCCCGTCTTCAGACATTCCTCGCAGCCCAGGGCGCTGGGCGTGACTTTGCGGATGGTGCCGAGATGATTGCAACTACCGGTCATCACACTTTCTCCAGTTCGAGACGGCTGGCGCGTACGCCGGCGAGAAAGGCATGCAGCGCCGCCACCACCTGAGCGCCTTCGCCCACCGCCGCGGCGACCCGCTTGATTGAACCCGCCCTGACATCGCCGATGGCGAACACGCCCTCGCGGCTGGTGGCGAGCGCGTGGCGCCCCTCTCCCTGTCCCGTCACGATGAAGCCTTTCTGATCCAGGTCGATCCCCGATCCCGCCAGCCAGTCCGTATTGGGATCTGCGCCGATGAACAGAAACAGATGCCCGATCGCATGAACATCTTCCGCGCCCGTGTCGCGATTCTTCCAGCGCACCTTGGAAAGCGCATCGCCTTCCCCCTCCAGGGCGCAGATCTCCGTTCGCACCAGCACCTCCACATTGGGAAGGTTGCGGATACGGTCGACCAGATATTGCGACATGGTCGCTTCCAGGCTGTGGCCGCGAACGATCATCCAGACTTTTTTCACATGCTGGGCGAGATAGACCACCGCCTGGCCGGCGGAATTGCCGGCGCCCACCAGGGCGATCTCCTGCCCGGCGCACAAACGGCTTTCGATCGCCGAAGCCCAATAATGCACGCTGGTGCCTTCGAATTCCGCCAGGTTTGCGATGTCGGGCCGGCGATAGCGGGCGCCGCTGGCGACAACAAGGCTGCAGGCCCGGACATGCTCGCCATCGCTCAGAGGAATACGAAAGCGAGCATTGTCGCCATCTTCCAGCTTGGCGGCTTCGTCGGGAATGGCGATTTCCGCGCCGAATTTCTGCGCCTGGTTATAGGCGCGGGCCATCAACGCCAGACCGGTGATACCGGTGGGAAAACCCAGATAATTTTCGATGCGGGAGGATGCGCCGGCTTGGCCACCGAAACTGCGGCAGTCCAGCACCAGGGTCGAAAGCCCTTCCGAGGCGGCGTAGACGGCGGCAGCCAGTCCCGCCGGTCCCGCGCCCACGATCACTGTGTCATAGACAATATTGGGATCGACCTTGCGCGCCAATCCGATGCAGCGTGCCAGCTCGCCGGCCCCGGGGTTGTGAAGAATCTGTCCGCCCGGGCACAGCACGATAGGCAATTGCTCGGGCGCGACATGGAAGCGGTCCAGCAAGGTGATGGCGCAGGAATCGGACTTGGCATCCAGGGTTTTGTGCGGATGTCCGTTGCGGGTGAGGAAATTTTCCAGCCGGAGCACATCGGCACTGCCCAGAACACCGACGATGATCGGCCCGGTCTGGCCCGCCTGCAGAAGACCGACCCGGCGCAGGATCAGCGCGCGCATCAGCCGCTCACCCAGCTCGGCTTCCTGGACCATCACGTCGCGCAAGCGGCGCGGCGGCATCACCAAGGCTTCCACCGGCTCGATCGCCACGCTGTCCACCAGCGAGGGCCGGTCCGACAATTGCGCCAGTTCGCCGGCGAAACTTCCGGGCCCATGCTGGATCACATCCTGCCGCGCCGAATAATTGCCGCCCTGGCTAACCTGGACCTTGCCGGACAGGATCACCACCAATCCCGGCGCAATCTCGCCCGCCTTCATCACGGACGCCCCGGTATCGTAATGGCGGATCTCGCCGAACCGGTTGAGATGGGCGATGTCGCGCGCTGTCAGGACGGGAAACATCTGTTCGCGGCGCGCTTCGATGATAGGCAGGGGTGATGCAGACATGGCGGCTCCGGAAATCATCGCCAGCATGCCACGGATTTTCGGCCCCCGGTTATTTTGATGTCCCCACCGCCACTAATGGTTTGTCCGGCCGGGACGCCTTGCGGGCCGGATCATCCCGCCGATAGTGTCCTTCCGTGTTTGCGACAACGGGCTGCGAGCCCGGAATGACCGAAGGGGATATTCATGGATCGCCGCATCTTGCTCGCGTCCCTGGCCGGCGGCGCGGCGCTGTTCGCCGCCAATCCGCGCCCGGCATGGGCACAGGCATCCGGAACCGGCGGCCCCGGGCCGTTGAACCTGATCACCGATGTCCCTGGACTGCAGGTCGGCCAGGCCGACGATCCCAAGGCGCGCACGGGCGTAACCGTGATCCTGCCCGACACCGGACGCGCCACCTGCGCCGTCGACGTCCGTGGCGGCGGTCCGGGGACGCGCGAGACCGATGCACTTAATTCCTGGAACCTGGTGCACTCCGTCGACGCCATCGCGCTGTCCGGCGGCTCGGTTTATGGCCTGGGATCAGCCGATGGCGTGGCGGCATGGCTGGGCGCGCGCAAGCGCGGCTATGGCCTCAGTACTCAGCCTGGCGTTCCGGTTTCTCCTATTGTCCCTGCCGCGATCCTGTATGACCTCGCCAACAAGGGCGACAAGAATTGGGGCACCAACCCGCCCTACCGGGACCTGGGCATGCGCGCAGTGGAAGCAGCCGCGCGCAGTTTCAAGCTGGGCACGGCCGGCGCCGGCTATGGGGCGGAATCGGGCGCGCTCAAAGGTGGGATCGGTTCGGCCTCTTTTGTGACCAAGGACGGCATCAGCGTCGGCGCCATCGTGGCGGTGAACAGCCTGGGATCGCCGCTGGTGCCGGGTACAAAAAATTTCTGGTCTGGCCCGTTCGAGATCGGCAAGGAATTCGGCGGGTTGGGTGCCAGCAATGCCCATGTGACCGGCGAGGATTGGGGCCAGGCCAAGGTCAATCCGGGCGCGCGGGCAAATACCACCATCGCCTGCATCGCCACGGACATGGACCTGGACATCGACCAGATGAAGCGGGTGACCATGATGGCCCAGGACGGGCTCTCACGCGCCATCCGTCCCATCCATTCACCCTTCGACGGCGATGTGGTGTTCGGCCTGTCCACGGCAAAGCAGAAACTGAAAGGTCCATCGGCGGATTTCATGGTGGCGCGGATCGGCGCGTTGGCTGCCGATGTTCTGTCACGCGCCGTCGCGCGCGGCGTCTATGAGGCAAGCCTGCCGCCAGGCATGGAAGGCAAGACCTGGCGAACCCTGTGACGCCGGAAGACAGGGAGTAGCCCAGTTGCCGCCCTTCCTCCGCATCGCAATCGGTATCGGTATTCCCTTCCTGTCGGTCATACCGACCGTCCCCTTGCTCAATCGCCTGCCGATTGCATTCTGGGGTGTGCCGGTGGGGATCTGGTGGCTTTTCGCCTGCATCCCCCTCGCATCGCTTTGCCTTTCGATTTGCTGGTTCGGCCATGACCGTTACCAACCGGAAGAGCGTATCGAGGCAGACTATGACGGCGACCGGTCATGACCGTCGCCTTCCTGGCCGTCATCCTACTGTCGATCTTGTTGGCGCTGCTGTCCAAGCGCGGACATCTGCGGCAAAAGGCGGAAGATTTTTTTGTCGCCTCGGGCCAGTTCAGCACCGTGCTGTTCTTCTTTCTGGCGGTGGGCGAAACCTACAGCATCACCACCGTGCTCGGTTTTCCCGGCGGGGTCTATGCCAATGGCACTGGCTTCATTACCTGGTTTCTGGGTTATATTCTTCTGGCTTTCGTGGTCGGTTATTTTCTCAATCCCTTGATTTGGCGCGCGGGCCGCATTCACGGCGCCATCACCCTGCCCGATCTGTTCCGCCGTCATTTCGACAGCCGCGCGCTGGAAATTGTCGTCACCGTTACGGCGCTTCTGTTCCTGGTGCCGCTGGGCATGCAGCAATTCCTGGGCCTGCAGATCATATTGCGGGAACTGGATTGGGGGATTTCATCCCTGACCGCCGCCAGCCTCACCGGATTGCTGGCTTTCGGATACATCGCGATCTCCGGCATCCGGGCCTCCGCCTATATCGCCGTGCTGAAAGACATTCTGCTGATCGCCGCGATCCTTCTCACCGGGCTGGTGGCGATGGCGCATTGGTCGGCCGATGGCGCAACGGCAACCCAGGCGGCATTAAAGCAAGCGGTGCAACCCAGCTTGAACAGCGATACGTTCGCGATCACCACCATTCTTCTTCAAAGCATGGGCTTCTGTATTGTGCCGCAGACTTGCGCATATATTTTCACGGCCCGTTCCGCATCGGCGGTGCGGCGGGCCCAGGTCACCATGCCGCTTTACATGGTGATGTTTCCCTTCCTCACCGCCATCGCTTATTTCGCGCTCGACCATCTGCCGCATATTGCGCCCGCCAACGACGTGTTCCCGGTGGTGGCGAAGGCGCTGCTTCCCGCACCTCTGGTGGGCTTGGTCCTGGCCGGAGCCGCGTTGGCCGCGCTGGTGGTGTTGACGGGGGTCTGCCTCGCCATCGGCCCGCTGGTGGCCCGCAATCTGGTGCCGGGCCTCAGCGACAATCAGCAACGTCAATGGTCCAAGGTGGTGATGGCGCTCTATCTGCTGTTGTCGATCGCGGGGGCGGCGACTTCTTCGCAGCTGATGGTGACGATCAACAACCTCTACTATTTCGGCATGACCCAGTTCCTGCCCGGCATGCTGGGCATTCTGGTTTTGCGGCGCCTGCGCCCTGCCGCCATCATCGCGGGAATTCTGGCCGGAGATGCGGTGGCGATCATGCTTTACGAATTCTCCATTCCCGTGGGTGGCACCAATCCGGGGTTCATTGGCCTTGC
>Ga0207695_10008520_pt1 | contig 12819 bp, 11 predicted proteins | sample KBSC54metaG_FD_184354 | JGI IMG/M metagenome (GOLD analysis project Ga0207695, IMG submission 184354) | Corn rhizosphere microbial communities from Kellogg Biological Station, Michigan, USA - KBS C5-4 metaG (SPAdes) (version 2) | ecosystem: Host-associated > Plants > Roots > Rhizosphere > Soil...
CGTTTGTTTATAACCGCTTGCATATATTCCATTCAGCATATTTCATTTAAGTCTTATTTTAATAACATTATTCATTTACTTAAAATCAATTGTTATGAGAAGAAAAATATCGACGAAGGGCTCTATCATTATGAGCCTGCTTTTCCTTACATCCACAAGTGCATATAACCAGGTTACTTTGCCCCGCGTACCAAGCCCGGCGGCGTCGGTTTCACAGACAATCGGTATTTCAACCGTTACCATTAAATATTCAAGACCATCTGTAAAAGGTCGCGAAATTTGGGGTGCGCTGGTCCCCTATGGCTGGAATGTTCAGGGATTTGGTGCAGGTAATTCGGCTCCATGGCGTGCCGGAGCAAACGAAAATACAGTAATTGAACTATCTAATGATGCAAAGGTAGAGGGCCACGACGTACCGGCCGGCTCTTATGGATTGTCTTTTGTAATTAACAAAGACAATACGGGAGAAGTGATCCTATCAAAAGATTATAAATCATGGGGCAGCTTTTTCTACGACCCAAAAAACGACGAAATGAGGGCTAACATACAACTTCGCGATATACCGATGACCGAGATGCTCACTTACGATTTTATTAATAATACAAAAACCTCTTCCGAGTTAGTGCTAAACTGGGAAAAGAAACAGTTCCCGGTAAAAATTGAATTTGACGTTGATAAAATAGTAATGGATAATGCCGCGGCGGAATTGAAAGGAGCCACAGGATTTAATGATATAGGATTTAGAAGCGCAGCATTTTATGCGCTTCAAAATAATGTTGATCTTGACGAGGGTCTTAAGTGGACTGACCAGGCGATTGCGCAGAATAACAGCTTTACAAATCTTTCCCTTAAATCTGCCATTCTTAAGAAAATGGGTAAAACGGACGAAGCAGATAAAGTTATGGAAACAGCGATTCCTATCTCAAATGAAAACGAATTAAATAACTACGGTTATCAATTACTTAATGCAAAAAATTATGATAAGGCTATAGAAATTCTTACGATAAATACTAAACGTTTCCCCAAAAGTGCTAATACTTTTGATAGTCTTGGTGAAGCGTATGCATTAAAAGGCGATAAGAAAAACGCGATATTAAATTTTAAAAAGTCGCTTAGCATGAATCCGAATGCTGCTACAAAAGCTAATTCTGAAAAATATCTCCAGCAATTGGGAGGGATGTAACAATTAAGGCATGTACAGTTTTAATTTCTTACTGTGCATGCCTTTTAAAAACGAAATCTAAATATTAGGCGCTGCAGCCATTATTTCATCACTGACCTTTTCTTTATATTTTTCAAAATTCTCAATGAAATAACGGGCAAGCTTGCTTGCAGTTTTAGTATATGCGTCTTTATCTTTCCATGTAGATTCAGCACTTAGTATTTGTGAAGGAACTCCGGAACATTCTTCCGGTATCATCATTCCAAAAACAGCGTGAGAGCGATAAGATACCAGGTCAAGCTTTCCTTCCAATGCTGCAGTAATCATGGCCCGTGTATATTCAAGCTTCATCCTGCTGCCAACTCCATAGCCACCTCCTGTCCATCCTGTATTCACCATCCACACGTTAACGTTGTGCTCTTTTATTTTTTTACCCAGCATTTCTGCATATACTGCCGGATGCAGCGGCATAAAAGGAGCGCCAAAGCAGGCGCTAAATGTAGGTTTCGGCTCTTTAATACCGGCTTCGGTACCCGCAACCTTTGCAGTATATCCACTTATGAAATGATACATTGCCTGTCCCGGAGATAGCTTGCTGATTGGCGGTAAGATGCCGTAAGCATCCGCAGTAAGAAAGAAAATATTTTTTGGATTTTTGCCGATCGAAGGTTCCATTATGTTATTAATAAAATGTATGGGATAGCTAACTCTTGTGTTTTCTGTAATTTTTTTGCTTGAGTAATCAACAATATTAGTGTCGCTAACAAATGACACGTTTTCGAGTATCGCACCATATTTAATCGCGTTATAAATATCGGGTTCTTTTTCTTCGCTCAAGTCGATCGTTTTGGCGTAGCATCCGCCTTCAAAATTAAATACCGAATCATCATCCCATCCATGTTCGTCGTCACCTATTAGCTTTCGGTTGGGGTCTGCGCTTAAAGTAGTTTTTCCTGTTCCGCTTAAACCAAAAAATACCGCAGTGTCGCCTTCCTTGCCAACGTTGGCGGAGCAATGCATGCTCAATACTTTTTTATTATGAGGTAAAATATAATTCAGAATACTAAAAACAGACTTCTTTATTTCACCTGTATATTGCGTACCGCCAATAAGGATTATTCTTTTCGTGAAATTTATGATTACAAAATTCTTATGCGGCACTCCATCCTTAACCGGAACTGCATAAAAGTGCGGAACCTGGATCAAATGCCAGTCGATTTCAATTTCCGGCAAGTCTTTTTCTTCAGGCCTTAAAAACATATTGTAAACAAAAAGATTGCAACACGGATTTTCATTGAGTACTCTAATATTCAGCCTGTATTTCTGTTGGGCACATGCATAACAATCTCTTATCCACAATTTCTTATCACCCAAATAATCCATCATCTTGTGGTACAGACCTTCAAAAATTTCTTCTTCAATGGGTATATTAAATTCATTCCAATCAATAGTATTATCGGTCAATTTATCCCTGACAATGAACCTGTCTTTGGGGCTTCTTCCGGTAAATTCGCCAGTGTCAATAACCAATGCCCCAGTGTCACTTAAAACACCTTCGCCTTTTGAAACAGCCTGGTTTATCAGTTCTTCAGGTGATAATTGATAAAATATATTTTCAGCAGATTTTAATTCCAGGTTAAAAATTAAGCCTTTAGGAATAGCAAGCATTGTTGGAACAGACATAAAAATTTCGCCGTTTGTTAAACGACAAAAGTAGCTATTGAAATTTTTAAGATATGGCGAAACGAAGGCTTGTAAACGTAGTTCGTTTCTGCCATTTACGGGAATTGTTTGTTTATCTCCAAAAACATTTTAAAAGCATTAAATAAAATTCGGGAGGAAATAAAATTCCTTGAAAAGAATAAAAAAATAATTTTTCTAATGTGTAGATTGTACATCCAAATGGTGTTTTGAAAAGCAAAATCTTTTTATCATGTATATTGCAACCCATAAATTTTCTATCGATGAAATATCTTCCGCTTAATCCTGAAATATTTATCCAGAACAGAAAAAGGTTTACTGACAAGATGGAAAAAAATTCCATTGCCATTTTTAACAGTAATGATGAACTACCTGTAAATGGTGATGCATTATATCCTTTTGTACAGAGCTCTGACCTGCTTTGGCTTACAGGAGTTACGCAGGAAGATTCTATGTTGATTTTATATCCTGGTAACCCGGACCCAAAGTATAGAGAAGTGCTGGTTTTGGTAAGGCCCAATGAGCTAAAAGAGAAATGGGATGGGCACAGGCTTACCGCCAAAGAAGGCAAAGAGATATCGGGTTTAGAGACAGTTGTTTGGCTGGACGTACTGGATGGAATGCTTCAGCCATGGATTCATTTAGCCGATACAATTTACCTGGATACAAACGAAAATGACCGAAAATCAAATCTAGTACCGGTAAGAGACTACCGGTATGCAGCGGATATGCGTAGTCGTTATCCATTGCATAATTACAGGCGCAGTGCGAAAATTTTAAAAGAGTTACGGGCAGTTAAATCGGCTCTTGAAGTTGAAGTAATACAAAAGGCAATTGATATTACCGACAATACTTTCAGGCGCTTATTAAAGTTCATTAAGCCGGGAGTAATGGAATACGAAATTGAAGCGGAAATTTTTCATTCATTTTTATCTCAAAGAGCTACTGGTCCTGGCTATTCAAGTATAATTGCAAGTGGCGACAGGGCAAGAACTTTGCATTACGTAAGTAACAATGGTGAGTGTAAAGATGGTGAATTAATATTGATGGATTTTGGAGCGAGCTATGGAAATTACAATGCCGACTTAACCAGGACAGTACCTGTAAATGGTAAATTTGGCCGAAGGCAGAAGACAGTTTATAATGCCTGCCTGCATTTGCATCAATATGCTGCATCAATTTTAAAACCTGGTATCAGCATAAACGACTATACTGAAAAGATTGGTGACGAAGCAACAGTGATTTTTCAAAAAATCGGGTTGTTGAAAAAATCAGAGATTAAAAATGAAGATCCTGCAAACCGGGCTTACCGGAAATATTTGTACCACGGCATTTCCCATCATTTGGGAATTGATGTTCACGACCTGGGAACCAAAAATGAACCTATTAAAGCAGGGATGGTATTTACGATTGAGCCGGGAATCTACATAGAAGAAGAGCACATGGGTGTGCGAATTGAAAATAATTTTTGGATTACTAAAAATGGAAATAAAGACTTAATGAAAAATATTCCAATAACCGTTGAAGAAATTGAAAGCCTGATGAAGAATTAAATTTTATGAAACAAATTCCAAACATTTTCACACTGTTTAATCTTTTCTTTGGCTGCATGGCAATTGTATTTGCCCTGCAAACTGATTCTGTAATAATTTATTTGAATGATGAATTTAACAGCAGTTTTAATATTCCTGAAAAACTTACGTGGGCGGCAATATGTATTATAATCGCGGCGGTTATTGATTTTCTAGACGGATTTGTTGCACGTTTATTAAAGGCAACTTCGTCTATGGGAAAGCAGCTGGATTCATTAAGCGATATTGTTAGCTTCGGTGTTGCACCCGGCGTCATTCTTTATCAACTGCTGCGGTTTAGTTTTGCAAGAGAAGAAAATGGCCTTAATGTTTCGATAGTATGGCTGTTACCCGCTTTTATTTTAAGTTGTGCAGCCGCGTATCGTCTTGCTAAATTCAATTTAGATGAAACACAAAGTGTAATTTTCAAAGGTGTTCCTGTGCCTGCCGTTGGTTTATTAGTAGCTTCTTTTCCGCTAATCCTTCATTTTAGTACAATCGGCGCCGTTAATAATCTACTAATAAATAAATGGGTAATATATGGTTTGATATGTATCTTAAGCTACCTGATGGTTTCTAATTTGAGGATGATGTCTTTAAAATTTTCTGATTTTACTTTTAAGAATAATGTTCCAAAAATTACACTATTGATCATTGCGATAATTACCGCCATTTTTTTGCAGTGGATTGCTGTTCCAATCGTTTTTATCTTTTATATCATATTATCCCTATCAACAATTAAAATGAAAAGCGAATGAATTTTCTTGCTGAAATAAAAATAATGCCGCTTAAAGAATTATTGGATCCACAAGGCAAAGCCGTTATGGGCGGGCTGTCCAATCTTGGTTTAAAGAACATTGAAGATGTAAGAATTGGCAAGCACATACAATTAAATATTGAAGCACCAAATTCGGCAGAAGCAAGACAAATTGCAGAAGATGCTTCCAAAAAATTACTGGCGAATCCTGTTATGGAAGAATATTCAATACAGATTAGCTGACGCGGTAAATCATACATCAAAAATCGTTCATTGTTAAATGCTCTACCTGGTTCCATCACCAATAGGTAATCTTGCCGATATTACTTTTCGGGCCATAGAAGTATTGAAATCAGTCGATCTGATATTGGCGGAAGATACCAGAACTTCGGCTAAGCTTCTGCGTTACTATAATATTGAAAAACCAACAACACCTTATCACCAGCATAACGAACATAAAATCTATAGTCACCTTATTGATCAATTAATGTCGGGTAAAACGATGGCTTTACTTACCGATGCCGGCACACCCGGAATTAGCGATCCTGCATTTCTGCTGGTTCGTGAATGCATTAAAAATAATATTAAAGTTGAATGCCTTCCCGGGGCAACTGCATTCGTTCCTGCATTAGTAAACAGTGGATTGCCTATAAACAGTTTCTGTTTCGAAGGTTTTTTGCCCTTAAAAAAGGGCAGGCAAACATTTTTGCACAAAATGGCCGAAGAAGTGCGTACTATGGTATTTTATGAAAGCCCGATGCGGCTTGTCAAGACGTTAGATGATTTTATAGAATATTTTGGAGAAGACCGGCAATGTTCCGTAAGCCGCGAGCTCAGCAAAATATTTGAAGAAAATAAAAGAGGAACCTTGCGGGAAGTGCATGATTATTTTAACGAAAAAACTGTGAAGGGAGAAATCGTAATAGTAGTAGAAGGAAAGAGATAACGTTGATCTTGCATAGCTACAATTAAGTAGGCTCATCCATCAGTTTTGTTTTTTTTATAACTTCTATTTCGCGAATTTTGCGCTTTTTATTTCAACAACCATAGATGAGGAAGCTTACCCTGTTTTTTATTTCTAGTCTTTGTTTTTCAACCATTCTTTTCGCCCAGCCCGATCGCTGGCAACAACGCGTTAAATACAACATGAATGTGGATATAGATGTGAATACAAATCGGTTCACCGGCATTCAAAAATTAGAATATACTAACAATTCTCCCGATAAATTAAACCGCGTATTTTTTCATTTATACTGGAATGCATTTCAGCCCGGCAGCGAAATGGACGTTAGAAGCCGGGAGGCGGGCGGCGTAATAATTAACGGCAGGCCCGACTGGGACTCGCGTGTAAAAGACCGGATCTCGAAATTAACACCGGATGAAATAGGCTATCAAAAAGTTACATCGTTAAAATTAAATAGCATTGAACAACCGATGAAGTTGCATGGAACTATCTTAGAAGTAGATCTTACCAAACCGATTTTACCTAAAAGCAAAGTAAATTTTGAGCTCGTTTTTGAAGCACAAGTGCCGATACAAATAAGAAGAAGCGGCCGTGATAATGCACAGGGAATCAGGTATAGCATGAGTCAATGGTATCCTAAAATGTGTGAATATGATTATGAAGGATGGCATCCTACGCCTTATATAGGACGTGAGTTTTACGGCGTTTGGGGAGACTATGATGTTACTATAAAAATTGATAAGTCTTATAAACTTGCCGGCACCGGTGTTTTGCAAAATGCTTCGGATATTGGTTGGGGTTATGATAAACCCGGAACTCCTTTAAAAGATATTTCTTCGGCAAAGCGAACCTGGCATTTTATTGGAAATAATGTTCACGATTTTGTATGGGCCGCCGATCCAAACTATGAACACATTGTGAGAAAACAGGATGGAGTTACCTTAAACGTGGTTTACAAGAAAGTAGATTCCCTTGAAAAGAGCTGGCAAACTATCGCTGATGCGGCAGTTATTGTTTTGCCATATATGGAAAAGCGATTTGGAAAATATCCCTACCCGCAATATTCATTTATACAGGGTGGAGATGGTGGTATGGAATATCCTATGGCCACGTTAATGGTAAGGCCCGGATTGAAAACTGAGTTTCATGAATGGATGCATAGTTGGTACCAAATGATGCTTGGCACAAACGAAAGTTTGTATCCATGGATGGACGAGGGCTTCGCAACGTATGCTGAAAATGAGGTACTCGCTTACTATGACAGTATAATGAACATTCCGCCAGATGAAAAGCAGAAAGCGCTTCCGGTAAATCATGCCACCGGTTATAATGCTTACAATTTTTTGATGAAGCAAAAGTTGGAAGAACCTCTCACTACACATTCGGATCATTACAATACAAATTTTGCTTACGAGATTAACGCTTATTATAAAGGGGAAATATTCCTGGAGCAACTAGGCTATATCGTTAGTGACTCGGTAAGAGATAAAATTTTATTGGAATATTATAAACTATGGAGATTTAAGCATCCCAATGCGTCTGATTTTATGAAAGTTGCACAAGATGTTAGTGGCATTCAATTGGATTGGTATAAAGAGTATTGGATATACACAACGAAGAGTATCGATTACAGTATTGACAGTCTGTGGGGAGAAAACGGTGTTTCAAAAATAAGGCTAAGACGAATTGGTCAAATGCCTATGCCCATTGATCTTCAGCTTACTTTTAAAGACAGTAGTAAAGAGATTCATTATATTCCATTAAACCTTATGTTCGGAAATAAACCCGCGGAAAGTAAGGAACCCTTCATTGTTCATAACGAATGGAACTGGACCAACCGTACCTATACTGTTGAATTTAATCATCCACTTCGGGATCTGGTTCTTGTTGAAATTGATCCTTCTGGAAGAATGGCCGATATTGATCCTAAGAACAATGTATTGCAATTGAATTGGTAATTGTTCAGCATTAAAATTTTAGTTACCCATCAACCCTGCGTTAAATTTAATTAGTAAAGAATCAAGATGATCCTGTTCATTTAGGGGTAGGGTTGATGATTTATCAAATACATCATGATAAGCTTTTATACCACCTAACGTATAGAAGAAAAATGCGGGTACCCCTTTTTCCGTAAAGAAGTAATGATCGCTGTTAGCGGCCTTACCACGTGGATTTATTTTTACCAGGTACTTATATTGGTCATTTATTTTATTCATCAACGCAAATTCATTAGGGAATTCCGTTGCGTTAACTACAGTGATACCTTCATCGCCGGTGCCCGCCAAATCAGTGTTTATAAGAAATCTTATTTGCTTTAATGGTACAATCGGATGTTCCGAATAGTATTTTGAGCCAACCAAGCCAGCTTCTTCGCCGGCAAATAAAATAAACCCTATTGAATATTTTGCCGGATGCGCCGCATAATATTTTGCAAGACTTAATAAGAGTGCATCGCCGCTTGCATTATCATTTGCCCCGGGGAAATAGGTATCTTTTCCCATGCCTCCGAGGTGATCGTAATGAGCTGTAATGAAAATAAAAGAATCCGGCAGCGCCGTGCCTCTTACCATTCCGCAAATGTTGGCAGTTTTAAAATCGTTAATAAACTTGTTTTCGATATTTACTTTGTAGGTGGCGGGGGTGCCAGTAAACCTTTTCTTGTCTATTTGAATTAATGTATAATCTGCCACCTGCTGCTCAACAGACCACGTAAGTTTATCTTGCAGGTTTATAATAATCCTCTTATCATAGTCAATAAAATCAGCACTGTCTTTTTCTTCGAGCTTCCCTTTGCCTTTGGCTCCGCGGCTTTCTGATCCTATAATAAAATCTACGCCGGGAGTGAGCGATTGTCCATTTATTTCAACCTCCATCTTTCCGGGGAAGGTATTGGCAGGATAACTAAAATCCTGAAAATAATTTTTGCCATTTAGTGGTTGAACGCCCAGCGTTTTAAATTCTGCTGCTAAAAAATTGGCGGCTTTCTTCATTCCATCGTTAGTGTAACCGCGGCCCCAGAAATAAGGCGAGGCCAGCGTGTCAACGATTTCCCTGTTAAAGGAAATATTTTGCGAATGAACCAGATTGCTCAACATAAGGAGTCCTGAAACAAAGGTTAATTTCATTAGTGGTGTTTAAAATTTAGTAAGTATAAATTATTTTTTTGTACCATCAAAAACTAAAGAGTTAAGATGTATCAGTATATTGCCCGGCGAAAAATTTTAAATAAAAATTGGTATGATGACGGGAAGTATTGAAATATTGCGGGCAACTCCGGATGATGCACAATTAATCTCCGAGCTTAGTGCAGTCACTTTTTTTGACACATTTAAGGGCACCTGCACGGATGAAGATATGCAGGGATTTATCGAGCAGTATTTTAATAAAGAACAGGTATTGTCCGAATTACAAAATGCTAATGATTTTTACTTTATAGCTTTTGTGGATGGCCGTGCTGCAGGTTATGTTAGAATAAAAGAGGAGGTGAGCGATGTCGAAATTATTAAGAAACGCAAAGCAATAGAATTAAAAAGAATTTACGTACTTAAGGAATATCATTTAAGAAAAGTCGGTGCTGCATTGATGAACTTTGCGCTGGATTTCGCCAAACAAAAAAATTATGATCTAATCTGGCTGGGTGTTTGGGAACATAATGAAAGGGCGAAATCGTTTTATAAAAAGTTTGGGTTTGAAGATTCGGGCGTCGAACATCCTTTCCCTATAGGCAATACTCCTCAAACGGATGTTTGGTTTTATAAATATATTAACCGGTAACGTATAAGATATATTTTTCCTTAAAGAAATCTTCTTCAAATATTTTTTCTATTTCCCACGTATGCGGCCTGCAGCCGCTTTCAGCGATTTCCTTATTAAGATCGCCTCCTTTTAAACAAATAAGCCCTGTTAATTTTTTTGGCTCATTTACAGGTTTCTTTTTTAATAAGGGCTTGCTCCAATGACAAAGATCTTTTAAAGGAGCTACTGCTCTCGAAACAACGATGTCAAATTTTTTATCATGAATGTCTTCTGCCCGTGTATGCGAAACCGTTATATTTTTTAAATCAATTGCATCGGCAACAGCATTGGCAACGTTTAATTTTTTATTAATACTGTCCACTAAATAAAAATTAGCATCCGGAAAAAGAATGGCTAGGGGAATACCGGGGAATCCGCCGCCGGTGCCCAAATCCATAATATCGTATCCGCCGGGAAAATCGAATTGTGTCGCAATTGATAAAGAATGCAGCACGTGGTGCAAATAAAAATTATCAAAATCTTTGCGTGAAATAACATTAATTTTTTGATTCCAGTCTGCATACAAATCTTTCAATGCAGTAAACTGGCTTATTTGTTTCTCTGTAAAATCGGTGAAGTATTTCGTAAGAATTTCCATTGCCACGAATTTCACCAATTAACACGAAAAAAATAGTCTTATTTTGGAGAAATGATTAAGGTAGTGGTTAATACTATTTCCAGCTGTTTTTCGGTTTTTTAAAAATAGCTGTAGAAAATCTTATATAATAAAAGAACATCCAGATATCTAAAAGTAAATACAATGGAAACAGGTCCTTCTCATCAAGTTTATCGGTCACTTTAAATAAGATGATCCCTTGTATAATGAATCGAATTCCGAAGACAATCAGTGCAAGTTCCCAACTATAAAATAAGAGGGATACAACAAACAACGGATAGAAAAGAAAATGGGATATAGCATATAAGGCCAATAAAAATTTATGAATTGGCTTGTAGTATTTGCTGGTGGTATAGTGCCTGTTCTTTTGTTTAATCCATTGCTTCCATGTTTTTGGCGGTTCAGATAATGTAAATGCATCCTTGTCAATTACGATTGCAGTGTTGTTTTTAGTAGCAGCTCTATTTATAAAAAGATCGTCGTCGCCACCGGGAACATGATTGTGAGATGAGAATCCCTTATGCCTGAAAAATACAGATTTTTTATAACTCAAATTTCTTCCAACACCCATGTACGTGAGTCCTGCACACGAGTAAGAGAGATATTGCAAAGCTGTATGTAATGTTTCCCACCTTACCAACTTATTGAAGAATCCTTTCTTTTTATGTAATGCGCCGTAGCCTAAAACTATTTCCGTTCCGTTGGTAAAACCTTCCTGCATCTTCTCGAGCCAGAATTCACTTGCCGGAACACAGTCGGCATCCGTAAGAAGCACAATTTCATATTTAGCCGTTTTGATTCCAATACTAAGCGGATATTTTTTACCCGGAATAAATCTTGCTTCCTGTGTTAATTCAATTAAGTGTAATTGTTTGTACGCTCGTTGGTATTCTTCCAAAATATACTTGCTTTCATCGAAGGAGTTATCATTTACCACAATTACTTCATGGGTGGTTCGATATTGTTGTATCAGCACCCCTGGAAGATTTTTTACCAGGTTGCCGGCTTCATCCCGTGAGCAAATGATCACAGACACCGGGTGTGTTTGCGATGTTAATTTCGACGATGACTTATAAAAGGCCAATCGGCTAAAGAAGAAAAGATAATAAAATACTTGTATAAGCGCAATAAGGGAAAACACCAGGAAAACAATATTTTCCCAATTGCGCAGGAACTCAGCTAGTTTCATCGTTTGCAAACATAATCACCTTCTGGCTACGTACAAAATATCTGTTTCGATTCAATAAGCTTAATCATTTACTTATTTTTTCAAAACTATATTTGCTTTTTCTGCATTAAAATGGGAAAGCTATATGGCCGCGTTGCAATTTGAACTTCAACAGACTGACAAACAATCGAAGGCGAGGGCCGGAAAAATAACTACTGACCATGGCGAAATTTGCACGCCCATTTTTATGCCCGTTGGTACTGTGGGCAGTGTGAAGGCTGTAACGCAGCAACAATTGATAGAAAACGTAAAAGCTCAAATCATTTTAGGCAATACTTATCATTTGTACTTGCGGCCCGGGCTTGAAGTTTTAGAAGCAGCAGGCGGATTGCACAAATTTATGAACTGGGATAAACCAATACTTACTGATAGCGGTGGTTACCAGGTTTTTTCGCTTAGCGGTAGCCGTAAGCTTACAGAAGAAGGAACGATATTTCAAAGCCATATCGACGGGAGCAAACATTTATTCTCACCGGAAATTGTAATGGACATTCAAAGAATAATTGGTGGTGATATAATCATGGCTTTCGATGAATGTCCTCCCGGCGGAAGTGAATATGACTATGCTAAAACGTCCATGGAGTTAACGCATCGCTGGCTTGACAGGTGTTTTAACCGTTTCAATACTACAGGTAACAAATATGGATACACGCAGAATTTATTCCCGATCGTACAGGGTGGCGTACATCATGATCTGCGAAAAATATCCTGTGAATACGTTTCTTCAAAAGAAGCAACAGGAAATGCAATTGGTGGCTTAAGCGTGGGTGAACCTACCGAAAAAATGTATGAGATATGCGAACTTTGCTGCAATAATCTCCCGATTATGCGGCCACGTTATTTGATGGGGGTTGGAACACCATGGAATATCCTGGAATGTATTGCCTTAGGCATCGATATGTTTGATTGCGTAATGCCAACCCGTAATGGAAGAAACGCCATGCTTTTTACAAGCAATGGTGTAATCAATATCGATAATAAAAAATGGGAAAAGGATTTTTCCCCTATTGATACTGGAATTGATT
>Ga0207695_10008525_pt1 | contig 12815 bp, 8 predicted proteins | sample KBSC54metaG_FD_184354 | JGI IMG/M metagenome (GOLD analysis project Ga0207695, IMG submission 184354) | Corn rhizosphere microbial communities from Kellogg Biological Station, Michigan, USA - KBS C5-4 metaG (SPAdes) (version 2) | ecosystem: Host-associated > Plants > Roots > Rhizosphere > Soil...
CAAGCGCTTCCACCGCGGGCGCCACGACCGTGGACGCTGACCCTTCCGGCTAAGTAATCTATTGCCGTCATGAATTCTGCTTGTACAGGTGCCGAAGCCCCTCGGGCCTGAATCACCCACGTCAGCATGGCTAGGTACCCAGTCCCCGCTAGCTCCGCTGAACTCGAATCTCATCCGCCTACGCGCATAGAAAGGTCCTCTGATGAACAGCTTCAACAGCCAGGCCACACTGAAATCAGGTGGCAAATCCTACGCCATCTTTCGCCTGCCGGCGCTCAGCGCGCGCGGATTCGACCTCGGCCGCCTGCCCTTCAGCCTCAAGATCCTGCTTGAGAACCTGCTCCGCCGCGAAGACGGCGTGAATGTCACCGCCGACGACATCGAATTCCTGGCGAAGTGGGATGCCAAAGCCGAGCCAAGCCGCGAAATCGCCTACATGCCGGCTCGCGTCCTCATGCAGGACTTCACCGGTGTTCCCGCCGTGGTTGACCTCGGCGCAATGCGCGACGCCATCAAGGCACTTGGCGGCGACCCTCAGAAAGTTAATCCTCTCATCCCCGCCGAACTGGTCATCGACCATTCCGTACAGGTCGACGAGTTCGGCACGCCGCAGGCTTACGAAGCGAATTCGCTCCTCGAGTTTCAGCGCAACCGCGAGCGCTATGCCTTCCTCAAGTGGGGTCAGACCGCATTCCGCAACTTCAGCGCCGTTCCTCCGGGCATGGGCATCTGCCACCAGGTCAATCTCGAGTATCTCGCTCGCGTCGTCTTCACCATCGAGGTGAACGGCGTGCTGCAGGCGTACCCCGACACTCTTGTGGGCACCGACTCGCACACCACCATGATCAACGGGCTTGGCGTCCTTGGCTGGGGCGTCGGCGGAATCGAGGCCGAAGCCGCAATGCTCGGACAGGCAGTAAGCATGCTCGTTCCGCAGGTCGTCGGTTACAAGCTCACCGGCAAACTGCGCGAAGGCGCAACCGCCACCGATCTCGTTCTCACCGTTACTCAGGCTCTCCGCAAGCTCGGCGTTGTCGGAAAATTTGTCGAGTTCTATGGCCCCGGCGTCGCTGCCCTCCCCCTGGCCGATCGCGCCACCATCAGCAACATGGCGCCCGAGTACGGCGCCACCTGCGGCATCTTCCCCGTCGACGCGGAGACACTTCGCTATCTGCGCCTTACGGGCCGCAGTGAAGAACAGATCGCTCTCGTTGAGGCGTACTACAAGGAGCAGGGCCTCTTCCACACTGGCGATTCGCCGGAAGCCGAATACACGCAGACCCTCGAGCTCGATCTCGCCACCGTCGAGCCTAGTGTCGCAGGACCTAAGAGACCGCAGGATCGCGTCCTTCTCAAGGACACAGCGGAGAGCTTCGCGAAGCAACTGCCCTCACTGCTTGCCCCGACAGCAAAGCCGTTGGGATCGCGCAGTGCTTCGCGGTGGGAACAGGCAGCCATCACCGACACCGCACTCGCGGTCGCTCGAGAAGAAGGCGAAGGCCCTGCCACCTCATCTGCCGCCGCCAACGCGCATCCAGCCGATCAGACGTTTAAAACCGGTCCGATTACGACCACGGTGAAAGAACGCTTCAACGTCGATCCAGATAAATACCTCGATCACGGATCGGTGGTGATCGCCGCCATCACCAGCTGCACCAACACATCGAATCCTTCCGTGATGCTCGCGGCCGGCATTCTCGCCAAGAAAGCCGTCGAGAAAGGGCTCTGCGTTCCACCATGGGTCAAGACCTCGCTTGCTCCCGGTTCGCGCGTAGTCACTGACTACTACCAGAAGGCCGGCCTCCTGCCTTATCTGGAAAAGCTGCGCTTCAATGTTGTCGGCTACGGATGCACCACATGTATCGGCAACTCCGGCCCTCTGCCGACAGATGTTTCCAAATCCATCGACGAGCACGGCTTGGTCGCCGTCAGCGTACTAAGCGGCAATCGCAACTTCGAAGGTCGCGTCAACGTCGACGTCCGCGCAAACTACCTCATGTCTCCTCCGCTCGTCGTTGCCTATGCGCTCGCTGGTCGCATCGGCCATAACTTCGATTCGGAGGCTCTCGGCAAAGATCAGAAGGGCAATCCCGTTTTCCTGCGCGACATATGGCCCACGCAGAAAGAAGTCGCCGACGCCATCGACAAGGGCATCAGCAGCGAAGGCTTCCGCAGGGAATACGCCACCGTCTCTGACGGCGACTCCAACTGGCAGGGCCTCCGCTTCCCCACAGGCGATGTCTACAAGTGGGAGCCGGACTCCACTTACATCCGTCAGGCCCCGTACTTCGACGGCATGAAGAAGCAGCCTGATCCTGTGACCGATATCCTCGGTGCGCGCGTTCTTGCTGTGCTCGGCGATTCGGTCACCACGGACCACATTTCTCCCGCAGGCAACATCAAGGCCAACGGCCCGGCAGGGAAGTACCTTGCCGAGCACGGCGTCAAGCCCGCCGACTTCAACTCTTACGGCTCCCGTCGTGGCAATCACGAAGTCATGGTTCGCGGCACCTTCGCCAACGTTCGTCTGCGCAACAAACTCGCTCCCGGCACCGAAGGCGGTGTCACGCGCCTCCTGCCCGAAGGCGAGCAGATGTCCATCTTCGACGCCAGCGTCAAGTACGCCGAGCGCAATGTACCGCTCGTGATCCTCGCGGGCAAGGAGTACGGTTCAGGCTCCTCGCGCGACTGGGCCGCGAAGGGTCCAAATCTCCTCGGCGTCCGCGCCGTCATCGCCGAAAGCTTCGAGCGCATTCATCGCTCCAATCTCGTCGGCATGGGAATTCTTCCATTGCAATTCGAGGAAGGTCAGAATGTTGAATCGCTCGGCCTCACTGGCGAAGAGGTCTACGACTTCGCCGGTCTCACCGATCTGCTGAAGGCCAAGTTCAAGAACGGCCGCACGCTGAAAGTCAAAACGAAAGCTGCCGACGGCAGCGTGAAAGAGCTCAACGCAACCGTCCGCATCGATACACCGCAGGAGATCGAATATTACGAGCACGGCGGCATCCTGCTCTACGTTCTCCGCCAACTCGCGACAAAATAACCCAAGAGACTTTCTCTCTCACGGGTGTCATCCTGAGCAAGCTGGTCGCGCTTTGCGCGACCAGCGTAGTCGAAGGATCTGCGGTTGTTCTTTCTCAGTGGCGCGAACTCTACTTCACTTCCTTTACTTCAATCTCGGTGTACCATTAGACCCACAAAATCACCGAGCGCCAAAGTGAGCGATTCGCAAGCAATTGAAGTGACACAGGGACCACAATCAGGAAGTCAAAGTCCCGAGATGTCGTTGTGGGAAAAGGCAACGTGCCGTACTGTTATCTGCTTACTCACGCGGAAAAGTGTCCAAGCTCGGTTTTACTTACTACGGATTAGAAATCTTCGGCGGATTCGGCGAAGGATACTGTCGGATTGGCGTTACCTTGCGCCGCTTCGTCTTCTGATCTCCACCGTCATCGCGCACTGGCTCATCTTCATGCGGCGCAAAGAACCGCACTCCCTCAAGATTGTGCTCGCCGAGCACGTGCAGCCGGAGGAAGTTAGTCGAACCCGACTTCGTTCGAGTCCCAGCGACGATCGCAATCACCTCGCGATTGCGTACATATCCATGCTGCTCCAGCAGGCTCTCCGCAACATCCACAAGCGCCTCGGTCGAATTGACTTTTGGGCAGCGAACCGGCGTTGTCCCCCAGAGAAGATTCAGTCGATTAATCGTGATGTCCACCGGGCTCAGCGCGAAGATCGGCGAACTCGGATGGTACTTCGACAACTGCCGTGCCGTAGCGCCAGACTCCGTGAACAGCGCAATCCCGCGCAGGTCAAGATCGTCCGCCGCATGCGCCGTTGCTTCGCAGATCGTCTGCGCGATCGAGAGACGCGTCTGCCGGATCATCGGCTCATTCAAGTGTTCTTCCTTGATGTGCCGCTCCGCCTCGCTGATGATCCTTCCCATCATTGACACGGCCTCGATGGGAAACTTCCCCACCGCCGATTCTCCCGACAGCATCACCGCATCGGTTCCGTCGTAGATCGCATTCGCCACGTCAGAAACCTCCGCGCGCGTAGGCCGAGGGTTTTCGATCATTGACTCCAGCATCTGCGTAGCCGTGATCATCGGCTTGAAGTACTCCGATGCGCGCCGGATGATGTGCTTTTGAATTGCGGGCACCTTTTCGGGTGGAACCTCTACTCCCAGGTCGCCTCGTGCCACCATGATTCCGTCTGCCGCCTGCAGAATGCTGTCGAGATGCTCGATCGCCTGCGGCTTTTCGAGTTTGGCGATGATCCACGTCTCGCCGCCGTACGCCGACACGCGATCGCGCACCAGCCGAACATCTTCCGCCGTGCGCACAAATGAAACAGCAATCGCGTCCACGCCGTTCTTCAGCGCAAACTCCAGGTCCTTCGAATCTTTTTCCGTCAGCGATGGAACCCGAACCGGAATGCCCGGCAGATTGATACCCTTGTTCTCGCCCAGCATTCCGCCGTTCACGATTTCGCAAACCACATCCGGGCCGATAACCTCGTGCACGCGCAACTCGATCAATCCGTCCGAAAGCAGAATGCGCGAGCCCTGCTCCACGTTTTCCGCCAGCGTCTTGAACGTTGTTCCCACCAGCGATGCCGTTCCGGGAACATCGCGCGGCGTAATCGTCAGCCGGCTCCCCGCTTTCAGCAGTACGGGCTGATGGTCCTTCAACTTCGAAGTACGGATCTTCGGCCCCTGCAGGTCGCCGAGGATACACAGAGGCTTGTGCTCCTCCCGGCTGACTTTGCGAATCATCTGAATCAGCGCTAGCTTTTCATCATGGGTGCCGTGGGAGAAATTCAGTCGGACAACATCAATACCCGCCCTTATCAAGTCTCTAAAAACAGACTCGGTGTTCGAGGCAGGTCCAAGCGTCGCAACAATCTTGGCCCGTCTCTGGATGGGGGCTTCGTTCAGGTTCGATTCGACGAACGGCATCAAAATTACTCCAGAAAATCAGGTGATGGGAAATGGGGAATGTATGTGTGCGGTCCCCTTGATTATACAAGTCATGCATCGCCATCCCGCTTGCTTCGAGAGCTGCGGAACCTGCGTAAATGGCCCAGATGTGATTGCTCTTGCTGGCTTTACCGCTTCTCCGCTGCCCGCAATTACAACTGCCGATTGCGCTCGCGGAATAGAACTCCGTTCAACTCCGCTCCAAGTAGAGCCGTAAACGAAGTGATATACAGCCAGACAAGCGTAGCGATACCGGCGCCGAAAGAACCATAGAAGATGGTGTAATCCGCGATCCGCGTCACGTACCAGCCGAACGCCAACGTCGCCGAAAACCACACAATGCTGGCGGCGACGGCACCGGGCATGATGCGCATCCAGTGTTCTCCGCGCCTGGTTCCAAAGTGATAGAGCGCCCCGAGAACGGCAAGGCTTGTTCCAAACGCCAGGGTCCAGCGCACCATCCGCCACAGGAATAGCACGACGCTGCGAAGCTGGTGCCCGGCGTTGAAAATGAGCCACAACTCAATGGCTCGCCCGAACACCAGCACAATCGTCGCCAGCGCCAGCGGCACCAGCACAATGAACACAAGGAAGAGAGCTCGCATCCTCCGTTCCCAGAAGCCCCAGTCATTGCGTGGCAGCCGATAGGCCCGCCGGAAGCCCTCCATGAACGTCAGCATCAGTCCGATACCGGCAAAGATGCTGAGTATCGATCCCGACGTGATCAGACGCCCCGGATGAGCGTTGCGCGAATGCATCGACGAGAGCATCAGGTGCACCGTATCGGCAGGCAATATCTGTCCTGAGACCCAGCGAATTTCTCCCACCGCCGTGTTGCCTTCCGGAAATTTTGCGATGATCGCCGTCAGCACAATGAAAGCCGGGAAGAACATCAGCATTCCGGAGTAAGCAGCCGACTTCGCTGTGTTCAGTACGTCATGTTCGATGGCTAAAAAGACAGCCTTCCGAAATTGGCGCAGAAACTTCCGCATGGCCTCATTCAAAGACTAGTGCATTCGCGCCCGCTATCGGCTTGCGAGAGCCGCTACGGTGCATCAGGAGGCAACAGCCCGCAATTCCATTCGCGTGAGTGAAACGGTTTATCATCTTCTCGAAATGAGAAAGCCTCGGGTCCTTGCTGTCTGTAGTCTGTCGTTGCTTCTTTCAGGGGCAATCTTCGCGTCCGCGCAAAACGCGCAACTGACATCGGGCAAGGTCAATGCTCGTGTCGAGTCCCTCCTCAAGCAGATGACTCTCGAGGAAAAGATCGGTCAGACCGTGCAGTACTCGGCCGGCTTCGCCACAGGACCTTCCGCATCGAACCTCACCTATGACGAGCTGGTTGCGAAGGGCAGCCTCGGCTCCATGCTGAATGTCGTGGGCTCGGAGCGCACCAACCACTATCAGCACATCGCGATGGAAAAATCGCGCTTGCACATTCCCATCATCTTCGGGCTCGATGTCATTCATGGCCACCACACCACCTTTCCGGTCCCGCTGGCGATAGCCGCAAGCTGGGATCCCGCAGCCGCTGAAACTGTCGCTCGCGTCAGCGCAGAAGAAGCTCGCGCAGACGGCATCGATTGGGTCTTTTCTCCTATGGTCGACATCGCGCGAGATCCGCGCTGGGGACGCATCATCGAGTCAAACGGCGAAGATCCATATCTCAGTTCCGCCCTCGCACGCGCGTGGGTCAAGGGTTATCAGCAGGGCGATCTCTCCAGGCCGGATTCCGTAGCCGCGTCCGTCAAGCACTTCGCCGCATATGGCGCGGTGATCGCCGGACGAGATTACAACGCCGTCGACATGAGTGAGCTGACGCTTCGGCAGGTCTACCTCAAGCCCTACCACGCAGCCGTCGAGGCCGGTGTCGCAACCGTGATGACCTCGTTCAACTCGCTCAACGGAGTTCCCTCAACCGCAAATCCGTTTCTGCTGACTCAGATCCTTCGCAACGAATGGGGCTTTAACGGCTTCGTCGTATCCGACTGGGCGGCGGTTGGCGAGTTGAAGAATCACGCCATCGGCGACGCCCCCACGGTTGCGCGAAAAGCGCTTGAGGCCGGCACCGATATGGACATGGAGGGCAACCTCTACGCGACCGTGCTAGCAGACCAGGTTCGATCCGGAAAAATCCCTCAAAAAGTTCTCGACGAAGCAGTGCGTCGTATTTTGCGAGTCAAATTCGCGCTGGGCTTGTTCGATCATCCTTACACGCAGCCCGGTCCCGCCTACACTCCCACGCCGGAGAGGCGCGCCGTAGCTCGCAAAATCGCCGGCGAAACCATGGTCCTGCTCAAGAACGATCCAGTTGAAGGTGTCGGAAATCTCCTTCCGCTGTCGGCAAAAGTTAAGACCGTGGCGCTGATCGGCCCTTTGGCCGATGACGCTTTCGACCTGCAGGGTGCCTGGACCGTCACCGGCAATCCCGCGGACGTCATCACGCTCAAGGCAGCTCTTGGCAAGCGGCTTGGCGACAAGCTGCTGTACGCACGAGGTTGCGGACTGCTCCCGGCAAAAGACGAAGCCGCGCTGAAGGGTGTCACATTCACCAGCACAACTTCGGCAGCATCCACCGAAGCCCTGGCAGATGAACAGCAGTCTATCGCCGAAGCCGTAGAGGTCGCGCGCAAGGCCGACGTCGCCATCCTCGCGCTTGGCGAACCATCCAATTGGATGGAAGGCGAAGCCGCCAGCCGGACAACGCTCGGCTTTACCGGTGCGCAGCAGCAGTTGCTCGAAGCCATCGTCGCTACGGGCAAGCCCGTCGTCCTCGTAGTGCTCGCAGCGCGCCCGCTTGAATTGAAATGGGCCGCCGGGCACGTGCCTGCAATCCTCCAGGCATGGAGCCCCGGCATTGAAGCCGGTCCTGCCGTCGAAAATGTCCTCTTCGGCGACGTGAACCCATCCGGCAAGCTCCCGCTAAGTTTTCCGCGTGCCGTCGGTCAGGAGCCGCTCTATTACGCGCAGAGCCCCAACGGTCGCCCTGCAGATGGCGATCTCAGCCACATGCCGCTCAACGCGCAACAGAAGATGGTCTCCCGCTACATGGATGAGCAGAACTCCGCCCTCTTTCCTTTCGGCTGGGGACTAAGCTATACCCGCTTTACTTATTCGTATCCCACGATTGATCACGCTCAGATTCCGATGCGCAACATCGCACTCGACCATAAGCCATTAGCGACCGTCAGCGTCGACGTCCAGAACTCCGGCAGCGTGGCAGGAACAGAGGTGCTGCAACTCTACATCCGCAATACATCAGCGAGTGTCGAGCAGCCCGTGCGTGAGCTCAAGGGCTTCTCGCGCGTCACACTCGCCCCGGGAGAAACGAAGCACGTGACCTTCGCGCTCGGTTTCGACGAGCTGAATTTCTATAACGCGGCATTGAAGGAGACAATCGAGCCTACCACCTATGACATCTGGGTTGGAGGCAGTTCGCTGGCGACCGCAGCGACGTCGCTCAAAATCGTCGAATGATCGAGAGCTATTTCTGAACGTGCTGCAAGAGGCTTGCGAAACATCCGTCAAGCTGGCTATTCCACTCGTTCCAGTCATGCCCTCCCGGCTTGGCATGAAACTCGTGCTTGAAGTTGAGTGCAGTCAACCGCTGAACAAATGCATGAATCGGCCCGAACAAAGGCTCATTCTGTCCGGTAGTGATGAACAGGTAAGGCGTTGTGGCCGGATCAACCTTCTCGATGAGCCTGTTCGGGTCACGCGCCCGTCTCGCTTCGGATTCAACAGGTCCAAAGATCATCCGGGTACGCCGCCACTCTCCCCATCGCCTGATCCTGAACCTGCGGTGGGTGATGTCAATCGCCGGACTTAGTGCTGCGACAAAGCAGAACAGATCCGGTCGTGTCATCGCGATTTTTATCGCGGCGAAGCCTCCCATCGATATGCCAATAATCGCTCGTTTCTCACTGGTATTTGCCGCCGGAAATCTCTTCTCCACGTCGGCAACGACATCTCCAAATGTGTAATCCTCGAACCGGTCATTCGGCTTCTCCGCGGCGTTCATGTAATAAGAAAACTCGCCCTCCGGCATCACCAGGATGAGCCCTTTCGCCGCGTAGGATGAGACAGTCGAGTCATTCGACCAATCTCGAAAACTGCCGTTTCCCCCGTGAAGAAGATATATAACCGGAAACTTTGTTCCGGTCTCAATGTGCTCTGGCAAAAAAACACGATATGGCATATCGCGATTCAACGCCGTTGAATGAAAAACAACATCTTTCATCACAACTCCGTTTCCGATATACGGTCGATCGGCGTGACGCGGTGTGTCTTTGTGGCAGCTCGCAATCGAAACACAACCGCAGAGTGCTGCCGCCAAACGGAACTGGCATTTGAGTAGCATGGAGAAGCTAATTCTAGGCCGCCCGTTGCTATCGCATCCTGCAATTCGCACCACCCGAATCCACTGCGCCACCAGACATTCACCCCCTAGCAGATAAACTGTCCACGACAGGAGGCCCCATGCAGACCCGGATCCAGGGCACCACCATGCCCGTCCTCGATGTGCAACTCGACCCCAACGAAAGTGTCTTCTCCGAAAGCGGTGAGCTTTCATGGATGACCTCATCCATCCAGATGACGACTCACACGCAGATGGGCGGAGGCGGAGGTCTGTTCGGAGTCCTCAAGCGCGTTGCCGGCGGCGGCAGCATCTTCATGACCGAGTATCGCGCGATGCAGTATCCCGGCGAGGTCTCATTCGCCACCAAGGTGCCGGGCCACATTGTCCCTGTGCAAGTCACTCCCGGACAGGAATACCTCGTTCATCGCCACGGGTTCCTGTGCGCCACGCCGCAGGTCACCATCAGCGTCGGATTCCAGCAGTCTCTCGGCGCCGGCATCTTCGGTGGCAGCGGCTTCCTGCTCCAGCGCGTCGCCGGACACGGCATGGCATGGCTCGAGCTTTCCGGCGAACTGATCATGAAAAATCTGGCCCCCGGCGAAACTCTCCTGGTGCACCCTGGCCACGTCGGAGCGTTCCAGGCATCCGTCAATTTCCAGATCACCACGGTTCCCGGCATCAAGAACATGATCTTCGGCGGCGATGGAATCTTTCTCGGCGTCCTCACCGGCCCCGGAACCGTATGGCTCCAGACACTGCCCATCTCACGGCTCGCCCACCAGATCGGGGAGTATCTGCCCAGCGGAGAAGGCCGGCGGGTCGGACCCGCGGCCGCAGGCGGTGCTATCCTCGGCGGCGTCCTCGGATCGGTATTCGGTAACGATCAATAGTCATCACCATGAGAGCAGGCGACCATACCCGCAAAACATGCACCCAAGCACGAGAAGGGTTCATCCGTGACATCAACTGAAAGCAACAGACGCGACCTTCGCGCCGACATCGTATTTGCATTCGCACTGGCTGTTCTCTGCTATCTGGCGTGGATGCTCCGTCACGTCCTGCTGCTGCTGTTTGTTAGCTGCCTGGCTGCCGTAGTGCTGGCGCCGATCGTTCGTGCAACCTCGCGGGTTCGCATCGGCAAGCGTCGGCCGTTCCGGGGAAAGGCCATCCTGATCCTTCTCCTGGCCGCTGCCGGTGCACTCACGGCATTCGGCTTTCTCGCATTCCCACCGGTAATTCGAGACCTCAACGAAGCTGCCAAGGAGATGCCTCAGCGTCTTCCCGTCATTCTTGACAAGCTCAAGCACATCCCATTCGCCAACAAAGTAAACACGGATGCGGTAAACGAGAAGGTTCAGGATTTCGTCAGCAACGCCGCAACGTACTTACTTCTTTCCATCAAGAACTGGGCCGGCGCCATCTTCAGCATCGCCATGGGCGTTATCCTTACGGTCTACTTCATCCTGGAAGGCGACATCGCTTACCGGTGGTTCCTGTCCTTCTTCCCGCCGGGGAAACGTGCCCGGCTTGACGCAGCCCTTCAGCGCTCTGACATTCGCATGGGTCAATGGCTGGTGGGGCAGGGAAGCCTCATGCTCATCCTCGGCATCGCGAGCACCGTCGTCTATGCCAGCCTGCACGTGCGTTACGCCTATGCGCTGGGCGTGTTCACTGGACTGCTCAATATCATCCCGGTCGTTGGCTCCGCGATCAGCATTGCAGTGGCGCTGCTCGTCGCCGCCGTCGACTCATGGGGCCGCGTCATCGGTGTTGCTGTTTTCTATCTCGTCTGGGTACAGGTAGAGAATTCATTCCTCATCCCTCGCATCATGGGAACGAGAGTGGGACTTCCCGGAATCTCCATTCTGGTTGCCCTATTGATCGGATCGGAACTCGGCGGCGTTCTGGGCGCCATCATCTCCGTGCCCACCGCGGTGCTCGTCTCTGTTCTCATCGACGAATACCTGATTCAAAAAGGAACAGGCGAAGAAGTAGAGAAGCTCGCCGCGAAATCCGAAACAAGCTGAGCCCTCAAGTCAGATGTCCTGAAAGCTGACGAAAAAAACAAAAGGCGGGCCATCAAGCCCGCCTCATCCTTTTCCGTTGATCTCTGCCTTACTGACTCACCGCAACATCGCTAGCCACTGAAGCCGTCAACATCATGCCCGGCTCTATCTTTGCCTGGTTTCCCGGGGGCAAGGGCCCTGCCACATGCACAAAACTCGTATCCGCAATGCGATGGATCTGCGAACCGATGTCCGGTGCCACTAGCGTGTAGATACCTTCCAGCGGAATGTTTACCCCACTCGCCGAGAGACCCGCCAGGCGAAAAACAATCATCCCTGACATCCCGTTCTGTCCTGCAGGTTTCACCGCTGTCACAATCGCGTCTACTGACATGCCGCGGTGCGCGATCATCTTGCCGTTCACAATCAGGTTTTGATCGAGAAGCACGTAGAAGTGGTCTCCCACGTTCGCGGTCTCTGATGAGAGCCTGTTTCCGGTCTGCAGTCGAATCGGCGTGCCTTTGGGCAGCGTCGACCCGCTCACCGCTTCGTCCGGCGGCAGCGGCGTTGGAGCACCACTCAGGGTGTAGCTGCCCGCCACGATCGGGCTCGGTGCCTTACCCGGTTCAACCGCAAAAGCCTGTATCCGCGTATTCGCCAGGATCGGGATCGGTGTCTCGTACTTCGTCGACGTTTCTGTTGGAGTCCATCCATCAGCCGTGTAGTAGATAACCGCATTGGGATTTGGGCTGGTCAGAATCACAACCGTTCCCGGCAAAACATCCTTCGGGCCGGGAAGAAAAACCGGAGGCTTCGCGCAGCGACAGTCAGCCTGTCCGCGATAGGCATCGTTCATCACCTGCACGCCGCCTTGCTGCGGCAATCCGGATCGCTGCAGGGGAGACGTCGGAACAGACGTCGCGGCGCCTGTGCTCCGCACCGCCGGCTGGCTGATCTGAATCGACTCTCCAAATGCCTGGCCCGACGCAGCCCGGGCAAGTGCGAGGGCACCACACACGACGAGGGGAGTAGCTTTCATTGACACCCTCCACTTTAGGGATTGTTCCATCTCAGAACAGCAGAAAAAGCCCTGAAAACGCAAGCTCAAACTGCTGTTCGCGGGTTACCGGAAGGCAGGAACGATCAGTGCCGGGCAGCCTTCAGACCGGCATCCACCACGGCCTTCGCTACCCCGCAATTCGACATGAGCCGAACCAGGGGCCCCGAAAGACTGGGAGGCTGAGAATACTTCCCGATCACCTGCCCGCCATCTTTCCCGCTCAGTTTCGAGGCGCTTTGCAGCGGTCCGCTGCCCTGCGAGTCCAAAATCAGCGCGGTAAGCTTCCGGGCGACTGGCAAGTCAAAGCTCTCGGCGACAAATACCATCTTTCCTTTTTGCGTAATGACAACCGGCCCCTCGTTGGTGGTCCAGACTCTCTCTGTCCCACCCGCTCCCGCTTCC
>Ga0207695_10008528_pt1 | contig 12810 bp, 12 predicted proteins | sample KBSC54metaG_FD_184354 | JGI IMG/M metagenome (GOLD analysis project Ga0207695, IMG submission 184354) | Corn rhizosphere microbial communities from Kellogg Biological Station, Michigan, USA - KBS C5-4 metaG (SPAdes) (version 2) | ecosystem: Host-associated > Plants > Roots > Rhizosphere > Soil...
TGAGGTCGCAGGTGACGGTGTGCGATTACCTATGAAAAGCACCGCCAAGACTGTTGCTGAATACGTGAAGGAATTGCCGGAGGATCGCCGTAAGGCCATCAGCACCATTCGAAAGGTCATTCTCGAGAACCTTCCGAAGGGCTACCAGGAGTGCATGAGCTACGGCATGATTGGCTATGTGGTTCCCCACAGCATTTACCCGAAGGGCTACCAATGCAATCCCAAGCTCCCGCTGCCATGGTAGGACCTGACCGCTGCACCAGAGCACCCGCACACCTTCGCTCAAGACCCAAATAAACGCAGACGGGATGGAGACTGGGCTGGGCGAGGAAATGAGGCGAGGGCTTCGTGGTCCTGGCAAAGGGGAACCAACCTCTCGCGGAAGAGTTAGCACCCGGTTCAGCCGTCCCTAATTCCTTTGAACTGGTGGCGGTCCGGGGTTAACCTATATGGAATGACACGCGATTCCATAGTGAACATAACCGAAGCTCAAGCCAAGTTGAACAAGCTGGTTGATCAGGACAGCTTCGCCATCAGTCGGCGCGGGAAAATCGTGGGCGTCTATCTGTCCAGGGATCGGATCGAGGCGCTCATCGAGACCATGGAGTTAATGAGCAACCCGGCATTCACCACCACGCTTGAAGTCTATAAGGCAGGTGGGATGAAACTTCATGATCTCGGAGCGTTGGATAAGGATATGTCCGCATGACCAATCGCGTGATCGTGGGCGAGCAAGTGAAGGGCTTTCTGGAATCTCTGCCCCCTGAACCGCGGCGCAAGCTTTGGCGTGCGATCAAAGGCCTTGCTCATGGGAAGGGTGACATCCGACAATTGGAAGGCAGCCTGGCACCCTACTGGCGATTGCGAGTTGAGCGGATGCGCGTGGCATACGATCAGCGGGCCGCGAAAGGGGAGCGTCGGTTGGTTTGCTTTTTTGCGGAGCACCGGGCGACGGTCTATTCCGTAATGGAGCAATTGCTGGCCTCAGGCCTAATCGAGGAATTGAAGTCTGCCCCGAGCCGCTCGCGCGACAAACGGTGAGCCTCGGTTTGCGCCTTTCTGTATTTCGGCAACGCCTGACTTTGGCAGAGTCAATGTCCAGGCAATTCGCCCTGAACCGGCACCGGCGGCGCAAAAAAGAATGTGCGGATGTGCGGCGGAGACCGCTTCGGGATTTTCGAGCCGGCTATGCTACGGCCTGTGTGCCGCGGCGCTTCGCCCGGCCACTTGGCGCAATGCCTTCTTGCCTCCGGTTACAATCGGCCGCCCATGCGCCAGCAAGAGGTGTTCGAATGACTCGTGGAGCAGCGCCGCAAACGCCTTCTTCAAGCCTCGCTTCACCCGCGCGGGGTCATCGCCCATCAGGGAGTCGGGCACAAATTCCAGGTGTTCGTTCTCCCGGATCACAGCGTCGCCGAGAGCCAGCGCCCCCTTGCCCAGCGAAATGAGAAGGGCTGTCTCTTCCGGGCACAACGCAGCCACCTTCATAGGCCGGACTCCTCCGGGCAGGAGATCTCCGTGCTCGAAGCCGCGCACCCGGTCACTCGGCTCAAACTCGTGCAACCCCGCCGCGTGGCACCACACCACGGCGCTAAACGCTTCTACAAACTGACGCGAACCGCGGTAATGCAGGCGATTGGTGAGATAGATGTGCTGCGGATTTGCGTGCCTTTCAAACCACTGCAGTCCCTGCGGAGGCACCATGGGGTCGATCAGCACCACCGGGCCCAGCCCGGTCACACAATACGAATGCACCTCCTGCTCGATATCCGGGTGGAAAGCCGTCCAATGAAAAATCTGCGGAACAATTTCCTCCATGGCTCGACTATGCCCCCGGGCAAAAAACCGGAAAGGGCGGAACCTCCCCACCAAGTTGGACCGTCACCTCGACCTCGTGACGGAGAATTAGGCCCACCGCGGGAGCGGATTCAGATCTTCTCGACAGCCTCTTCAATGTCGTCTTGTGCTTCGCCGACTTTTCGCCGAGCTCTGCCGCCCGCGGACTCAGCACGTCCCTTGGCGGCCAGGCGCCGGTTCCGAGTTGCGTGACCGACGACTTCCTTGGTCTTGCCCTTGGCCTCTTTCGCGATGCCTTTGGCTCTGTTTTTCGTGCTCGATTTCATAACTCTTCATTTCAACGTGCCATGAAACCGGCCAGGCAGAATGGGGTTTATGCCCCGCCGGGTCAGGACAGTTTCTCTGAGAAGCAAATGCGCCAACCGAGCTACGGACGTGCGCGATCTTGCGAACGAGGGCTGCTGGATTCAGGCGGGTGCGACGGGCGTTGCAGCGGGGTTTGAGGTCCTGGCGGGAGAGGATTTCAGGTAGGGCTGCACGGGCTCGGCTCCCAGGGTGCCGCGCAAGTTTTCGCGGTATGCGGGCGATTCCACCAGCGCCAAAGTTTTGTGGGCATAGGCGAGCCGGGCGGAGATGCCCAGGCGGGCGGCCTCGTCGGCGTAGGCGCTCTTCTTGAGGAAGCGGGTCAAATAATCCACGTGTCGGCTCCAGAGCCGCCGGTCGACTTCCTGTTTCGCCGACAGGCGCTGCGCGTACCAATCGCTGCCCAGCAGGGATTCTCGCGTAAACAGCTTTCGCAGCTCAGGATGGTGGAGGTCTTTGCCTTCCCACAGGTCATTACGCATGACATGCAAGAGCGCCTGGAGGGGAGGACAGGCCTGGGCGATGCTGCCGTCGGCAAAATACATTGCGGCGACGCGCTTTTGGGTCGCGACGATGTTGTCCATTCCATCCGCGAAAATCTCCATCGACTGCAGCTCCGGTTTCATCATTTCCTCGGTCAGCACGACGTGAGGGTGGCTGAAGACGCGACCGAAGAAGGCGTGGACAAAGCGGGCGTTGATACGGTAGCCGAGCCGGCTGGCGAGGATGCGTCGCCCGGCGAAATCGAAGTCTTTGCACTGTTCGAGATAATCGTTGGCCAGGAGGAACCGGGGATCACGTTCTTGCGGCAACATGCGGCACCAGATCTCCGGCACGAGAAGGCTGATATCATGATCCACCCGGCAACGTGGTCCCACGTAGCCGGCGGCGGTCACAAAGCCGTTGTGGCCGGTCAGGATCCAAGAGACGAGGGCGTTGTTGAGATCCATGATCGGGGGAAGAGCGTTGAACGGCCCCTTGGTCAGCGCTCCTTCGGAGCCGGCACCCGTGGTCGAGGGCGATTTGCCGGTCATGCTGCTGATGAACTCCATGAACAGCTCGGGCAGCTCGAAATAGTGAATGGGGTTGTAGACCGCCAGCGAACGAATTTCACCCTCGGGCGGGTTGTTCCGGCGGCCGGGCAGGACAGCGGTAACCGGGTTGAGAACCGGTTTATCCAGGGGTAAACGGCGCTGAAGGCGAGCCCCCATGCCGGCCAGATACGTTCCCTGCGGATCGAGCAAATCGGGCCGGATCTGTAAATAGCGTGGGTTCTTCGTGGGCTTCCCCTCCACCAGGCGCGGCTGCGAGGGAGAGACGAAGAACCCGTCTTTACCATTCCCCGCCACCTGGCGAATGATCGACTGCATCGGTTTCGTGAACTGGTAGAATGTGACCGAGTCCTCGATCATGTCGCGAGCCAAAGGAGACGGGAGTGGCTCGTAATTGGAGAAGAAATTATCGGTGCGGGCAAAATCCGATTCTGTCCTTTTGTCGTAGCCGGGTTGGATTGCGTCATCGGGACGTTGGAAGAGGCGTAGCTCGGCGTTTTTGACGAATTTGAGCGACCGGCCCGGACTCGACTCCGGGGCGGTGAGAACGGCGGCGGCGGGCACGACCACCGAGGCCGTGATGTCGTCCTCGACCTGGAGTTTGACGGCGGGATGGAAATCGGTTCGCAAGCCGAAGGTCCGCCAGGAACCGTCGGGAGCAAAGCCGACGCGCAAGTAGGTCGTGATGAGCTTTCGGCTATGGCATTTCAGCTCGTTGGCCGGCGCTCCGTTGATGATGTCGACGCTGAAATGCTCCCGCCAGCGATCGCCCCATTCTGGCTTGTAGTACCGCTTAACGACAAAGACCAGCTTCTTAATGTGCTGAGGGATGGCTTCGACCCACTGGTTGTAATCCGGTTTATAGTCGCGTTCGTCGGGGGTGAGCAACTTGATGACCGAGCCCAGGGAGCGCTGAGCGCTCAGAATGGGCCGCTTATCCAGTTTCTCAGGATTCTTGAAACGACCGGTGTAGTCGTGCTCGAGCAAATGCTGGACCTGGTCGAAGTCCTTTTGGAAATCCGCCACGAAGACCGGCCCGGTGAGGATCGCGTCGGTGATGGGTTTGGAGATTTCGGATTTCCCACCGCCAGAGACGGTGCAGGGCTTATGGCAAAGCGTGCCCTCGGCCATCGTGCCCACCAGGCGCCAGGATCGGCCTTTGGAGGGTTTGAGCATGCGGATTTTGTAACCTGAAGGGCGGACATAGACTTTATCGGGCAGCAGTTTGATGCTGCGTTCCTTGGCTCCTCCCGGCCAGAAGATCCTCTGTTTATGGAGATCAAACCGCGCGTCTTCCGGAACATAGATGATATCCGGGAATTGTTTATCGAGAGCGTATCCCTCGGGTTGAGGCTCCATCGAGTCGCGGCACAGCGCCAGCGCCTCGGCCAAGGAGTGCCCCTTCGCTTTAACGTGCAATTCCCCGCTGAAATCCTCGCCCAGATCGTAGCTTGGAAAAACCAGGGCGCCACCGGAATGCTCCTCTTCGCAAAGCCCGAAAAGGTTAGCCGCGAAGCTGATCTGAGTTTTTACCTCCTTTTTGCAGTACCCGTAGTAGTTGTCGGCGATAATGGTGAGGATTACGCCGTTCTCATCCCGGCAGGTCAGCTTGAAAGCCTGGCCGCCATTGTAAAATTCCCACTCATCGCGCCAGCACATTCCGTCGCGGCGCTGGCGTTCACTGGCGGCATCCCAATGGGGCAACCCCACCGCCTTTTTCGTCAACTTTGTTAAGTGCGGCGCCAAAATCACGCAGCCCGTGTGTCCCGTCCAATGTTCGGCATCCAGACCGGCATCGTTTTCGGTTAACCCCGGGTCACCGCCATTGCCAAAGATGTTCTCCACGAAATCCAAATTGCTCACCAGGCTGGCGGGGGCAAAGAAGCGGATCTCCATGGTTTTTTCGGGGGAGAAACCCGGCACTTCCGGGCAAACGATCGGCCGCAGGAGCAGGGAGACGAAACATTCGGCAGGATGTGGCTGGTTGGCGGTGAAGGGCAGGCGCATCAACTCACGGGGCGGGAGCAGGGCCTGGTTTAGGATCTTCCCAAACGTGGCTTTGGGAACAGCCAGTTTATCGTCCGGAATCGGCAGGCCGCCCTCCGCCACATGGAAGATTCCCTGGGTGGTGCGCCGGTCGCTCCGGGGGTTGTGCAGGACGCCCTGGCGAACGCGGTAAGAGCTGAGGATGCTCGACACAAATTCATCGCGGTCCACAGGCAGCGACAGGACGCGAGCCATGCCGGGTCGGTCCAGAATGAAGGTGTGCGCGGGAAGCCTGGGCACCGGGATGTCCTGAAAATAATCGAACAGGAAGGTCTGAATCCGCTGGTCGGAGGGGCAAACATGGTTGGCCAGCAGACGTTCCTTCTGGCGAAACTGGGCGATCAGGGAGACCAAGCTTTCATTCAACACGGTCCCCTCCCCGCGCGCGACGGGGGTTAACCCGAGCAGCGCGAGCTTCAGGTTAATATAATCGAGAAGTTGGTTCGGCGGTGGAACGATAGTGGAGTTCACGCGACCTCCGATTCCAGGTAGCGAATGCGTTTGTGCACGTCAGTGTTTATGGAGTGATAAGGTTCGGCCAGGTTGCCCGCGGCGAACAGGGTTTGGCGGGTGTGCTCCATATCATCCTGCCCAATCGCGTCGGTGAAGATGGGCAACAAGTACTCGATGCCGAGCCGGGATGGTTTCATCAGTTTTGGGTCGTAGAGATCGGGGTGCATTTTCCGGGCATGAATCAGGCCCCAGCGATCCCGGAACCGGTTCGCGTCGTAGCCCGCCACATGAAAGCCGTGTGTTTGATTGTATTGCAAAATCGAGACTGCATTGTTCCTGCCTTCGACGAGGAGTTCAACTGCTTTAGCGCCGAGCTGGGCGGCATAGAACCGGTCGAAAAGAATCGGCCGTCCACCCCGCTGAGTATGGCCCACTTTGCGGATGAAAATGGACTCCTTCGCTGACTCGCCCCGGCGATAGAGCTGGAAGTAGCGGTCGCCGATCATCTGGATCAGCTTCGACCGCAGGGCTTCCGCAGCGCCGCTGAGCACGATATTTCCCGAGGGATCGGTGGATTTGGTTTCCGCCCCCAGTTCTCGGCCCTGCTCATCCACAATGCCTTCACCGCAAACGATGACTACGTTCTTTTGGAGATCATAAAGCTGTTTGACGCGCTCAGCAAGACGCTCGAGGTCCGGAGCGTGCTCCGGCACGAGGATGATATCCGGACGGCCGTACGCCGAGCCGAGGGCGAGGTAGCCGGAGTGGCGACCCATGACCTCAATAATGGCAATGCGGCGGTGGCTTTCGGCGGTGCTGCGGATGCGCTCGACGCCGCTGGCGGAGACGAAAACGGCGGTGGCAAAGCCGGGGGTGGCGTAGTTGACAATTTGTTCCAGATCGAACGCCACGTTGGAGGAAGCGCGTTTATAATTGTAACCGTGCTTGGAGGAGGCATCGTTCACGCGGACCCACTCATCGGGTTCGCTGGGGTGATTCAAGCCCAGGTCGTTATCAATGGTTTTTGGGGCCAGCACCGTGGGCAATCGCTCGGCCAGTGGTTGAAGACCATTGAGTGTGCCGTCGCCGCCGATGCAGATGAGCCCCTCGATGCCCAGGGTCTTCAGGCGCTTTTCGATCGCATCAAGCTCCCCCTTTTTTTCCGGATCGACGTAATCCCGCGATGAGCCAATCAGGGTGCCGCCCCGCGTGGGATCAAGCTCGGGGATCGATTGATATAACGGGTTCAGGTGGAGATGGGGAACGCGAGGATTGAACAGACAATTGAAGCCTTTGATCAGGCCGAACACCTCGATTTTGAACTGATTGGCCCGCACCACGGCGCCGTAAATCGTTGCGTTCAACGCCGGCGTGTCACCACCGGCGGTCAGAATACCGATACGTTTCATGTCAGATCACTATGTTAAGCCCAGCCAAAGCTCCGGTTGCAAGTTCGGATGCAAAAGGCACCACTCACCTGCCCCACGATGCACCGGTGAAGCAGGGAGAACGCCACTTTCCAGGAAAGGCGCGGTCTCGCCGGGACCAGACGGGAGCCCACCTTTACTGGTGGGAATTGCCAAAATCGCGGTGTCTGCCCAAGGCCGGGGGCTACTGCCCGACGTCGACGGCCTGGAACTGCTGTGGGGTTTTGCGCTGGGTGGTAAAAAATACGCGGCGCGGGCGCTCACCGCCCAATTCGGAGAAGCAGAGGCCGAGGACTGAGGCCTCGCTCCCCAAGGTGAGATCGAAGGGGTACGACGAAAATGATTTTGTAAGCATGATTCTGTAACTCAGGCAGCGGGGGGGACGGTCGAGCGCCAAGGACTCACAAAATCATGTTTACAGAATCATCAAACCTTCAGGGGAAGGCCAACAGCCTGAACGGGCGCATCCGGCAGAACTCCGGTTAACTCAGGATTAATCCGGCGGTGCTCGAATGCCCGCGGCCAAACGGACTACGCTTGACCCATCGGGGGTGCTGCCGGGATGCACCCGGCACGGCGGGGCTTGGAGGTTGCGGCTTGCTGCGTGGAAGTCTTTCTGCTCTCTTAGGCCCACATCGCACGTTTATATTTATGAACCCGGCCACCATTCTGTGGATTTACATTGTCCTGCTGATCGTCGGCGGCTTGATCGGTTTTTTGAAGGCCGGCAGCAAGGTATCACTCATTATGTCCGCGGTTTCGGCGGCGATTCTGGCGATTGCTTCGATTCCCAGCCTCTTCCAGCCCGGAGTTCGCCAAGTCCTTATTGACACTGTCCTCGCGTTACTCCTGGTGGTGTTTGCGATTCGGCTCACGAAAACCAAAAAGTTCATGCCGAGCGGCCTGATGCTGGTCCTGACGCTGGCCACGCTGGCGTTACGGCATTTGTGGCACTGAGACCAGCGGCGGTGCGCCTCTGCGGTTCATCGGAAGTGAACTTGTGAAACCGCGGAGACACGATGAGCGCCGAGAAAGCGGGAGCATGCTTTCTGGCGGTGGATGGTGGGGCTGCTGCTCTCGCCTGTGGTCGGGCATGGCCGGAAAACGATTGGGAATCCGTCTCGGCCTCTGAGGTCATCGCGGTAAGCACAGCCGCAGGCGTGGTTCAGCGGACGATAACCGTCGGTCACAGACCACCGCGAGAGTGGGCCAATTCCTCATAGCGCCGCGCGGCGCGGCAACGAAGGTAGAGCTATGGCAAGGAAGTGGAGCGGCTTTCTGCCGCAGAATTTATTGATCAAGGAGGAATGGGAGTTACTGGAGGCCTGCGAGGCCCATGCACGGCGGACGGAAGAAATGCGAGCGGAGCGGAATGCGGAGCGAAAGGCTGAGACCCGCCGGCCTGGTGTTCGGGCTCGGAGTTCCAAATAGCAGCGGCTCAATCCGGGAGAACCTCCCCCGCCTCAAGCGCCGTCTTTGCGGGTGCACTCAAGCGGCGGCGCCATTGGGCGGCCATCGAGACGATGGCAATGCCGAAGAGGAGCGCCACCACTTCAAAACCCCAGGGTTCAGGCTTCGGGCGGCCAAAGCTTACCCAGGCCGCGCGGAGCATGGGAGTTGTCCCCCATTGCTGCACGGTTTCGAATGGTTAAGGTAGGGTGGTCCCGGTGACTCATTTTTACAGTTTACAGGCCCTCCCTTGCCGAGCGCAGCGAGTCTCCCTCCCGGGGATGCGCGCTACCGCGACAGACTTTGTTTCGAAACAACGGGCGGGAACGAGAAGGCAGATGATCGTGCACCGAAATTTAAGAGGGATACGAAAGGAGCTCGCTCCGCTTCGAAATGGGGCGCCCTCCTGGTACGATCTTCTCAACCCAACCGCTCAGCCATGAGGCCTCCCAGCCTCAGCCATCCGGGTCGCTGGATCTGGCTCCTGTTACTGGTGCCGGTGGCGATCGGGTTGGCGCGCCTTCGCTTCGATGTCGAGGTGTTCGACCTTTTGCCTGCGGACCTGAAGGAGGTGGAGGGATTAGTGCTTTACCAGCAGTATTTCGCCAACGCGCGACAACTCATCGTGACGGTGAGGGCACCGGAAGCGGAAACCGCGGAAGGCGCGGCGCGCGCCATCGGCGAGAGGCTGGGCGGCCTAACCAATCTGGTGGCCAACGTGACTTGGGAACCGCCCTGGTTGGAACATCCGGACCAACTCGCCGAGTTGGTGGCCTATCTTTGGTTCAACCAACCTCCGCCGGTTTTCGATGAACTGACCAACCGGCTGGCACCGGACAAGCTGTCATCCGTGCTGGCGGCTACGCGCGAGGAGTTGGCCACCTCGCTCTCTCCCGAAGACATTGCCCGGCTCAGTTATGATCCCTTCGGCCTGACACGCCTACCGGGGAATGCGGCGGGGGCGACGCCTTCCATGGCCCAAGGCCAGGGCCTGTTCAGCTCGCCGGATGGCAAGTTTCGGATTGTGTATGTTCAGGCGCGGAGCGAGCTCCAAAGCTACCGGGACTGCAAGCGATGGTTGGATGCGATCATGCCGGTGGCAGAATCCGCCGTGCCCCGCGGCGCCGGTGCCGAGGCCGTCTCGGTCGGGTATACCGGCCGGCCGGCGTTGGTGGCCGAGACCGCGGCCGGCATGCAGCATGACATCACGACCTCGGTTGGAGGAACCGCGGGGATCATCGCCGTGCTTTTCTGGTTCGCCCATCGCCGGGTCAAGCCGATGCTTTGGTTGCTGACGCTATTGGCTTTGATCCTGGGCTGCACGCTTGCTTTGGGCGGTTTGATTTACAGGAAGATCAATGTCGTCAGCATGGGATTCGCCGCCATCTTGCTGGGCTTGGCGGTCGACTACGCGGTCGTGCACTACCAGGAGGCGTTGGCGCACCCCAACCTTTCCATTCCACAAATCCGCCACGCGATCGCTCCAAGTATCTTTTGGGCGGCGGTGACCACGATCACGGCTTTCCTGGTGCTGAACTTTGGTGGGTTGCCTGGGCTGGGCCAACTCGGCACGCTCGTGGGGCTGGGAGTCGCGTTGGCGGCCACGATTATGATCTTTGAATTTCTGCCGCCACTTTTTCCAAATCGAACCGAGCAGCGTGAGACGGCTGCCAGTGAGGAATCGGCGGACGTCGCTGTCCCGGCCCGGGCGAACCGGAGTCGCGTTCTCACCGCTTTTGGCGTCACGCTCGCCGTTCTGTTTTTTTCCGTCCTCGTCCTGGTGTTCTACGGCTTGCCACCGATCGACACGACGGCCAATGCGCTCCGCCCTCGACGCAGCCCGGCCTACGCCGCTCTGGAGGAAATTCAGGCCAACCTGAATCAGCAGCGCGAACCGCTCTGGCTCATTGTTGGTGGCCATGACTTGTCGCAAACCGGTCAACGCCTGGACCGCATCCAGTCCATTCTCGCGCGAGCTTTGACCAACCACCTGATCAGTAGCTTCACTCTCCCGACCCCGCTGTGGCCGCGTCCCGAGTTTCAGGCCAGGAACCGGGCCATCGCCGGCGTGCTGGCTGGCGAACGCGGGCTGCTCCGCCGGGCCGCGGAGGCCAACGGATTCGCCGCGAACTCGCTCGAGTTGACGGACCGGATCCTGAGCATCTGGCAGATTGCCAGCTCCAGTCCCGGGGTTTATCGGCCCACAAATCAACTGAGCCGATGGATCCTGGAAAAAGTCACCGCACACAGTCCCACCAACGATCTGGCGCTCGGGCTGATCAATCCCGAGGGAAACGGTGCGGCGGCCCAGCGGGATGTCTCATTGCTGAAACGCGAACTCCCGGCCGAGGAAGCCTGGCTTTCCGGGTGGGAGTTGCTGGGCCACGCGATCTTCTCACGCGTTCAGGCGAATTTGTGGATGGTGGTGGCGCCGATGATCTTCCTGGTCTTGCTGTCGCTGTGGTTCGCCTTCCGCCGGGCGCCGGAGATTCTGCTGAGCCTGGGGGCGCTCCTGCTCAGCGGCCTGTGTCTGCTGACGGTCATGAGCCTGGTTCACTGGTCCTGGAACTTACTCAACTTAATGGCTATCCCGCTGGTCCTGGGGACGGGAGTGGATTACAGCATTTTCATGCAACTCGCGTTGCGTCGTTATCACGGGGACCTCAAGATGGCTTATCGTTCGGTGGGCCGCGCCTTATTGCTGTGTGGCGGCACGGCGATCGCCGCGTTTGCCTCCTTGGCCTGGTCAAGCAATGCCGGCATGGCCAGCCTGGGCGAAGTTTGCGCGGTCGGGATCGCATTCAACGTCCTGATCGCGATCTTTTTGGCACCGGTGTGGTGGCATGCGGCGATTCCGCGGCGTCGACCCGGGCCGGCGCATTCGTAGGGCACGCCGAGCCCACCCAACGTGAACGCGCGGACGGAGGCGTCCGCGCTCCTGTGCCGGGTCAATCCACCACCGCGTCCAACGGCTCCACGTGTCCGTCCATGAACACCACATTCTTTCCCGACTTGGGCGGGCGGGGGTGGAAATCATCATAGTCGAGCAGGAGCGGGGTGGTCTCGGGAGGGAACCGCAGCGTCAGGTTGGTGGTAGTGTCCTCCAGAACGTTCCCGTTGATGACGGTCACCCTTTTCAGAAAGATCTCTTTGGATCGAGTCTCGTCAATGCGGTGGCCGTTCAACTCGGAATTCCACTCGTAGCTCGAACCTTCAGTGGCGAAGAGCCCGTCCAGATCCTTGGGGCATTTTAACACGGTCGTGCTGTTGGTGTTGGTGCCGGAAGCCCTGCCGATATAGGGCGCCAGGACGTCGGCGATACGCGGCAGTGGTTTCTGTGCGTCGATCGGCTGGGTGGGCAGAATCTCGGCAGCGGGCAGACGATTATTGTTGTCCTCCGCATAGACCCGGGTGGCGATGCCGAGTTGCCGAAGATTATTGAGACAAACAGCGTTGTAGGCCCTGCTTTTGGCTCGGCTCAGAGCCGGCAATAACAGGCTGGCCAGGATGGCAATAATCGCGAGCACCACCAATAACTCAATGAGCGTGAAGGCACGCGCCAGGCGGGTGAGGACACGGCAATTCTGCTGGGACTTTGGTGCAGAGCATGCCGAGGGCCGGGGAACCATTGGGTTTAACGAATCAATTTGCGGTATCATAAGAGTTTCCTGGATGAGTCGTGTGGGTTTCAATTCTGGTCGAAGCCGTGCCGAGCGCGAGCCCGTTGGACCCGCTGATCGGGCGTTAGCCTGGCGAATTGTTCATTGCGTTCACGTGTGGCGGCTTGCTGCAAATCCGCGGGTTTGAGCCTCGCGCCCTCAGCATTCGGTCTGGCCAATGGCCCTCCAGAGTTCCCTTTGCCCGGCAGCGGCTCGCGCATGGGCATGCCGCCAAAGCCGATCCCAAACATCGACTTGCGAAGCACGTACAACGTGGTCCAGCGCCCTCTGACATTCTGCGCGGTTTGAGCCGCCGCCTCGGGCGTGGCGCTTTCGGGACGTTCTTTGCCCAGGCGCCCGTTCAAATCGGCTTCCAGGATCAATTCCTCGGGAGTCCAGTCTTCTTGTTCTGTTCCAGCACCGTCGGGGCCACCTTTTCTGACCAGGCGCATGATTCGGGGCGCGGCCGACGGGCCGCCTGGTCCTTTAGCCGCCGGGCCGTTAAAAACGGCGTCTTCGGTCGCGACGACCCGCCCGCCTGGAGTGGAATCGTCCGGGATGGAT
>Ga0207695_10008530_pt1 | contig 12809 bp, 20 predicted proteins | sample KBSC54metaG_FD_184354 | JGI IMG/M metagenome (GOLD analysis project Ga0207695, IMG submission 184354) | Corn rhizosphere microbial communities from Kellogg Biological Station, Michigan, USA - KBS C5-4 metaG (SPAdes) (version 2) | ecosystem: Host-associated > Plants > Roots > Rhizosphere > Soil...
CTATTAAAAGTTTTATTGATACGAGATATTCATTAGAACGACCACTCCTGCACCTGCCGCCGCTTGCAAAACAACGCCGATAATTTGACCTTGTGATGCACTAACTCCAGAAGCTACACGGCCAGCAGTTACAGTTCCACCAGTAACTTTTGCAGGAGCAACAATTGCTGAGTCAGAAGTAACAAAACACTTACCACTAACTTGTACCAAAACTTGTTCGTTCGCGACAGCAGCTAAAGTTCCAACTGCTGTAGGTTGAGAAAGTACATTGCCCATAGTAGTACGAGTACCACCAACAACAACGCCAGCGAATAATTGATAACTAGCCGCAGTATTTGCTTTATTTACAACACCATTTACTGCGGAGAAGAAAACAACATCGCCAACGTTTAAGTTACCAGCAGCAATATATCTTTCTACATTCCCACCAACCGCCGCATAATCTTCGTCATGATCTTCGGAAGTTAGATACGGCAGATTAGTTGGTTTGAAATCTCCAGGTGTCGGCATCTTTTCCTCCTTATGAGGGGTTCGAGCCGACCCATGCCTTCCAATCCACAAACCAAATCAAGAAACGGGTCGTGGTCTTATACTTCGCAGCATCCGTATCAAAGTCAAACGTATCATCAAATTCCACAGCACGACGAACAAGTAACCACGAATCGTTATACTTAGAATCGATGAAGAAATAAGACTTTGCAGACTGCTTGTAGTGCGAAACATACGGCTTGATATTTCCAAACCGTTCCTTGATCGGGTTATCCGCATTATTCGCGGTGAACGGTTCTTTCTCACTCGAAAAAATCTGCATGGCCTTATGCAAATCAGTCGAGTTATTCCCGATTACCAACTTATCGGGATTCATAATAACTGGATCACCATTCTCATCCTTCATCAACATATACAAATCGAAACACGCCGTCACGCCAGTAACAGACATCGAAACTGGAGCTGCCGGAGTATTTGCAACCGTAGTTTGTGAATTGATGAGAGTGTGCGCCGTATTACAAAGAGAAAGTCCGTCGATACCCAAATATGTCGCACCAGTAAAAGCATCGTCCAACAAAGCTGCGGAGCGGAATTCATAGGTAAGTCTCGCAGCATGTGCAAGCCACTTCGCACCTTGATTTGCTTTTCCGTACAAGTCATCTTCAACTGTGCGGCGCGAAAGAATAAATCCGAGTGCGAATTCCTTATCAACTGCCATTACTTTCGGACCCAACTTCGGATCTTCATAAGTAATAGCTTCGCCATCATTTCTCTCAAGCAGACGATTCATGCCTGTGATAATGCTGGCTGACTGTTCGGCAATATCCGTAGTACCAGTTTTTAGGTAATATGGATATTCTTCGGGATACTGTTCGTAGGTGTCACGAAAATCCTCGCGCAGTCCCGGCCGGAACAGAAGGTTAAATGCGCCTTCTACAATCATGTTAAATTCTCCGGTTACGGCTCGACCATCGCCGAGGTTAGGAACTTACAGAAGAAAATATTGTTGGGAATATCAATATCGAAAACTTCAAACATCAAATTCGTGGTATCTGCAATATTCAAAGCCCAGATACCATTTGCATCCTTGATTGCTCCGTACTTTGTTCCAACATGCGTTGCTTGTACAGGAACAACAGGATCAGTACCACCATTTACTCCACGCATGGAGAAAACGGTATCATCGTTAGCGTCATAAACGCCAACTTCTTGATTTGCACCAGTAACTACTAGAGGACTGTTTGCAGCATTAAATCCCGGCCGAGAACCTGCCGGTTCTGCTGCAATTCCTACAGCAGTCGTTGGAGTCGCACTTGCTTCGATAATATTCTTAGAACCATCGAAGATCAAAATTGCGCCGATCTTGAAAGTCTGTCCAGTAGCATATGGACGCGACGTAATTCTAGGAACATTACCGCTAGTTGTGCGACCTGGTTTGATATAACGTCCGGCCATGTCGCTCTCCTACTTGATAACGGTTTTTGTTGTTAACATATCTTCGATTTCTGTTTTCGTTACTCTCTTATCGCTACTTTCAATAATTGGAGGAAGGCCGATTCTTTCCATGTTAGATGTTGCTTCGGATTCCTCACCCTGCTGTTTAGATTTAGACCGACGCAGGTGTCGGCTTGCATATTGTTCCTTACGAATTTCTTCAAGAATATCGTGAGTTTCTTGATCGCAAATCATGTGGACAACATCTCCAATCTTACCTTCTTCAACGCCAGAAGAATGGAGAGAGTGCTTAACTGCATATTCTTTATCTAGACGAAATCCTAGAAGTTTCATACGTGTGATTTCTACTGAGTCATCGACTACCCATTCGCCATAGATTCCAGGTGGTAGTTCAACTCTCAATCTATCAGCTACAACTCCACGTTCTAGAATCTTAACTAATCTAGCCTTTCTTTCACTACGTGATTCTTCTTTCATTTCTGCGGTTGTGGTAGCTTCACCAGAACCTACAACTAGAGTATCGCGTTCTTTTGACATTACTTAGTTACCTCCATCTTCTTTGGACCTACCACTTGATTAGCCTTCATCTCCAAGAAATCTAAATACTTCTCGGGGGACATTCCCTTTTCACGAGCAAGACGCTTTTCAAGTTCAGTCAATTCACGCCGCTTATTTGTTTGATCCTGTGGAATTGCAGAAGGCGGCGCAGAAGGACGAAGATGTGGGGGCGTATTCATATCTAATGCCTGAGAAGGATTAGCGGGTGGATTATTAGGTGGAGTTCCAGAACCATTATTAGGTTGTGGTTGTGGACTTGCCGAAGGCTTCGTATCAAGTTGATTTGTATAATATGCACCAACCAAAGACATAACCGCAGCCAACATTGTTTGATCGTTCAATGGAGAAATCGAAGGAATCATTCTCCGAATATAAGGTTCAACCGCCGGCCAGACAGCCGAAAACCTTGGGTCCATCGAGAACTTCTGAATCAACAAATCAGCCTGAGACTGTGAACGAAACGACTGTGCAAATTCTAGAAGCGGTGCAATCTCTTTACGAATTTCCTCACGAATCAAATCACGCGGGCGTTCAAGAATCAAATTCGTATCGCCTTGTGGATTCGGTGGATTCGCAGAAGCCCTACGAAGTTCTTCGTTCTCCCTCTGTAATCTTTGCTTCTCACTTTCATTCTCTGCAAGAATACCGTCATAGATGCTCATTAGTTCAGTGCGAGCTTTCTGAACAATATTCTCTCTTTCCTTTTCATCATCCTTCTTTGTTTCAGTAGACGGGGCCGCGCTCTGAGTAGTATTCGGCGTCGATGTCGTCTGCGGTTCTGGTTGTGTTGACGCTGCCATTTTCGTTTTCCTCTACATTTAGAAGTAATAGTGTTTCGATTATGTTTTCTACACCCCTTAACTTTCCTCTAGACTCCAGCGCCTGCTCCGGTGTTGAGAAGTTTACGGTTTCCCGAAGTGCCATTCCCCGCAAGCGTTTGAGCAATCGCACTAAAGTTTGCCATTCCCGGTACTTCTGGAGCGCCTTCAGGTCCAGGGTTTCCTCCTCCGATAAGTGCATTATTTGTGGGTTGACTGCCATTAGCACCTCCAAGTAATGTATGAGGAATTGCAGAAAGTAAATCTTTCATGATAATTCTATCGACATTTAGAACATCAAACGATTGTAGAATTTCCTTAGCTGCTTCTGTTGCTGCACGCATTGCCATAACAGAAATATTTTCCATCAACTGTTGATTCTGTGTAGCTCCTGCGAGCTGCATCAAACCACTATAATATTGTTGTAGAATTTGTGCAATCTGAATCCAGTTCTGGCGGAATAGGATTTCGTTTTTGGACTGATTCGCTCGGTTGATTCTAAGGATAAGACCATCTTTGATAATTCCTGCGGGTAGGTTGAAGAATTTCTGTACTTGATCTCCGCCATCCGCCAGATCATAATACTCGACACGTCGAGGACCATATTGTTGGATTGTAACTGCGGTATCAATTACTAGAGAATCTACAAAAGATGAGAAGTTATCATAGATATAATCAAACTTCTTATTGCCTTCCTGAATTCTTGCGAGGTCAGATGTTGCAGTTCCAGGTGTACCAACTTGAGGCATACCTAGATTTGTTTCATTTACACCAGTCCTTTGCTGAGAATATGTAAGAGTGGCTTGTTCGTTATTATAAGCGGAAGGATAAATTTCTCCAAGCTGGAGAGTATCTACATGCGTCATATCATCAACGAACCACATCTTTCCAGGGAAGATAGGTTCGCGAGGACCATAACCAGAAACCTTATGAATCTTAAACATACGCATATTCGCAACAGTAGCATTATCTAACCGTTGGCGATGTTGCGTAGTCACTTCCCTCTGGAATTGTTCGTTCTGTTTACATATTCCTATAGCCGTCCAGCGGTTTTCGACCGGGAAGTATTTGCCAATTCTGTATGGACGGCGTAAGTCAGCATTGAAATTATAACGAATCGACATGAACTCACGAGACTGCATATGGTAATGGACGACAATTTCTTCTTCTCGACCATCACCATCTACATCGAAACCCATCCAAATTTCTTGCCAATCGATTCGCTGAGGCCAGAATGGTTGTTTCTTTTCTAGTTCTGCTTGGTGAAATTCAAACTTTCTTTCTTGTCCAGTTGATCCGGTTTGTGAGAGAGAAACCCAACGCTTTAAACTTTCAAAGGTTCCTTCACGAAATAAACCAGACTGTTCTGCATTGAGAATCCAGAAAGGTGTTTCTGAATGTTCTTCACCAACCCAAGGAGAAGTCTGTGGGTCTTGAGAATAGTATGGAAGCAAGAAACGACCAATAGAAACTTGGTCTATTACTGGACCTTGACGAAGTGTGATCGTAAATTCTTCTTCCGTGCCATCTGGATTTTCACGGACAGCCTTCCTAATGTCTTTGACATATCCAACTTTTCCAATGCAGTTTCCAAACTTCTCAGCTTCGAGAAACATAGAATCCGCAGTGTCTCTAAATTTCATGCGCTGAATCAATTCGTCGGAGAGAAACTTTTCGACAGGGTGGGCAACATCACCCCAATCAGAAGCTACAGGTTTCGCAACGACGAACTGATCCAACGCAAACATTGTGGTAATTACGCGTGCGTGAATTGCCTCGACAGCAATAGCAGATAGAGGAACAATTATTGTAGCCGCACCCCTAAATGGAAATGTTGCCTGCTGAATACGAGGCTTGGCCCAATAATCTTTCTGCCACTTATGTAATTCATCCATGAACTCCTGACGCTCATGATAGTGCAAACGTAACTCTTGCTCTAAATATGAACGCAGCCGTTCCTCTGTATCCGCGTCGAGTTTCAATTCACGAGGGTATGGCATCTTACGAGAGAACCTCGTATTTTCCAAGACGCTTACGACGAATTCCCGGCTTATCTAATCCAGCCGTTTCAGAACTTAAATCTTCGGTAGGTTGGATATTTCCCAACGGACCTAATGCGGCAGGGTTTAGGGAAACTGATTGTGGAGCTCTTGAGGAATATGCACGATTAGCATAACCCGGACCAGTTTTCGATCCTCCCAATTTGACGGACGGCTTAATACTAGGAACTTTAGCCGCCGCCTTTTTCATAGCGTGTGGAGCGCGCGGAGTAGGAGTTCTCATAATTAATATAATTAATGAGAGCTTGAAGGTGGCGTTGTGGAACCAGGAACAGGAACTTTTGCGGAAGCGGCAACTCCAGAATTAATTGCAACAGAAGCAATCGTCGCTTTATTTGTAGCAATTGCCGCTGTCGTAACTTTCTGTTGCTGTGCAATGTGCTGAATCATAGCAAATAAAGCACCAAGCGCAGTTTGAACATCGGCAGGAGTCCACTTGGTAATATCAGGGTTCAACTGAATTTGAAGAAATACTGCACCCTGAGAAATAATTGCGGCTAGAATCGCTGCAACAAGTGGCTTTGCCCATGTTGGAAGTTTCACCAACAAGCCACCAACCACAGACTCCAACCAATTATAAATCTTCTGCGAGAATGTTCCAACAATCCAGGTACTTACCAATGCGAAAAGCATCCAAGCGTATTGCATTTTCGGTTTCCTTATGGTTAAATTTGAGAATATCCTGTCTCTACATCCCTATCATCTGTAATTTCGGATTCTTCCTCCTCAGAATCCCTTGAGAAGTTGCCATTTCTCCAGAATTCAGGACCATAAGCAAGAGCATCTAGAATATGATAGTCGTCTGTAGCACCGAATGTACGAAATTCCTCTAAGAAATCTTCTTGATCGGAGTTTACGACCATCTGACCTGCTGAAAAGTAACTTGATAAACCCTTAACGCGAGCATCTTTGGCTTGTTGCTTCGTTTTTACTAACTCGATATGGAAAGTTATGCCTCTCAATCGCATTTCTGCCTCTAAAAATGGCTTATAGAGTGCAGAAAATAGTACATCTTCAAATATAACTACTCGCGGCTGCCACCTTATAACTTGAGAGAATAAGAAATCAATGAATTTCGGGACTGTCCATTCCTCTTTTATCGCCTCAAGTAAGTAATGATCGCCAGAAAGAGGGGTCCCAACAACACAATATCCAGTTTTACCTGTAAGGGCAGGATCAACAAGTATGATTCTGTCCATATCACGAGTATTACAATAACGCTTTCCTGCTGGTTCTCCTTTATCATTAACTAAAAACTCAACTACTTCGTTTGGTGAGCGCCAGTGATAGTAACGAAGCCAACCAGAATCAAACTCTGTAGCACTCTCCGCTGGGTTATTTGCATACTGAGCAGAGAAAACCTTCTTATTCTTTCTTAGAATCCTTAATTTCGATTGTGTAAATTCTTCTGGGAATATTGGTTCCTTCTGTTTTGTTTCTTCGCTGTATTCTTCAACACCGCGAATGTATCTAAATAAATCCTTCTCATACATTTTATGTGCATGAGCATATAGATCGTCATATGCCCACCGCGTACCGACTAAAACGAATTGATCTTTTGGGAATAATGAGAAGAATGACTGAATATTATCGAACCAATCTTTTGCAGACTGCATCTCGGTTTGGGAATCCCGAGCTTTATCACCGATCAAGTCATCCAACATCAATCTATTATAGTGCCTTCCTTGTCCTTTTGCTCCGACACCCATCGTGTCAAATGTAGGTTCATTCCAAATCTTTGTTCTTGGTAGCTCTAATTGTTGTTGATTGATTCTATTCTTCTTTGGATTTGGTACACATTCAGGAAACAAACCCATCAACAAGATATTTGAAGTAAAATGGCCTGTAATGGAAAATAAGAATCGTGAGGCCATGTCATGCGTTTCATGTACGATACATAATCTGCAATCAGTACCCAGGTTCCTGGGCCAAGTGTCGTCTCCTGAATCATCTGGTAAAGCGGTTTGTATTGCGTCTGCAATAGTAATGACTGTTGATTTAAAATGTCCGCGAGGGAGTAGGATTTCTCTGAACTGTGCATTATTATATTTCTGATACCAAGAAGCTAAATGGCCGTGTAGATTTACAGTGAGACGTGTGTAACCAAGAACTGCGTAAGCGAGCCAGAATAAATCTTTCTTAGCCCGCCTACGCATCGACTTCCAATCTTCTGTAGAGATATGTCTATATTGCTCATCTGCTTTTGCTTTGTTAATCTTGATGAAAGCTGGATCAGCAAGCTGTTGAAAGGCATCATCCATCTGTTCCATTTTTTCCACTTGTTCCATTTGATTCATCCTTTGGAACTTCTGAGAATAACGCCTTTACTTCGTTTGCCTTATTCGTGCCGTCAGCTAGGATTCTTGCAGCTTCCTCAGAAATAACAAGTGTGTTATTGAAGTTGTTATTGATTAAGCCACCATTTGTCGTAGAAGGTTTCCCCAACTCTAGAACTTTAAAAGCTCTATCAACTACAGCAAATGGTGACTTATCGAAAATCTCATCATTCTCTATAATTCTTTCAACACGATTTAATGCTTTATGCTTTAACTGCTCCAGCCGATCTTGAATAGTTAACGTCTGACCTTCTCGTAACTGTTCAGAACGCTTCTGTTTAATCTGGAGAGCTTCAGGACAATTACAAATGTTCGTGATATGCTGCGGAGTATATAGAGTACCAGAAAGGCGAAAGAATTCCTTGATAATATTGTCGCGAGACATTCCCATCGAATCCATAGCGACAATAACTTCATATTCTGGACGCCACTTCTTCGGCACCCATTTTGGGGATGGGCGCTTACAAACTGCGCCACGCTTACCAAAATCGATGTTATCGAATTTAATCGCAGCACTCATATTAATAACCCTTCTTAGTTCTTGGACTATGCTGATGACCTAATTTACGCATACGTTTATTACCCACGCGAATCATCTTAATCATGTAACCAAGAGATTTGACGCGGGTCTGTGGTTTCTTAGCCGGTGTGTGAACTATCGGCTTCTTCACGGAGTCGGAGTTGTCGGAGCTGGCGTCGAAGAACTTCCCGTTCCTGCAATCGGTGTAGAAGTTGTCGGTGCGGGAACTTCTGTATTCGCCGCAGAAACCGCAGCTTCAATATTTCCTGCTACCGCCTGCAAAGAAACTGCCGCCTGTTCTACAGCCGTCGGATCAATACCATTTGGACCAGGATTATTTAATGCGGCAAGAAGCCGATCAGCAACACTTTTCAAAGTCGTCGTGGCATCCGTAGCAGCCTGTGTAACTGCCGAAACTGCCGCTGTCAAATCTGCGAGTGCATCGGGCATTTTACTCACCTCATAGGTTTGAATTAGTAATATAATGAGTATAATAACTACAACTACGAATATTGCGTCACTCATTTAGATCGCCGCTTGGCTGAATATGCGACTGCGACCGCTTGCTTATCTGCTTTCTTCTTACCAAACTTCTTCTTTGTTGCTGCATAAGTCTTTCCAGTATGAAACTCACGAATATTCTCTTGGAAGACTTTTTTAGATTTACCCTTCTTGACTGGCATCTTTATAACTCTCCGGTATTGTCATCTCCCGGTAAGCTTCGCAAAACAACACCAGTATTAAAAGAATAGAACTTCTCTTTGAGCCCGTCAGGACGCCGACCAAGTTTTGTTTCAACAGTTACGTTACAGTATTCTTCAAAAGCTTGAAGATCGGTGATTACACAAGGAATCAACACCGAATCCCCAACATGTAATTCTCTACCTTTAGCATCGTGCATAGTTTATTTATCCCTTTACCTTGTTGAGATTCTTATTCTTTCTCTTTGCCGCTGGAGAAGCATTTCTTGCACGATTCGCTAGGCCGCCGCCCGCAATCTTATTTGCCCGAGCAGCACTATAACCTTTCTGTTCATACTTCTTTGCAATGCTTGCTTTTTTGGACGCAAAGCTACCTTTCTTAGCCATACATCCTCCTTTAATATTCCTCTACATTATGAGGCGTATGATGTCCAGAATGTCCGCCATGAAAATGGCCAGTCTTGTGCATAGGAATAGGATGCATATGAGTATTACCCTCACTATGCGATCCCATACTTTCCTCCATTCCAAGCAAATTATACGATCCTTCATGTGCTTCACCAGCTCCGCCTGGTTGTGCTACACCAGTTCTTTTTCCAGCGGACTTTCCTCCGCCACCATGTTCTTTCGGATTGAATTGTTCCATAGGAACTTTGTGGGCGATACCAGCTTCACCGCCAGATTTCTTCTTCGCCATATATTCTCCTATTTAACGGTCGATGAAAATCTCTTTGCACATCTTCCAAATACGATCGGCAGCTACGTTTCCAGTTGTATCATGAATTCGGAAACGTTTCCAAGAAGGATTCTGATAAACTTGTGCTAGACCTGCTGCTGGAAGTGTAATATTAGCCGCTTTGGAGAAATCGAAAACAGGGGTCCAAAGCGGATTAGCAGCAAATGCAGTATCACTTTGAATGTCTACTTCCAGAACAAATGTGTGAGCGTCAAGAGTACCAGGAGCTTGTAATGTAATCGCAACAGCATCATCATAAATCTTTTCAGATTCTATTACATTACTAACTGCCGTTCCGCTAGGTATCTTTACATCTGGACACTCAACAACAAATCTTGACATAAATTATCTCGTTGATTTTGTTTTACACACTACACCTAGTCAACGATGAATGTAGGATGGAGCTGTCGGGAAGGCAATACATTTTGATAAACTGATCGCCGCGCGGGTTTCGTTTCCCATTTTATTCCACGCGGCTATCCGTTATCACAACACATCTGATCCGCTAGCACAACATATGAAGCAACATTTCAAGTCTTATTTCTTGAGTTTGTTTCCTAGAAATAAAGTGTCCTCTTTTTGGGACATGCTAATTTTATTGCGGATTTTGTAGGAATGGTATTAGAAAAATTGCGGGCGCGATTTTTGCCCCCTCTGGGGTCTGCCGAACGAACGTTCGTTTAAAACATCTGTTTACTTTCCCGAACGGACGTTCAAACTAAACGCATGTTTCCAAAAAGCGGGCTGATCCGCTGACGCGAACAAACCCCGAATAGAGTACAAAGAAAAATTTACTTGCGTAAACATATGGTGAGTGTTATCTTTCCCGTGTGAAGTCAGACCGCGCGGCAACGCGCCAACATTAGAAAATGGGGAGAAAACAAAATGACAATCGCCGAAGCTTGCCCCGTCGATTTCGTGACGCGCGAGACATTCAAGTGTTTCCGCTCCGCGAAGCGAGCTGTCCGTTTCCTGAAAAATTGTGGTGACTCTCGCGCAAGTGTCCGCGTTCAAGATTTCGTGAAATACACAAACTGCCAGAAAGACAGATATTACGTAGTTCGGTATGTCGGCCGCGTTCCTCGCTCTCGGCGGACGAAACTTTCTCCAGCGCGCGTAATCTTCACGAGCTCGCCGTCGGTTGAGTAGTCAATAGTCCACAAAAGTGGACAAATAAGCTAGGTCCGAAATCGGGACTGTTGCGTCGCAGCAACACTAGCTTTTTTGAAAGTTCGGTCATATTGGGTATTGTGTGATTAGGTACGCGCGGCTATATTGTTCTGTGTGAAGTGACGGCGCGGCGATTTCCGCGAGCTATTTCTAAACCGTTTCAAGCGAGGAAATTATGTTGTTCAAGACAAGCGACAAGCCAGTTTCCACGAAGCATGAAAAGCATGGAAAAATCGGGACGCTAGTCGAGTTCCCGCAATTTTCTAGTTTCGACGATTTCCGCGAATGGGCGAAGTCTGAAACGAACGCGCTAGAATTCATCAATCTAGCGACCGAAAATGCGGCGAAAAGTGCAGCGCGTTATCAGTTAAGTAACGCGGCCGAAACGGACAAAGTGGACGCAATTTTGGAAAGAGCTCGCAAGGCATCGCACGATTTTTCTGTGGAAGCTACTGCGCGTGGAATTACTGGAAAGGAAGCAAAGGATATTCTGGCGCAAGCGTTGGAACTTTTGCAGAGCGGCAACGAAGTTTCCAAGGAAGATTTGCTCGCCCTCATGCAAAAGAGCAAGTAATAAGAAAGCAGAAAGAACGTCGGAAATTCTGGCGGAAGTTAGGCCCGGTTCAATCCCGGGCCGTTTCCTTTTTTATTGGCTAGAAATATTTTTAGGGCGGTTATAGGTTCGGTAATAATCTGGCCAGTCCGAACACAACCAGTCGCATAAAAATATTTCTAGCCAATAACCTTAATTTTGTTTTTCCACGTCAATCATGCGTTTCTGATCGACGCGCGGGGCTCCGACGATTTACTCCACGCGAATATGTGTGTTAGGGCTCTATACACGGCCGTAACTGGCTCCACGTGGAACGCGTGGAAATTGGAGGGGGGCTTAATCTTCTAATCTAGTGTCCTCGATAGTGGACACTTCGATTCGTAATGATTTCAGTAGTTAGTTTCTTTTTGTTAAAAAAAAATAAAAAAAAGAAATACTACTACTAGAAACAAAACTAGAGAGTGTCCTAGAAATAGGACAGTAGATTAGAAAGAGAAAGGGGGGTGGTCATTTCCACGGGCTCCACGTGGAAGCGATTACGTGAGTCTAGACGGCCTTACTCCACATATTCACGCGGAAGCGACCGTCGGAGTCACGCGCGGCGCTCCGGCCTAACGCAAAGATTTGGAAAATGTTTTCATCGTTTCAAACGTCATAATTCAAACGCAGGAGAAACTAACTAAAAAATGAAACACCTTCCTGAAATACTCGGAGCAATAGCAATAGTCATAATTATCGCAATGAAACTGCGCGATCGTATGGCTACGGTTAGCCGCTCAAGAAAAGCGCTGGACAGATTCAAGGATCGCGTCGAGGGAGTAGAACACTACAAACAGTTAAATGGAGCGAAATAAAATGCGTAGTAACAAGCTAGACACATTCGCTACGTGGGCGGCAATCGGAATTTCAAGTTTCCTGATGTTGCTCTTGTTAATCGCGTTCATGCGTACAATTTTTGCGCCGCTCAATCACGCGTTGATACCTCATTAAAATAAGGGGAGAAAAATGTCAGAGCGTATCTTTATCACCTGCCCACATTGCGGTAAAGATTTAGTAACCGAGAACTCATTCGTATCATTTGCAGAATTTAGGAGACTTAGATTAATAAAAATCCGTCAACATTTTCTAGACTCTCCAACGTGTCAAAAAGCAGAAGAAACAAAAAATTTGGCACAAGAAAAGAATTGACAAGAACCGGTCCACGCATTAGATTAGCAGCAGCGAGAGAAGAAGAATTGTCGCGGAGACGCAACACCATGTAGTATTCACGCAACAGAAAAACACAAAAAGAAGAAATAGAAAAAAATTGGCGCCGCAGGCTGCACAAGTTAAATCCCGAATTCTCCCCGGTAAATTTAACTTGTTCGCTTTCGATAGCGAGGCGCCAAATTTGTTTCAAGAAAATTGACGGGG
>Ga0207695_10008533_pt1 | contig 12807 bp, 10 predicted proteins | sample KBSC54metaG_FD_184354 | JGI IMG/M metagenome (GOLD analysis project Ga0207695, IMG submission 184354) | Corn rhizosphere microbial communities from Kellogg Biological Station, Michigan, USA - KBS C5-4 metaG (SPAdes) (version 2) | ecosystem: Host-associated > Plants > Roots > Rhizosphere > Soil...
GACTAGCGACGCTCACGCCCACCAAACAAAATCCCACAGCCTGTGCACATAAATGGTTCAAGGAATATAAGCATTCGCGAACACGGCAGGAGACTTAAGTCTACTCTATTCGGGATTCTTGTCAAAGCCTTTGCGTAAAAAACCGGAGGTATTTTCACTCTGTGGCATGTGTAAATTTTTCATGCGCGCGCGGCAACATCCGTGCATATCAACATGTGGCGTTAACACGTTTCTTGCAGATCAATGCCTGGACAGGACAAAGAGAATTTGCGGCGCGTGCAGGAATGCACGCGCACAAGGGAAGAGGAATTCGGAGCGTGATCAGGAAACGATCAGAACAATTTTTCCTGCGGCGCCAGCGCTTCATCGAGCACGCTGTGCATGGAGGCGATGCTTTGCTTCCACTCCGCCACCGTCAGGCCGGCGAAGGATCCGTCGCCGCCCGGTTGGGTCGACAGCAGTTCGGCGGCGATGCCGAGCGCAGCCATCACGGCGATGCGATCGTTGCCCTTGATCTTGCCGGTATCGCGGATGGCGCACATCTTTTCATCGAGATACGCCACCGCCTGGCGCAGCGTGGCTTCTTCGTCTTCCTTGCACACCAGTGTGTAGGCATGGCCCATGATCGAAACGTTGAGCTGCATCACGCGGTCTCCTCTTCATTGTCGGCCAGCGTCGGCGCTGCGACCGGAAGTTTTTCCAGCAGCGCAGCGACACGCTGATGCGCTTCGTCCATGCGCTGTGACAATTCCGCGTTTTCGGTGGTCAGTGCCGCAACGTTAAGACGCAGGTCGGCGTTTTCACGGCGCAGCGATTGCGTCATTGCGGCGAGTTGCGCGACTTTCTCTGAGAGTTGGTGGAATTCGGAGCTCATGGCCTCAGCTGTAGTGCAAAAGATGTGCGCCATTATATTCTGTTGGCGGCGTCCGGCACGACAAATAGCGCCACGGTTGCAGAAGGTTACAGAATTCCCGGCGTGATTTTGCAACGTCGCAGGGTGGGCGCATAAAAATGAAATGATTTGTTGTCAGAGAATTAATCGTTCACGGCCGGCGCAGTTGTTCTACCAGTGCGTCCGGCAGGTAATGCGGTCCGTCGAAGAGCGATACGCGATAGCCGCGATACATGTGCAACTGCGGCCTGATTTCTTCCGCCGTGGCGCTGCGGAATCCGCCGCCCGGCAGCGGCCGGAACATTTCCGCGATCACGCGCACGCGCGCGTGGCCGAGTCGCTTTGACAGTACGTCAATGTAGTGAAGCGCTACACGCGGCTCGCGCGCGTAGACACCGACGCCATCCTGGAAGAACACGCCGACGTCGGACGGCAGCCACTTGAGCAGACCGTCGGCCAGCGCCTCGGGGCCGACGTTGGCGCTGTCGTAGACGGTGATCCACAGCGGGCGCGGCAGCTTGGCAAGCAGCGCCGCCAGTCGTGGCGCTTCTTGCCAGGTCGGATCGATTTCCACCGGGAAGTACCAGCCCGTTACATGCAAGGGTGTCGGCAAGGCGGCCAGTCTGGCGGAGTCGGCGGCGAGTTGTTCGATATCGGCGCGTGCGGCTTTCTCATCGAAGCGGCCGGCCAGGCCGACGATGACGTCGCGCGCCCACGGCTCTTTGGCGATGCGCTCCCAATCCGGCAGTTTGCCGGCGGTCGGCATGGCGCTGCCGGGCACGAACGCCGTGCCGTCCACCGCGGTCCACTGCACCAGCAGCTCGCGGGCGCCGAGACGATCCCAGTTGCCGCGCGGCGCGATGGTGGCGTTGTCGGGTTGCCAGACCACGCCCTCAACTTGCACCGGCCCCGATGCGGAGGTCGGGTCGCAACCGGCGCACGCGGCCAGCAGCATCGCTGCGGCGACGGCCAAGGTCGTGGTGCGCAATCCGGTGATGGTCAGATTCAATCGGCCTCCATGGCTCAATTTATGGCGCCTAATAGGACAGCGTGGTCGACATGAAAAAACCGCGCGCGCGTTCGTCGCCGCTGATCTTCATGCGATATTGCAGCGAGAGTTCCACGTAGGAACGCGGCGCGTGATAGGCGTCCTCGCGGAACCAGTATCGCAGATTGACGCCGGGACCGAGCCCGGTTGCGTTGCGTTGCTGATTGAGCGAGTTGTAATCGGTGTTGAGCGTCAGGTGCGGAAACACAACCAGCCGCGGATCCACGCCGTCGAGGCGGAAACTTCGCCCCGCCTGCAGCGAAGCCAGGCCGTAAGTCTGGGGACGTTGCAGATAGCGGCCGGCCTCGGCATACCATTGCGTGGTCCACCATGACCGCCGGTCCACGCGCAAGTCGGTGCCGATGCCATCCGAATACGCCAGCTGTGCAAGCCAGTCGCTGCTCGCCTGCGACCCGATGGGAATCAGGCGGCCGAACGACACCACCACGTTCTGGCTGCTCCAGGGTTTCCAGCGCGCGCCAACCGTGGCTTGGGCTGTTTGCGTACCGGTAGCGCCGCCGCTTTTATCCTGCAGGGTCTGGAACACGCGCCCGAATATTTCCACGGTGCTGCCGTTGCGATAGCCGAATGGCCGCCAGTACGCTTCAGCACCGGCCTGCAGGCTGCCGTTGTTGCCCGCGGCGCCGGGTTGTGCGCCTGCTGCTGCCGTGCTGCCCGCGCTGGGGCCGCCGCCGCTGCGGGTCAGCGAAGCAATGAAGCCGGATTCACGGTCGATGGTCGACACTGCGCGACGTGTGTCGAATTGCTGCTGCGCGTTCTTGCCGACCGGATTGGTGTCATTGGCGGTATCGATGCTGCGCTTGAAATACGCCAGCGCGCCGCGGTCGTCGTGCGCCCGCATTGCGGCGAAGGCGGCGTCGTCCAGCGCCTGGTCGGAAAGTTTGCCGGAGCGATCTGCTTCACCGAAGGCGGCATGTGCGCTTGCATCGTCGCCGGCGCTGCTGGCGAGATAGGCCAGTTCCAGCGGACTCAGTTGATCCAGCGCACCTGCGCTTCGTGCCTCATCAAAGACCCTGCGCGCTTCAGTGCGGCGATTCAGATGCGCCAGCAGATCGATCTGCGTTGCCGGCGGCAGGCCGCCCAGCGCCAGCGCTTCGGCGTAGTCTTCACGGGCAGCGGCGGTTTTGTCGAGCCGTTCGCGGACGGCGCCGCGCCGAGCCAGGAGTGCGGCGTCCCGTCCCGCCGCCAACGCGTCATCCGCGGCCTGCTCCGCTGCCGCGAAATCACCTGCGTCGGTCAGCGCATCCAGCAGCAAGACGCGGTAATCACGATTCTGCGGTGCGACTGCGATCGCCTTGCGCGCATGCATTGCCGCCGCAGCGTAGTCCTTGCCGTCGAGTGCCTGGTAAGCCAGCGTCGCTTCGTCATAGCCATGATCGCGCGGAGGCTGGCCGGGTAATACGCGACACGCCGCGGGGTTGGCGCAATCCAGTTCCGGCGTCGGCAGGTTGTGCGCCAGCGCCGTACGCGATTTCTGCGTATCAGCAATGAAGCGCAGCACATTCTCGCGCTCCTCGTTGCCGGCGAGCGTGGCGGCAGCCGAGAAGTCGTCGCTTGCTGCAGCATTTTTCCCCAGGCGCTGATAGGCATAGCCGCGCAGAAGGAGAGGAGATGCCTGCCTCGCTTCAAGCGCATGTGCATCCGAAGCAGCGACGACGGCCTCGTCCCACTGCTCGCCGCGCAGCAGCGCCACGATCAGCATCAGCCGATACGAGAAATTGCCGGGTGCGTAGCCGACGGCCTCGCGGATGGCGGCAAGTTCATTCGCGGCGTCGTCGTTGCGGCGCGCGTTGTATGCCTTCGCCGCCGCATGCGCTGCAAGTTCAAGCCGGACTTCATCGCGCCGTTGCAGCAGCGCAGTGCTCTGGGCGACCTTGCCGGCGCCTTCCTCCAGCGAGCGGTCGGCGTCTTCGTAGCGGTCGTCCGCGATCAGCGCATTGCCCAGCAACAGCCAGTAAGCCTGGTTGCGCGGGGCTTTGTCTGTGGCATCGCGCGCCAGGCGGACGGCATCGCGATAGTCCTTGCGGCGGTAGGCGGCGAAGGCTGCATTGGCGTCGCGATAGCCGGCGTCACGCACGGTGCTTTGCATGTCGCGGGAACGGGTTTGCTCCTGCCGGATTTTTTGCAATTGTTCGCGCAGTGCGGCGACGTCGGGACGCAGTCGTATCGCTTCGCGCAGTTGGGCTTCGGCGCGCCGGTAGTCGCCGCGAGAAGAAGCGCGATAAGCATCCTGCGCCAGTGCATATGCCGGGCCGCTGAGCGGCAACGGCACCACGCGCATCTGCGCATGGGCAGCCGCGGGCGCCAGCAAGACCGCCAGCGCGGCGCCGAGCCTCAATGTAGGGAGGGGCTTCATGTCGTTTGTCCCTCATTGCGGTGGAACAGCCTGCGCTGTTCGCGCACGGCCTGTTCAATGGCATCGCGTGAAATCACCGATTGCGCCACCAGGTAGTCGCCGATGCGGCCGTGCCGGTCAGGCCGGTATCGTCGCATGGCGGCGTCGAATACTTCACGCGACAACAGACCGCCGCCGATCAGCAAGTCGCCCAATAGCGGCACCTTGGCCTCGGTCTGGTTTTTGTCGAACGCATTGCGTTGACCGTGCAGCAGCCGCAGGCCGGCGGCGATTTCGGATTCGCGCGCAATCATCGGGAACGACGGCAGGCCGAGCGCCGCTTCGAGTTCTGCCCGCGCTTCATCGCCAAGTGCACTGGCCACCGCAATGCGCGCCACACGTCGGCCATCGACGGCGTCTTCGCCGATATACAGGGCGCGCAGGCGTGTGGCAAGTTCTCCGGGAAGGAGGGCGGCATGCTGCTCGACGGTCTCCTTGTCGAGTCTCACGCGCGGCAGGTTTTCCTGGTAGGCCAATGCTTCGGCCAGCGTTTCTTCGTCCAGCCAGCCGTGCGACACCATGACGGTGCCGAGCGGAAGATGGGTGCGGCGTTGTTCTTCAAGAGCTCGCTCCAGTGTGGCATCGTCCACCGCTTGCCAGGTCTTGAGCAGATCGCCCAGGCGGCGGCGCGGCATCGCCAGCCGATCCTCGCTCGGGAAATCATGCATGGTCTTGTCCCAGGTCAGCGCTTTGCCGGCGAACAGATACAGCAGGAACAGGCGCCATGCGCGCGCCACTGCCATGAAGTTGACGAAGTTCGACACCACCATGCGCGGCAGCGACATCAGACCATGCCGCCAACCGTACAGCTGTGCCGTGAAATAGTAGCGATGGGCGCAGCGATTGATCATCGCCAGTGCATTGAGCAGCAACACAGTGCGCCACCATCCGTCGCCGGCGAGCAAAGGCGGATAGAAAATCTGCCAGAGATGGAAAGTGGTCGCCGCCGAGAACAGCATGAACTGCAGCGCCAGCGCGTACGCCAGCATGCTCACGAACGCGGTGACGATGCCCTTGCGGTCGCGCAGCAGCAGATAGCGCGCCGCCAGCGAGCCCTTCCAGCCGATCTGCTCCCAGCTCTGCAAGCCGATGCCCAGTACCCAGCGCGCTTTCTGGCGATAGGCCTGGCGGAACGTATCGGGGAAAAATTCACGCACGCTGAGCGGCACTTCCAGCGTTTGCGTCGTGCCGGGTCCGTTGCTGAACCACGGTTTGCGCTGCACCGTGAACTGCACCGGGAAGCGCGCAAAGATGGTTTGCATGCCCATCTGCGACAGTCGCGTGCCGACTTCATAATCCTCGGTCAGGCTGGCGACGTTGAAGGGCTCGCCTCCTGTCTCCGCTTGCAGGCCGAGCAGGGCGCGGCGCGAGAAGCAAGTGCCGACACCGGCCGACGGCACCGTACCGGCCACGCTCTCGCGCACCAGCATGTCCTTGGCATGGCTCTCGGCGAACTCGTCCATGTAGGTCCCCGCCACCAGTTCGTACCACTCGCGCTCCAGCGACGCCACTGGCAGCTGGATCATGTCCTTGCGCGGCAGCAGGTAGTTGAAGAACTTCAGCTCCAGCGGATGCAGGACGTCTTCGCTATCGTGCAGCACCACGCCGGCGAATTCCATGTCGCGTGCACGCTCGTAGGCGAAGATCGCCTTGACCACCCAGTTGAGGCAATCTGCTTTGCAGGTCGGTCCTGCATGCGGTACTTCGACCCGATGCAGTTGCTTGTAACGTCCCCGCATGCGTTCGACTTCTTCGATGGTGGCGCGGTCGTTGACGTAGGTGCCGACGAAGATGACGTAGCGGCGGTAGTCGAGTACGGCCACCATGTTTTCGATCATGTGGGCGATGACGTCGTACTCCAGCCATGCCGGCACCATGATGGCGATCGGCTGCTCATCGCGTTCGCGCAATTGCGCGACGGTGAGCGGCGTAGATTTGCGTTCGATGGTGAATTTCCGGTACAGGCGGCGTGCCCAGTACCAGACGTCGAAGAAAAAATCGTCGGCGGCGGAAATCAGGATGACGATGGCCACTACCGCAGCCGAGATTTCCAGCGCGGCGTAATAATTCGCCGTCAGGAAATCCAGCTGGGCCGTGGCATTGGCGGTGCTGAACATGAGTCCTCGCTACCGTCAGGTCGGATCGTTCGGCGGCGGGGGCGCATCGTTGCGCTCAGCGATAGCTTGTTTCTCCGCTTCCTGGCGCGTCAGGTGACGACGGCGTACGCGGTTGGCCAGCACCAGCATCGTGATGAACAGCATGACAATGAACAGCGGCACGGCCCACCACAGTATGTCCGACACGTTCAGGCGCGGCGCGTCCTGCACCGAGTCGCGTCCGGCACTGTCATCCGTATTGATTTCCGCCAGCAGGCCGCTGGAACCGACGGCCGCCACGTTGCCGCTGGACAGTTGGAAGGGACGTTCCAGCGCCGGCGCTTGTGGGCCGACGCTGCGGTAAATCACGCCTTCCTTGCCGCTCACTTTCACCACTTCCAGCGCACCGAAGCGATTGAGTCCGCTGACGTCGAGCAAGGGTTTGTGCGAATTGTCGTTGAGCACCAGCGTGTTGCCGCTGACTTCGATCATGTGCCTGCTTTCCTTGAGCGGAACATCCATCGCCAGGAAAGCATTTTGCGGAGATGTCTCCTTGCCGTCTTCGGTCACGATCAGTTTGCTGCCGGCTGGCGGTACGCCGGTGCTGGCCGCCAGCATGATCACGTTTTGCAGCGTGCGATCAGCGTGCTCCAGGTAAGCCTGCGGCAGCACGAGATCGGCCCCGCCGGCGAAACGTCTCACCATGCCGGTAAAGTTTGCATCGGCGCGCGCCTTGCTCAGTTTCAAATGGCTCGACGCCAGCACCGCTACCGGAAACGCCTGCGGCGTTTCACGGCAGTTGTCGCTCGAGGGTTGGCGCACAAACGCAACCTTCAGCTGATTCTGCGCCGCCAGGGCGTTCTGCGGAATCTTGGCGACAATGCGCTCGGGCCGGCCGTCGGCCTGAAGATGCTTTGCACCCAGCAATACGTCGTTGAGCGACACCGAGACGACCGGCGGCGTACGCCCGGCGCCGGGTGCGGCCGAGACGTCGAGCACCAGTTCGGACGGCGCGCGGCCGTCGCTCGCCACTTCGGCGATGTCGAACGAGGCGGTCCAGTCGGCGCGGCTCATGACATCGAAGCTGCCCGGGGCGCCACCGATATTTTTGAGCAGGATGAAGGCCTCTTCGCTGTGCGGACGATGCACGCTGCGCACTGTCAATGCCGGCGCACCGCTGATGTTGCGCCAGAAATTATCGAACAGGCCGGCGAAGTTTGCCCCCGCTTGCGGAGCGACCAAGATGACCGGGCGACCGAACATGGAGACCAGCCGCAACTCTTTCGGATCGAGTGCGGCAGTGTCCGGTTCGAGGCGCTTGCGCCATTCACGGAACGCTTCCACCGCGTCCGGCGCATTGCTGCGCAATTGTTCTTGCAAGGCATTCAATGCGGTCGAGATGGCCTTGAGCAAAGCCGGGTCGCCGACCACGATGTCGCCGCGCATTTGTGCATCCGCGCCATTCTGACCTAGCGCGAGCAGTGCACCGACCTCGCCCTGGTCTTTGAGCGCATGGCGGCCATTGCCGCTGAGCGCTGCAAAGGCGGGAACGCTGCGCAGCGCCACCGGCACGTTCAGGCGGCTCAGGTCGATGCTGTCGCCGATTGCAGGCATGACGGTCACGGTGCTGTGTTTACCGGCGCGTTCCAGCGCCACGCCGATGCGCCAGGCGGTGTCGTACGACTGCGCCGACAGGCGCTTGTCGCCGACCATGATGGCAGTCACCGCCGGCAAGGCGCCCCAGGCGGTGCGCAGGTCGGCTATGGCTTTGCTGTCATAGCGGTAGCTGAAGCTTGACTCCGGGGCGACGCGCAACACGTTTCCCGGAGTGCGTGGATCGGAGCAATTGGTCTGGCCCGCCAGCATCGTGGTCCAGTTCACGCCGAGCTTGACGAAGCCGTTGGCGCGCGGCGCGCCGTCGATGCCCAATGTCATGCCGGCGTCGCCCTGGTCGGCGGTCATTGCGCGTGCGGCGGCGGGATAGGTATCAACCGCCAGCACCATGGTGGTCCGACCGCCGTCGGCGCGCAGATAGCCGGCGCGCATATTCAGGGCAGCGTCGGAAAGCGGGACATTGGCAGGCACGGGAAGGTAGATTTCACGGCTGCTGTCGTTCGACGCCAGCACCAGCGGCGTGGTGAAGCCGAGACTGGAAAGCGTCTCCTTGCGCGTGATCCAGGTGTCGTCGCTGAGCTGGCGGAATGCTGCGGCGACACTGCCCGTGGGTGCGGAAAATGCGGGAGCGGAAATAAAAAAAGGTGCGTATATCGGCATCAGCGAAATAGCGCGTAAGACCTGGCGAAGTATTGTTGTAGGACGGTCTGTATTCATGGGTTCCTGTGACGAGAAGTCTTGGCCGGCAGGCGCGCAGCGATCGGGCTGTGCGGCGGTATCCCTTCAGCGGCGGGCGCTGCAGGCGGCTTGGCTGTTTTTTGTACGACCCGTGCGGACGAGATTTGGTTGCAGAAAATCGCGCCTGCGTTCTTGCGTTATTACGGACGCGAGGAGGCGAGTGTCAGGTCGCGACGCAGGGGGACACCGCGGGTGCGTTCTTGTACGTCGGTGAATTCTTCGACGCGATGACCCGATACCGCTGCGACGATGCGCGCCGATGCGTTGCCGTCGCCATAGGGATTGTGGCGATGTGAGTAGCTCTGGCGCAGCGCGTCGTCATTGAGCAGGGCCGATACCGCATGCACGATGTGCAAGGTGTGGGTGCCGACCAGTTGCACCGTGCCGGCGGCGACAGCTTCGGGTCGTTCGGTGACGTCGCGCATGACCAGCACCGGCTTGCCCAGTGAGGGCGCCTCTTCCTGTACGCCGCCGGAATCGGTGAGGATGATGTCCGCGCGCTGCATCAGCCGCACGAACTGAAGGTAATCGAGCGGCTCAATCAGGTGGATGTTGGCGCGGCCGGAGAGCGACTCCATCACCGGGCCTTGCACGTTGGGATTCAGATGCACCGGATAGATGATTTCAAGGTCATTGCGCTGCGCCAGCGATGCCAGCGCGCTGCAGATGTTGCGAAAGCCATCGCCGAAATTCTCACGCCGGTGGCCGGTGACCAGCAATACCTTGCGCCCGGGCCGCAGGGCCGGCAGCTGCGCGTCGATGCGCATACGCAACGACGCATCGCCTTGCAGTTTCGCCACGGTCATGTGAAGGGCGTCGATCACGGTGTTGCCGGTGACGAAGACGCGGCCCTGCAGGGTTTCTTCGAGCAGGTTGCGTTGCGCCTGCAGAGTGGGAGCGAACATCATGTCGCTGACCACGTCGATGGTGCGGCGATTCATTTCCTCCGGGCATGGTTGCGTGAGGTCGCGCGTGCGCAGCCCGGCCTCCACATGTGCCACGGGAATGCGGCGGTGGAACGCCGCCAGCGCCGCGACCATGGCAGTGGTGGTGTCACCGTGCACCAGCACGCGATCGGGCTGCACCTGCTCCAACAAGCCGTCGAGTCCGCTGAACAGGCGTGAACTCAGGCCGTTGAGTGTCTGATCTGGTTCCATCACGTCCAGGTTGTGATCGGCCCGGATGTCGAACAAGGCCAGCACCTGCTGCAGCATCTGTCGATGCTGGCCTGTGACGCACACCTGGGAATCAATGCCTGGTGCGGCTTGCAGTGCTTTCAGCAAGGGCGCCATTTTGATTGCTTCAGGCCGCGTGCCGAAGATTGACATTATTTTTATGCGAGCTTGTCCGATGATTCTCTCCATTATGGTCAGGTTATCCCCGTGACTTGTTTCCACGCGGATGAAACGCTGGTGGAACACGGAGGTGTAAGTGCGGCTGAGAACGAAGCAAGTCGGGCAAACATACAAAGTCGTATGTCGCTGAATAATGGAGTCGAAATTATTCGAGAGGGTTCCCGCGAAGGGAGGGAGAAAGGGTAGAGCTTTGTATCGAAATGTAAAGGGGGGCCGCCGGATGGGCAAATTCTCGACGGCAATTCAGCGCGGCGCCGACGATGATTTCAGCCCCCGCGCGCTTGCCCCATGCGATCGGCGATCTCATTCCATAGATGCATCGCGACGTAGGCGCGCCACGGTCGCCAGAGTTCTGCGCGGCTTTTCTGATGCGTCAATCTCAGCAAGGAGGGATCACGTTCCATGATCGCCTGCATCAGCACGAGATCGGACGCCGGCCAGGCATCGGCGTCGCGCCAGGCGCGCATGGCGACGTATTCGACCGTCCACGGGCCGATACCGGGCAAGCCGAGCAAGGCCTTGCGCAGGTCGGCCGTGTCGGCCTCCGGGTCGTCTACCGGCACATTGCCTTGCGCTACCGCATGGGCGAAACCTTGCAGCGCGGCGACGCGTTTTCCGGGCATGCCGATGCCCGTAAGATCGATGGCGGCCAGCGCATGAGGGGTGGGGAAGCGCCATGCGGTTGCGGTATGCGCATGACCTTCGATACGTTCGCCGGCGCGTTCGACTAGCCGGCCGACAATAGTGGTGGCAGCTTTCACGCTGACTTGCTGGCCGACGATGGTGCGCACCACCAGTTCGAACGCCGACCACGCGCCGGGCACGCGCAGGCCTGGCGCCGCTTTGAACAGCGGCGCCAGCCATGGGTCGGCCGCCAGGCGTTTGCGGATGCGCCGGGTGTCCGTCTGCAGGTCGAACATGCGGCTCAGCGGAGCAACCAGCGCGTCGGCGTGACGGCTGGCCTTGCCGTTGATTGTGGCGACCAGGCAATCCTTGTCGGGATGGCGCGATACGGCCAGTTCGCCCTGATCGCCGTTCCATTCAATGGCGCGCAGGTATACGCCATGTTCCACGGCTTCGACACCGGCCGTGGCGCGCCCGCCGAAGAAGCGCAACAGGCGTTCCCAGTCGAGCGGAGGCTTGAATGGCAATTCGCGGACGGCAGCGGATGGTTGCTTGTTGGCTGGCATGTCTGTGCAGCGAGAAAGTTTTACCGGAGGTGTGGAAGCACGATCATATATTGCTTCGCCTGCGCCTACACAAGGAGAAGGAATTTGCTGATCGCGCCGCGAGGTTGCTCCGCTCAATAATGAAACGGCGCATATGTGTGCGCTAATCATCACCGGAGAGACAAGTGAACGCTACTAGCCAAGACGCCATCGCGTTACTGAAATCGGATCACAAGGAAGCCAAGGAACTGTTCGACGAATATGAAAAGAAAAAAGACCACGCCAGCGACGAGCAGAAAATGGATATCGCCCGCGAAGTGTGCGGGGCATTGCTGATCCACATGGAAATCGAGGAAAAAATCTTTTATCCGCGCATCCGTCAAAAGATTGATGACGACGATCTGATGAACGAAGCTGAGGTAGAACATGAGGGCGCCAAGGACCTGATTCGTCAACTCGGCGAATTAAAGCCGAGCGATCCGATGTTCGATGCCAAGATCAAGGTGCTCGGCGAACAGATCGAACATCATGTCGAAGAAGAGGAGAGCGACATGTTTCCCAAGGCGCGCAAATCCGGCATTGATCTCGACGCTCTGGGCGCCGAATTGCTGGCGGCGAAGAACCAGATGCGCGTGCAGCATGGTTTGCCTGCCGTGCCGGCGTGAAGCGGCTTTTTCCAGGCTTGCCAGATAGCTCATGACGCAAACGCTTGCGAGCGTTGCGGCCGTGCTCAACATCCGCCCCTGTGGCGGATTTTTTATTTATTGCAGAAAAGACAAGGACTAAAACCCATCCTCGTTTGATAGAAAGTTTTAATACGCACGAAACATTCTGATGAGTATAATGTTTCAAAACAAAGACCTGTTATCGTGCCGCGAAAGCGGATTTGTCCGGGGGGACCAATCGATGATTTCATATGCAACCGCGCCATTTCTGGGCGCTACGCTGGCCGCTCTTGCGTTGGTGATGGCCGGCATCGTGTTCATTTTCCAGCAAGTCATTGCCGAGCGACGTTACGTGCGACTGCGCGCCGAGTATGAAGCGCGCCGGGCGGCTTATTTCGCGGCGGAGTTCACTGTTGTCCGAGAGGCTGGCGACGATCTGCGCGTCGTGGATGAAGGCGTTGTGCACTGCTGATTTCTGCCAAGCAATTCGTTCCTATTCCTAGACTTCTTCAATGTAATTCACTGGCGGGAATCTCCCACGGTTTGGCTTGCAAGCCAAACCGGCGCGTCCGGCGCGAAGCGATGCTTCACGCAACCCCGGACTCGCCCCGCGACCGTACCGGACGCGGATTCGATCCTCTGCGCGTTACCAATAAAAAAGGCCACCCTGGCGGGTGACCTTTTTGTATTGGTGGTGGAGCCGGCGGGAATCGAACCCGCGTCCGCAAGCACTCTACAGACAGTTCTACATACTTAGCGCTGCCATTTGATTTAACCCGAACGACGCGGACGCGCACGCTTCGTTAAGGCGAGT
>Ga0207695_10008534_pt1 | contig 12807 bp, 9 predicted proteins | sample KBSC54metaG_FD_184354 | JGI IMG/M metagenome (GOLD analysis project Ga0207695, IMG submission 184354) | Corn rhizosphere microbial communities from Kellogg Biological Station, Michigan, USA - KBS C5-4 metaG (SPAdes) (version 2) | ecosystem: Host-associated > Plants > Roots > Rhizosphere > Soil...
GCCGCATCCAGGTTGCGGGCGAGCTTGGCCTCGAGCGCGATCGCCTGGCGGATCTCCTCGCCGACCAGCAGGAAAGTGTCGGTGAGCTCGATCAGCTTCTTCGGGTCTTTCTCCATCCTGGCGCGGGCGTGGAGGTCCTCCGCCACGGTCATGCCGAGCCTCTGAAGCTCCCGCAGCTTGCGCAGCTGCTCGAACTGTCGCTGGATCTTCATGAACGAAACAGGAACATAGATCGGCCTCGCCGTCAAGCCCTGATCGCGGTTCAAGCGCCCACCAGGGCCAGCCATTCGTCCTCGGTCAGGACCTTGACGCCGAGCTCGGCGGCGGTCTTCAGCTTCGACCCGGCGCCGGGACCCGCGACCACCAGGTCGGTCTTCTTCGAGACCGAGCCGGCAACCTTCGCGCCCAGCCGCTCGGCCTGCGCCTTGGCCTCGTCGCGGGTCATCCGCTCCAAGGCGCCGGTGAACACAACGGTCTTGCCGGCGACGGCGGTGTCGGCCTTCGGCTGCTCGGCGTCCTGCACCTCCAGCTGGGCCTTCAGATCCTCGACCATGCCGCGGTTGTGGTCCTCGGCGAAGTAGGCCGCGGCGGCCTCGATCACCGCCTCGCCGATCTGATCGAGAGCGTCGAGTTCGGCGATCGCGTCGGGATCGCGCTCGGCGACGCGATCCATGGCCGCCAGGAAGGCGGCGACCGAGCCATAGCCGCGGGCCATCACCGTGGCGGTGGTCTCGCCGATATGACGCACGCCCAGGCCATAGATGAAGCGGTCGAGCGATATACGCCGGCGCGCCTCGATGTTCTCCAGCAGGTTTCGAACCGAGACCTCGCCATACCCTTCGGTGGCCAGGAGCTCGTCGCGATGATCGCGCAGGCGGAAGATGTCGGCCGGGGAGTTGAGCCAGCCGCGCTCGGAGAAGGCCACCAGCTGCTTCTCCCCAAGTCCCTCGATATCGAAGGCGCGGCGGGAGACGAAGTGGCGCAGGTGGGCGAGCTTCTGGAACGGGCAGGCGAACTCGCCCGAGCAGCGGCGCACCACGGTTTCGGCGCCCGAGGCGGTGGTCTCGCGCACGACCTCGGTCTTCAGCGGGCAGGGACAGACGTGCGGGAATTTGTAGGCGCGCGCGCCCTTCGGCCGATCGGAGACCACGACGCTGACGATCTGGGGGATCACGTCGCCGGCGCGCTGCACGATGACGGTGTCGCCGAGGCGAGCGTCGAGGCGGGCGATCTCGTCGGCGTTGTGCAAGGTGGCGTTCGTGACGACCACGCCGCCGACAGTGACCGGGGTCAGGCGGGCGACGGGCGTGAGCGCGCCGGTGCGCCCCACCTGGATGTCGATGGCCTCGAGCACGGTGCGGGCCTGCTCGGCCGGGAACTTCCGCGCAATGCCCCAGCGCGGCGCGCGCGAGACGAAGCCCAGACGCTGCTGCCAATCGAGCCGGTCGACCTTGTAGACCACGCCGTCGATGTCGAAGCCGAGGTGGGGGCGAAGCGCCTCCATCTCGCGGTACGCCGCGAGCAGGCCCTCCAGACCGTGGACGCAGCGCGACTGCGGCGTGGTCTGGAATCCCCAGGCACGCAGCGCCTCCAGCGCGGCCCACTGGGTCTCGGCGAACGGCGCGCTGATCACGCCCCAGGCGTAGGCGAAGAAGCGCAGCGGCCGGCCCGCGGTGATCTTCGGATCGATCTGCCGCAGCGAGCCCGCGGCGGCGTTGCGGGGATTGGCGTAGGTGCGCTGTCCGGCGGCGGCGGCGGCCTCGTTCAGGGCTGCGAACTCTGCGTGGCCTAGGTAGATCTCGCCGCGCACCTCGATGAGCTCTGGCCAGCCGGACCCGGCCAGGCGTCCGGGGATCTCGCCGATGGTGCGGACGTTGGCGGTGACGTCCTCGCCCACGCGGCCGTCGCCGCGCGTGGCGGCGCGGGTGAGCTCCCCCCGCTCGTAGCGGATCGAACAGGAGAGCCCGTCGATCTTCGGCTCAGCCGTGTAGCCGACCGGCGCGTCGGGGAGCCGCAGGAAGCGGCGGATGCGGGCGTCGAACTCGGCGGTGTCCTCGTCGGAGAAGGCGTTGTCGAGCGAGAGCATGGGGACGCCATGCTCGACCGGCGCGAACTGCTCGGAGCGCGCCGCGCCCACCTTCAGCGACGGCGAGTTCTCGCGGACCAGGTGCGGAAAGCGGGCCTCGATCTCGCCGTTGCGGCGCTTGAGCGCGTCGTATTCGGCGTCGGAGACGACCGGCGCATCCTCCCGAAAATAGGCGATGTCGTTGCGCGCGATCTCGTCGGCCAGCCGCGTCAGCTCGTTCGCCGCTTCGGCTTCAGTCAGGTCGGCGACGGGCGTGGTCGAGGACATAGAGCGAAAGCTCTAACTTCCTTTCCCGCGAAGCGGGAGAGGAAGGAGGCAGCAGCGAGGCGGAAGCGACAGTTTACGCCCGCATCAGCGCGCCGGCGGCGGCGCGCGCGGCGTCGGTCACCTCGGCGCCGGCGAGCATGCGGGCGATCTCCTCCTGGCGGCCGGGCGCGGCGAGCGGCTGGACGATGGTGCGCAGGCGCTCGCCGTCGCCGGCCTTGGCGATCAGCCAGTGGGCGTCGGCGCGGGCGGCGACCTGCGGCGAGTGGGTGACCACCAGCACCTGGGCCTCCGCCGCCAGGCGCTTGAGCCGCAGCCCCACGGCGTCGGCGACCGCCCCGCCCACGCCCTGGTCCACCTCGTCGAAGATCATCAACGGGTGGGGGCCCGCTCCGCGGCCGGCGAGCGCGGCCTTCAGGGCGAGCGCGAAGCGCGCAAGCTCGCCGCCGGAGGCGATGGCGCCCAGGTCTCCGAATGGCGCGCCAGGCGTGGTGGCGATCTCGAAGGCGACGCGGTCGAGGCCGCCCGGCCCGGCGCGGTCTTCGGCGAGCGCCTCGACGGCGACGCGGAAACGGGCCTGCTGCAGCTTGAGCGGGGCGAACTCGGCGGCGACGGCGCCCGCCAGCCGGTCGCCGGCGGCGCGGCGAGCGGTGGTGAGCGCGTGCGCCGCGGCGAGGTAGGCGGCCTTCGCTGCGCCGAGCTCGGCCTCGGCGGTCTGCAGCGCGTCTTGCGACGTTTCGACGGCGCGCAAGCGCTCGGCGAAGCGCTCGCGCAGGCCGGGAAGCGCTTCGACGGCCACGCCCAGCTTGCGGGCGAGACCGCGCAGGTCGAACAGCCGTTCCTCGGCCTTGTCCAGCCGATGGGGCTCGAACTCGAACGCCTCGGCGGCGGCGTCGACGGCGGCTTCGGCTTCCTGCGCTTCGATCAGCACCCGGTCGAAAGCCCCTGAGGCCGCGGCGAGCCGCCGGACCGCCGAGGTCCCCTCGGCGGCCCCGGCCGAGAGCGCACGCTCGCGGGCGCGGTCGAGGGAGCGCACGGCGCCGGCGAGACGGCCGGAGAGGCCCTCCAGGGCCGCGCGCGCGGCGCCGATCTCGCCCAGCGCCTTTTCGGCGGCGCCCAGGAGGGCGCGTTCCTCGGCGAGCTGCGCCTCTTCTCCCTCGCGCGGATCGAGCCGCTCGATCTCCGAGAGCCTGAGCGTCAGCTCCTCGCGCTCGGCGGCGGCCTGGCCGACCAGGCGGCGAAGCTCATCCGTGCGGGCCTCGGCGGCGGACCAGACCCCCCACGCCTCGCGCACCGCGGCGGCTGGCGCGTCCAGGTCGCCGAAAGCGTCGAGCAGCGGCCGATGGGTGCGGGCATCGAGGAGGCCGACGGTGTCGTGCTGGCCGTGCACCTCGAGGAGCGCCTCGCCGATTTCCCTAAGCACGCCCACGCCGGTCGCCTGGTCGTTGACGAAGGCCCTGGAACGGCCGTCGGCCGCGAGCGTGCGGCGCAGCACCAGATCTTCGTCGCGCGCGTAGATGAGGCCCTTCGCGTCGAGGATGGCCCAGACCGGATGGTCGGGCGCGGGCGCGAAGACGGCGGAGGCGGCCGCGTGGGGAGCGCCGTGACGCACGAGCCCCGCCTCGGCCCGCGCCCCCGTCGCCAGGCCCAGCGCGTCCAGGAGGATCGACTTGCCGGCGCCGGTCTCGCCGGTCAGCACCGTGAGCCCCGGGCCGATCGAGAGGTCGAGCGCCTCGATCAGCACCACGTCCCGGATCCACAGTCCGATCAGCATGGGATGAGGATCGCCCGGATTCGCCCTCCGCCGGAAGGGCCGCCCCCGCGTATGTACCTGATTTGTTCCGATTCCGCCAGATGCCCTGTCCACTTCCGATATCCGCGTCAGAACGGATGGAAGATGCTGCGCTTCTTCTTGGCGGGCGCGGGCGTCGCCGCCGAGGTCGCGCTGGCGTCGGTCTCCGCCTTGGCGGCGGGCGTCGCATCCGCGGTGGTCTGGCCGGTTGCCGGGACCGCCGCCGGCGGCCGCACGGTCTGCGACTTGTCATGCCGGAAGGGAATGTGGAACAGACCGCGCCGGCCACTGGCGTTCGGCACGACGGCCGGACGCAGACCGCTCGAGGTGAGCAGCTTGTAGGCGTCGGCATACCAGCGGTCGCCGGGATAGTTGTAGCCCAGCACCGCACCGTTGCGCTTGGCCTCCTCCAAGAGCCCGAGGGTCAGGTAGGCCTCGACGAGGCGATACAGCGCTTCGGGCGTGTGGGTGGTGGTCTGGTACTTGTCGACCACCGTCTTGAAGCGGCCGATGGCGGCGAGCGTGTCGCCCTGGCGCAGGTACCAGCGGCCGATGTTCATCTCCTTGCCGGCCAGCTGGTCGTTGACCATGTCGATCTTCACGCGCGCGTCGCGGGCGTATTCGGTGTTGGGGTAGCGCTGGGTGACCTCGCGCAGGTTGTCCAGCGCCTGAATGCTGGCGGCCTGATCGCGGCCGACATCGACAATCTGCTCGAAGTAGCAGATGGCCTTCAGGTAATGCGCATAGGCAGCCTCGGGGTTGCCTGGATAGAGCTGGATGAAGCGGTCGGAATCCGCGATCGCCTCTTCATAGTTGTTCGCCTCGTAGTGGGCGAAGGCCTGCATCAGGATCGATCGGCGGGCCCACTCCGAATAGGGGTGCTGGCGCTCCACTTCCTGGAAGTAGTCCACCGCCTGGTTCCAGAGGTGGCGGTCCATGTAGTTGGCGCCCGTGGAATAGAGCAGCTCCACCGGCCGCTCCTCGTAGGCGAGCTTGGGCTTGGGCTTGCGGCGAAGCGTGGAGCAGCCTCCGACGGCCAGCGCGCAACAGACGGCGATCAGCGTCGGGCGGACCCACGATTTCCGAACGAAGAGCACCTTCACCTCAACGGATAGAGCGCGCGCCCCCACGCGAGGAGTCGCTTCTACAGCATCCGAATATGGCAGCAAACGGATCAGGGGTCGCAGGCGCCTAATGGGCGGGTGGCTGTGGCTCGCGTGCAGCGCCAGGCGGGAGGGGGGCCCGCGACCGGACACTGAGCTTGAACCTGCATTCCCCACCTGCTCGGCTGCTCCGAGCTGTCCCTCCCCATGAGGCAGGGAAGGTCACACCGCCTCGGCGAGGTCCTCGACCAGGGTGCGCCAGCGCCAGGCGTCGGCATCGGCGGCGACCGCGCGGACCAGCTGGTTGTTGATCGCATGGCCGGCGAGCTCGCCCTCGAAGCGGCCGATGATCGGCGCGCCGAGCACGAAAAGGTCGCCGATCGCATCCAGGGCCTTGTGGCGCACGAACTCGTCGGGGCGGCGCAGGCCCTCCGGGTTCAGGATCCGGTCGCCCTCGATCACCACGACGTTCTCCAGGCTGCCGCCGCGCGCCAGGCCCAGACTGCGCAGCACCTCCACCTCGTGCAGGAAGCCGAACGTCCGGCAATCGGCGAGCTCGGCGCGGAAGGCGTGCTCGTCCATCGCCATGTCGACGAACTGGCGGCCGATCACCGCGGTCGGGAAGCGGATCTCGAAGGCCACCTCGAAGCTGGCGGCAGGTTTCAGCGCCGCGCGCTTGTCGCCGTCGACGACCTCGACGGTTCCGAGCATCTCGATATAGCGGCGGGGCGCGTCCTGCATCCGCCGGCCGGCGCGGTCGAGGACCTGCACGAACGGCAGGGCCGAGCCGTCCATGATCGGCATCTCCGGCCCGTCGAGCTCGACCAGGGCGTTGTCGATCCCCAGCATGACCAGCGCGCACATCAGGTGCTCGATGGTGGCGACGGTGACGCCGGCCTGATTGCCGATCACCGTGCCGAGCTGGGTCTTGCAGACAGTGTCGGGCCCGACGAGGACGCGGTTGTCGGTCCCAATCGCATCGGTGCGGACGAAGACGATCCCCGTGTCGGGACCGGCCGGCCGCACCGCCACGCGCGTGTAGACGCCGGTGTGCACGCCTATGCCCGCGAACAACGCAGGCGCCCGAACCGTATGCTGAAACGCCTCTGCGGCCACGCTGTCGGACCTTCCCAGTTGGTCTGCCGGCCACTGAAGACCGAGATACGTCCCCGCTTGCCTGCTAAGGTGATTGCGCAGGAGCAGCAAAACACTTGCTGTTTCGCAATGTTTCGCTTGGGGAAGGGTTAACCGGACCTTCCTGGTTAATCACCAATAGCAACTGATTGTGTCGGGCCCAAAGCATTGGGCGGGCGCCCCGAAGGACGCCCGCCCGCAGGTCCCCAACGAAACTTGCAATCTAGTTGGCTAGGCGCCGCAGGAAGGAGGGGATCTCCAGGTCCTCGCCAGCGTCCGGCTGGGCCTCGGGCGCTTCCGCCGGCAGTGCGCCGCCGCGGCTTGAAATGGCGCGCGGCACGGGCCCCGGCTGCGGCGCGTCATAGCGCGGGCGCCCGCCGAACAAGCTGAGGAAGCCGCCGCGCGGCTTGCGCGGCTCGTAGGCCGGCTCGGCGAACAGCGGCTCGTCGTCCAGCGCCGCCTCCTCCTCGTCGGCCACCGAGGGATCGACGATGCGGGCGACGGGGGCGGTGATCTTGGGCTCGGCCGGCGCGCCCTCCAGAGGCTGCCCGGCCCCATAGAGATCCGGCTGCTCCTCCTCGAGGGCGGCGAGAGCCGGCTCGGCCGCAGGCTCCGGCGCGGCTTCCAGGGGCGAGGCCACCGCCGGCTCAGGCGTCTCCAGGGCTTCCGGCTCCGCGGCCAGCAGCGGCGGGGCGGTGATGCGGCGCTGCGGCTTCGGCTCGATGGCGGCGATCGAGGCGCCGTCCATGCCGGTGGCGACCACCGACACGCGGATCATGCCGTCGAGCGACGGATCGAAGGCGGCGCCGAAGATGATGTTGGCTTCCGGGTCGACCTGCTCGGAGATCGCGTTGGCCGCCTCGTCAACCTCCAGCAGCGTCATGTCGAGGCCGCCGGTGACGTTGACCAGCACGGCTTTCGCGCCCTTGAGGGAAACCTCGTCCAGCAGCGGGTTCTGGATGGCGTTCTGGGCGGCCATCAGCGCGCGGTCGTCGCCGCTCGCCTCGCCGGTCCCCATCATCGCCTTGCCCATCTCGGTCATTACCGTGCGGACGTCGGCGAAGTCGAGGTTGATCAGGCCGGGCAGCACCATCAGGTCGGTGATCGAGCGCACCCCGGAGTGCAGCACCTGATCGGCCATGCCGAACGCCTCGGCGAAGGTGGTCCGCTCGTTGGCCACGCGGAACAGGTTCTGGTTGGGGATGACGATGAGGGTGTCGACGTAGCGCTGCAGCTCGTTGATGCCGGCGTCGGCCAGCCGCATCCGGTGGCGACCTTCGAAGTGGAAGGGCTTGGTGACCACCCCGACCGTCAGGACGCCGCGCTCGCGGGCGCACTTGGCGATGATCGGCGCCGCCCCGGTGCCGGTGCCGCCGCCCATTCCGGCCGTGATGAAGATCATGTGCGCGCCGTCCAGGTGCTCGCCGATCTCCGGAATGCTCTCCTCGGCCGCGCTCATGCCGACTTCCGGATGGGCGCCGGCGCCCAGGCCCTGCGTCACCGTGACCCCGAGCTGGATGCGCCGCTCGGTCTTGGCGAACTGCAGCTGCTGGGCGTCGGTGTTGGCGACCACGAACTCCACGCCTTCGAGCCCGGCCTCGATCATGTTGTTGACCGCGTTGCCGCCGGCGCCGCCGACGCCGAACACCACGATGCGGGGCTTCAATTCCGTCGCACGTGGCGCTGTGAGTGAAATGGTCATGGAAACCCCTGCCGTCCTGCCGTTTCCGCCCCGGCGAGCCGGCCCGCGCGCCGAATCGCCAGCTCCTTAAGGATGGGTTTACTAGGCGACCGACATCCTTAATCGAGGGTTAAGCCCTTAGCCTGAGTCGGCGCTCCGGCCAGTCGGCCGGAAGGCAAAAAAGCCCTTGTTCCACAAGGAGAAGCGCGAATCGGGTCGGCAAGCGCGAAGGCGCCCTTTCCGGCTGATAGATTGCCGCAGGGCCGAGCTCGGGAGCGGGCGAATGCGCGATCGGTTGGCCGCGCGCTGAAGCTCGACTGCCAACCGCACATCGGCGGCATCTACCTGCGGCTCGGCTTCACGCGCCTCGATCAATGGGCGACCCCACCCGTCGGACCGGTCGCCCTACATGGTGGACCGGTTCGTGACGCCCCTGTGACGCTTGGAGGCTCCAGCGGAGCCGGCCGGCCTCTCGCTCGACACCTGCGGACTCTAGAGGCCGCGAAAGCGCGGGCCGAGATTCGTGATCACCAACGGGGGACCATGGGTGCGGGCGCCAAGCCGTGTCTCAGAGGTTCTCCCTGAGCCAGGCGGCGGCCTTGGCGACGGGATTGGCGCGCGGATCGAGCGGCTCGCGCTTGAGCTTGGCGGACGCCAAAGCCTTCGAGGACACCGCCTCGCGCGGACCGAAGGCGGCGCGATGCAGCAGGCCAGCGGCCGCGGTGAAGGCGGGCCCGGACGCGGCGTCGGCCAGATGCGGCACCCGGCGGGGCCGGCCGAGGCGCACCGGCCGGTCGAAGACGCGCACCGCCACCTCGCGGACGCCGGCGAGCTGCGAGGCGCCGCCGGTCAGCACCAGGCCCGCGCCCGGCTCGATCGGCGCGCCCGAGGCCTTCAGCCGGTCGCGCAGCAGCTCCAGCGTCTCCTCGACGCGCGGCGCGATGATCCCCTTCAGGAGCGAGCGCGGGGCGATCACCGGGCCCGCGCCGGGATCATCGCCCCTCGGCGGGGCCTCGATCATCTCGCGGTCCTCGTTGGCCGAGGCGGTCGCCGAACCGTGCAGGGTCTTGATCCGCTCGGCGCCGGCGACCGAGGTGGAAAGCCCGCGGGCGATGTCGTGGGTCACGTGGTGGCCGCCCACCGGCACGGTCTCGACGTGCACCAGGCTGCCCTGGTTGAACACCGCCGCCGACGTCGAGCCGCCCCCCATGTCGATGCAGATGCTTCCCAGATCCATCTCGTCTTCCTCGAGCGCGGCCAGCGCCGAGACGAACGGAGCCGCGACGACGCCTTCCAGCTGCAGGTGGGCGCGCTCGATGCAGGCGCCGAGCGTGTGGAACACGGCCTCCGAGACCGAAACGACGAGCAGCTCGACGCCCAGGATGCGGCCGAACATCGCGCGCGGATCGCGTACGCCGCCCTGGCCGTCCACCGACCAGGCGACCGGCAGGATGTGCGCGGCGCGGCGGCCGGGCAGCTTGATCTGCGAGAGCGCGTGCTGGATCGCGCGGACCAGGTCGTTGTCGCCGATCGGCCGGGCCCCGATGGAGACGCGGCCCGCGACCCGGGCGGAGGTGAGCTGCCCGCCGGCGGTGGCGACCGTGACGCCCTGGACGGAGACGCCGGCCACCGTCTCGGCGCGCTCGACCGCCTGGGCGATCGCCTCGGACGCCTCGTCGAGGTTGACGATCGCGCCGCCCTTCACGCCGCGCGACTGCACGTAGCCGACGCCGGCGGTGGTGAGCGTCCGGTCGGCGCGGCGGACGCCGTCGGGCTTCATGATGAAGCAGGCGACCTTGGACGCGCCGAGGTCGACGGCGGCGACCACGGGGGGGCGCACGAGCGCGGCCTTCAGCCCCTCGCGGGCGTCTCTCCCGGACTCGGACCGACTGGCCAGCTTCACCATCTCTCTCGTCACACGTCCCTCAATGCGATCAGGCCCCGGCCGGCTCGGGGCGGCCGGGCGGAGCGGGCTCGCGCGGCCGCACGGCCACCAGATCCGGATTGCGCAGGTCGATCCGCTCGAAACCGAGTTCGAGCACCCGCGAGCGATCCTCCAGCTGCTCGAGCTGCATGAGCGCGTCCTCCTGGCCCACGGCCGGCAGCTGGATGAGCGCGCCGTCCTTCAGCCGCAGGTCCCAACGCCGGTCATCGACGCGCACCAGCGCGTCCACGCGCGCCATCAGCCGCGGCCTCTGGGCGAGCATCGGCAGGATCTGCGGCGCGGCTTGGGCTGCGCCATAGCCGACGACCAGCGGCAGGCTGGCGAAGCTGGCGGGATCGGCCTCGGGGATAGGCTGGCCGTGATCATCGATCACCAGCGTCTTGCCGTCATGCTGCCAGACGGCGAGCTGCCGGCGTTGCACGACCGAGATCACCAGGGTGTCGGGCAGCAGCCGGACCACCCGCGCCTGCTTCACCCAGCCGACCGTCTCGACCTTCTGCTTGAGCCTGTCGAGATCGAGGCCGAGCAGCGGTTCGTCCTTGTAGAGGCCGGCGACCTTGACAATGTCCGCGGTGGCGGCGGGCGAGGCGCCCTCGATGCGCACGGCGCGCAGGCGGAAGCCCGCCGCGGCGAACCGGCCGTCCAGGGCCTGGCGGCCGGCGACCGAGAGGCGTTCGGCCCGATGGCCGGTCGCCAGCACGACGCCGAGCGCAAGCGCCAGCACTGCGGCGGTTCCGGCGGCGATGAGCTTGGGAGAAGGCCCGTGGCCTCCGCGGGGCGTGCGCGCGCCCGCGCGGGAGGCTTTGCCGCGGCTGCGGCCGGCGGATTTCAGGGGCGCCTTGGCCCGAGGTTTCGCCTCAACTCGCGGTCCCCCCCGCACCGCCGCGGGCATAGGCGTCCTCCGTGATCCACAGCACCAGCCGATCGAAGTTCACGCCCAGTGTCGCCGCCTGCTCGGGGACGAGCGAAGTGGGCGTCATGCCGGGCTGCGTGTTCACCTCAAGGAGGACCAGAATGTCGTTAACGTCGTCATAACGGAGGTCCGAGCGCGTGACCCCGCGGCAACCCAGGGCGGCGTGCGCCCGCTCGGCCATTCTCATCGCCTTTTCAAAGGCATGTGGCGGAATCTCGGCGGGTACGATATGGCGCGAGCCGCCCTCCCCGTACTTGGCTTCGTAGTCATAAAATCCGGCGCGCGGGACGATCTCCGTAACCGTCATCGCCTTGCCGTCCATGACCCCGACGGCAAGCTCCTTGCCGGCCACATAGGGCTCGATCATCACCTCCTCGCCGAAGCTCCAGGAGGCTGCCGCGATCTCCTGCGGCGGGGCATTTGCGCCCTTCGGCACGACGAACACCCCCACCGAGGAGCCCTCGGCGTTCGGCTTGACCACATAGGGCGGCTCCATGACGTGGGCGCGGGCCGCCGCGTGGCGCTCGAACAGGCCGCCGCCCGGCACCGCCACGCCCGCCGCCGCCATCACCGCCTTGGACTTGGCCTTGTCCATCGCCAGCGCCGAGGCCAGCACCCCGCAGTGGGTGTAGGGGATCGCCAGGGTTTCCAGCACACCCTGCACGCAGCCGTCCTCGCCCCAGGCGCCGTGCAGCGCATTGAAGCACACGCCGGGCTTCAGCTTCGCGAGCACCTGGGCGAGGTCGCGGCCGGCGTCCACCCGGGAGACCTTCGCGCCCAGCCGCTCCAGCGCCGCGGCGCACTCGCGGCCCGAGACCAGGCTCACCTCCCGCTCCGAGGAGAGCCCGCCCAGGAGGACGGCGACGTGGTGTCCGGAGAGGGGGCCTGCCATGGGACGACTCGGGTCCGATTGCTGAAGGTCTCGCGGTGACGGAGCGCGGGCGCGCGGTCAAGCGCCGCAGGCGACGCACGCCATCTAAGCGATACGCCCGATCAGGCCGCCATCGCGCGAGAGCAGGAACGCCTCGGGCAGCCGAAGGCTCGGCCAGAGATCGGCGGCGTCCAGGCCCAGCCGGTGGGCGAGCCATAGGCTGAGCACCGTGCCGTGGCTCACCACGACCAGCGGCCGCTCAGGATGGCGCGCCAGCCCGGCCGCAAACCGCAGCGCCGCCGCGGCCCCGGTCTCGGCGCCGTCTACGCTCAGCTCCGGATCGCGGAGCGTCCGCAGCACGCGCGTCCGCACGGCGTTCGGATCCGGCTCGTAGGGCCACGCCTCGCGCCGGTGCTCGTCGAACGCCGCATCGACTTCGACGGACAGCCGAAAGCGATGGCCGATGGCTTCGGCGGTCTCGATCGCCTTCGGCTCGGAGCTGGCGCAGACCGATGTGGGGGCGATCTCCCGCAGGCGGCCGGCCAGCGCCGCGGCGGCCTCGCGGCCAGCGTCCGAGAGACGCCAGAGCGGCGGCGGGACATCGGCGCGTTGCTGCGGGGCGGCGTGGCGCACGAGAACCAGCGCCGCCGCCGTCATGCGGGACGGCCGATCCGCTTGATCTCCCATTCGAGTTCGACGCCGAACTTCGACTTCACGTCGGCGCGCACCGCTTCGCCCAGGCCCTCGAGGTCGGCGGCGGTGGCTTCGCCGGTGTTGATCAGGAAGTTGGCGTGCAGCGGCGAGAACATCGCCCCGCCGAACGGCTTTCCGCGCCAGCCCGCCTCATCCACCAGCGCCCATGACGAATGGCCAGGCGGATTCTTGAAGGTCGAGCCGCCGGTCTTCTCGCGGATCGGCTGGGTCGCCTCGCGCCGCTCGGTGATCTCGTTCATGCGCGCCTCGATGGCGGCGGGGCCGTCCGCGCGACCCCGGAACAGGGCGCCGGTGAAGATCAGCG
>Ga0207695_10008535_pt1 | contig 12805 bp, 11 predicted proteins | sample KBSC54metaG_FD_184354 | JGI IMG/M metagenome (GOLD analysis project Ga0207695, IMG submission 184354) | Corn rhizosphere microbial communities from Kellogg Biological Station, Michigan, USA - KBS C5-4 metaG (SPAdes) (version 2) | ecosystem: Host-associated > Plants > Roots > Rhizosphere > Soil...
GGAGGCGGTCCCCAGACATAAACGTATACCGGAAATGCTGGCGCCGGGCAGGACCGGACTTTCCGGCGGCGTGACGACAAGGCCCGCGCGCAAGGCTCGCCCCGCCACCAGTTCCGCCTCGTGCGGTGGCAGGGACAACCACAAATGCGGCGCCGAGGTGAGCATCTTCCGGTCCAGCCCCAGCATGGTCCGCGCCAGAACCAGGCGCCGCTCGATTTCTTCCGTGACGGCATCGGCGATCTTGAAGGCTGAGCCATCTTCGACCCATTGGGTGAAAAGGAGGCCGCCCAAAGCGGAGGGCGAATAGATCGTCGCCCGGATCGCCTGCACGATGGAAACGAATGAAGGGCCCGGTGGACAAACCAGGAAGCCCAGGCGCAGTCCGGGCGCCAGGGATTTCGATATGCCGCCAATGTAAAAGCTTTTCTCCGGCAGATAGGCCGAGATCGGAATGGTCGGCTCGTCGCCGTGATCTCCGAACAGGGCATAATTGTCGTCTTCGACCAGCCACAATTTGTTGCGCTGGGCGATCCTGGCGATCGCCTGGCGCCGTGCCTTGCCCATGGTGCGGCCGGTGGGATTTTGCGCCGTGGGCATCAGATAGAGAATCTTGGCTTTGATTTCGCGGCACGCCGTCTCAAGTTCGGCGGGAATGATGCCTTCGCCGTCCATCCTGATCCCGTGAAGCCTGTAGCCGCGATACTGTGCCAAAGTCTTCATTCCATAGAAGGTCGCTTCCTCGCAGAGGATCGTGTCTCCCGGCTTGGCGAGCAGTTCGAAGACCAGGGACATCGCATGTTGCGCGCCGGTGGTCGGGATCAGCTGTTTCCAATCCGCATCGAAATTGGCGACCCGCTTGAGCCAGGTCGCGGCTGCGCGGCGCTGATTTTCCGGGCCGGCGGACGGAGCATAGGCCAGTGCGCCGAACGCTTCCCACTGCCGCAAGGCATAGGATTTGTAATCGACGAAATAGGGCACCGCCGCGTGATGGGGGACGACATTGACCGAAAGATCGATGATCTGGTCTTCGTAACTTTCCGGAGAAATGTCTTGGCCAAATGGGCTTGTGACATAGGTTCCCCGGCCGACCTGGCCCTGCGCCAGCCCGCGCCGTTCCGCTTCGAGATAGGCTTTGGTGATGGTGCCGACGCTGAAGCCAAGATGGTCGGCGAGCTGGCGCTGCGCCGGAAGCCGCGTTCCGTTTTTAAGCGTACCGCTTCGAACGTCGCGTTCGAGGGCGGAAACGATCCGGTCGTGAAGAGGGCCGGAGCCGCTCAACTTGGGTTTCCAGGACATTCGAGATTCCAAGGCCGGTCAAATGTGCTGGTACAATATTATGATTGATATATTCCATACAAGCGTCCGCTTTTCGGCGCGATCCTGATCTTCGCACGATGAATATCGTCGCCAGTATGGCGACCGAGGTCCAGATCAGGGAGTTGGCGAGCATGCGCACATAGCCGCTCATTTTGCGTCGGCGCAAGGAAGGTCGTGCAATTGTCGCACCTGTTAACAGCGCGTTAGCCCGCTTTGTTCAGAATGCAGAGATGAATGCCGACTATCGGCCCAATGCCAATTTTGGTCGCCGCGGACGCGAAATGCGGATTCCGGCCGCGTTAGCGGACCACGGGAAAAGTCCCGAGCGCGGCGCGGTTCATCTCGCTGGTCTTTTTGGGGTGAGCTGTCTTTTGCTCGCTGTCGCGATCGCTCTCTTCTGGACGCTGACGGGATTCGGAAAACTCAGCGCGGAAACAACACGGGCGGAGCGGAGAGTAACCGAGATCGTCAACCAGCCGATTACCCATCTGCCCCGTTCCGGGCCGGTCGCGCTGTTTTCGCCGGGCTGGTTTCATTCGGGAGCGACAAAGCCGGACTTCAACACAGTCGATGTCCGCGCCACACAAGAATTCCCGTATAGCGGTAATGTCAGTTCGGATGTGAACCCTGCGGAAATGTTCATCGGCAGTGAACTCGAGTTCAACGCGATGACCAAATATTTCTACGTGGATCGAACGTTACCCAAGAGGCGGTTGTCCAACGCAGAAATGGTGGAGATCAACACTCTTTATCGGGTTATTGGCCGGAGCGAGGATGCGGCAGCCGCACGATGGATGACGGTTGCCGGGCTGGTCGTGGTGGGACTTTGCCTCACGTTCGGTTTGTTTCTGCTGATCCGCCCAATTCTGCACCGCCCAGCCGGCTGAAAGGCCGTGCCGGCCGCGTGAGCAAGCTGCCAAATCGAAATTGGGCATGTCCAAACTTGGCGTTCACCGAAGCGGGCACAATTCCGTAAAAGCTTTTTTCCGGGCAGAATATCCTCGGTCTTTCAAGGACATGCGGTGGCTGGGGGACTAGGATTCGAACCTAGACAGGCAGAGTCAGAGTCTGCAGTCCTACCATTAGACGATCCCCCAAAACCGGGGAAAACCCCTTTGGGACCGCCCGTTTAGACCAGCCTGCCGCCCCTTTCAAGGATGCTTTTGGAAGGCTGTTATGGCTTCTTGATCTGACCTCTGATCTCGCCGTCGGCATGGGCCGCGCTGTGCATGTCCACATACAGGGTTCCAGCCAGAAGATTATCGGCCTGGACCTTCGTCAACGTCACCGAGCCGCTGACCGGAGATTCCGAAACCGGAAATGCCAGGACGGAAACGGCATTTTCGTCGGCCTTGGCGGGACCATGAAAGTCGATCCGGGTGGGCGCGATGCCGTCATAGGTCAGATAATAGTCCAGCTTTCCGGTTTGACTGTCATAGCTGAACTGGCCTTCGCCAAAGGCGTCGCTTTTGTTCTGGGGAACGGCATAGTTTCCCAGCAGGTGTGCGGTCAGCGAAACCGTCTGCGCCTGAGCGATCGTGATCCCCGTCAACAAGCCCAGGATTGTCAAAGCTATTGTCGCGCGCATGCCCACCGCCACCTCTTTTCCGATACGGGGCGGCAGTTTAGCGGGGATTTGCCGGCTGGAAAGCGCGCGCAATTGGGTTGCCCGCATCGCTTTTGCTCATGCTAGCGTCGGAGTGCGGACGGGTCCGCATTCCGAGGCGAAATGCAGCAAAACCGGGCTTATTCGAACGAACAGAAGAGCGAATCGCACCGGTCGTCGGCCGGGAACGGCCCTCTGCTGGCGGTCCTGGATCTGGGCACCAACAATTGCCGGCTGCTGATCGCCCGTTCCGCGCCGCCCGATAATTTTCGGGTGGTCGACTCCTTTTCCCGGATCGTCCGGCTGGGCGAGGGGGTCGGCGACAGTGGCCGCCTGTCCGACGCTGCCATCAATCGCACCCTTGCGGCGCTGAAAATCTGTGCCCAGCGCATTTCACGCCACCGCGTCCGTCATGTGCGCGCCATCGCCACCCAGGCGGCGCGCCAGGCCGCCAATACCGACATTCTGATCGCCCGCGCCCGCGAGGAAGCTGGGATTGTTTTGAATGTCATCTCGCCGGAGGACGAAGCCGATCTCGCCGCGCTGGGCTGCGCCCCTCTGATCGGGCGCAAATATCAAGGCGCTCTGATTTTCGATATCGGCGGCGGTTCGACCGAAATCGTGTGGCAACGCAAAAGCGAAGGCCGGCTGGTGAAACGTTTTGCCGCCTCGCTGCCGGTGGGGGTGGTAAATGTGGCCGAACAATATGGTGCTGCCGCCCGCACCCGGACCGGATTTGAGACCATGCGCGAAGCGATGCGGGCGCGCTTCGCACCGCTGGCGGAACAGATGCCGGATTTCGATCCGGCGCGTGAACATCTTCTGGGCACGTCCGGCACAGTCACCACGCTTGCCGCTATCGCGCTCAAGCTGCCGCGCTACAACCGCGCCAAGGTGGACGCGAGCTGGCACGAAACCTCCCAGCTTCTTCAAGTCGCGGATCGCATCTCCGGGATGGACGTGGCTGCGCTGGCGAAGATCGGAGCGATCGGGCCGGAACGAGCGGATCTGATGCTGGCCGGATCGGCGATCTTCGCCGCAATCTGCGAGCTCTGGCCAAGCCCGGTGTTGCGGGTGGCGGATCGCGGATTGCGTGAAGGCATGCTGCGCCAGATGCGCGACGAATTGTCGGCGCGGCGGAGGGTTTCCGCATGAAAGGGCCATCAGGATCGGGGCGCGGCGAAGTGCGCGTCAAAGTGAAGAAAAAGCGCGGCCTTACCGCATCATCACGCGAATGGCTGGCGCGCCAGCTCAACGATCCTTATGTCCATGCGGCAAAGGCCAAGGGCTATCGCAGCCGCGCTGCGTTCAAGCTTCTGGATTTGGATGAAAAATTCCATTTCCTCAAAAAAGGCGCCCGGGTTCTGGACCTGGGCGCGGCGCCGGGCGGCTGGAGCCAGGTGGCCGCCGCCAAAGGCGCCGTGGTGGTCGCTGCCGACATCCTCGCGATGGAAGAACTTCCCGGCGTCACATTTTTCCAGGCCGATCTCACCGATGCCGATGTGCCCCAAATGCTGAAGGAGGCGTTGGGCGGTCCTGCCGATCTGGTGCTCACCGACATGGCTGCGCCCACCACCGGTCATCGCGCCACCGATCATTTGCGCACCACCGCCCTGGTCGAGATCGCGCTGGAGGTGGCGGAAGACACGTTGCGCCCGGGCGGGGCTTTTGTCGGCAAAGTGTTCCAAGGCGGCGCCACCAACGAATTGCTGGCCCGGATCAAAAAATCCTTCCGCGATGTGAAGCATGTGAAGCCGCCATCAAGCCGCTCGGACTCGGTGGAGCTTTATCTGGTGGCGCGGGATTTCAAAAAAACCTCCGGCAAATAATGCCGGAGGTTTTTCATGTCGACGATAGTCGCTGCTACGGGGCCGATTTCAGACTGATCGAGCCGATACCCGCCGCCACGTTCAGGCCCTTGTTGCCTTCGATGCTGAGCGGCTGCAGCGCGATGGATTTGTCCAATCCGCCGACCAGCACATTGGCGCCCAGGCCGACGCCCACCGTGGCACTGGCCGTCGCGCCGGCATAATCGCCCTGAAGCGCGCCGGCACGGACGTCGGACGAAGGCGCGAACACGCCCCACACCAAAACGCCGCCTTCGGTGTAGCCGACATCGACGCCGAATTTGGAGATGCTGCCGGTGTAATGCTCGCGCGGATGGCCACTGGGACGATATGTACAATGCAGATCCTTGGACGAGCCGAAGACAAAGCCCCAGCCGCTGGCCACGTTACAGGTCAATTCACCGACCTTGACGCCATGGGGCGCAGCATTCGCCGCGTTCGCCACCGCCAGGCCGCTTGCGGCAATCGCCGCACCCATCAACAAACGAAATCCCTTTTTCATATCCTTCTCCTTTGGAGACGCCCCCGTTCTCAATTTCGGGGCTGCGGGACAAGAACGTCCGCCTTTGGCTTCCGTTCCGTTTCCGGTTCTGCCGCAAAGCTGCCAAAATTGGCGGAATTGAGGAAAAAAACAGCGGTTCCACTCGCCTCTTGCGGAATCAGGGAACCGCTGATACAGGCTCGGCGCTCCAAGACGGAGCCGCCCATGAGCAGCAGTCAGACCATCCGCGAAGCCCTTACCTTCGACGATGTTCTCCTGGTGCCCGGCGCCTCCGAAATCCTTCCCGCGCACGCCGATACCCGCACCCGCTTGACCAAGTCGGTGGAGCTGGGCATCCCCCTGGTTTCCGCCGCGATGGACACGGTGACCGAGGCAGGTCTCGCCATCGCCATGGCCCAGGCCGGCGGCATGGGGGTCATACATAAGAATCTCGGCATCGAGGAGCAGGCCGAACAGGTCCGCCGGGTGAAGCGCTTCGAAAGCGGCATGGTGGTCAATCCGGTCACCATCGGTCCGGAAGCGACCCTGGCCGACGCTTTGGCGCTGATGGAACGGCACCGCATTTCCGGCGTGCCGGTGGTGGAATCGCCCAACAGCAAAGGCGCGGGCAAGCTGGTGGGCATCCTTACCAACCGCGATGTGCGTTTTGCGGCCGATCCGCGCCAGCGGGTCGCCGAGCTGATGACCAAGGACAAGCTGGTGACGGTGCGCGAAGGCGTCAAGCCGGACGAGGCCAAACGGCTCCTGCATCAGCATCGCATCGAAAAAATCCTGGTGGTCGATGACGCGTATCGCTGCGTCGGACTGATCACCGTCAAGGACATCGAGAAGGCGCAGAAATATCCCAATTCCTGCAAGGACGAGCGCGGCCGTCTGCGTGTGGCCGCCGCCACCGGAGTGGGCGAGGACGGCTATGCCCGCGCCATGGCCCTGATCGAAGCGGAATGCGATGTGATCATGGTCGATACCGCGCACGGGCATTCGCGCGGCGTGCTGGACACGATCGCGCGCATCAAGAAGGCATCGAACTATACCCAGGTCGCTGGCGGCAATGTCGCCACCGGCGACGGCGCCAAGGCGCTGATCGATGCGGGCGCCGATGCGGTGAAGGTCGGCATCGGTCCGGGCTCTATCTGCACCACCCGCATCGTGGCGGGCGTGGGCGTGCCGCAGCTGACCGCGATCATGGATGCGGTGGAAGCGGCCCATAAAAGCGGAACGCCGGTGATCGCCGATGGCGGCATCAAATATTCCGGCGATCTGGCGAAAGCCCTGGCGGCGGGCGCCAGTGTGGCGATGGTGGGATCATTGCTGGCAGGCACGGAAGAAAGCCCCGGCGAAGTGTTTCTCTATCAGGGCCGTTCCTACAAAGGCTATCGCGGTATGGGCAGCGTGGGCGCGATGGCCCGCGGCTCGGCCGACCGTTATTTCCAGGCCGAAGTGCGCGATGCGCTGAAACTGGTGCCCGAAGGCGTCGAAGGCCAGGTCGCGTATAAAGGCCCGGTCGGCGGGGTGGTGCACCAGATCATCGGCGGTCTGCGCGCCGCGATGGGCTATACCGGCTGCAAGACCATCGAGGAATTCCACGCCAAGGCCAGATTCGTGCGCATCACCGGCGCGGGCCTGCGCGAAAGCCATGTCCATGACATTACCGTGACCCGCGAAGCGCCCAACTATCCGGGCGGCGGCGGCTGATCGCGAACGTGAACCACGGCATTGGGGTCGGCATAAAGGCGATGCCAGCCGGGAATCCGGTCGAGCGCCAGGGCACTCCGCGATCCTGACGGATAAATAGTCCAGGCGACTTTGTAGCGCGCCAGGGTGGCAGCCATGGCGCCGGCATCGCCCGCGGCCAGCCGGTCGTCATTTTTCATGAAATCGGTGGGATACAGGTCGGTGCGCCCGTCGACGAAAACCTTCACGCCTTGATGGATCAGATAGCCGCCATAATCATACGCGTTGAGCACGGGCTGCGCGCGCAAGGGCAGGGGAACATGCGCCAACGCTGCTATGGGGGTGACGCGATCTTCGCTTCGTGCGGCCGGCAGGGTTAGCCGCGCCAACAACAGAACCAACGGCAGGGCTGCCAGCACCGGCAACAACCAACGCGGACTGTTCTGGCTCCTGGCGGGCCAGGCCGCACCAAGTGCAGGTGCTGCGAGCAGAGGCGCTACGACTGCGAACAGCATCACATGCCGTGCGTGGCTGAGTGCCAGATAGATCAGCGCCACGATCAAAAGCGCCCGCGAAAGGGGCAGGCGTACTTTCCCCGTCATCAGAACCAAACTCATGCCCAGCAGCGCGAAAAGAAACGGCGTGGGGCGGCCGAAATTGCTGGGTCCCCATTCACCGATCGTGGCAAGGCCCGGCATCGCCAGAAGCTTGATGGGGAACAGCAGGCCTTCCAGTCCCTGCGGAGTGATCAGTGCAGCCAGGATGCTGACGCCGACAAAAACGGCCCAGGCTTTGGCGGCCCGGCCGCGCTCCATCACCCATGCTTCCGTGCCCAGCGCTACCGCCAAAGCCAGACCGAAGGCAAAACCGCCATGCAGATTGGCCCACACCAGCATGATGATGGCGAGCCGCAGCGGCGGCGCAGTCCCGCGTTCGCGCGCCTCCACCAGGGCGCTAGTCCAGATCGCTAGCATTGGCAGTGCCAGAATATGCGGCCGCGCCAGCAGGCCGCCCGCTACGCAGGCCAGGCCCAGAATCGAAACCAGCAGGGCGGGAATGACATCCGTCCGCCTGCGCAATGCGCCGGCAACCGTCGCGGCCGTCACGCCCAGCGCCAGTGCGAACAGGATGTGCAACCCGGCCCAGCCGCCCGCCGCGAACGCCCCGGCCATCAACACTTCCGACAGCCATTCATGCGCGTTCCAGGGCGTGTTCGCGAAGGTATAGGTAAAGATGTCGCGCACCGGCACGGCGCGATGCGCCAGAATCCAATCCCCCGCCGCCAGATGCCACCAAGTGTCGGCGTCGTTGAAGATCTGCGGCAGGAACCCCGCCAGGACGGCGCCGGCAGCAAAAGCGGCAAGGGCAAAAAGGGTAGAGGGTTCACGCATGACGGGCAGAGGCTATAAAGGAAGTCTCAACAACGCGTTTGCCATCTCAAGGCATTGGGATATCAAAGAAAATGACCCCCGCCGCCCGGCTTCAGGCCGCTATCGAGATCCTGGGTGCCGGCGGCGCCCGGCCGCTGGACCGCCAGCTCAAGGATTGGTTCCGGGCCCATCGCTTTGCCGGTTCCAAGGATCGCCACGCCATCACCGATCAGGTTTACACGGTCGTCCGGCATCGCGCCCGCTTTGCGCACCGCATGGGCAGGGACGATCCGCGTGCGCTGGTGATCGGGGCGGTGCTGGCGGCAGGCGATGCGCCGGAGACCTTATTTACAGGCGGCTATGGACCTTCGCCGCTCACCGAAGCGGAGCGGGCTGCCATTGCTCGTGTGCCATCGCCCGAACCGCCTTCCGTCGCCGGCGAGTATCCGCCCTGGCTGGAGGAAGAATTGACACGGGCTTTCGCGCATCGCCTCGAAGTGGAGATGGCGGGCTTTCAGACCCGTGCGCCGGTCGATCTGCGCGTCAACGCATTGAAGGCCAAACGTGTCGACGTGATCGCGCGATTGCGCGCCGACAATTTCGTCTGCGAAATTGCCCCCGAACTTGCCGACGCCATCCGTTGTCCGCCCGGCGTCAATCTGACCGCGCATCCGCTTTTCACGTCGGGCGCGTTCGAAATTCAGGATTGGGCGGCACAGCGTGCCGTGGCGCTCAGCGATGCGCAGCCCGGTATGCGGGTGCTGGATCTGGCAGCGGGAGCAGGCGGAAAATCCCTGGCGCTTGCCGCCGCCATGCAGAACCGGGGCAGCATCCTTGCCTTCGACGACAAGCCGGAAAGGCTGGCGCCGCTCACGGAGCGGGCGGCGCGGGCGGGCGCGTCCTTGATCACCATCGCGCAGGTGCGGGGAGGGCCATTGTGGGGCAACGGCCGTTTCGACCTGGTGTTCCTGGATGTGCCTTGCAGCGGCAGCGGCACCTGGCGGCGGCAACCGGAGCTGAAATGGCGGCTGACTCCGGAACGGCTGGCCGAGCTTCAGAAGATTCAGGACTGGCTGTTCGCGGATGGCGCGCGTCATACCGCGCCGGGTGGCAAGCTGGTCTACGCCACCTGTTCGATCCTGCCGCAGGAAAACCAGGATCGGGTGGAAGCTTTCCTGACAGCGCATCCGATGTTCCGGCGCGTGGCGTCGGACTTCCACGCTTCGCCCGCCAGCACCGCCAGCGATGGCTTCTATGCCGCGTTCCTGATGCGCGAGAATTAAGAGGCAACGGATTTTGACTCCATGCGTATATGTTGATATCAACTATTAAACGCAAACCGGACAGGACGCGGCGATGAAACAGACCCTGGTTCCCGCAGAGACGCTGGCGAAGGCCAACCGCACACACTTCCCCAATGAAAGCCCAGAATATCGCAACGCCCGCAATGCGCTGCTGGCCGAAGAGATCGAGCTGCGCCGTCATCTGGAGCGGGTGGCGCAGATGCGCCGCGAACTGCCGCCCGGCGGCGCGGTGACGAAGGATTATCGCTTCGAAGGCGAAACCGGTCCGGTTACGCTGGCCGACCTGTTCGGCGATAAGGACACGCTGATCATCTACAATTTCATGTTCGGACCCGCGCGCAAGGCGATGTGCCCCAGCTGCACATCTTTCATGGCGACATGGGAAAAGAAGATGGCCGACATCGAGCAGCGCGTTGCTTTTGTGATGGTGGCGCGCTCCCCCATCGCCCGGATTCTGGAAGCCAAAGCATCGCGAGGCTGGAAGAATCTGAAGATGGTTTCGGACCCCAGCGGCGATTATACGCGTGACTATGTCAGCGCCGAGGACGCGGACGTGCCCGGCTACTCGGTCTTCACCCGCAAGGACGGGACAATCCGCCATTTCTGGAGCGGCGAAATGGGCGTCGAGACCGCCGATCCCGGCCAAGATTCCCGCGGCGCGCCGGATTTCGATCCGCTCTGGATTCTCCTGGACACCACTCCTGCGGGCCGGGGCACGGATTGGTATCCCAAGCTCAGCTATAATGGCCCGGCATAAGCCGCCTGGAAGCCCATATTTGTCATAGAGGCCGGTTTTCACTGGGTTTTTCCCCGGGTCGCGCTCGTGCCGGCGGGGGCATATCCGATGTTCATTGGACGCATAGAAGGCGCCGGCGGATTTGACTAAAGTCCCCCCATGAACCTCCCCCGCGATTCCTTGATCCTGGCGCTGGCCCTGATCGCCGTGCCCGCTCTGGCGGCCGCACCCAAGCGGCCGGTGGCCAAACCGGCCGCGCCCGCCGCCGCGCCAGCACCCGCGCTGACCGCCACCGATCTGATCAGCCAGGCACAGGCGGCGCAGGTGCGCGGCGAGAAGGATCTGGCGGTCCGGCTGGCGCAATCCGCCATCGTCGCCGATCCGGCGTTGCCCGCAGCCTATAACGCCTTGGGCGATCTTTATGCCGCCGACGGCGCCGCCGATTATGCGCGCTTCTATTATCGCGGCGCGCTCACCATCGATCCCACCGACACCGATGCGACCAAGGCGATGGCCGCCTTGGAGCGTGGCGACGATCAACGCGCCGCAAAGGCAGATACCAACACCCAATGATTATTTCGGCGCAATGACGGTACTGGTTCTCGATTTCGGAAGTCAGGTCACACAACTCATCGCACGGCGCGTCCGCGAGGCGGGCGTCTATTGCGAGATTGTTCCCTACAATAAGGCCGATGAGGCGCTGGCGAAAAAGCCTCGCGCCATCATCCTGTCCGGCGGTCCCGCTAGCGTCACCGAGTCCGACACGCCGCGCGCGCCGCAAAAGGTGTTCGAGATGGGCGTGCCGGTTCTCGGCATCTGCTATGGTGAAATGACCATGTCGGCCCAGTTGGGCGGGCGGGTCGAAGCCGGGCATTCTCGCGAATTCGGCCGCGCCGATATCCATGTGAAGCACCCATCGCGACTGCTGGAAGGCCTGGCGGAAAGTGGCAGCGAGCCGGTCTGGATGAGCCATGGCGATAAGATCGTGGCGATTCCGGAAGGCTTCTCAGTGGTGGCGACATCCGAAAGTTCGCCCTACGCCGTGATCGCGGACGAAGCCCGGCGCTTCTACGGCGTTCAGTTTCATCCGGAAGTGGCGCATACGCCGCGCGGCGCCACCATCCTTGCCAATTTCGTGCGCAACATCGCCGGCATCGAGCCGGAATGGAACATGCACGCTTTCCGCGCCGCGATGGTGGAGAAGATCCGCAAACAGGTCGGCACGGCGAAAGTGATCTGCGGCCTGTCCGGCGGGGTGGATTCTTCCGTCGCCGCGGTCCTGATCCATGAAGCGATCGGCGACCAGCTCACCTGCATCTTTGTCGATACCGGGCTGATGCGCGCGGGCGAGGCGGACGAGGTGGTGACCCTGTTCCGCGACCATTACAATATTCCCCTGATCCATGCCGAAGCCGCAGACCTGTTCCTGGGAAGGCTCAAAGGCGTCAGCGACCCCGAACAGAAGCGCAAGATCATCGGCGCGGCCTTCATCGATGTGTTCGACAAGGAAAGCCAGAAAGTCGGCGGCGCCGAATTCCTGGCCCAGGGCACGCTCTATCCCGATGTGATCGAAAGCATTTCTGCCACCGGCGGCCCCTCCGTCACCATCAAGTCGCATCACAATGTGGGCGGTTTGCCCGCCTATATGAAGATGAAGCTGGTCGAACCCTTACGCGAACTCTTCAAGGATGAAGTGCGGGCGCTGGGTCGCGAACTGGGTCTGCCGCCTGCCTTTGTGGGCCGGCATCCCTTCCCGGGACCGGGCCTCGCCATCCGCATTCCCGGCGAGATCACCGACGAAAAGCTGGAGATCCTGCGCAAAGCCGATGTGATCTATCTGGACGAAATCCGCAAAGCGGGACTCTATGACAAGATCTGGCAGGCTTTCGCGGTGCTTCTGCCGGTGCGCACCGTGGGCGTGATGGGCGATGGACGCACTTACGACCATGTCTGCGCCCTGCGCGCCGTGACGTCTTCTGACGGCATGACCGCAGATTATTATCCGTTTGAGCATAACTTCCTGGGTCGGGTTTCGACCCGCATCGTCAACGAGGTCAAAGGCATCAACCGCGTCGTCTATGACGTGACTAGCAAGCCGCCCGGGACGATTGAGTGGGAGTGAACCGCGGCCCCGCCGTTCGGCGGGGTCAAATCGATCCTGCCGGATCGATTTGAGCGATTCACGCGCCGAGCACAAGCGAGGCGCAATGCCAACCCGCGAACAATCCCTCTAACAACGCAGGCTTCATGATCCGCCTCGACAACATCAGCAAGCAGAACGGCCATCACCTCTTGTTCGTCGATGCCTCGATGGGCATCCAGAAGGGCGAGAAGGTGGGTTTAGTCGGGCCGAATGGCGCCGGCAAGTCCACGCTTTTCCGGATCATCGCGGGCCAGGACCGGCCCGATGACGGCCAACTGACGATCGATCCCGGCATGACCATCGGCT
>Ga0207695_10008537_pt1 | contig 12803 bp, 13 predicted proteins | sample KBSC54metaG_FD_184354 | JGI IMG/M metagenome (GOLD analysis project Ga0207695, IMG submission 184354) | Corn rhizosphere microbial communities from Kellogg Biological Station, Michigan, USA - KBS C5-4 metaG (SPAdes) (version 2) | ecosystem: Host-associated > Plants > Roots > Rhizosphere > Soil...
CACGATTGACGGTAGAATTTGACCAACTCGATCGCCAAAATATTGGCGACATCAATCCGTAACACCGCTTGCTATCCGCAAATCGCGATCATGCGAACAAAGTCAAACCGTCACGACTGCTGCCATGACCACTCTCGCTGACCTACGGAAGGACTATCATCGAGAAATCGCCTGCCATCTACTGGGATTTAGGCAGAGCAATCGGTCAACGGACGTTCTGTCCAATGCCGACGGCAGCAGCAGTCTCAGCGTCCGGCTTGCCGCCGGCATCGCAGAGCGAATCAATCAGCCACTTTGCGCGAGCGTTCCTGATGGTCAGACGCTAGGCGCCATCTTTGCTCGGGTCACAAGCAAGTTTCTCGAGCAAGCATTTGGACGACTGGCGCATTTGCGGCCAGGAGACTGGACATTTTCGATGAGTCAGGCGGCACACGGGATCGCTGTCTATGACCAGTACGAGCACCTTGCTGCCCTATCCAATCTTGCTCGGATACATCCTGAGTTAAGAGGGATACTTGGAAGTGACTATCTGATCACTCCCGACATTGTCATTGGTCGTGCGCCCGTGTCGGATGCGACGGTAAACGAAGCGGGGGCTCTGATACCAACGGAAGACGCGGGCCAGATTGCCAATCAGACCCCCCTGCGCGCAGCGAACGGAATCGCACGAGGACCGATGCTTCACGCGAGCATATCGTGTAAGTGGACGATCCGCAGCGACCGCGCTCAGAACACACGAACCGAAGCGCTCAATCTCATCCGGAACCGGAAAGGACGCACTCCGCACATCGTTGTTGTGACGGCCGAACCCTTGCCAAGACGTCTTGCGTCAATCGCGATAGGCACTGGCGACGTCGACTGCACTTACCATGCTGCGCTCACAGAGCTCGTCGGTACCTTGGAGGACAATTCCTACGAATTCGAGGACGCTCTTGCCGAGATAAGGGACTTGATGTCAGCCCGTCGCTTGCGAGACATCAGTGATCTGCCCTTCGACTTGGCCATCTGATCAGCCCACTCCGAAGTTTCCCCATTCGCTTGTCCAAGAGTCGAGCAAGTTTTTCAGCGACACGCGGAACGTTCTTCTTGACGTCGCTTTCCCATAACCGGATCACTAGCCATCCACTTGCTACCAGATCAGCACTGACTTCTTCGTCACGCTGAGCATTGCGAGTGAACTTCGTGAGCCAGTAGTCGACGTTAGGACGTTCTCTTAGCGTCTTTGCGAGTGCGGCAGATCCAGTCTCTAGCAATTGGCGGCCATGCCAATAGTCGCCGTCTACAAACACGGCGACTCGCTTGATAGGGAAAACAAAGTCTGGCTTGCCAGCTACGTTAGGCGGGTATTTCCGAAACCGAAGCCCGAGCTTGTGAAGTTCGCTACGAAGCGCAACTTCGGTCTTGTTCTCAGTTGAGCGGATGGCTGCCATGTTCCGCGCAACCTCGTCCCTCGGCTTCGGCCGATAAGCGCGCACTGCCTCGGTCCGCTCAGTGGGCTAACGCCCAAGTTCCCTTGCACACGCGCTTGAAACGCGCCGATTTGTCGTCGTCGTGAAGGCTCGTGTTGAGGGTCTTGGCAGAGGCTGTATTCGATAGAGAGCGGGTCGGAAGGACCGCAGCCGCGATTTCGCGGTAGTGTAGAGGCCTTCCGGCTTCCCGAAGCGCGCACTCGGCGCCATCGCGGATTTGATCGCGCATGGAGACGTGCTTGGCTGCACGCACTAGAGACTCGCAAGCTCAAAATCAGAAGACGCCTGGTTCTTCTTGCTGCCGAGGAGTGCCGCGCGTATCGCGGTGCCCACGGCTCGCGCCACGGGGGGCGGGAAGGCGTTGCCGACCTGCCTGTACGACGCAGTCTTACGCCCAGAGAAAATCCAACTGTCCGGAAAGCCTTGCACCCTCGCTGCCATTCTCACAGTCAGCTTCGGCATCGCGTCGATAGGAAATTCACGCGCGGGAGGCGAGTCCGCGATTCCCATTGCGTCCACACTCAGTTGCGCCCACGCACGTTTTGCCCGTGTGGGACCCAGGTCTGGCCCGCCATGAAGCTTCGAGCCACCAACTATCGTCGGCGCAATTCCGTTAGCCCGTAGCTTCCACCGTGCAGCGCCAGGCCAATCGCGCGATCCAACAAGATCGACAAGGGTTTCACCAACGGTCTGTGGAGCGTGGCCTGGATCCGGCCAGCTGAACCTGCGGCCAGCGCGGCCGCGCAAGGCAACGAGAATGAATCGGGGGCGTAGCTGAGGCACGCCAAAGTTGCATGCATTGAGCACCTGCCAATCAACGAACTCGAACCCCAATCGATAGAGGCGCCGTTGTAGGCGGTCCCGATATTGGGCAAACTTGGCCGTTGCAAGACCTGGGACGTTCTCGAAGAGAACTGCTGCGGGTTTCGCTTGTTCTACGATGGCTAGCGCTGCGGGAAATAGGTCACGCTCATCCTCGGGACCAAGCTGCTTGCCGGCGATTGAAAAAGGAGGGCAGGGGACCCCAGCTGCGAATAGGTCGACTCCTCGGTAGGAAGTCGCTGCGAGATTCCGGATATCGGCCTCAACAACATTCCACTCAGCCGCACGGTTTGCCCTCAAGGTCTCGCAAGCAGCCGGATCAATCTCCACGACTGCGGTGTGCTCAAAGCCAGACCATTCCAGACCCAATGCTTGTCCCCCAGCACCGGTGCAGATCTCAAGCGAGGAAAGAGTAGGCATGGCTTAGAATTATCGACGCATCCCCATGCGAGGCAAGGCCTCCGCCACGCTCTTCGGATGCCGTGTAATCGATCGGTCGCTGCGGTGCTTGGCCGATGATATAAGCGATCAACATAGCGGCGTCTCGGAAGCCGCTCGGGCTGGTGTCCACTACATTGGGCGCCAAGCCCCGTCAACGAAGAAACGTTCAGGTAAAGGAATGCAGTCTTCTGCAGTAATGCCTAACGAAAGTGTCTATCAGTGCCTTGCGATTGTCCTCGCCCTAGATCACTTTGGCCTTGAGCCCGCACGTTCCGTCAACGTGCTACGGCAGAACGAGGGACTTGGCGCGTTGCGTCGCCGGCTTCAATGATCGGCAAAACACTGTTGCTTGCCGTCAACTGAGGGGAGGCAGAGATGGCAGTCAAGGATCCGCTTGGGCGAACCCGATCCATCCTCGATCCAATCCATGGTCTTATTCGCCTTACAGAAACGGAGATGGCCGTGGTTGACAGCCCTCTCTTTCAACGGCTGCAGTGCATCAGACAGAATGGATTGCTTTATCGAGTCTTCCCAGCAGCGACCCATACCAGATTCGAGCATAGTCTTGGCGCTTTGTTTGTCGCGCACGGAATGCTGAATAGCTTGGCGCTAAACTCCACCGTTGGCTTGACGAAAGGAAACGTTCGACAGCGACGACGAGCGAAGGCTGGCGAAGCTGTGTCCTTTCCTGATTCCGAGGCGAAGGAATGGAGCTTCCTCTATGAAGTCACACGCCTCGCAGCGTTGACTCACGATATAGGTCATGGGCCGTTGTCGCACACCTTCGATGCCTTCTCACCCTCTCGAGATGATTTGAACCTCGTACTGAAATCCAAGGAGCTGAGGGCTCTCGTGCCGCTCCACGATTTCATTCTCAACTGGGGCACTGACTGGACGAAGGGTCCGCGCCACAAAAAAAATCGGCGCGTGCCTCACGAGATTGTGTCGTGCCTCTTCTTCACCAAGATTTGGCATGATCTGAGAGGCGACCCAGAAACGGCGCTCGCTGTATGCGCTTCCATCTTAGGTGAACACGCTGGCGTGAGCGCCGCATCGCTGCTCAGGAGCAGGATTGCCCGCGCCTGGGTGCCTTTGATTCACGACATTGTAGCATCGGCCCCGGCCGACGCCGACCGTATGGACTACCTGGAGCGCGACTCGCGGGCGATCGGGGTCACCTATGGTCTCTTTGACCGCAACCGGGTGCTCAAATCGCTACTTTGCTATAGGGATCAGAATGCAAACGAGCCAGCATATCGCCTGGGGGTGAAGTACAGCGGATTGCAAGCAATCGAAAACCTAATGCAAGCACGATATGAACTTTTTGCCCAGGTTTACTACCACAAGACAAACCGCGCTATTTCACGAATGCTAGACGCAATCGGCTCGATTGCTGACAAAGAGATGAATCTCTTCGGAAAGAATTCGACACTGGAGTCGTGGATCGGGTTATATCTGGAGTTCAGCGACGAACGATTCTTCCATAGCTTGCTCGGGAAACGCGCCGTCGACACACCGCAAACAATTCGTTCGCTTGCAGAGCAGATTCACAATCGGCACTTCTGGAAGCGAATCCTCGACCCGACCATGAAGGGAGAGGCGAAGAACATCCTTCTAAAGCTTCGCAAGAAATTTCCCCGATGGCGAAATAAGATCGTTTTGGACGACACCAAGCCCCGTGCACTAAGAGACTTGAATCGAGGCGCAAGACTCCTTAGCCGACATGGAGCTGCGGCGTATGAGGTTGGGAAGGTGGGTACGTGGACGAGGGTGTCGACAATCATTCAGGCGCTTGATAAAGCAGATAGGCGCTCCGTTCGCATCTATTTCGAGGACACCGATGCCGTTACAGCCAAGCAAATCAGAGAATATGCTCTGGAACTCGCGTTCGATCGGTGAAATTCAGGAGCAGGGTCACCTTGAAGTTGAGACAAAGTTCGAAATCAGTTCCGGTGACTTCGATCGTCTTCAAACGATCGGCAACGTTAGGCGTTGCGAGCGACAGCTAAACGTCTACTACGATGCTCATTGGAAACTGGCAGATAGCGCCTGCACACTTCGAATTAGGCTTGCGAATTATTCTAGCCCTATACTTGCCTTGAAGGTGCCAGTTTCAAAGGCCGGCGAGCAACGCGTCATGCGTGAGTTCGAGGTCCTTGCGAGAGACTTAAGACTCGAATCCGGTGCTTCACTTCATCCGACTAAAATTGACGCTGAGCGTGAACTGCCAGATGAGCTGCAGCAGCAGTTGGCCCGCTTCGGTGTCCGTCATCTGCAGCGTGTCGGTTGGGTACGCAACACTCGGTTAACAGTAGAAGTGCAAGGAATTGGAGCTGTCGAACTCGATCGCACCAAGCTGCCGGATGGCACAGTTGCTCATGAAGCTGAGATTGAATCGCCTGACGCTGTTGTTCAGCGGAAGCTTGCGGTTTTGGTCCGCCACTGTGCCTATGATGCAAAGCCATCACACGTTAGCAAATTCGAGCGATTCCGGCGAGCGGCACTCAGTCTGGAGGCCATGAATCGCACTTGTGGCTAGACCTGGGACTCACCCGCTTTGATAGGTGAGAACGACTACGTGTTGACAACCTGCTTTAGCGACGAGGCAAAGAGGGCGCATGAAAACGGTAAAGGTAGTTGGCCCCGGCAAAGGTGATGACCCGGCCTGGGCTGAGTTCGTCGAACGGATGAAGAAGGGACTACACGACGCGGGTTGGCCCGAGGAGGCCATCCTCTAGGTTGATGCGCTTTTTCGCGGAATACCGGGAACAGCTTACCGCGTCACTATCTCTCAAGAGATCAACCGAATTCTGGACGACGGTTAGCTAGGGGAGGTGCCTCGGCTCAAGCCGCGAATCTCACTTCGCGTGTGCATGGCTACCCTGGATATCGAGGCCGGCGTCCGTTGACTTCGTCGATTCCGCGCACGACGATACCGTCCGAGGAGCCGAATGAAATAAGAGCGCGGGCACACCCTGCGCAAATATGGGAGATCGCTGTAGGTTGAACACAGCGTCCGTTAGGCTTACGTTACAACCAACGCGCAGATGGCTGTTCGGGGCAGAACCGATGCTCGCTCGGGAGCGCAGCCAACTGGGAAGGATGGTTCACACCTCCGAATATCGCTCTGATCAACTCGCGACCGTCGGCTCCGCATCAAAACCAAGGCGAAATGCTCCAGTAATCAAACGAGCTACGACAGATCTGCCATTGAGCGCAGCGTTTGAGCGGCGAACTCGAGCGCCTCCACGAACGTGCGGAGCTCAGAATCGCCGCCCATCTCGATCGTGACTCCGGTCCCGCTTGCCTCTAGCGAGATCCCCACGTCCGCTCCGTCCGAATCGAGGCGAAAGTAAGTCCGACTCCCATGTCCTGCATCGCCTCCTTGCTCGCCGTTCGTGCCCACCGTTACCGTGAACGCGCTCGCCAATCTGAATTCCTTCTTCTGCTTCTGCAGCTTCTCCGTACCTTGCATTCGCATCTCCGCGTGAAGATCCTGCCTGAGGGTTCGACCTTTCGGAAAATGTCGAGCTTGAAGCAAGCCGCGCTCTCACGCATGCCTCGCTCGTCGGACACAAACCTGTTTTCGCGGCCCCAAAGTTCGTTGCAGGCTCAGAGGTGAGACGCGATCGCTGCAAATGGTCAAGGAGACCAGACTACTCGACAGTCTATCTCGCAAACGGGCGACGCCGTCATCGGCCGGACGCCGTCCAATGCGCTCGCCTCAATGTCTTCACTTAGTTAGGCCTGAGCTTTAAGGCAACCAAGCTCATCGAAAGTGTGATGGTCCTCCCCGCGGCCCGCACCCGCCGCGTGACGCACTGGCGGACGAACGATCAGAAGATTCGGTTGTGTGCCGTAGCGCTCGGGCGACGGAGCGGAATTTCCGATGCGTGATGCACTAGCGCCAGTCCCCTTGCTGAAGCTGGCCTTGCATCTGGGCAGCACACAAAGCACATGTTAGGCGAGGTGGGTACTCGAGCGACTTGCGCTAACCAGCAATCACCTGGGAGCTCGCGGCGTTCCGTAACGCATGGCGAAACGGCGAAACCGTCGAGCTGGGGCAGTTGCCGCGACGGGGTCGTCCACGCTGACGCGTGGTGGGAGCTTGACTTTCGGCATCTCTTCGGCAAGCTTACTCGTACCAACTTGAGGAGTGCGCATGAAGAGCGCCGATTCACAGTCTCCCATCTTCCCGATGTGTAAATTGGCTGAGTACACAGTCTCGGCCAGTTCGACACGGCGTCGGTCCTTGGTCCGAGCCCAGATAAAGCAGACGCTAGACGAATCCGAGAAGCGACGGTGGTGGTATCAGGACGCGCGTGCCGAGATTCGAAAGTTCATCCGGGTCCCCGGAATGAGAAGACAGGACCTGGTCGCTGCCGCTGGTCGTCTTAGGGACTCAGCTGCGACAGAGATTAAGAAATCGGCTGCGGATTCCTTCCTTGCGTCCGCTCGGGCCATTGAGGCGTTTCTTCCCGTGGCCGAGTCCGTCCGCAGCGCAAAGGTTATTGCCGCGGCCGGGAAGCGAGGTGACGCGCGACTGCAGCGCTGCGGCGTTCAGATCGTCGTTGCGCCCGACCTCCTTTTCCTCGAACGTGGAAGTGAAGTCGTCGTTGGTGCGCTGAAGCTTCATGCGTCGCAGGAGTTCAAACTCGACAGTGAGGGGCTGCTCAACGCCGCATCCATTCTGCACACGTACCTCCACCAAAACGGCGATCGGCCGGCAAGAGCCCACTGCACCGTGGTTGACCTTTTCACTCCTGCGTTCGAATGTGCCCCGGGCAGATTCAAACGGCGGATGGAAGCCGTAGACGCCGCTTGCGAGGAGATTAACGGCTGGTGGACGGCCATGTACAATCGCGTTCGCGCCGAAGAGGCCGGAAAACGTCGACAGCAGGCTCCATAGTTGCGATTTTGGCACGACCTGACTCTTGACGGTCGTTGTGCGCAGCAACAGTGCCGGCTGCATTGTCTGGGCTGTTAGGCATTTTATGTGTGTCACATGGCCTACCACGTTCACAAATGACCCAGCTTCGGCGCAAACCCCGAGGTTACATTGACGTTGCAACCTCCTAGGGGTTTGACGACTTTGCTTCGTATATGCGCGCGCTACTAAGTACGTCTGCGAGAGCCAATCTGATCTACTGCGTGTTCGTTCGTCCACGATCTGACTCAGACTGCTAAGATGCCCAAGTCAGAGCACGACGACCCCACGTCTCGCGCCTCCCAAGAACTCGGCGACCTCTCGCGCCTGATCGAATCCTACGCGCAGAGCTTGCGTGAACTCGATGATGTCGCGGCCCTTGCGAAGCACGTTGAAGAGTATGCATCGCAGCTCCGCGCTGCTCAATCAGCGGCAAACGAACTGCAACGAACATACAACGAAATCGCTGACCAGCATCAGTTGATCATTCGAAACGATGTTGATCAGAGCTCATTGGTTGAGCTGGCCGAGTTATTTCGTCGTGTGCAGCAACGCATCATCGAGCAAAAGAATCTACTCGCCGTATCCCCAAGTCCACTTGCGACGTTTGAATCGGCGGCTGACTCGAGCCGACAGCTACAAGCTCTGCTTGCCGAGCAGCGTCTTCGTCTCTCAAGCAAGGAGTTAGGTGATAAGGTGATCGTGCAGGACACCTTAAAGGCTGCGGAGGAGTCGTTAGCAGCAGAGAACAAGCGACTAAAGTCTGCAACCATGCGTGGTAGCGCGAAGCTCCTACAGTTGCAACGTGCGAGATACGCGTCTCAGCTTCGGCAGCGAGTACTAAGACGCGCCGCGGAGACTCATGCGCAGAAGCTATTGCTTGGGGAGCTGCAGAACGCGTTGCCGATCGCACCGCGAGCTCTTCTGGATCGCATCGCCTCCAAGATGGCGGACGATGAACGCGCCGCTGCGCCAGACGCGCCGCGCCGTGTACTGTGGAGATTGGTTCGGCAGGGCCGTGTCGGGTTTACGGATGATCGACGCGTCATCTCGAATCTCGGCCTTACTACTGAGCGCGGAATCCAATCTAGTCGCTGAGCATGCACGTCGACGCACGGCGGCAGCGGATGTATGGCGCGGACGATGATCAGCGGACGAGCGCTCAGCGAGACCGTGATAGAGTCCTGTACTGCTCCTATTTCCGGCGACTCGCCGGCGTCACTCAGGTCGTTGGCCCCTCCGAAGGACATCTCTTTCACAACCGACTTACTCATACTCTCGAGGTCGCGCAAGTTGCGCGTCGACTGGCAGAGAAGCTCATGCGCGATGATCCGGAGCAAGCTGACGCGCTCGGCGGAATCGATCCCGATGTGGTAGAGGCAGCCGCTCTAGCTCATGACCTTGGCCATCCGCCGTTTGGTCATATTGCCGAGTGGGAGCTCGATCGTTTAGCGCGAAAAGTGAACTCTGACCATGATGGCTTTGAGGGCAACGCACAATCGTTTCGCATCATCACGCGTCTCGCACCTCACCGCGATAACTACCTGGGTCTGAATCTCACACGCGCAACTCTAAACGCTGTTCTTAAGTATCCATGGATGCGTGATACAAAGGATAAGGGATCGAAGAAACATCGCAAATTCGGTGCGTACCGTATTGACAAGGAAGCTTTTGAATTCGCGCGCATCGCTTCCGATGATCAAGACAAGCAATCTGTCGAAGCCGCCATCATGGATCATGCTGATGCGATCGCGTACAGCGTTCATGACTTAGCGGATTTCTACAGCGCAGGCCTGCTGCCGCTCGATCAGCTGAGCGCTGGCTCAGACGAATTTGACCGATTCCTAAGCGAATGGAGTAACTGGGAGAAGACCAGTAGCGAGATTTCGCTGGACGAGGTTGCGTCGAGCAGAAGCGGGCTTATCAACTTGCTTGAAGCGCTGGTTTCGAGTGTTCCTCGTCGCGGCGCATTCGGAGATCGTGCAGCGCTCGCGGAGAGCACTTCGGCCCTGATTAAGGACTTCATTTTCGCGGCGAGCCTTAACAAGAATAACGCGCCAGCAGAGAAGGTCCTGCTGGTTGAAAGGCACCACTACATTGAGATGCTTTTCCTGCAAGGCCTGGTGGAGCACTTCGTAATTCGGAATCCGAGGCTTGCCACGCAGCAGCACGGACAGCGCCGGGTCATTCGCACGCTATTCAATACTTATCTCACCGCTGTTCGTAAACGAAATGTTAACCTTATTCCGACGCAGTTTCACACCGAACTGCTGCTGATCGAGCCTGGCATAGAGGTATCGGCGGAGATTCGTTTAGCAATCGATATCGTCGCTAGCCTAAGTGACTATCAGGCGACACTTCTCTACCGCCGTTTGCTAGGTGTGGACGGCGGATCGATTGCCGATATGCTCGTATCATGACTAATTGGTCCCCACTTCCTTGAAGTAGTAGCGCGGTCGACTTTCGCCGCGGCGACTAGCACGCGCAGTCTGGCACCGCTCGACGAAGTTAGCAGAGCTCCTTCTTACCATCGACGCGGCGGCTCGTCACGCGACATTTGGGTAACGCAGCCCCTCACGGAAACCGCATCCGGCAGCCATTCTTAACGGACCCGCTACTAATCTGTTTCCTTGCCTGGCTTGCCATGACGAGCGACTTTTTCGGGACAGATGAGTAGGCGGTCGAATTACGTTAGCAAAGCCACGGTCACGCGCGTCGGCATCGCAGTTGCTGTTAAGGCGTGAATTCATTGGCCGCGATAACCGATCTCACGGACAGTCCCTTTTCGCCTGAAGCCCGCCTGAAGCACGCTTAGAGCGTCTTCTCAGCGCCGACGCCGCCGAGATAGGACTGCGCTTTGCGAAGACCCTCGTCAAATGTCGCGCACCGACTGGCAGCGCAGGCGGCCGTCGGCCCAGCCGAGCCGTTGCGCAATCGCCGTTTTCGACAGGCCTTGGTCAAGTAGATGCTGAATAGCAGGAGGGTCCCATCCGCACATAGGCGCCCCGCTGCAATAGAGAGCGCAACGATGTCACGGGCCACCACCGGTGTCACACCACTGAGCGGAGTGGAATCAGCCCAGTGTGCAATTCTCGCCGGTGTTTATGTGCCATTTCAACCCGGTGCTAACAGCTACAGACGCTTGAGCCCAATCCCTGCCTAACTCGATGAGCGCTTTGCTTCTCACTGCGCCATCCAAGTCGCAGCTGCAAGTGAGACGCGCCCAGGGAGTGGAGTTTGTCAAACTCGTCCTGAACCCATACAAACGCTATTCCAGCAAGCAACGCGAGGCAAAGCTCCGCGCAGAATCGGCTCTGGACACATTACGGTCGGTCTTCCGTCGGAGCGCCCATGAGCTGCGGGGGATGATGTGAAAGAATGCAAGCCCGTTGGGTGGTCTTGCAGATAGTCTGGAGGCCGTCGAAGGGCGGCGTACGATGGGCCGTGTGATTGGTTCGCCCTTACTCTTCCAGAGGAAAGTTGCCATGTGCCTGCTGCATTATCTCGCTCGTGATCTGTCGGGCTGCGACGCCGCCCTGCTTAGAGCCACCTCTAAGCCGTCTGTCTCAAGCACCGCTTGGGCACGCTGACCGGTCTTCGTACCTTCGCGTACGCAGCCAAGTTGGCCAGAGCTACAGTTCTGCTTGAACCGCTCATGTCGGGAGTCCGCTCCAGAAGTTCTCGACCGCTTCTGATCGCTGTCGATAAGAGCACCTCCCGTCCGAAAAAGAGGAGTGACTTGCAACAGGCAGATAAATTTGTCGTTGCTCTCTTGGTAGTCGCCAGCATAGTTGCTTGCAAGCTCCAACCTGCTACATCAATCGTGCTGCTCGCAGCACTAGTTCGCTACCGCAGTTCTGTCAGGTGAATCTCGACCGAGACTTAGTATGGCATTCAGTGACCGAGGGCACTCGACGAGTTGCCTGGGCGCATTCGAACTTCTTGGCTTTGGGTGCCTCGGTGAACACCCAAAACCGGCCACTGATGGACGCCTGAAAACAGCCCACCACGGGTAGTAGGTCCGAGACGTTGACGTCTGCGAGGACGTATGGTCTTTCATCGCATGAGCAACGCCTTGAGGGATCTCACACAGTAGCAAGTCCTCGCTTTAGGCCGCCTCGGGTAGTCGCTGCGCTGAATCGAAGCCTTGGGCGCCCGCCGCGAAATGGCGAGCGCGTTTTGAAGGCGGCCGGCATCGCGGTGCGTCGCACCGGCGGAGCCGCCGGTGCGGCCCCCGCCAAGTCCGGCCACCACGGCCGCGGTGTCCACCGACTCCGCCACACCGCGCGAGCCCACGCCGCCCGAGTTGCGCGCAGAGCGAGAGCCCCTGCGAACTCTATCGCGCCCTGATCATCGAGGCCGTCCGCCGCGGGCGCAATGCGATGTCGATCTGACAAGATCTCGTCGGCGCTCAGGCCTTCCGGGCGCCCAACGCGAGTATTCGCCGCCTCGTCCCCGCGCTCGGCACCACGCCGCACCAGCCACGGGCCATCATCGTCACCGCATTCGAGGTAGCCACGCGAGGGCTGTCAGAGGGGGTCAGTAACATCTGGCAACGTAGACCACGCCAAATCCCCCGTCCCGAGGCCTAACCATGAGGCGAATTCCATCAACGCTTGCCTCCGCTGCGTCGCTCGTACTCCTACTCGCGATACCGACCGGCTGCGGCCTCATCCTCGGCGGCGGCAGCCGCCAAACCATTCAAGTCCAGACAAGCCCGGCGGATACGAAGGTCTCGACCTCGCCGGAGACCGGTGAGTACACGGCGCCCACCACCCTCGACCTCAAACGAAACACCGACTACTCCATCCGCTTCACCAAAGACGGCTACTCGCCGGCCTCGATCCAACTCGAGAGCCACGTGCGTGCGGGATACGTGGTTGCCGACGTGCTCCTAACCGGGTTGGTCGGCGTGGTCGTCGATGCGGCGTCGGGCGGTTGGTCGAAGCTCAGCCCCGAATCCGCGACCGTGACGCTGACCAAGGTCGCCACGCAACCTGGACCGGACAGTGTGACCGTAGGACTTACGCTGCACCGGGATGGCGACCGGAACCACGTCGCCGTTCGATCGAGCGCGCCCGGCGTGGTCCTCGACGTCCAGCCGGCCAAACGTTAGGCTTGAGTGCGTATCCAATGACCGCTCC
>Ga0207695_10008544_pt1 | contig 12799 bp, 15 predicted proteins | sample KBSC54metaG_FD_184354 | JGI IMG/M metagenome (GOLD analysis project Ga0207695, IMG submission 184354) | Corn rhizosphere microbial communities from Kellogg Biological Station, Michigan, USA - KBS C5-4 metaG (SPAdes) (version 2) | ecosystem: Host-associated > Plants > Roots > Rhizosphere > Soil...
TGGTTGAACACTCGCGACGCCAACGGCACATGCGACCCGCAACCGATTGAGCGACGCACCCGCAGCAACCACCACGATTGAAACAGCGCCACGATTGAAAAGCCAACGACTTGCCGATGTATCAACCCAGTGCGCAGAACATGCCGCACCGACGCGAAGAAACAACAGCGTGCCGCACAACACGAAGCACCGCGAACACAACACCAAGAAACTACAACCACCTAACGCCGGAAATAAGCCGCGTGCGTCAGCACGTCGGCTTGATTGAATTGTTAGAGCCCAAGCCCTTGGTTGCCAGCAACTCGGCCAGAGCATCCCATACGGCAAAGACGGTGTTGCCGCGTTGTCGCGCGGCATCAATTGTGGCTGCGCCTGTAGGGGTAAGCATGTAGGACTTTCCGGATTGCGAAATAAGACCAGACTCTAAAAGACAGAGCAGCGAACCGTTTAGCTCTTTGTCCAGTGGGACGGCATGGTTGATTGCATCGGCAGCGTGGCTGATGTCGGTGCGAACTGCACCCGCCTGAGACATTGCCATGTCCGTTGCATAGAAGATCCATGCGATTGTCTTTGCATCCAAACTTTCCATGGGCTCTAACGCCAGAAATAAGCCGCGTGCGTTAGCACGTCGGCTTGATTGATTTGTTAGGCATCAACCGGATTTGGCCGAGCCTAGTGATATGAGTATGACGGCAACAGCAGAACCCAAACCGATGAACGTGGACAGTGCCGACACCAAGTACGCAAGTACCTTTCTAGTGCGGCCTTGAGAAGAGCGTGCGCCGCGAAAGCAGAGAATTGCGGCAAGAAACATTAGCAGGCCAACAAGGCTCGTGTAGAAGAAGGCGGAAGACCCATCTAGCTCCGGGATCGCCCCGCGAGCCAGAGCGATCATTGCGACGAGGGTTGCGATACAGAGCAAATAGCCGAATGCGAGTGTCATGCTCATTGATGCCTAACGCCTAAGCTAAGCGGCCTGCGCGGCCAGGAATGTTTGATCGCGCGAGCAGCTTACTCCGCGCAGGTCCGCTTGAGCGCATAGTTAGGCTCCAGCTACTCGGGCAAGAGTTTGAACGTAGCTTTGATCTTGTCCGATACATTTGGATCCATGCTCCAAGTCATCCTGCACTTGCAACCTTCGACTGGGCACTCCATCCAGCCTTCGGTCGGGGGATCACCGTAGCCGAGCAGACGATGCGGGTTGAACAAATGTCCGCATTGCTCGCACAGTTGATCGGCACCGGGTGTCTCGTCAGGGATGTCTGCCACGAGTCGATCCTGTCTTTTGGAGCCTAACGCCTAAGCTAAGCGGCCTGCGCGGCCAGGATTGTTTGATCGCGCGAGCAGCTTACTCCGCGCAGGTCCGCTTGAGCGCATAGTTAGGCACCAGCCCGAGTGCGACGTTTTTGGCGCAGTACCTTGCGTGCAAGGGCCTTGGCTAGCGGGATATCTGGGGCCTTCTTGAAGCCACCAAGCCTCTTTAGGCGAGCAGCGGACTTTAGCTTCCCTTCTTGCTCTGTTGCGTTGTCGTCTGGGGCAGTGACGTGGTCGTGAGAAAGGATCTGCTCGACTACTCGGCGTTCCTTGCGATGAGTGCGCGCCTTCGATCTCGGAATACTCTTGCGGCTGGCCTTGTCATTCTCGCCATAGGCATTTCGCCGGTCCAGAGCGAGACTCAGCGCTTTCTTCTCAGGAGGTGAGGTGACCTTGCTCATGGTGCCTAACGCCTAAGCTAAGCGGCCTGCGCGGCCGGAGTGTGTGATCGCGCGGGCAGCATCGTCCGCGCAGGTCCGCTTGAGCGCATAGTTAGCTTGCCGGCGCTGCCCAGACCGACGCAAGACAAGAAGCCGCGCTCTTGTTGCCCAGCATAGCAGCGAGCACGGATGATCGATGAAGGCCGCTACCTGGGGCAAAGCCTTGTGCCGCTCTTTAACAGGGCCAGCGACGAGGTCGCCGTAAGAGGAATGCATGCGGCGATGAGCGACTGGCCATGCTCTTGGCTTTGCGAAGGACTGCATGATCGAAGGATCGAAAAAAACGAAGCTCGGCGTTTGCAAGACTAACGCCAGAAATAAGCCGCGTGGCGAAGCCACGTCGGCTTGATTGATTTGTTAGAGGGCATCTTTGTAGCGATCCTGTGCCCGGTAGTCTGGCAATACGTGACGAAACCAGTAGATGAGCTTTGACCAGCTTGATGTCTCGAACACCAAAAAAGCACCCCAAACGTTAGCGTGTTGGCCGAGATAGCGCTCTCGCCAGTGCAGCACTGGAATGAAGGCTGCCCAAAAGAAGAAAGGAACAACGCAAAGCATGCCGATACCCATGAGAATTGGTTGCTCGAAGTAAGCGCCAGGAACCAAAAGCACGATACCAACAATGGCAAGAAGCCCAAGACGCCTGAGAAGATGAAACTTGGCTGAGAACCAATCCTCGCGTGCCATTGCTTGACCTCTAACGCCGGAAATAAGCCGCGTGCGTCAGCACGTCGGCTTGATTGACTGGTTAGGTGGTTGAACGCTTGCGACGCCAACGGCACATGCGACCCGCAACCGATTGAGCGACGCACCCGCAGCAACCACCACGATTGAAACAGCGCCACGATGGAAATGCCTAAAACTCGCCGACCGATCACAGTGTGCCGCACAACTTGCCGCACCAACCGCGACGAACCGACAGCATGCCGCACAACATGAAGCACCACGAACACGACACCCCGGAACTACAACCACCTAACGCCTGAAATAAGCCGCGTGCGTCAGCACGTCGGCTTGATTGAATTGTTAGAGCTGCACACGTTGCTCTCTCAGTTTCTTTATTCGATGCAAGGCCATTCTAGTGGTCTTAGCGATCAATGCTGGGGTTGCTGCGGCCCCGCCGAAGAACCAAGCCCAACCAGACTGAGCCCCTGAGCTGAAGAAATAGGCAATGGTGCCGAATGCGAGCACCCAGACACACGATGCTGCTACTACGACCCGCAATAATTTCTTGATATGGGCGTCAGTTAGGTCTTTGTCATGCTCTCGAACATCAACTTTCTTAAGGGCGCCGTAGACCGCATAAGAGATGTGCACCATGCGCGACCAGAGCAAGAGCCCTATGAAAAGACCAAACGCCGTGATGGGGATATCGATAAGGTTCATGCAGCTCTAACGCCTAAGCTAAGCGGCCTGCGCGGCCGCGATGTGTGATCAAGCGAGCAACTTCGTCCGCGCAGGTCCGCTTGAGCGCATAGTTAGACCGGCTTTTCGCCGCGGGGATTCTTGAGCCAGTAGTGACAATGTACACAGAAGTCTGCGTTCTCGGCTGTGCCGCGCTGCAATACGCTGATTGGCGATTCGTGGCAGTGAGGACAGAGCAGACCACGCCTATCGACGAACTGCAACACTACGAGAGCCGCGCCGACACTGAAGGCCAACACTACAGCAATGATGTTGAATGCCAGCAGCAGCCATGCCACCGAAGCCAGAAGCGCAAACAATAAGAGCATCTGGGCTCGGCCGATGCCATGCGCTCGCTTCGCGAGTTGCGCAGCCCATGCGTCGACGACGCTTTGATCAAAGGTAGCGCGAAGGTTTTGCACAGGTCTAACGCCTAAGCTCAGCGGCCGTGCGGGCCGCAGCGCATGATTGCACCGGGAACTTCCTCCCGCACGGTCCGCTTGAGCGCATAGTTAGACCGCACCACGAAGCATGCCCTCGAAAGCCGACCAAGATGAGGCGATTTGCATAGCTGCGGATGGCTCCATGCCGATGTACGGCAAACACACGATTGCGCCTGTGGGAGAAATTGCGAACATTTCACCACCGCCACTGGATGCAAAGCCATAGAAGCCTGGCGCATAGTCAGGCACCTGATACTCGCTGTTGTACGTGCCAAGTTCTTCTTGTGGCCAGAATTCGCAGATGAAGGGACTGGCATCTAGCTCGCAGACAAGCGGCCTGCCTGAAGCGTAGTACGAGAGCAATTCGGATGCTGCTGACATGGCTGTGCGGTCTAACGCCTATTCGATCTCATTGTGCCGTGTAGTCCCACGGCGTAGCACTGCGTCTGGTGGTTAGGAGTAGGAAAAATCCTACTTGAATCCTCGTTTTATGCCGATAGTGGGATGTAATCCTGCGGCCTAGTCTTGCCGTACTTTCCGGCAAGGCGCAGGCGCATGGATTCCCCTCACCCAGGCAGCATGCCCATCGGCAAGCCAGTTGGCAAACCGGCGAAATTGCTGGACCAGGTGCGCGCACGGATGCGGCGGCTCGGGATGGCGATACGATCGGAGCAGGCGTATACCGGCTGGATCCGGCGTTTCATCCTCGCCAACGGCAAGCGTCATCCGCAGGATCTGGGTGCGCGCGAAGTCGAAGCCTTCCTTACCGGGCTTGCGGTGCGCGGCAAGGTCGCGGCATCGACGCAGAACCAGGCGTTGTCGGCGTTGCTGTTCATGTATCGCGAAGTGCTTGGCATCGAACTTCCGTGGATGGACGACATCCGTCGCGCGAAACGGCCGCAACGCTTGCCGGTGGTGCTCACTCGCGACGAGACGATCGCGCTGCTCGGCGAGATGGACGGCATCACCGGGCTGATGGCGAGCCTTCTGTACGGTTCGGGATTGCGCTTGATGGAATGCGTCCGCCTGCGCGTCAAGGACGTGGATTTCGCCCGGCACGAAATCATCGTGCGGCAAGGCAAGGGCGGCAAGGATCGGCGCACGATGTTGCCGGGGACCGTCGTCGAAACGTTGCTCGCGCAGCTTGCGCATGCGCGGCGCGTGCACGACCGCGATCTCAGGGCGGGCTTCGGCAAGGTCTGGATGCCGGATGCATTGGCGCGAAAATATCCCAACGCGGCGCGCGATTGGTCGTGGCAATACGTGTTTCCCGCAAGCGAGCGCAGCATCGACCCGCGCGATGGCGTCGAACGGCGGCATCACCTGGATGAAGGCGTATTGCAGCGCGCGGTCAAGATCGCCGTGCGCCGTGCGGAAATCGCCAAGCCCGCGACCTGCCACACGCTGCGGCACAGTTTCGCAACGCACCTGCTCGAAGCAGGGCAAGACATCCGCACGGTGCAGGAATTGCTGGGCCACGCCGATGTCGCCACGACGCAGATCTACACGCACGTGCTCAATCGCGGCGCGGGCGGCGTGTTGAGTCCGTTGGATCGTTGATGCTGCAATCGCGCATTGCGATCGACTGAATACGATGCGGAACCGCCTCAGCGCATCAACATCAACGTCGCCAGTCCGAGGAAACTTCCGAAGCCGCAGCAATCGGTGACGGTGGTGAGAATGGTTCCGCCGGCGAGCGCGGGATCGATGCCCATGCGTTTCTGGATCAGCGGGATGAACACGCCGGCGAGCGCGGCGACGCACAGGTTGATCACCATCGCGCAACCGAATGCGACCGACAGCAACGCATCGCGATAGATCGCGAACGACACCAATCCAACCGTCAGCGCCCACAGCAATCCGTTGATCAGCCCGACCGTGACTTCCTTGCGCAACAGCGGCCACAGGTTGGTCATGCCCACTTGTCCGAGCGAGAGCGCGCGCACCATGATCGTCAGCGTTTGCGTTCCGGCGATGCCGCCCATGCTCGCGATCACCGGCATCAGCACGGCGGTTGCGACGACTTTTTCCATCACCAACTGGAAATTGCTGATCACCCACGTCGCCAGGAACGCGGTGAGCAGGTTGATGCCGAGCCAGATCGCGCGGCTGCGCGCGGTGCGCGCGATCGGCGCGAACAGATCGACTTCTTCATCGAGGCCGGCCGCGCCCATCGCCTGGTGCTCGGCCTGTTCGCGGATGATGTCGACGACGTCGTCGATGGTGATGCGGCCGAGCAAAATATTGTTGTTGTCCACCACCGGCGCGCTGAGCCAGTCGTGGTCGGAGAACTGGCGGGCGACTTCGGCCGACGATTCGGTGACGTCGATCGCGGGTTGTTCGTCGTCGAGCAATTCGTTGATCGGCGTCGCCGGTTCGTGCGTGAGCAGCGCGCTCAATGGAATGCGGCCGAGGTATTGGTGGCGACGGCTCACCACGAACAGGTGGTCGGTGTGCTCGGGCACTTCGCCGCGCAAGCGCAGGTAACGCAACACGACATCCACGCTGACATCCGCGCGCACCGTGATGATGTCCGGATTCAACAAGCGGCCGGCGCTGTCCTCCGGATACGACAACACCTGCTCGAGGCGCTCGCGGTTCTCGCGATCCATCGACTTGAGCACTTCGTCGATGACGGTGTCGGGCAGGTCGTCGACGAGGTCGGCGAGATCGTCGATGTCGAGGTCTTCGACCGCGGCGACGAGTTCGTCCGGATCCATGTCCGCGATCAGTCCTTCGCGGACTTCGTCGCCGACGTGGACGAGTACCTCACCGTCGTCCTCGGGATCGACCAGGCCCCAGACGACATTGCGCTTGGTCGGCGGCAGCGATTCGAGCAGGTTGCCGATCTCGGCCGGCGACAGCGTGTTGACCAGCCGGCGCACCGGGCCAAGACGGCCGGTATCCAGCGCTTCCGACAGGAGTCGGAGCTGGCGTGCGGTCTTGTCGTGGCGGGCAGCGTCGGCCATCGGTGGCTCCCTGGGGCAATCGTATTTGGGGCGATGGTATTATTGCGTGCTTCGACAATGCCGCACAGCAGCGGCGTGGCCATGCGTAACGGCCATAGATGCATCATCGCCGATCCGGATCAAACTGTCCGTATCGGTCGTATCGAAGTCGCGCGAATCGCGCCCCATCCACGGAGTGAGTCACCATGCGTCAACCGATCATCGCCATTGCAACGCTTGCCGCTGCGTTCGCGCTCGCAGCCTGCCATCACGAAGCGCCCAAGATGCCGACCCAGGCATTCACCCACGAAGGCGTGACCCTGACGCTCGATCCGCCGGCGGCGCCGAACTGCAAGCCGGACACGAATTACACCGCAACCTTGAAGTGGTCGGTGGATGGCATGGACACGCCGAAGACCGAAGTGCGCATCGACAAGCTCGATGGCCAGGTTTTCGCACGCAGCAACGATCGCACCTCGCATCAGGAAACCGGCAACTGGGTCAGGCCCGGCACGTGGTTCCTGCTGTTCGATCGCAAGAGCGGCGACCTGCTCGGCGCGGTGCAGGCCGGGCCGAAGCCTTGCCCCTGAAGCATCGCGTTTAGCTATCGAGCAACCAGCGCTCGATGCCCATGCGGTCGCGCGCGCGCAGCAGGCCGCGTGCGCGTTCGCGCAATTTGCCGAGGTCGCTGTCGCGGATCACCTGCCGCACTTCGAGCAGGGTGGTCGGATGCAGGCTGAAATCGGTCAGGCCCAACGCAAGCAGCAGCTTGGTGAAACGCATGTCGCCGGCCATCTCGCCGCAGATGGCGACCGGCAACTTGTTGCGGATGCCGAGCGCGATGATGTCGTGCAGCAGCCGCAGCAGCGCCGGGTGCAGCGGCGAATACAGGTCGGCGAGCGCCTCGTTGTCGCGGTCGGCGGCGAGCAGGTATTGCATCAGGTCGTTGGTGCCGATCGAGACGAAATCCACCTGGTCGATGAAACCGCCGAGCGATAACGCGGCGGCGGGGACTTCGATCATCGCGCCGATCTCGAAGCTGTCGCCGATCTCGTGGCCTTCGCTGCGCAGGTCGCGCGCGAGCGATTTGACCAGCACCCGCACCGCGACCATTTCCTCGCGGCGACTGACCATCGGCACCAGGATGCGCACCGCGCCGTAGCCGGACGCGCGCAAGATCGCGCGCAGTTGCGACTCGAACAGCGGCCGTCGCGCGAGCGACAGGCGCACGCCGCGCAGGCCTAGCGCGGGATTGGGTTCGCCCTGCAACACGATGCCGGTGCCGTCGGCCTTGTCGGCGCCGAGATCGAGCGTGCGGATCGTGACCGGGCGGCCGTTCATGCCGAGCACGAGGTCGCGATACACGCGGAACTGCTCGTCCTCGTCCGGCAGTTGATGGCGCTGCAAAAACAGGAATTCGGTGCGGTAAAGCCCAATTCCCGCCGCGCCCAGCGCATGCGCTTCGGCAACGTCCTCGCGCGATTCCGCATTCGCGTAAAGGTCGATGTTGACGCCGTCCTTCGTGCGCGTTTCCGCTTGCCGCAGTTTCTGCAGCGTCTTCGTTTCGCGCAGCAATGCGCGCTCGCGCTGGTGGTAACGGCGCAGGTCGGCCGCGGCCGGTTCGCGGATCACTTCGCCGGTGCCGCCATCGACCATCAGCGCATCGCCGTCGTTCACGCGTGCCAGCGCATCGTGCGCGCCGACGACGAGCGGGATATGCAGGCTGCGCGCGAGGATCGCGCTGTGCGAAAGCATGCTGCCGGTGGATGTCACCACGGCGACCACGCCCTGCGCCTGCAACTGCGCGAGTTCGGCGGGGCCGACCGCATCTGTCACCAGGATTTCGCCGGCGAATCCGGCATGCGGCTCGCCCGGCCCGCGATGCAAGGCAGCGCGCACGCGACCGATCACGTGTTCGATGTCTTCGCGGCGGCTCTTGAAGTACGGATCCTCCATGCCGTCGAACACGGAGACCAACCGGTCGCGTTGCAATTTCAGCGCGTACTCGGCGCCGTAGTGGCCGGTGCGCACCAGCGCATCGAGGCCGTGCAGCAATTCCGGGTCGTCGAGGATCAGCGCGTGGATGTCGAGGAACTCGCCGAGCTCGTGCGCGAGCGCGCCGTGCAGGCGTTCGCGCAGGCCCTTGAGTTCGTCGCGCGCGGCATCGAGTGCGACATGCAGGCGCGCGAGTTCGGCATCGACCGCCGCATGCGGGATGATCTGTTCGCGCGTGTCGATCGCGTGCGCGATGCGCAGGCGCGCACGCCCGAGTGCGAGTCCGCGCGATGCGCCCTGGCCGGCGATCGCGAGCCGCATCAGCCGCCCTCGTCGAAGTTGCGGGTGAACAATGCGGTGGCTGCGTCGAGGGCGGCTGCTTCGTCCTCGCCCTGGGTGCGCAGCGTCACCGTGCTGCCGACGCCGGCGGCGAGCAACAGCACGCCCATGATGCTTTTCGCGTTGACTTCGCGGCCGTTGCGCAACAGGAATGCCTCGGAACGGAAACCCGACAGCAACTGCACGAGCTTGGCCGACGCGCGCGCGTGCAGGCCGAGCTTGTTGGTGATCAGGATTTCGCGCTCAAGCATGTCTACTGTTCCGGCAGGAAGGACTACGCATCATCGACGACCACTCCGTTGCGCGCGCCGCTGAACGCGATCCGCGCGATTTCGTCGAGCGTGCATTCGGCATGGTTGAGCACGCGCAACAGCATCGGCAACGCAAGGCCCGACACGCGGTGCACCGGCGTGCCGAGTTGCGCGAGGCGTTGCGCGAGCCGGCTCGGCGACGCGCCGTACAGGTCGGTGAGCAGCAACACGCCGTCGCCGGAATCGACCTTGCGCAGTGCCGCGCTCGCATCGACGAGCGCGTCTTCGGGCAGCGCATCGAATTGCAGCTCGAACACGCCGACGGCCAGCGGCAGGTTCCCTAGCAGGCGCTCGGCGACCGCACGGTGCGCGCGGCCGATGCCGTCGTGGGTGATGAGCAGGACGCCGACGGTCATGGCTTACTCAAGCTCGCGATGGTAGGTGAGCACGTCCTCGCGCCCGCTCGCGCGCACGTGGCGCGCGAGTTGCTCGGCGAGGTATACCGAACGATGGCGCCCGCCGGTGCAACCGAACGCAACGGTCACGTAGCTGCGCGTGCCGCCCTCGAAATGCGGCAGCCAGGTATCCACGAACGCGACGACTTGCCCGAGGAACAACTGCACGTCGGCTTGCGCGTCGAGGTATTCGCGCACCGCATCGTCGCGACCGGACAACGGACGCAGGCGCGCATCCCAGTGCGGATTCGGCAACGCGCGCGCGTCGAACACGAAGTCGGCATCGGCGGGCAGGCCGCGCCGATAGGCGAACGACTCGAACAGCACCGACAAACCGGGCCGCGCCTGCATGCCGAGATCGGTGATGACCTGTCGGCGCAACTGGTGCACGTTGAACTCGCTGGTGTCGATCACCAGGTCCGCCAATGCGCGCACTGGGCCGAGGATCTGCCGTTCGAGCGCGATCGCATCGGCCAGCGCGAGCCCGGTGTGGCTCAGCGGATGCCGGCGCCGCGTTTCCGAATAGCGCTTGAGCAGGATGGTGTCGGCGGTATCGAAGAACACCAGTTGGTGGTCGAAGCCGAGTGCGCCGACCGCCGACAACCACTGCGGCATCTCGGTGAGGTCGGCGTCGCGGTTGCGCACGTCGATGCCGACCGCGAGGCGCGGATGCGCGTCCTGGCCGGCGGCGACGGAGCGCACGAAATCCGGCAGCAACGCGGCAGGCAGGTTGTCCACGCAATTGAAGTCAAGGTCTTCGAGCGTGCGCAACGCGACCGACTTGCCGGAACCCGACAGTCCGCTCAGGACGATCAACACCGGCCGGTTGGAGGCCGATGTATTCGATGCTTGTGGATGCGCGTCGCTCATGGACCTTCGCCGCGTTCGAGGAATTGCGTGTGCCGTGCAAGGAACGCCGCCGCCGGATCGATGCCCTTGATGCGCAGGATATGCAGGCGCGCCGCGGCTTCGGTAAGCACCGCAAGGTTGCGCCCGGGCGCAACCGGCAAGGTGATCATCGGCACGTCAAGGTCGAGCACGCGGCGGCTGCCGACATCGCCGGTCAGGCGGCCCATGCCATCGGCGGATTGATCGTTGCCCAGGCGCTGCAGGTGCACGATCACGCGCAGGTATTTGTTCCGCTTCACCGCGGTGTCGCCGAACATCTCGCGGATGTTGAGCACGCCCAAGCCGCGCAGTTCGAGCAGGTCTTGCAACAATTCCGGACAGGTGCCGTCGAGCACGTCGGGCGCAATCTGAGTGAATTGCGGCGCGTCGTCGGCGACCAGGCGATGGCCGCGCGAAATCAGTTCCAGCGCGAGTTCGCTCTTGCCGGAGCCCGACTCGCCGGTGATCAGCAGGCCGATCGAATAGATCTCCATGAACACGCCGTGCAAGGTCGTCTGCGGCGCGAGCGTGCGCGCAAGGTGGTACTGCAACAGGTTCAACAGTTCGTGGCCGCGCCGCGGCGAGACCCACAGCGGCGTGCCGGAATCCTCGGCGGCTTCGCGCAAGTCGGCGGGGCAGGCCTGGTCCTTGCTGATCACCAGCGCGAGCGGGCTGTAGTTGACGATCTTCTGCAAGGTTTCCCAGCGCAGCCGGTTGTCGAGTCCGTCCAGCCATGCCAGTTCCTCGGCGCCGAGGATCTGCACGCGATTGGGATAGATGATGTTGAGGTAGCCGGCCAGCGATGGCCGACGCGAAACGGTGGCGGCCGCATCGACCAGGCGGTTCTCGCCCGCACGCCCGCCGACCCAGCGCAACCCGAGCCGCTCGCGCAACTGCTCGAACAGCTCGCGCGCGGCGATCTTGTTCATGCGACCCACATGGATGTGGGGAGTGCACCCGGGCGTCTGGAACGCCCGTAGCTGTGGTGGCCTGCGTCGTCGGTCATTCGGTCAACCGAAACTTTCGCTGCGCGACGCGCCTTCGCCACGATGGTGCTTGGTCTGCTTGCCCTTGTGCTTGTCGAGCAGGCGATCGAGTTTGTCGACGAGCAGGTCGATCGCGGCGTACATCGTGTCGGCTTCGCATTCCGCGAACAAATGGTTGCCGGGAATCAGGATCTTGGCTTCGGCCTTGTGCAGCAGCTTGGCGACGCTGATGATCACGTGGATGTCGAGGTCGCCGTCGGAATACCGCGCGAGGCGCTCGAACTTCGCGTTGACATAGTCACGCAATGCCGCGGTGACGTCGATCTGGTGTCCGCTGATTTCGATGCGCATGGAATTCTCCTGCTGGTGGCGGTGCGGCGCCGGTGGCGCCATGCCCAGAGTCGCAAGTTTCGACGCGATGGGGAAGTGGCACGTGGCGATCCATGTAACGGTCTGTCAGGAATGCAGCGTTCCGCAGTCCCGAAAGCGAGCGATTCGAAACTACAGGCGCTGGCGCTCGTTGGAAGGCGGAATTCGAAGCGCCTCGCGGTATTTTGCCACCGTGCGCCGCGCGACGGGCACACCGCTGGTCTTGAGTTCGACCGCCAGGCGCGCGTCGGACAACGGCTTGCGCGGGTCTTCGGCTTCCACCAAGCGGCGGATCATCGCCTGGATCGCGGTGCTCGATGCCGCGCCGCCGGTTTCATTGGCGATACCCGACGCGAAAAAACGCTTGAACTCGAACGTGCCACGCGGCGTGTGCAGGAATTTGCGCGTGGTCGTGCGCGAAATCGTGGATTCGTGCAGGCCGAGTTCCTCGGCGACTTCGCGCAAGGTCAACGGCCGCATCGCTTCGGGGCCGTATTCAAGGAAGCCAGACTGCTGGCGCACGATCGCCTGGGCCACGCGCAGCACGGTGTCGGCGCGCGTCTGCAGGCTCTTGATCAGCCAGCGCGCTTCCTGCAAGCGGGTGCGCAAATAAAGGGCGTCGTCGCGGCTGGCCTTGCCGATCAGCGACTCGTAATGGCGGCTGATCGCAAGCGCGGGCGTCTGCGCGCCGACCAGCGCCACGCGCCAGACGCCCTGTTGGCGGTAGGCGACGCAATCGGGGATGACATAGTCGGGTGCGGCCGTAGCGATCTGGCCGCCAGGGCGCGGATCCAGGGAACGCAGCAACGCGACGGCCTCGTGGACGGCGTCTTGGGATTCCCGGAGCTGGCGCGCGAGCTGCTCCGCGCCGAGCCGCGCGAGCGCTTCGAGGTGCGCGGCCGCGAGCTGTTTCGCAATCCGTAATTCGGGCGTTTCCGGCGACAGCACCGAGAACTGCACGGTCAGG
>Ga0207695_10008545_pt1 | contig 12799 bp, 12 predicted proteins | sample KBSC54metaG_FD_184354 | JGI IMG/M metagenome (GOLD analysis project Ga0207695, IMG submission 184354) | Corn rhizosphere microbial communities from Kellogg Biological Station, Michigan, USA - KBS C5-4 metaG (SPAdes) (version 2) | ecosystem: Host-associated > Plants > Roots > Rhizosphere > Soil...
AGACGCCCGACCACGTGTTCGTGCACGGCTTCATCACGCTGGGCGGCGACAAGATGAGCAAGAGCCGCGGCACCGGCATCTCGCCGCTGAAGTATCTCGAGCTGGGCCTGCACCCCGAGTGGCTGCGCTACTACATCGCCGCCAAGCTCAACTCGCACGTCGAGGACATCGAGTTCAACCCCGAGGACTTCGTGGCCCGCGTCAACTCCGACCTGGTCGGCAAGTTCGTCAACATCGCCAGCCGCGCCGCCGGCTTCCTGGCCAGGCGCTTCGGCAACAGGCTGTCGGGCGACCTCGGCGTCGAGGGCTCGGCGCTGCTGGAGACGCTGCGCGCCCAGAAGGACACCATCGCCGAGCTGTACGAGGAGCGCGAGTTCGGCAAGGCGCTGCGCGACATCATGGCGCTGGCCGACAAGGTCAACGAGTACGTCGACCAGCACAAGCCCTGGGATCTGGCCAAGAAGGAAGGCGCCGACGCCGCGCTGCAGGACGTCTGCAGCACGTGCATCGAGGCGTTCCGCCTGCTCACGATCTACCTCAAGCCGGTGCTGCCGGCGCTGGCCGCCAAGGTCGAGGATTTCCTGCAGGTGCCCGCCCTCACCTTCGCCGATGCCGCCAGCCCGCTGGGCGCGCACGGGATCGGCGCGTACAGCCACCTGATGCAGCGCGTGGACACCAAGCTGCTGGACGCGCTGTTCGAACCGCCGGCGCCGGTGGTCGAGAAGGTGGTGCCGGGCGGCGAGGACATCGCCCCCGAGATCAAGATCGACGACTTCGCCAAGGTCGACCTGCGCATCGCCCGGATCGTCAACGCCGAGAAGGTCGAAGGCTCCGACAAGCTGCTGCGCCTGACCCTGGACGTCGGCGAGGGCCGCCATCGCAACGTGTTCTCCGGCATCGCCGCGTACTTCGAACCGACCGCGCTGGTGGGCAAGCTGACCGTGGTCGTCGCCAACCTGGCGCCGCGCAAGATGAAGTTCGGCCTGTCGGAAGGCATGGTGCTGGCGGCCAGCCACGCGGACGGCAAGGCCGACGGCGGGCTGTACCTGCTGGAGCCGGGCACCGGCGCCCAGCCCGGCATGCGCTTGAATTAAAATGCGCCGTTGCCCGGCGCAGGGCGGGTCGTTCGACCCGCCATCGGCCGCCCGGCGTGCGATCGGCGGGTCGAACGACCCGCCCTGCCTGTCGCAACAACCGCCGTCATCCTGCGTGAATCGAAGCGAAGTCGCAGGATCCACGCGTTCCGACCCCCTCTCGTCAAAAGAATCGCCATGCCGTTGTTCTGGAAGCCCTACAAGTCGGAAGTCAGCTCGTTCATCGACGACCTGAAGGCCAAGAAGCCGACGCTGGAAGCCGAGCAGCGCGCCGGCCGCGCCCTGCTGTGGGACAAGCAGATCGACCGCGACCTGCAAGCCGGCTTCCAGGAAGCGCGCGTCGAGCAGCAGCCCTACGTCTACCAGACGCACGTGAAGTGAAGTGACGTGAGCGCCAGTCCGCGGATGACCGCAGACAGCCCGCCTGGGGCGGCCGGCCTCGCTCCGGAGCGGCCGAGCGCGGCGGCCGGCGAAGCCGCCATCGACGATCCGACGTCGACGCAGACCGTCGACGGCGTCGCACTGGCCCGCCTGTACGGCGAGCCGCTGTTCCGCATGCCGACGGATCTGTACATCCCGCCGGACGCGCTCGAGGTCTTCCTCGAGACCTTCGAAGGCCCGCTGGACCTGCTGCTGTACCTGATCCGCAAGCAGAACTTCAACATCTTCGACATCCCGCTGGCGCAGGTCACGCGCCAGTACCTGGATTACGTCGACCAGATCCGCGAGCACAACCTCGAGCTCGCCAGCGAATACCTGCTGATGGCGGCGATGCTGATCGAGATCAAGTCGCGCATGCTGCTGCCGCCCAAGCCCACGGCCGACGGCGCCGAGCCCGAGGATCCGCGCGCCGAGCTGGTGCGCCGCCTGCTGGAGTACGAGCAGATGAAGCTGGCCGCGGCGCAGCTCGACGCACTGCCCGTCATCGGCCGCGACTTCCTGCGCGCCCAGGTGACGATGGAGCAGTCCAACGTCACGCTGTTCCCCGAGGTGAGCCTCGCCGACCTGCGCGAGGCCTGGGCCGACATCCTCAAGCGCGCCAAGTTGAACCAGCACCATCACATCTCGCGCGAGCAACTGTCGGTGCGCGAATACATGTCGCGCGTGCTGCGGCGCCTGCAGGGCGTGCGCTACGTCGAGTTCCAGGAGCTGTTCGACACCGCCACGAGTCCCACCGTGATGGTGGTGACCTTCATCGCGATGCTGGAGCTCTCGCGTGAACGCCTGCTCGAGGTGACGCAGGCCGAGGCATTCGCGCCGATCTACGTGCGCCTGGCCTACACGCCGGTGCAGTGAGGCCGCGCGGATGACCACGCCGCGGCCGCCGCTGCGCCTTGTCGAACCGCCGCCGCGCGACGACGACGATGCCGCCTTCGCGCCGGTCGACCGCGCGGCGCACGACCTGCATCCGCCGTATCGCGAACTCGGCGTCGTCGACGACATCGCGCCCGGGGAAGAGGTCGCTCCGCGCCCCACCCTGTCGGCGCGCTTCGTCGTCGCCGCGCTGATCGTGTTCCAGGCTCTCGCCGCCTCCACGTTTCTCGGCAAGTACGTCGCGCTCGCGCATGGCGACGACCAGTTCCGGTTCGCCGCGGCCATGAGCGTGCCGGCCAGCGCGTGCCTGTACGTCGGGGCCGTGCTGCTGGCCCTGCGGCCGGGGCGCGGCCGCGTGCTGTTCATCGTCGCGGCCGGCGGCTTCGCCTTGTCGCTCCCCGGCTGGGGCATCGGCTACGGCTGGAGCTGGCCGATGGCCTTCGGCGCGATGGTCGCGCTCGCCGGCGCCTGGTTCGCGCGCCCCGGGCAGCGGCCCGACGGCGACGGCGCCGCGCAGCCCTGATCCTTCCCTTTTCTGCCCACAAGGAGCGTTCCCATGCGTCTGGCCGCCACATCGATCCCGCTGCTGTTCGTCGTCCTCGCCGGTTGCGCCGCCCTCGGGCCGCCGCCGGACGTCTCGGCGCTGCCGCACGCGACCATCGTCGGTTCGCACACGCCGGCCGAGGAGCGCATCGACGCGTTCCGCACGATCGCCATCGACGGCCACCCGGTGCTCGCCTACTCCGACGAGCCGGCCAAGCGGATCGGGTCCGACGGAAAGAACCTGGTGGCCGCCGGCCGCGCGGTGCACGTCGAGATCGAGGGCATGGCCTTCTACGACAACACCGTACGCCGCCTGTTCTGGAGCCCGATGCGCGCCCAGGGCGTCGTCGAGTTCGTGCCGGCCGCCGGCGCGACCTACTCGGTGCACGGGTCGATCACGCCCCAGCTGTCTTCGGTGTGGATCGAGGACGATGCGACGCACGAAGTCGTCGGCAACAAGATCAGCGTCGCGGGCCCGCCCGCCGCGGCAGCCGAACCCGCGGCCTCGGACGCCGCGAGCTGACGCGGGTTCGCCGGCGGCTCAGGATGCCGGGGTCCAGCCGCCCCGCGTGACGCTGCGCGCCACGTCCGCGAGCGCGCCCTCACGCGCGGTGCCGGGCGCGCCGGTGGCGGTGAGGTAGGCCACGATCACCAGCGGCGCGCGGCGCGGCGGCCACAGCATGCCGACGTCGTTGGTCGTGCCCAGCCGGCCGGTGCCGGTCTTGTCGGCCACGCGCCAGTCGAGCGGCACCCCGGCGCGCAGGCGCTGGCCACCGGTGGTGTTGGCCGTCATCCACTGCACCAGGCGCGCCCGGCCCGCGTCGGACAGCGCGTCGCCCAGCATCAGGCGGCGCAGCGTGCGCGCCATCGCGCGCGGGGTCGAGGTGTCGCGCGGGTCGCCGGGCGTGCCTTCGTTGAGCGCCGGCTCGGTGCGATCGAGCCGGGTGACGTCGTCGCCCAGGCGGCGCACGAAGGCCGTCACGCCCGCCGGCCCGCCGGCGCTGGCCAGCAGCAGGTTGGCCGCCGTGTTGTCGCTGACGGTGATCGCCGCCTCGCACAGTTCGGCCACCGTCATCCCGGCGCCGCCGACGTGCTTGCTCGTCACCGGTGCCCATTCGAGCAGGTCGTCGCGCGTGACGACGATACGCCGCTCCAGCCGCTCCTGCCCCGCGTCCACGCGCGCCAGCACCAGCGCCGCCGCCAGCGTCTTGAAGGTGCTGCACATCGGGAAGCGCTCGTCCAGGCGATTGCCGGCCAGCTCGCCGCTGCCGGTGTCCAGCACGGCGACGCCCAGCCGCCCGCCAACCTGCGCCTCGATCCCGCGCCAGCGCTCGAGCTGCGCCTCTCCCCAGATTTTCTGGGTCGGCTCGCCGCCGCCGAGCGCCCGGGCGACGGGCCACGCGCCCGCCAGCGCGATCGCCGCGTGGGCGAAGCGTCTTCTGTCCATGGATGAGTCTCCGGATGATTGATTCGACAGGCGGCACGATAGCCAGCGACGGCCCGCCCATCAAACGCTGAATTCCGGTGCGAGACCCCAGATAATCTGGGTCATGCAACTTCCCCTGAACGCCATGCGCGCCTTCGAGGCTTCGGCGCGGCACCTGAGCTTCACGCGCGCGGCGCTGGAACTGCACGTGACGCAGGCGGCCGTCAGTGCCCAGGTCAAGAACCTCGAGGCCCGCCTGGGCACGCCGCTGTTCCGGCGCCTGCCGCGCGGCCTGGCGCTGACCGACGAGGGCCAGGCCCTGCTGCCGCTGCTGACCGACAGCTTCGAGCGCATGCACGCCGTGCTGGAACAGTTCGAGGGAGGCCTGCACCGGCAGGTGGTGACCGTGGCCGTCGTCGGCACCTTCGCCGTCGGCTGGCTGCTGCCGCGGCTGCCCGCGTTCCAGCGCGCCCACCCGGCCGTCGACCTGCGGCTGATGACCAACAACAACCGCGTCGACCTCGCCGCCGAAGGCCTGGACTGGGCGATCCGCTTCGGCGACGGCGCCTGGCACGGCACCGAGGCGCGGGCGCTGATCGCGCCGCCGCTGTCGCCGGCCTGCGCGCCGGCGATCGCGCGCCGCCTGCGCACGCCCGCCGACCTCGCGCGCGAGACGCTGCTGCGCTCCTACCGCCCCGACGAATGGACGCGCTGGTTCGCCGCCGCGCGCGTGGCGCCCCCGCTCGTGCGCGGCGCGATCTTCGACTCGTCGATCACGATGGCCGACGCCGCGGCCCAGGGCGCGGGCGTCGCGCTGCTGCCCACGGCGCTGTTCGGCGAGGCGCTGCGCAGCGAGCGGCTGGTGCAGCCCTTCGACATCGGCGTGACGCTGGGCGGCTACTGGCTGACGCGGCTGAAGTCGCGTCCCGAGAGCGACGCGATGCGCACCTTCGCGGACTGGCTGCAGGCGCGCGCCGCCGAGGAGGACGCCGGCCAGCCGCTCAGGGCGCCGGGTGCGCCCGTCGCGTGATCAGCGAGATCGACAGGCCCACGCCCACCATGTGCACGAGCAGGCCGGTGGCCGTCGTCAGCAGCGGGAAGCGCAGCGGGAACGGGTAGGCCGACAACGGCAGCACGACGAAGTTCATGAACGCATAGACCGCGACGCCGAAGGCCAGGCCCGCGGTCACCGGCTCCTCGCGCAGCCATGCCCAGCGCCGGGCGACCGCGTAGAACACCGCCGCGGCGACGATCACGATCGCGTAGTGGCATGCGAGGCCCAGCGCCGCGGTCGGCCAGCCGCCGTCGTACGACGCCTTGCCCAGCAGGCCGCTCGCGACGGTCTGCAGGATGCGCTCGGCGGAGATGCCCTTCCAGCCGTAGTAGAGGATCGCGTAGGTGATGTCGCAGGTCGCGCCGACGACACCGGCGAGGACGACCAGGCGCGCCGTGCGCGCGGTGTTGGAACTCATGCCGTTTCCTTGGGAGCCACGCAGGAGGCGTCATTGTTGCCGGAGACCAGGCCCAGCGCGCTACCGAGCATGCGGGCGATCTGGCGCCGCGTCTGCTCGTGCACCAGGTAGTGGGTGTGGAACACGGGCGAGGCGTCGAACTGCACGGGGCAGCGCCCGGGCGTGGCGCGCACGACGTCGTTCTCCGGCGCGCGGCCGCCGAGCGCGGACAGCCGGCGCACGAGGCCGTCGCTCTCCTCCTCGGCGCCCACCATGTCCTCGAACAGCCAGTCCCAGGTCCTGCCGTCGACGTCGATGCCGGCGCTCGGCCCCCAGTGCGAGCCGACCAGCCACATGCCGGGCGGCAGCTCGGTGGCCGGGCGGCCTCGCATCATCCGGTCGACGCCCGCGGGCTCGACGTCGTGGAAGCCGGGCGGCACGTCGTAGGCGAGGCCGCGCTCGAGGTTGACGAGTTCGGCCAGGGTGTCGCGGCTCATCCAGGGTGCGCCGAGATGGCGCAGGCCGCCGACGGCCGCGGCCAGGCCGTGCCAGCGCCGGCCCACGCGCTCGAACACGTGCGTGCCCAGGTGCGGGCTGCCGAGCGTGACGGCGGCGAACGTCCAGCCCTGACGGCCGAAGGCCTTGCGCAGCGCGGGCAGCGCGAAGCGCGCGACGTTGCCGCCGCGCGAATGCGCCACCAGCACGATGTGGCGCTGCGCGTCGGCGGGGCAGCCGGCGATGCATTGCCGGCCCACGGCGGTGACCAGGTGCGACACGTTCTGGGCGATGCGCAGGAAGGTGTCGTGCTCGAAGCGCCAGGTGGCGCGCTCGTCGAGCGTCGGCAGGCCGGGCCAGACGTGCGCGGCATCCGCCGGGGGCGGTGGGGCCGTCGACAGGGCCGCGGCGTCGAATGCCGCGGCGGTGCCGGCCATCGCGAGCTCGCGCTCGCCAGCGGCCGTCGTCGCGTCCCGGCCGCCGGGATCCAGGCGCAGCCCGATGGCGCCCGGCGCCGCCGGTTGCCCGGCCTCGATCGCCTTGGCCGCCGCCCGCGCGGACGTGTTGAGCGCCGCCTCGTATGCGCTGCGCGCCGAGCTCAGGCCGCCATGGATGACGATCACCTGCGCCTGGCGGCGCTGCGCCGCGGGCAGCGTCGCGATGCGGCTGGCCGGGCGCAGCGCGCCGCCCAGCTTCGCCTCGCGCGCCAGCGCCTGGGCCGCGCCGGGAGCGGCGCCGAGCTGCACGGCCCACCAGGCCTCGTCGGCCTCCAGGCGCGACTGCCAGGTCGGGTCGCGATCGCGCTGCGACGCGCGACCCGCCCTGGACTGCAGGCGCCGCCACCACGCCGCAAGCCCTTCATGCCAGCGCTCGGCCGTCGTCAGCTCGCGCTCGAAGCACAGCTGCGGCACGGCCACCAGCCAGCCGACGCCGGGATGCACCTTGAGCACGACATCGGGATCGGCCGGGCGGTCGGGCATCGCGGCCTCGATCGCGCGGCCGCCGTCCAGCATCACCAGCTTCAGCGACGGATGCCCCGCGTCACCGCGCTGCGCGCAGGCGTGACGCGCGGCCGCGTGCGGGTGCACGGCCCCGCGCGCGCCCCAGTACACGCGGGTCTCGACATCCAGCGTCACCTGCACCCGGTGGTTCCACCAGCCGCCGGGCATGTGGCGGCGGATCAGCGCGGCCAGGCCCTCGCGCGTGGCGGCCAGCGGCAGCACGACGCGCTGCGGCTGGCGGTCGCGCACCGCGAGCGGCAGCGCCCACCACAGCGGCAGGTGGACGTCGAGCCGGCGATGCTCGGAACGCCGGTCACTGAGCGCCGCCTCGTCGCCGACGTCGGGCTGCCAGTGGCGCGGGTGGTCGGTGCCCGGCAGGCCGCCCCAGGCGGCGCTGAGGTCGGCTTCGTGCGCGAGCAGCTGCGCGATGCGCCCGGCCGCGTCCTCCTGCCCGGCGCCCAGAAGCAGTCGGCCCTTCTCGTTGAAATGATCCAGCACCGCGCGCGCCGACAAGGGCCCGTCGATGCGGATCGCTCGCGGCGTGGTGTCGGGCTGGGTGGTCATGACTTCGTGGACGGTCAGCGTTGGCCGAGCTTGAACGCGATCATCGCGCGCAGCTTGGTGGGGACGACGGGCTTGAGCAGCAGGTGGAAGTCGTGCGCCTGCGCCTCGCCTTCCTGGTTGGACATGAGGCTGCCCGTCACGATCACCGCCGGCAATCCCTTGCCGAAGGCCCCGCGCATGGTCTCGATCACCTCGATGCCCGTGTGCCCGCTCTCGAGGCGGAAGTCGGTGATCAGCAGGTCGGGCTTCATCAGCTTGCGCGCCGCGGCGGCGCCGGCCCATTCGGCGGCGGCGGCGAACGAGTCGAACGCGACCACGTCGGCACCCCAGCTCTTGAGCAGGACCTGCAGGCCGCCCAGCACGGCCGGGTCGTCCTCGACGATCACGATGAGGCGGCGGTCGAGCGTCAGGCCCAGCGACGTGCTGCGCGGTGCCACGGGCTCCGTGGGCTTGGGCCGCTGGCCCAGCGGCACCTCGATCGAGAACATCGTGCCGTGGCCAGGCACCGAACGCAGGCGCAGCGGCGCGTCGAGCACGCGCGCCAGCCGGCGCACGATGGCCAGGCCCAGGCCCAGGCCCTTGCGCTGCGTCGGGTCCAGCGGCGGCGCGTCGGCGGAGACCTGATAGAACTCCTCGAAGATGCGTTCCTGCTCGTGCGGCCGGATGCCCATGCCGGTGTCCCAGACCTCGAAGCGCAGCTTGTCCCCGCGCTGGCGCGCCGCCACCACCACGCCGCCGTCGTTCGTGTAGCGGATGGCGTTGGACAACAGGTTGCGCACCACGCGATCGAGCAGCGTCGGGTCGGCATAGCAGAAGTGCTTGGCGCCGTGGAAGCGCAGCGCCAGGCCCTTTTCGAAGGCGGTCGGCTCGTAGTGCAGCTTCAGCCGCGCGAACATCGCCTCGACGCTGAAGTTCTCCGGCCGCGCCTCGACGCCGCCGGTGTCGATCTTGGTGATGTCCAGCAGCTCGGAGAACAGGCCCTCGAGCGCGTCGACCGAGCTGTTGATGCTGTTGACCAGGTGCGCCACCTCGGCGTCGGTACCGATCCGGTGGCGCAGCGCCTCGGCGAACAGGCCCAGCGCATGCAGCGGCTGGCGCAGGTCGTGGCTGGCGGCGGCGAAGAACTGGGTCTTGGCGCGGTTGGCCGTCTCGGCCTCGCGGCGCGCCTGGTCGGCGGCCACCTTCTCCACCTGCAGTTGCGCGAGCAGCTGCATGCCGCGCTGCTTGAGCGCCACCACGCGCGAGAACGTGCGCTGGTAGCTGCGGCCCAGCATCACCGTGATGCCGAAGATCAGGAACAGGATCGCCGCCAGCGTCCAGCCGTCGTGCCCGGGCAGCAGCGCGATGCGCAGGATCATCGGCACGAAGGTGAGCGCGACGAACGCCACGAAGGCGCCGAACTGCGTGGCCAGCGCCGGCACCGCGGAGATGCAGAAGCTGTAGACGGTCAGCAGCAGCGCGATGCGCTCCAGGTTGCCGCCGTAGGGGTAGAACAGCCACACCGAGATGCCCCACATCGCGCCGGTGGTCAGCACGCCCGTGAGGTAGCGGTTGCGCCAGCTGCGCAGCAGCGTCGACGAGCCGCGCCAGCGCCGCAGGTAGGTGACGGTGAGCACCGCGCGCAGCAGCAGCGCGGCCCCGAACAACACCGCCCAGACGACCATCGTCAGGACCGGCACGACGTGCGCATACAGCGCGACGATCACGCAGGCGCCGACGGTGTTGCCCACCAGCCCGGTGCGCGCGAACGCGTGCAGGTTGTCCACCTGGTCGATCAGCGGGTCGACCTGGCCCACCACCAGGTCGCCCTCGCCGTCGTCGGACCGGGGCAGCGGCTCGACGCTGCCGAAATGCGAGGGCCGGTCGTCGGGCGACAGCGTCAGGATGGACGACGGGGGAGCATCTTCGCGCTTCATGGGACGACGGCCGACTTCTTCTTGCGGGGAGGAAGGACGGGCCGCAACGACTCGTCCTGGGGCGCCCATTGTGGCAACAGGCGGCCCGCTTCGTCCGTGACGGCGGTGGGCAGCATCAGGCGCGCCGCCTCGGCCTCGTCGACGAAGTCGGCCTCGGCCAGCGGCACGCGCTCGGGCGGGGCGAGGTCGGTGCCGGCGAGGTAGGTGCGGCCGGGTGCGCGCGGCAGGCCGCCGGTGAGCATGTCGCCGACATCCAGCGCGACGCTTGTCCACGCGCCGCGGCGGATGAACGACGGCAGGTCGTGCGCCAGCTTGGTCAGGCGGCGGCGCGGCGCGTAGATCTCGTCGACCGCGGCCTTGTACGCGTCGACGTAGTCCTCGGCGCTGGCCTGCGTGGGCTCGACGACCAGCGTGTACGACGTGAAGTCGCGCAGCAGCGCGCGCGGCAGGAACAACGCGCGCTCGTTGGCGGCCACGCGCTGCGCGTTGCGCGCCGCGAGACGGTTGAAGTAAGGCGTGCCGGGAAACGGCGTCTCGAACGCCAGGAAGGTGGGCACGTGCAGCCCGCTCTCGCGCAGGCGCGCCGGCAGCGAGCGGATGTAGGCGACGTCGTCGTGCTCGGGGCTCAGGATCATGCCCGCCGTGACCAGGATGCCGATCGCGCGCGCGTCGTCGAGCGCGCGCCTGACCAGCGGCAGCCGGTTCTGCGGCTTGTTGAAGTCGTCGAGCGCCGCCGGGTTGAACGTCTCCAGGCCCACGTACAGCGCGCGGCAGCCGCTGTCGAACATGCGCTGCAGCAGCGCCTTGTTGGTGAGCACGTTGAACGTGACCGAGCTGGCCCACTCCAGGCCCAGGCGCTCGGTGACGTCGCACAGCTGGCGCAGCCAGCCGAGGTTGCCGGCGATGTTGTTGTCGTAGAACATCGCCATGCGCCGGCGCTTGTCCTTCAGCGGACCGGTGACGCGGCCCCGCAGCGCCGCGCGCAGCGTGACGAGGTCGTGCTCGACCCGCGCGGCCGGGCGCGTGTCGAAGCGCGTGCCCATGCCGGTGAGCACGCAGAAGTCGCAGGTGTAGGGGCAGCCGCGCGTGGCCTCGAGCGCGAGCGGGAAGACCTGCTGGTCGGCCACGCGGTGCGCCAGGGGCGTGGGCGCGCGCGCCGCGGCGTCGCCGCCGGAGCGGTAGAGGCGCTGCAACTGCCGGCGCGACGCGTCCTCGTAGACATGCGGCACCGTGTCCTCCGGGTCGCCCACCACCACCGCGTCGAACCAGGGCGCGCACAGTTGCGGCAGCATCGACGCCATCGACCCGCCCAGCACCACCTGGGCGCCGCGCCGGCGGAAGTAATGCGAGATCTGCCGCGCGCGATCGAAGTCCGCATGCATGCACGAGAGGAACACCAGGTCGTACGACTTGGACCAGTCGGGGTCGATCCAGGTGTCGTTGACGATGTCGATGTCGGCCGAGTCGGGCAGCAGCGCGGCGATCAGCGGGCCGATCTGCGGCTGCAGCACGCCGCGGTGGTGGGCGCCGCGGCGGTGGTAGTCGACGAAGACGGAGATGATCGCGACGCGCATGCTTGCGTGCGGATCGGTGCGTCGAGGAGGAGGTGCCTTTAGCGGGGGACGGCGCGGCGCTCGAGCCGCTGCTGCGTCATCTGGCTGACCGCCAGCACGGCCTGGGTGCGCGAGCTCACGCCGAGGGCGCGCAGCACGGCCTGCACGTGATCCTTGACCGTCTCGACCGACAGGCCCAGGCGGCGCGCGATCTCCTTGTTCGGCTTGCCCTGCAGGAGCTGGGTGAGCACGTCGGCCTGGCGCGGCGTGAGGCCGAGTTCCTCGAACGACGGCGTGACCTGGTAGGTGGCCATCTCGGCCGCCGGGATGGCCGGGGCCGGCGAGGCCGACCGGCTGGCCGGGCCCTGGCTGGCGCCCAGGTGCATCGCCGGCACGTAGATGCCGCCGGCCATGACCAGGCGCAGCGCGTCGACCAGCGTGTCGTTGGTGGCCCGCTTGGGCACGAAGCCCATCGCGCCCAGGTCGATGGCCTGGATCACGTCGCTGGCCCGATCGGAGGCCGAGATGACCACCACCGGCAGCGCCGGGTGGGCCTTGCGCATCTCGACCAGCACGTCGAAGCCGCTGGCGTCGCCCAGTTGCAGGTCGAGCAGCACGAGGTCGAAGTCGGCGTCCGCCGCGAGCGCGGAGCGCGCCGCGCCCGCGCTGCCGACGGCCGTGACCTTCACGTCCGGATCCAGTTCCTGGATCATGGCCTGCAGCGCCGACAGGATCAACGGGTGGTCATCGACCAGCAACACCTTCATGGAAACTCCGCTCGGACTCTCGTTATGGGTCGCCCGCCGCATCGGCCATGGACGACATTTCCCTCGCCGGAATCGTACCGGCAGACCCCTGCTTTGCCGCCCCCCCGATGGGGGGGGCAGGGAAAACGACTGTCGAGCAGGCGAGACGCCGCGGGTGCTCGTGTGCGCTCAGACGACGTGGCGCGTGACCCAGACGGCCACGCAGGCCGGCTTGGCGGCGCCCTGGCGCTCGATGGTGACCGTGAGCGTCAATTGCGCGCCACCCTCGATCGGCTCATGGCGATCGAGCACGCACACCGCGCGCAGGCGGCTGCCCACGGGCACAGGCGACGGGAAGCGCACGCGGTCCAGGCCGTAGTTCAGGCCCATGCGGGTGTCGGCGATGCGAAAGGCATCGGTCGCCAGCTCGGACAGCAGCGACAGCGTCAGGAACCCGTGGGCCACCGTCGTGCCGAACGGCCCCGCCGCGGCGCGCGCCCGGTCGACGTGGATCCACTGGTGGTCGCCCGTGGCCTGCGCGAACTGGTCGATGCGCGCCTGGTCGACCTCGACCCAGCCGCTGGTGCCGATCACCTGGCCCTGCAGCGCGGCCAGGTCGGCCAGGTGCTCGTAGACGGTCATTCGAGCGGGACGGTCTTGGCCGGCTGCAGCAGCCAGCGCCCGAGCGACTCGAAC
>Ga0207695_10008548_pt1 | contig 12796 bp, 9 predicted proteins | sample KBSC54metaG_FD_184354 | JGI IMG/M metagenome (GOLD analysis project Ga0207695, IMG submission 184354) | Corn rhizosphere microbial communities from Kellogg Biological Station, Michigan, USA - KBS C5-4 metaG (SPAdes) (version 2) | ecosystem: Host-associated > Plants > Roots > Rhizosphere > Soil...
CCCGGTTGCGGCCAGAGCCGTTCCTGCCCGACCAACTCGCCGCCACCGCGCACGATGACTACACCGGCACCTTCCAGAACATCCAGTGCTATGACGGTCTCAAGGTCGAAGCCATTCTCAACGAGATCGACCGCAAGCACCACGACGGCACCTACACCACCAGGGTGGCGAATATTTTCGGCATGAACTTCCAGGCCGTCAGCATCGGCCAGAAATTGATCTACCAGCACGGCGCGGTCGCGACGGGATACAGCACGTCCGGTTGCTATACCGATTCGATCGGTACGCCATCCGCCTCGCTCAAGAACGAGATCGAGTTCATTGATCAGTCGATCGGGATGATGGTCGCTGAGCTGAAGAAGCAGGGCTTGTCGGATTCGATGCTCGTTATCGTTACCGCCAAGCACGGACAGTCCCCGGTCGATACGAGCCGCTATCAAGCCATGGAGCGCCCAACGATCCAGCCTCGATCCTCGACAGCTACCTCCCGGCTTCGGAGTCGCAGTCGGGCGGGCAGATCGGACCGTACTGGCCGCTCGCGGCGGGCGTCCTCACCGGCGCTCGCCGTTTTTTTCCAATTGCGACACCCTCCGCGACTCCCCCGCAACGGTCTCGATCGCCGTCGCCTCCCGCTCTCTCCCGCATCGCCGCCACTGCCGCTTGGGCGCGATCGCGCAATCGAATAGATTGCGCCTTGGATGGCCACTCAACTCCACCAGTTCAACGCCATCGCCTTCGAGGAAAACTTCAACCTCCGGCGCCTCGCCCCGCATTTCCCCGGCGCGCGAGCCACCCCGCGCGAACTCACCCACACCATCGATCCCCACGGCGCCGTTTACGTCTTTCCCTTCGGCGCCATCGTCACCCTCGACGTCGCTGCCGACCAGCGCGACGCCACGCTGAAGCGCCTGCACACTGCGATGCCCAAGTTGACCGCCAAGGTCGTCCGCGAGGATTACACCGTCGCCGAGGACCCCGTCTTCAAGATCGGCATCGTGGAGGGCGTCCTGCGCGTCGATCGCTTCACGCCCGCCCGCGCCGGCATCGTCGCCCTGACCGTCGCGCAAAGCGCCGCGATGGAATACTACGAAAACCTTGTCGAGGGCCTCTTCGCGCGCACCGGCAGCTTCATCGAATTCCTCGAGCGCCGCGGCACCGTGCCCTTCCGCATCCGCCCGCTCCATCGCTTCATCGGCGAGGCCATCGGCACCCGCACCGAGGTCCTGTCGATCCTCCACCTGCTCGATAAACCCGACGAAGCGTGGGACGATCCCGCGATGGATCGCATCTACGACGATCTGCGCGGCGAGTTCGATTTGCGCGATCGCTATGCCGCGTTGGAGTTGAAGCTCCGCTCGATCCAGGAGTCGCTCGAACTGCTGGTGGACGTCGCCCGCGACCGCCGCTTGTTGATGCTGGAAATTACCGTCGTCTTCCTGATTCTGCTCGAACTGGTCTTCACGATCCTGCCCGCGATACGCGCCACCGCACACTAGCAAGACACGATGGTTCCCGCTCAAATCGACCAGTTGCCGACGCTGATGCGCCTCGCCGTCGCGCTCGCCATCGGCCTCCTGATCGGGCTCGAGCGCGGATGGGAGCGGCGCGAACTGCCGACCGCCCGGCGCACCGCCGGCCTGCGCACCTTCGGCGCCATCGGGATGCTCGGGGGCGTTACCGCCCAGCTCGGCGGCGATCACCCCGGCCCCCTGATCGCCGCCCTCGCGATCGCCCTCGGCATCGTCCTCGCCGTCGGCTACTGGCGCGAATCCGAAATCGATCGCGACGTCTCCCTCACCACCGCCGTCGCCGCCCTCGTGACCTATAGCCTGGGCGCGCTCGCCGGCCGCGGCGAACTCCTCGCCGCTTCGTCCTCGGCCGTCGTGCTCACGATGTTGCTGGGCTTTCGCCCCGAATTGCACGGCCTCATCCGCCAGATCGATCGCGGCGAACTCCTCGCGACTTTTCGCCTCTTGCTGATTTCGCTCGTGATGCTCCCCGTCCTCCCCGATCACGGCTACGGCCCGTGGGCCGCCTTCAACCCGTATCACATCTGGTGGATGGTCGTGCTGGTCGCCGCGGTCTCCTACGTCGGCTACTTCGCGACGCGTCTGATGGGCCAGGAACGCGGCATCCTCGTCACTGGCCTCTTCGGCGGACTCGCCTCCTCGACCGTCGTCGCGCTCAGCCTCGCGCGCCGCGCCGCCGTCGGCCTGGCCGTGCCGAATCTCCTCGCGGCGGGCGCCACCATCGCCAGCGCGATCATGTGGCCGCGGATGCTGCTGATCGTCGGTGCCGTTGATCCCGCGCTCGCCCGCCTCCTCGCGTGGCCGCTCGGCGCCGCGACCCTCGGGGCGGGCGCCGCGGCGCTGATCCTCGCCCGCATCGGTCGCAATGAAGAAAAGGCGCTCGCTGCCGGCGGCGAAAAAATCAAGACCAGCAATCCGCTCGATTTCGGCACCGCCATTCGCTTCGGCGTGATTCTTACCGCCATCATGGTCGCCTCGCGTGCCGCCAGCGCATGGGCCGGCACTTCCGGTCTGTTTCTCGTCGCCGGAATTTCGGGCCTCGTTGATGTTGACGCGATCAGCCTTTCCGTCGCCACCATGAACATCCATCAAATAGTCACGCCGGCCGTCGCCATCAGCGCGATTCTGCTGGCCGCCGCCGTCAACACGCTACTCAAGCCCGCGATGGCCTGGGTGATCGGCGGCACTCCGATGGGCTTGCGGTTCCTCGCCGCCTCGCTCGCGATGATCGCGGCTTGCGCCTCCGGATGGATTATCGCACTCCGCTTCGTCTGACCACCGCTCCGCTCGCTTCGGTTTAAAACACCTCTCTTAGTCGGGGGGAGCTTTGCAAAACGATCGGCGACCTCACCTACGTCATTCTGAGCGCAGCGAAAAATCCCGTAATCCGGGACCCATTCACTCTGCTCAGGGCAACACCGCCGAGACTCCGCGAAGCTCGCTCCAATCGCGCGCTTTCTTCCATTCCCGCAGGACTTGGACCGTCTATCCGAGCAACGCAAACGTCAAGCGGTGAAACCAGCCGTAACAATCTGTTAACAATAGTCCATTGATCGTGCGCGCCGCTGTTAATTAACTCGATCCCGTATGCATGCTTTGCGCATTCTCGTCGGTTACTCTTGACGCCATGCGGCTTGCCGCAATCGATGTCGGTTCGAATTCCGTCCACATGCTCATCGCCGACGTAAGTCGCGACGGGCATATCGAAGTTGTTGACCGGGTCAAGGAGATGGTCCGGCTCGGCCGCAAATCCTTCACCACCGGACGCCTCACCGAAGAATCGATGGACCTTGCGGTCCGCGCCCTCATCAACTTCCGCCGTCTGCTCAAGGTGCGCCGCGTTCACAAGATGCATGCGGTCGCCACCAGCGCCGTCCGCGAAGCGCGCAATCGCACCGCCTTCATCCGCCGCATCCACACCGAAACCGGCGTCCCGGTCCAGGTGATCTCCGGCCAGCAGGAGGCGCGGCTCATCTTTCAGGCGGCCCGCCACGCGCTCGGACTCGAGGGCGGTCCGTTCCTGCTCGTCGATGTGGGTGGGGGCAGCGTCGAACTCGTACTGGTCAAGGACGGCCGGCGCCTCTGGATGCGTTCCGTTCGGCTCGGCGCCGCTCGCATGAGCGAGCAGTTTCTCACCGACGATCCGCCGACCAGCGCGCAGCGCCGCCGGCTCGACAAACATTTCGAGGAGGAGATCGGCGACCTGATGCGTGCGGCGCGCAAGGCCAAGGTGGTCAGCGCCATCGGCACTTCGGGCACCATCAACACGATCGTCGCGATGGCGCGGGCGCAGCGCGGCGAGGAACTCGGCCGCCTCCACGGCGCCAGCGCTTCGGCCGCCGAAGTCGCCCGGCTCGCGCGCGATTTGTGCGACGCCAACGCTGCGATGCGCATCGATCTGCCCGGCATCGACGCCAAGCGCTCCGACCTGATGCCGGCGGCCGGGATGCTTGCCGATTTCGTCCTGCGCAAATCCGGCGCCGCCGAACTCACCGCCTGTACCTGGGCGCTGCGCGAGGGCCTGCTGCTCGGCCTCGCGCACACCAACTCCGGCCGCACCGCCACCGAAGCGCGCCGCCGCTCCGTCATGATCCTCGCCAAACGCTTTTGCGGCGCCAACCAACACGGCAAGCAGGTCGCCCGCCTCGCCCTCAAACTCTTCGACGAAACCGCGCTCGTGCTCGGCTTGCCCGCCAACGCCCGCGAACTGCTCGAATACGGCGCGCTGCTCCACGACGTCGGCCATGCGATCGACCACGACCGCCACAATCGCCATTCCTACTATTTGATCAAGAATGCCGAATTGCTCGGCTTCGCGCCCGTCGAAATCGAGATCATCGCACAGGCCGCCCGCGGCCATCGCAAGCAGGCGCCCAGCCTTGATTCGGTTGAATTGCAGGCGCTCAACGCGGGCAAGCGCCGCGTCGTGCGCGGCATCGCCGCCATCCTGCGCGTCGCCGACGCGCTCGACCGCAGTCACTTCGGCGTCGTCCGCGCTATCGACGTCAGCTATTCGCCGGGCCGCATGATTATCGAGATCGCCTCCGAGCGCGATCAGGCCGACCTCGAACTATGGACGGGCGAGCGGCGTACCGACTTGCTCTCGAAACTGCTCGACCGCCGCATCATCCTGCGCCAATAACCCGCGCCTGCCCGCTCCGCCCCTTCTGCCGCGGCATCATGCCGCGCCAATAACCCGCGTCCCTCGCACCCCCACGCACCCTGCTCCGAGACCCTCTACTCGTCCAAGCAGCGGGCAGGGCGAGGTCTCCCCTCCTTCAACCCCTCTACTTGTCCGAGGAGAGGGCAAGCTCGCGCAGCGAGCGCGGGTGAGGTCGCTGCCTCCGCGACTCGCTTGCGATCGCTGTGCCCGCCTCGTCACATACCCTTTGCCGTCATCCTGAGCGTTGCGCGAAGCATCTCGCGCAGTCCCTCGCGCGCCAAACACGCACCGCCTCGCCAAAGCACCGCCCGCCTCGTCGGTCAACGATGAATTCTTTCACCCAAAATGGAGGAACTATTTCAGCGCAAACAGACCGCGAAAATGTTTCACGTGAAACATCTTCGCTTCTCCTTCGTGTAAGCATTTCCTACCCACCGGCTCGCGCAGCCTTGTCCGCCCTATATAATTTGCTAATCATGCCTGTCCGATCGACTGCGCCCCGCCGCTGACGACCGCCACGTCGCATCGCCGCCTGTGATGCCCACGTGAATCACCGGAATAATCCGCGCGGGTGAAACCCTTCTCTGGACACCGGGCGGGCAGGGCGCCGCGCTTTCAAACGAACGCCGAAAGCCCTACGATCGAGAACGTGTGTGCCCGCCCGCATGCCAATCGCGATGACTACGGATTCGATACCGAGGGACTAAAACCGATGGCTGCGCAAGTGCCGCCCGCCCGAGCCCCGCGCGCCCTTATCGCCCCGACGCTGCCGATCGCCGACGCGGTCCGGCAGACGCTCGCCGTCGCCGTCGCTGCGATGACCCATCACGAAGCGGCGGCAATCGCCGGCGAGATCGAACCGCTCCATCAGATGCGCGTGGCGGCACGCCGCCTTCGCGCGCTCGTGCAGTTGTTTGCCGGCGCGATTCACGGGTCGCGCGTGCATATCTATAAGCGTGATCTGCCGTGGCTCGGACACGCGGCCGGCGCTGTCCGCGAATGTGACGTGATCGAGGCGCTCATCCATGAATGTGGCGGGCGGCTCGACCCTGCGCTCGCCGCGGCGCTCGCTCCGCTTGGCGAGGCACTGGCCGCCGAGCGCAAGGCCGCACACGCGCGCTTCGTCGCCGAGCTGCGCACCCGGCGCTACGCGCAAATGTGCGAACGGCTCGCTCATCCGCTGCTGCGCCGCGCGCTGCCCACGCTCAACACGGGCTGCGACGCGCCCGCGATGATCGCGCCGATCGCCCGCACCGTGCGCCGGGCCGGAAAACGGATCGGCCGCGCTGCCCCGTCCGAACTCTTCCATCGCCTGCGCGTGCGCATCAAGCGGCTCCGCTATGCGCTCGAGATGCTCGCCGCGATGGGCGGCAAGCGCTCGCGCAAGGCGCTCGTCCGGCTCGAGCAGATGCAGGAACTGCTTGGCGTGCATCAGGACGTCGTCGCCGCTATCGCGTGGCTCCGCGCCTACGCCGGCAACTCCAGCGGCGTTGCGCCGGACACCCTGATGGCGGTGGGTGCGATACTCCAGGCGCTCGTGACCCGGCGCGAGAAGCTCGCCGCGCGCGCCTGTCGCCGATGGCGTAAGGTCGTTCGCTCCGGCGTCCTCGACGACGCACTCGACGAGATCGCGCGCGCGGCCGCCGCGCAACTCGAGTCCGAACGTCAGGCCGACGCACCGTCCGCACAGCTCACCCCAATCGACGCCGCGGACGACCCGCCTGCGATCGACGCCGCCGTCGATCGCGAAAGCCCCGCGCAGACGCTGCCGTTCGGCCAGCCTCCATCGATTGAGCTTACGCCGCCAGGAGAGCTTGCGCCGCCGTCGCCTGACGATCATCCGCTGGCGCAGTCCGATTCGGCGGTTCCACCTGCGCCGGCCTCCGATACGGCGGTCGCGTCCGATCCGCCCGCGCCGCCCATTACCACGATCCCGACCAACGGATGATCACGCATGAACCTGTACGTTGTGCGGCACGCGCTCGCCGAAGATGTCTCCGCCGGCGGCGACGAGACCCGCCATCTCACCGAGGTGGGCCGCCAGCGCACGCTCAAAGCTGCCGCTGGAATGCGCGCGCTGGGGCTCGAATTCGACCTGATCCTGACCAGTCCGCTGGCCCGCGCGGTCGAGACGGCTGAGATTATCGCCACCGCCTACGCGTCCGGATTGGCGCCGCGCGTGCTTGCCGAGTTGGCCACCGGGGTCGCGCCCGGTGACGCGATCGCCGCGCTTGCCCCGCACGGCCGCAACAACAGCGTGATGGTCGTTGGTCACGAGCCGCAACTGAGCGCGATGGTTTCGATTCTCCTGGCCGGCGATCGCGACACGTTCCATCTGCGGATGCGCAAGGGCGGCTGCGTCGCGCTCGGACTACCCGCCGGCCGGATCCATCCCGGCACCGCCGAGTTGCTCTGGATGATGACCCAGCGCCAATTGCGCACACTGCGCAAGTAGTCCGCGCGCGCCGCCCCAGGACTTGGCCGCCTACCCGAGCATCGCGAACGTCAATCCATCAATACGCGCATCATTCCCGTCATGAGGTTTTCTGAGGGCGCAGTCCGCGTCTGATTATCTGATTAAAAGGGAAGCCTTGTGAGTTCTCAGAAGCCTATAAGTTTTGGGCTCCTCTACCACCGGGTTACTCGCGCCAGGGGCTCTTGTGGTTGGGGCGCGGCGGAAGTTATTCTTACAGGTCACCGATCCTCCCGCTGATTATGTTCCATCGCAAACGCGCGCTCGAGCGCATCGCCAACGAAAAGGTGCTCTACGAGCGTCACGCCGGCGGCGATATCGACGTCTGCGTGATCTATGCGAACGTCTATCGGCTCGCGATGGCGAACCTCGGGTTCCAGGCCATCTTCCATATCTTCGAGTCCGACCCTCGCGTCGCCGCCGACCGCGCCTTTTTGCCCGACGCCGACGAGCGCGCCGCGATTGCCGCGCGCACCGTCCCGATGGTTTCGTTCGAGCGTGGACGCCCGCTCACCGATTTCGAGATACTCGCATTCTCGATTTCGTTCGAGACCGACTATCTTAACCTCGTCACGCTGCTGCGGATGGCGGGGATACCGCTGCGCCGCGCCGACCGCGTGGGGCGCAACTATCCGCTGATTATCGCCGGCGGTTCAGCCATCTTTCTCAATCCCGAACCGATCGCCGATTACGTCGATCTGTTTCTGATTGGTGAGGGCGAGGAGATGGTGCCGGAGTTTCTGGCCGCGTATCAGGACGCGCGTGCGGATACCGGTAACCAGGCGCCGCGGCTCACCGACCTCGCGCGTGTCGAGGGCGCCTATCTGCCCGACTACTTCGCACCGACGCGCGACTCGCGCGGCCGTCTCGAGAGCGTCACGTACAGCGGACCCGGCGCGCCCAAGGTGCGCCGCCGCCTGCTCAGCGACCTCGATCGCTTCAACACTTCGTCGTTGATACTCACCGAGGAATCGGTCTTCGGCGACATGTTCCTGGTCGAGGCGAGCCGCGGCTGCCAATGGGGCTGCCGCTTTTGCGCGGCCGGTTTCATGTACCGTCCGATTCGCTACCGCAGCCCCGACAAGATTCTCAACGAGGCGCGGCGCGGCCTGGGGGAGCGTGGCGTGATCGGGCTGATCGGCGCCGAGATGGCGAGTGTGCCCGGTGTCGCCGGTATCGCCGAGGCGATCGCCGACGCGGGCGGGCGACTGTCGCCGTCGTCGCTCAAGGCCGACTGCATCTCGCCGAAATTGGCCTCGGCGTTGGCCCGCAATGGGGCGCGCAGCGTCACCGTCGCGCCCGAGGCGGGCAGCGAGCGGATGCGCAAGGTAATCAATAAGAACCTGAACGAGACCGAAATCCTGAACGCGGCCGAGTTGCTGGTGGGCGGCGGCGTCGAAAGCCTCAAGCTCTATTTCATGATCGGATTGCCCGAGGAGCGCGACGAGGACGTGCTCGAAATCGCGCACCTGACGGGGCGGATTCTCGAGCGTGCGCGGGCGCAAAAGAAGCGCGTCGGCCACGTGACCGTGTCGCTCAATCCGTTCGTGCCGAAGCCCTGGACGCCCTTCCAGTGGGATCCGATGGAAGAAGCGGCCAGCCTCAAGCGCAAGATCGTGTTGCTGCGCGGGGCGCTCGGGCGGATCGGAGGCGCCAGTATCGAACTGGACGCGGAGTCCCCGCGTGAAGCCTACTTCCAGACGCTGGTATCGCGCGGCGATCGGCGCGTCGGGCAAATTCTGGAGCGGCTGAGCGAGCGCGGTTGCGACGACGCGGGCAAGATCTGGCGTGAACTGCGCGCGATCAAACGCGAAGCGAACGACGGTGCGAGCGATCTGCCCGACCCGGACTTCTTCGTGACGCGCCAGTTTACCCACGATGAAGTGCTGCCGTGGGACTTCATCGACCATCACATCCACAAATGGTTCCTGCTCTCGGAGCGCAAGAAAGCCCACTACGAACATCAGACCAAGCCGTGCGACGTTACCCGCTGCACGGTCTGCGGCGCGTGCTGAAGCGAGCCTGATTGACGCTCGCTTGTGCAATGTTTGACGAGCAGCTCAGCGGTCTCGACCTGACTTTCTTGACCTGGCTTTTCGGGACTGCCGGCGTTGCTCGATTGCTCGATCGTCGTAACTGTCGGGCACTCATGCCAAGAGGGTCATGCTTGATGGCTCGATCGTCGTTAAGCGCCGGGCGACCTACTAAGATGACCGCGTTGTTCGGACAGGCCGCCAAGTCGCACGGGAGGAGCGAAAGAATGAAGACGCGAAACGGATTATCCCTGATGACGATACTGGTAGCGGCCGGTGCGATCGCCTTGGCAACGCCGGCGCTTGCCCAGACCGGCGCGGAATATCCGCGCACGATGCCCGGCGACACGATCCCCAGTTACGGGGGCGGCGGTTACGGCGGACCAGCCGGCGGCGGCTCGATCAGTGCGCCGGCACCGAGCGGCAGCGGGGCGAGCAAGACCACTGTGATTCCATACGACGAATCGGCACCGACGACGACCACGCATCATCGGACGACCCGTCACGTCAAGAGCGTCCCCGAAGACATCAGCACCATAGAACCCGCGCAAGGCCATTTGAAACTCGTCAAGAATTCCTATGCTTATGAGCGGCCAACCAGTTCGAGCACCCGCATCGAACCGGTCGAGGCCGGCAAATTTGTCAACGTGATCGGGACCTCGCGCTACTACGCGCAGGTCAAGCTGAAGAACAGCGAAATCGCGTATGTTCCGCTAAGCGCGGTCGCCATGGTGAATCCAACCGACAAGATGTTCAAGCTCACCTCGGATTCAGCCGTGTTGAGCGCGCCGAATCATTCGGGCAAGAAGATCGCCGAAGTCCATCGGGGACATGACGTGCACGTCATCGGGATTGCACTGAGTTACATGAAAATCAGGATGAAGAACGGTACCGAAGGCTACATCCCGGTGCATGCGCTGGAGTAGCGATAAGGGATGAGATTGGGAGCGCGGATCGCCATTTGTAGCATCGATGCAACAACGACCGGCGATCATTGGCACTGAAATGCAACTATTTTCGCCGATAGACATAATTTTCGACAGAATTACACCTATTAGCACAGCGAATTGTGTATAGTCGGGTCCAAACAGACGTGAGAGTGCGTTTTCACGTATCTGGGAGGACAACGAGATGGGCCTGCCTCTACTGAAAAGCAACGGGCTATTCGCCCAGGCTGACGACGGAAAATTGCTGTTCTTCGCGACACCGATGGCCAAGTCGGCCTATATCGTGCCGGACCGCCACAGCGAGGACGCCTTGCGCACTCTGGCGAAATACTGGGGGCTGTGCGAGTTGTTCACGATTGCGATAATCGCGCCGGTTGCGCTGCACTTTGGCGCACTCGCACTGCTCGCCGCCGTCGCGGTCTTCGCGTTCGGCTCCAGCCTCGCCTATCAGTTTGCCTTGCGTGGACTGGTCGCAGGACTCGAATCGGTAGCCCATCAACCGGCCAGCCCGAAGCATCACATGGAAAGTCTCGGGAGCCTGCTCCGCACCGTTGCGGACGAGACCCATACGAGCCTGTTATGGCTATGCGAAGCGGCGGCGATTTTGCCATTCGCGGGTGCGGCTCTGATGATCCTCAACGGCCATCGATTGCATCATTTTGTCGGCGGGTTCATCGCGATTGTTTTCTTTGGGAGTGCCACGATCGCGGGGGCCTATATGATTTCGGTAAAGCATCGCGGCGCCCGTGTCAGCCCGACGCCCTCGTTCGCCGAGCGTCGCGCAGCCGTTGGCAACTAGGCCGAGAGCAAGAAGAGAGTTGTTGAAGAATGCAAAACTATTTTATTGACTGAAATCTTCATAGAGGTTTCAAGCAGCCCAACAGTCTCGACCTCATTTTTCGGACCGGACTTTCCTCTGGCAAAAAGTGCCGGCCCTGAGAAAACCCCATCCTCCTTGACCCTCGGGTTGCTCGATGGTCGGCGGGGACGCGCCGGATACGCCAGGGAAAGACCTCGCCATGATTGACGTTCGCGATGTTCAGGCGGGCGCCTAGCGAGCCACGGGCGGGGTGATCGTCAGGAGGGTGCGGACCTTGGCGGGGATGTCGGGAGCGCGGACGACGTCGGTGATGATCGCGGCGGCGTCGGCACCTGCTGCCAAAACGTCGGGCATCGTCGCTCCCGTGATGCCGCCGATCGCGACAATCGGCAATGCCACCGCCGCCCGCACCGAGCGCAGACGCTCGAGTCCCTGCGCATTTGGAACATTCTTCAAGCCGCCGGAATAGATCGCACCGAAGCCGATATAGTCGGCGCCGCCGACTTCCGCCACGCGCGCCTGCTCAACGCTGTGGGTCGAAACGCCGATAATTGCGGCGGGTCCCATGAGGGCGCGAGCGTCGGTCAGCGGTAGATCGTCTTGCCCGACGTGAACGCCGTCGGCGCCGGCGAGTTTCGCGATATCGGCGCGATCGTTGACGATCAGCAGGGCGCCGTGCTGACGGCATAGCGCGACGATCGCGCGGGCCGCGGCGAGGAAGTCGCGGCTGGCGGTATTTTTGAGCCGCAACTGCATGATGCGGGCGCCGGCCCCCAGCAGAATGCGCGCGAGATCGATCGGGTCGTGGCCACCGGCGGTATCAACGATCGCATAGAAGGATGAGGGCAGTTGCATGTTGGCGCGGAGGGATGCCGTCACTGCGGCAGGGCTTTTTGCGGCACGATGCGATGTTCGGTGAGCTTCTTGCGCAGCGTGTTGCGATTGAGCCCGAGGATGCGTGCCGCATGAACCTGATTGCCGCCAGCGCGATCGAGCGCGATTTCAATCAGCGGCTTTTCGAGTTCTCCGACCAGCTTCTGATAGAGGTCGCGAGGCTCCTTGCCGTTGCTCTCGATCATCTCGCTGATGCGCCGCGCGATGAGTTCGGTGAGCGAAGCGCCGTCGTCGAGTTTGGCGGAGAGGCGCACGCCGCCGCGGCCGAGTTCAACGTCGTCGTCGCGAAGGGTATTGGCGGGCGCCAGCAGCGCGGCACGCAAGACCGTGTTTTCGAGTTCACGGACGTTGCCCGGCCAGGTGTAATTCTGCAGCTTGGCGCGCGCCTCGGGGCTGATGTAGCGCGAGTTCGCGCCCATCTCGCGCACGGCCTTGTCGATGAAGTAATCGGTCAGCTCGGCGATGTCTTCGCGGCGCTCGCGCAAGGGTGGCAAGTCGATCGGAATCACGCGTAGGCGAAAGTAGAGGTCTTCGCGGAATTTCTTTTCCGCCACCGCCTGTTCGAGGTCCTGATTGGTGGCGGCGATCACCCGCGCCTGCATGCGGAGCGTCTCGAAACCGCCGACGCGCGAGAATTCCCGCTCCTGGAGCACCCTCAGCAGCTTGGGCTGCAACTCGACCGGCAGATCGCCGATCTCGTCGAGAAAGAGCGTGCCGCCGGAAGCCTGCTCGATCTTTCCCGCGCGCCGCTCGGTCGCGCCGGTAAAGGCGCCGCGCTCATGGCCGAAGAGTTCACTTTCGAGCAAGCCGTGCGGAATCGCCGAGCAGTTGACCGCGACGAAGGGGCCGCGCCAGCGCTGCGACTTGAAATGGATCGCGCGCGCGACCAGTTCCTTTCCGGTGCCGCTCTCGCCGCGCAGCAGTACAGTCGCGTCGT
>Ga0207695_10008549_pt1 | contig 12796 bp, 10 predicted proteins | sample KBSC54metaG_FD_184354 | JGI IMG/M metagenome (GOLD analysis project Ga0207695, IMG submission 184354) | Corn rhizosphere microbial communities from Kellogg Biological Station, Michigan, USA - KBS C5-4 metaG (SPAdes) (version 2) | ecosystem: Host-associated > Plants > Roots > Rhizosphere > Soil...
CTATACAGTACAGCTTCGGCAAGAAATCAAATAAACTGAAACCATTTGTTGGCGGCGGCGCTGTGTACAATGTATACCAGGAAAAATATAGCGAGTTCAACTTTACTGATGGCGCTGCTAAAGATATTGTTACCACACATACCAGCACACCTTTCGTTTGCTTTACCGTAACGCAAGGCGTTACTTACGATATAACACCAAGAGTACAGGTAAAAGAATCTATTCACTTTATTCCAAGAAATGCACATACCAATGCTAACCTGCTGGGTATAGATATAGGTGTGGGCATCAAACTATAGTTTGTATATAAGGGGGTAATATCTTATTGTGAAAGCGTCCTGTACAGGACGCTTATTTTTTGTCTCCACTTTCGCTTCACTCTGCCATATAGTACATTTGTTCTTATGAGAAACTTATTGCTGTTACTTATGTTGCCTGCATTAAGCATGGCCCAGACAAAACGCAATGCAGACCTGCTGATACAAAACGCAACCATATACACTGTTGATAGTTCATGGCATACTTACCAGGCTATGGCTGTAAAGAATGGTAGCATAGTAGCGCTCGGTAGCAATAAAGAAATAAACAGCAGGTACAGCGCAACAAAGAATATCAATGCTAAGGGCAAGTTTATTTATCCCGGATTTATAGATGCACATTGCCATTTCAGCGGCTATGCACTTGATAAATACAAATGCGAGCTTGAAGCCACGCACTCATTCGAAGAAGTAATAAAGAAACTGGTAGCTTATGAAAAAACAAATGAGCTGAGCTGGATATATGGCCGCGGCTGGGATCAAAATAAATGGGCTATAAAAGAATTCCCAACAAAAGATACTCTGGATAAATTATTCCCTGATAAGCCTGTAATATTAAAACGTATAGACGGTCACGCACTGTTGTGCAACGAAAAGGCTTTGCAACTGGCACATATAGATGTACATACAACAATAAAAGGCGGTGTAGTAGAAAAAAAGAACGGCGAGCTTACAGGCATACTTATAGATAATGCTATGACTCCTGTGGAAAACCTTATACCTGCTCTACCCCAGGCACAGGCAGTAAAATATTTAATAGCCGCTCAAAATGATTGTTACAAACTTGGGCTTACCTACGTTATAGATTGCGGTGTGAATAAGGACGTTATTAACATGCTCAAAAATCTGTATGATAATAACACGCTTAGTATAGGTAATGCATTACTATTGGCAGACGAAGAGCAAACATTAAACGAATTTGTAAAACAGGGACCTATTGATTACGGACAACTAAAAATAGCAGGTATAAAAGTGTATGCAGACGGCGCACTTGGCTCACGCGGTGCATCACTTATAGAAGACTATACTGATAGGCCGGGACAGAGAGGTACTTTATTAAGTCCTGTCACTCATTTTAGAGATATAGCTGCGCTGGCACTACAGTATCATTGGCAGCTATGTACACACGCTATAGGCGATAATGCCAACAGGCAAATACTAAATGTATATGCTGAGGCTCTTGGTGGCAAAAACGATCTGCGCTGGCGCATAGAGCATTGCCAGGTAGTAGACCCTGCGGATATCCACCTATTCGGCGATTACTCTGTAATACCATCCGTACAGCCCACACATGCCACCTCTGATATGCCCTGGGCTATTAATAGATTAGGTGGAAAAAGACTACCACATGCCTACGCCTTTAAAGATCTTCTGCAGCAAGATGGCTGGATAGCTTTAGGTACCGATTTCCCTGTAGAAGAAGTAAATCCTTTAAACACCTTTTACGCAGCCGTATATCGTAAAGACAAAAAAGGAAATCCACCTACAGGCTTCTTGCCTGAAAATGCACTGACTAAAAAAGAAGCATTACAAGGGATGACCATCTGGGCAGCAAAAAGTATTTTTTCAGAAAAACAAAAAGGAAGCCTGGAAACAGGAAAAGACGCAGACTTTATAATACTGGATACAGATATTATGAAATCATCACAAACCAATACATTAAAAACTAAAGTGCTCTATACAATAGTAAAAGGCAAAATAGTATACCAGGCTACAAAAACTGTTCATTAACTATCCGCCTAAGCCAAACTGTTTGCTTAATTCCAGCATTCTATCTATTGGCTTCTTTGCAGCAAGTCTTAGTTCCTCCGGCATTGTTACCTCAGGTGCGCCATACTTCATGCACAGGTACACTTTTTCCAGTGTGTTCAGTTTCATATGCGGGCAATCATTACATGCACATGCATTATCGGGTGGTGCAGCTATAAAGGTTTTGTTAGGTGAGTTTTTCTGCATCTGGTGCATTATACCTGCTTCTGTAGCTACTATAAAGCTGTTGTTCTTACTCTTCTCTGTGTATTTTAGTATCTGTGTAGTAGAACCAATAAAATCTGCAATTCTCAGTACAGGCTCTTCACATTCCGGGTGAGCAACAAGCAATGCTTCGGGGTGACGCGTTTTTAATTTAGTAATCTTTTCCAGCGAGAATATTTCGTGCACCATACATGCACCATTCCATAATACCATATTCCTGCCTGTAGTCTTATTTATATATGCTCCTAAATTTCTATCCGGCGCAAATATTATTTTCTGTTCTTTAGGCAAGCTCTCTACTATCAGCTTCGCATTAGAAGAAGTGCATATAATATCACTTAGTGCTTTTATACCTGCAGAGCAGTTGATGTAAGATATCACCAGGTGGTCAGGATGTTGCTCTTTAAAGGCCTTAAACAATGGCGGCGGACAACTATCACTCAGTGAACAACCGGCGTGTAGGTCAGGCAGCAATACCTTCTTATTGGGGTTTAGTATTTTAGCAGTTTCCGCCATAAAGTGTACACCGGCAAAAACTATAATATCTGCATTAGTACGTGCAGCTTCCTGCGCGAGTCCTAAGCTATCTCCTATATAATCAGCAATGTCTTGTATATCCGGCTCCTGGTAGTAATGTGCGAGCAGCACTGCATTTTTCTCCCGCTTCAGCTTTTCAATCTCTTCAAACAAATCGAGTGAGGGATCAATTTCGACATCAAGGTATCCCTTTTTTCCAATTTCCAAAAACGCATTTTCGATTTGCACACTCATAATAATATTAGTAGTTAAATTTTTTAAAAAGAATCTATTATTACCTATTAGGGCTGTGGATATGGGGAAACAAAAATGTTATCCCTATTGCAAAATAACAGAATTCTATTCACACCCATTTTTTACTTTCCTTATCCCCACATAGAAAGTGCTTAAAATAGACATACTCACAGTAAAATGTGGATTGTGGATAATAATGGGTGTTGAGAAATAACCTAATCTTAATATCGTAGATGGATGTGGAAAAGGGCAAAAAAATAAAGACAAACTTTTTCGAACTTTTCGGAATATGCGTTGAGGGGAAACTTATACTTAGCTACCCACTATTTCTACAAGGGAAATTCACAGATATCCACACCCAAATTGTATAACCTCTGTGTAAGGCTATAGTATTGAGGCAGATAAAAGTTTGCTATACAAAGACGCAATAGGCTAATGAAATATATAAAATAATCAAGCCACAAAAATTTACCTAATGTATGTAGTTATCAGCTGGGCTTGTCTCACTAATTATCATGTAACTATATAGTATCAGCAATAACACACATACAACGGCCACTATTATTTGTTCGTAATCTACTCTTCTACGCACGGAGATCTGTTTTAGTAGAGAATAATATATAAACATCATTCCCGCTCACAAAAAAGCCCGGCACAAAGGCCGGGCTCAATTTATAGGGGCTTCATATTTAATTTATCGTCAGGCTCTGTGTAGATGGGTCCCATGTTACATGATAGGCATTGCAGCAACTATTTATTATACCGGTGGGCATAAAGGAGCATGGATCGCCCACAGTCACGGCACCACAGTTATCCAGTACGCGTGCTCCCTCCCAGGTAGATGCTGATGGTACCGGCAGCGGACTACCCACCACTACAGGCGGCGTTGCCATAGGGTAGCCTATACTGGTGAAGGGTGCTATAAGCATAAGTCCTGTGGCATATTGCTGGCTGTTGCAGGGCGAGCCCGGCTCTGACACGAGCAAATCCACATAAATTTTGCAGGGGTTGTTATTAATTACCTTAATGCTGCCACTAAACTGTGCGCTTGCGGCAAAGTGAAATAATAGCAGCATCGAAAACAACATAATTCTTTTCATAGATAAAAGTTTTAAAGGTTTAAAAAAGAAATCATTTAATAGTAAATATAATAATATCATTATCCGCGGTTGAATAACGGATATTATGTTTAGAATAATAAAAGACGTAAGTAAACAGAGAAAGGATAGATAAATGATATTAATACTTATGTGTTCAGGAGCTATATAAATTGAAATAAAACCGATAATATTGATTTAGAGGCATTAAATCTGCAAAATCTCATTTTTTCATATAAATTTGCCGTCCTTATCAATATTATAATACAACATACACAACCGATATGGCTGTAATACAAAAAATCAGGAACAAGTACGGCAAAATTGCCGGCGGTATCATTGCCCTCGCATTGGTGGGCTTCATATTAATGGATGCTGCAAGTGGCCGTTTTGGCGATCTCTTTGGCGCGGATAAAAGCGTGGCAAAAGTAGATGGTGAGAAAATAGACCAGAAAGATTTTTCCCTGCGCGTAAAGGAATACGAAACCCTCTATGGCATTTTTAGTAAGGGCAAAACTATTGAAGACAATACAAGAGCTGAGCTAAGCAGCCAGGCACTGCAAAATATGGTGTTTGAAAAGGTGGTGGAAAAGCAATGTGAGAAACTAGGGATCGAGACTTCTAAAGAAGAAGAAAAAGAAGTGATATACGGTGCCTACCCTGATCCATTGGTACAGCAGTACCCTGTGTTCACCAATCCTGAAACAGGTCGCTTCGATCCGCAGCGTGTAAGAGGTTTTGAGCAACAAGCTCCAAAAGACCCAAAACTGGCTTCTTACCTGGAAGAGTGGAACAACGTAAAATCTTATGTATTGCGTAATAATACTATTACCAAATTCACAGACATTATAAATGCAAGCGCTTACACACCTAAGTTTATTATAGACCATACTATAAAAGACCAGAGTGCAAAAGCAAGCATCCGTTTTGTGAAAGTTCCGTTCACTGCAATAAAAGATGACGCTGTAAAAGTAACCGATGCAGACCTGAACGACTATGTGCAAAAACACAAATCGATGTTCATGGTAAATGAGCCAATGAGAAGCATAGATTATGTTTCTTTCGACATACTACCATCTCACGACGATACCACAAAAGTGCTGGACGCAATAAAGACTGCTAAAAACGAACTGGCAGCAGCTACCGATAAAGATGCTGAAAATGTAGTGAACAGAAATTCTGATGACCACTTTAATGCTGCTTATGTAAATAAGAAAACATTTATGTCGCAGTATGCCGATTCTATACTACAGTTGCCCGCAGGCGCAGTATATGGTCCTTATTTCGACAATGGTTCTTTCAAGGTAACCAAAGTGCTGGATAAGAAAGAATTGCCGGACTCTATAAAATGCGAACACATACTGGTAAGAACAAAAGCACAGGGTAAGGATATAATGCCGGACAGCGTAGCTAAGCAGCGCATAGACAGCATAGCTGCAGCAATAAAAGCAGGTGCAGATTTTAAAACACTGGCAACAAAATACTCTGACGATAAAGGCAGCGACGGGAAAGCTAACATAGAATATAACTTTGATCTGCAGCAACGCCCGGGCCTTTCTAAAGAATTTGGCGACTTCGTGTTTGAAGGCAAAACAGGCGAAAGCAAAGTCGTATCTGTATCAAACGACAACTACTCAGGTTACCACTTTATACACATCATAGATCAGAAAGCAGTAGCCCCTGCTATGAAGCTGGCTACCATAAGCAAAGAACTGGCGCCAAGCGATGTAACACAAAATGCTGCTTACGCAAAAGCTACAGAGTTTGCCGGCAAGAATGCAACTGCAGCGGCGTTTGACGAAGCAGTGAAAAAAGAAAACCTGGCTGAGAAAAAAGGCGAAGGCATAAAACCTGCCGACTATACAATACCTGGCATCGGGCCAAGCCGCGAAATCATCAGGTGGATGTATGATGCCAAGGTAGGTGATGTATCAGGTGTATTCTCTCAGGAAGACCGCTACGTGGTGGCAAAACTATCCGGCAAGCAGGACAAAGGCCTGATGCAGATAGATGCTAACATACGCCCGAGGCTGGAAGCAGTAGTAAAACAAGACAAGAAAGCAAAAATGATAGCAGAGCAATATAAGAGTGCAGGCAACCTGGACGCTATAGCAAGCGGCACACAACAGCAGGTGCAGCAGGCAGACTCTTTCTCTATTGGTTCTGCATATATACCGGTACTGGGCTACGAGCCAAAAGTAGCAGGCTATACATTTAATGATGGCCTGAAACCAAACACAGTATCACCGGGCATCAAAGGTTCTAACGCTGTGTACTTCATCAGCGTACTTAACCGCTGGACCGCAGCGCTAGATCCTGCTACGATAAACATGCTGAATGGCCAGCAACGCATGATGCTGCAAAGAGACCAGCAAAACGCGATGAACCAGATGCTGCGCCCAACAATAGTAAAGAATGCAGACGTACAGTATAACCCTAAAAATATATACTAATCGTTTGTTGCAATAAAATTTATAAAGGCTCCCATCGGGAGCCTTTATTGTTAATAGAAATAAGTTTAAAACCATTTCTCCCTTGTTGGCATCCTCACCACAAAGAGAAAACAGATATATTTATCTCAGTAGATACGTACATTAGCGTATCTATAAAGAATAGACTTATGAAAATAATATTCCGTGCCTTAACGGCCTTTTTTATTTTATTAAATTCAACTTATTCATACGGATCTCATATACTCGGTGGCGATATAAGCTATCAATGCAAAACCAGATATACCTACACTCTTAACCTCACAGTATATACAGATTGTGCTGGGCCAGCGGAGGCAGTTATGACTACATCACATGCTAAAGTGAATGTTTATAATGACACCAGTTTATATAATTCCTATTCAATAGCTCTTGACTCCGATGCTGAAATATCTCCATTGTGTGCGTTGTACCTGGATAGTACAACGTGCAACGCAGGCAGGTTACCGGGAATAAGAGCCTATTACTACCATACAGACATTGCACTTCCAACTACATCGTCAAAATGGAAGTTTGATTATATAGGAGATTTAACATCAACAACAGGAGCATTAGTTACAGGCATTTCTAATCTTACAGGTGCCCAGGTTTCTGAGCTTGTTGCTACATTGGATAATACTGCAGATTCGTTTTCAACACCAGTATTTTTGAGCCGCCCTTTGTTTTTTGCAACAGTAAATCAAGCTGTAAACTACAACTCAGTAGCTGCTGACCCAAATAATGATAGTTTAAATACTAGACTAACTGCTGCTTTGTCCATATTTAGCAATGTTGTTTATAACTCCGGTTATTCGCCTACCCAGCCCGTTTCGGCAAGCAGCTTTGCATTTGATAGCCTATCAGGAGAACTATCAATTACACCTAATATAATTCAGAAATCAGTGATAACAGAACAGGTAAGAAAATATAGGCACAACAAAATGGTAGGCACTAATATGAGAGAGTGGGTGCTGACAACCGCTGCTGCCACTTCAATGTCTATAAATAATCTGGGTGCAAGAATAGATAAAGTAGCTACTGGTGTTACTAAAACTGATTCAGTGAGTGTACAATCATTGAAGAGCAATGACTCTGTTAATTATTCAATTATTTGCTCAAATCCTAGAGGCAACAATATCACTATATCTGCTGCTGACTTACCTATTGGGGCGAGTTTTTCCGTGGTAAATAATGGCACAGCAACGCCTGAAGGAATATTCAAATGGAATACCACAACAATTCCTCCGGGTATCTACAGTTTTCTGCTTAATCTTTCTGATAATGGCTGTCCATTTACAGCCACGGCTATAATTCCTTTTAAAATAATAATTCGTAATAACACGGCAGTGGAAAATGTTTTGTCAGAAGCCAATAGCTTAGCCATATACCCCAACCCGGCTGGCAGTAATATCAAACTCTCATTCAGGCAATTGCCAACAACCCCTATGCACATAAATATCATTAGTGTAGATGGCAGGGTGGTAAAGCATTTTGTCAACATTACCGCAGTTTCAACTATAGATATTTCAGATCTTCCACATGGTATCTACTGCTTAATAGCACAAAACGAAAATAGGAATGAGCTGATAAAATCGTCTTTTGTTAAAGAATAATGTTTGTTGGCGAAAAGCCAACAAGGAAAAACACTTTTAATCATGAACCCCAAAGCCCTATTTATTTTGGTTTATTTCTCTTGTTTTAGCCTTTTATCGTTTATTACGGAGAAAATATTAGATACAGACAACCAGAGTTATGAGATGGTTTCCTACCTCATTTGGGGTATTATACTTTATATATTAATAGGAATTCCGCTTTGGATGTACACAATTAAATTCTCAGAAAAATTTAAAAATAGTAGCAGATTCTGGTTTTGCTTTATGGGCGGATTATTCGTTTTATATATCATTATGTTTATAGGAAGCCAAAGCATTCCGTTAATAAGTATTATAACCTTCAGTAGCAGGTTTGGTGATCTGGCCATTAGTTGGGCATTGCATATTATATACACTGTCTCCTTTCTTATAGCATACTTAAGTTATAGAAGGAATAAAAGAAGATTGATAAATGCACAAAAATAATTTCTCTAGCTAGTTGAAGGATTTCCCCTCGTTGGCGCCCTCGCCAACAAGTTCGCGCCATATAAATATCATCCCCTCAATTGTGCATATCTTCTTTTGGAAACACCCTCCCGCAAAACGTATCTTACATAGCAGGCGTAACCAGCTACAATAAGGCTGGAAACCGATGGGCACAAATGGGGCATCCGTTACATCTGGTTTATATTAATAAGCCAGTGCGGGCAATACTTCCGGCGACAATGTAAATTTCAACCCGCTATGCATATTATGGGGTAATGGGAAATTCAGAACTGCATTTAATAGACTCCCCCTATTCCACCATAACTATAAAAAGCAATTCTCTGCGTAACTTTGTACACAGAAAAAATAATTAAGTGCAGCATGGAGACATTCGTAAATAAGGTAGCAGAGAGCGGCATCATAACACTGGACCTGGCAAACTATATACCTGCAGAAGGCGAAATAGCAAGTTTCGACCTGAAGCCATTTCTCTTCAGGGAAATGATACTGAAGGAAAAAGACTACCGCGCCAGCCTGCAGGCACACGACTGGGCACAGTACCAGGGCAAGAATGTAGCCGTATTCTGCTCGGTAGATGCTATAATACCGGTATGGGCTTATATGCTTGCTGCCTCTTACCTGCAGCCACAGGCCACTTATGTATATTTTGGCACCGAGGCAGAGCTGAAAAAGGAGATCCTGCAGCAGCGCATAGCAGCAATTGACGTAAATGAATACAACGATAAACGCGTAGTGATAAAAGGCTGCGGAGATATAGCAATACCCGATGCTGCGTATGTGGCTGTTACCCAGCACCTACGCCCTGTGGTTAAGTCACTTATGTACGGTGAGCCCTGCTCCACTGTGCCTATCTACAAAAAACCAATGGCCCGCCCCGAGCCGGGAAAGTCATAGAAAGGTAAATTTCCTTCAAATTTTAGCATAAGATATCGCATATCTTATGCTATTTTTTTTTAGTTTCGTTAGGTTCTCAAAGCTACTCAGGAAATGAAGAAATGCCGTACCGTGAGTGAATACAGTGGCTCAAGAGGTTTTATCCTTCTTTTATCAGCGCTGTTTTCATTTCAGTTTGCCCACGCGCAGAAAGTCGATGCACCACATCCGCGCAATATCAAGATCATAGACGAACATAAGGATAGCAAAGGCGATCTCGTACGTGTAGTGCGCTATACAGAAGGCGATATGATGGTAACCCAAACCATTATCATCCCTAAACGAACATTCCTCGGCATGCACACCCCCATCAATCCGGATACCATGAAGAAGGATCTGGTGCGTGTGGTGGTTGATAAATCGCACTACTGCGTAATGGTGCTTTACCGCAACAAACCGATTCGTGTATATAAAGCAGTATTTGGCCCCAACCCAATGCTAAACAAATGCGTAGAAGGCGACAGATGTACGCCCGAGGGCTGGTTTAAAATAGCTAACAAGAATCCCGCTTCCAGGTACAACAAGTTTATGGGCCTCAATTATCCCAACGATTCTTCCATAGCTCGTTTCAACAAGCTGAAAGACGAAGGCCTGATACCTAAGACTGCACGTATGGGTGGCTCCGTAGGTATACACGGTATATGGCCCGGCGGCGATGACATGATAGAGATGGGCGTAGGCTGGACAGACGGCTGCATAGCCATAAAGAACAGAGATATAGATGACCTGTATTCTTTGGTAGGCGTGGGCACCAGCGTATTGGTAAAGAGATAATTACAAAGTTGTTTCGCTTAGAAAATTCTCATAGGCTTCGGTCCAGCCCTCCCATTCAAGGTCCTGCCCCAGCGAGAAGTTATGGAATATAGTGATGAGCATACTGCCTGACTTTTGCAAATAGTCCCGCATGCTGCGCAGTGCTTCAAAAGCTTCCTGCGCACTTAGTTTTTCTTCAAAGCGTGCAGTAGTATCCATAAAGCAAAAAGGATAGACCCGCAGTTTGGTCACTGCTTCATTCTGCAGATCATACCAAAGAAATGAGCTGCCCGTCCCCGCACGAAAACCAAGCTGCGTACCATAGCCCATACTATAGTCTGCATGAATGCCTTCGTCTATCAGTGAGCGATAAGTATGCGGCAGGAACAGGCGTATATAATGTTGCCGCGAAATAGTTATCTGCTCACCGCTCACCTGCTCCAGTATTTCCTTTTCATACAGCATACCGGTTTTATCAGTATTGTAAGATGGATGCACCCCTATTGTGCCCTCATAAGCCAGCCTTTTTATTAGCTCCTGCATACGGGGATTAGCCGGGGAAATATTTTTGTCAAAAGGCCCGGGCCGCAAAGCAGCAAGAATAAAGTATAGCGGCGTTATTTTGTTTTGCTTGTGCAGCTCGCTTATAAAATTGTAGCTGTCATATGGGTCTTGTTTATTACCCAGTATCACCTGTGCTCTGTCCTGAAGACCTTGCAGCTTACCTGCGGAGAGGTCTTTAAGAAAACCGCCTAGCGCACGCTGAAAACCCTTGTAGCGGTAAGAGTCAGCAATATCAATATCGTAGGTAGGCTGAAAAGTAAATGCCGGCGGCTCAATAGTCAGCTTGTATTTCTCCTGCAACAGCTTTACGAGATATGCCACCCATTCATCCAGCAAAGGCCTGCGCAGCCAGCCGTTCTTGTACAGCAGGCTCTCGGTTGCAGGGTACCGGCCATGCTTATCAGGTGTATAAGGTGTACTATATTCCTCATACCGCGACAGCAGAAAGAAGATAGACGCAAGCATATCGAATGGCAGTGTAAACGCAGGATTATTTACATCATACAGGCAAGGTGTTTCGCCGCATATGCCCAATGGTATAGTATGAGGTTTTACTTCGTTTTCCCATAGCAACGATACCGCAGGTATGGATAATGCATTTGGGAAAAAATCGCCGTAGGCAATGAAGAATGGAAGATCCTTTAGCGCAGCTTCATCAGTAATTAAAGTATAGCCCGTACCTAGTCGCTCATTAAAAAGCCAGTCCAGCACATATTGCAGGCGTTTGCTTGTTTGGGAGCTGTATACTGCTATAGGCTTCATGGCTGTAGGTGATATAGGTTGATTACTGTTTACTTCGCTCCTTCCAAAGGTCGTTAAATGTCTTTGCGGGGAAATTAAGATTGCTGCGTTCCAGGGCCCAGCTATTTTTAAAGAGACTGTTTACTACCTTATTTTTTATGCCTGCGTTGGCAATGTTCATCAGCTTCGGGTTCAGCATAGCTATTTTCCATGCTTTCCATGCTGTGTTTTCTGTAAAGTCGTTCAGGCTTTCCTCCTCAGCTGCTATATGTCTGTTCTCCAGCAGCATCTCGTGTATGTTTATCTTCAGCGGACACACCTCGGTGCAGTTGCCGCATAGGCTGGATGCATAGCTCAGGTGCTTGTACTCTTCCATCCCTTTCAGGTGCGGAGTTATTACAGAGCCTATAGGGCCGCTGTAAGTAGCACCATACGCATGGCCGCCAATATTTTTATACACAGGGCAGGCATTAAGGCAGGAGCCGCAACGTATACAGTACATGCTCTCGCGCACTTCGGGGCGCAGCAGGTTAGTGCGGCCATTGTCCAGCAGTATCACGTACATTTCCTCAGGCCCATCTGTTTCATTGGCCTGGCGTGGCCCCAGGAAGATGCTGTTATACACGGTCACGTTCTGCCCCGTGCCATAAGTGGCCAGCAAAGGCCAGAATAAAGAAAGGTCGTTGATGGAAGGGAGCATTTTTTCAATACCCACTATAGCAATATGCGTTTTAGGGAAGGCAGTGCTCAGGCGTGCATTGCCCTCATTCTCTGTTACGCATACACCGCCCACATCCGCCAATAGAAAGTTACCTCCGGTTACACCTATTTCGGCGGTAATATATTTTTCCCTCAGGTTTTTACGTGCTATCTGTGTAAGCTCGGTAGGCGACAGGTTTGGCGCGGTGCCCAGCTTTTCATGAAATACCTTGGCCACGTCTTCCTTGCTCTTGTGCATGGCAGGCGTTACTATATGGTAGGGCGCTTCACCATCCAGTTGCTGTATATATTCTCCAAGGTCTGTCTCTACAGATTCTATATTGTGTTTGGCAAGAAAATCGTTCAGGTGTATTTCTTCA
>Ga0207695_10008551_pt1 | contig 12794 bp, 11 predicted proteins | sample KBSC54metaG_FD_184354 | JGI IMG/M metagenome (GOLD analysis project Ga0207695, IMG submission 184354) | Corn rhizosphere microbial communities from Kellogg Biological Station, Michigan, USA - KBS C5-4 metaG (SPAdes) (version 2) | ecosystem: Host-associated > Plants > Roots > Rhizosphere > Soil...
GGGAGTAACTCGCGTTCTTGGTAATCACGCAGCACGGGATAGCCAGTAGGCGTCCCACTGCCCACTGTAGTCCAGGCATCTGAGGGCGGCGATCCGCTCGGCTCTACGGATGCGCCACCGTGCCGAATTCAGCTTCAATCGCGCCCCCGGTGCGTTTTTGCAGGCGCCTTCGATTAAGCCGCTGCCGATGGGAAGACCTGCTTGCAGACGCTGGCGATACCAGAGGCTGTCGCGGTTGTCCTCCAAATAAGACTTGAGCTTGATCATCGCCCGACGATGCTCGGGGATCTTGCAGGCGTTGATTTGCTCCTGCAATTCCGCAAGAAACCGCGGGCCTTGCAGTTCCAGCAGTCGATCGCGGTGACGATCCCCCCAGTTCCGGGCCGCCGGGCCTTCTCCGAACATCGCTTTGCCGCAAGCATGCAGGTGCTGACTGACGTGGTAGATGTCCACCACCCAATGCATCGGTCGATTTTTGAACCGCGCCGCCGCCTGATCCCATATCCATCTGGCCCCGTCGGCAATCACGCTGAGGCTCTGGCTCTTTTGCAGTTGGCCTTGCTTGCACAGCCGTGGCCATGAAGCACCGACGACGTGGGCCGGGGCGATGGCGCAGACCGCCAGCCGCGCGGTTGGTTCTTCCAGGACCCGATCAGACCATTGCTGCACGGTGGCCGCCAATCCGGGCTGGCGCTTGGCCAGCACACTGGTGCGCATCTCCCGCCAGCCGTCAACGGTGTTGATCATTAAACCATCGCTGTAAAGTTCGGCCTCGCCATGGGCCTGGGCAAAAGACTGCGAGGCCTGCGGCGAACACTGCACCCATTGCGCGGCGCTGTGACCTTCTTCCTGGCAGATGCGTTCGATGGTGTCATCGCTGACGGTCAGGTGAGAGAGTTCTTTGAGCGTAACGGCCGCTTTGTCAAAGGAATTGATCATCCCCGCCAGCGTCAGCATCCGCCGGGCATGTAGGCTGACATGACGCTCGCCCAATCCCGCCCAGGCGTCCAGAGGAATCTGTTTTGCCTTGCACTGACCACAGGCGTAATAGCGACGTGTGAGGCTTATATGCCCGATGCTGCTGAGAATCGTGCGGTCGATTACGCCTTTGAACTTGCAGCGCCCGCCGCAGGAGCATGGGAGGAAACAGACCCCTTTTTTTGCGCCTCGGGCCGAGAACCCGCGGCGGTTTGAAGCATCGTCCGCAGATGCTCGAATCCTTTGTCATGAATGACACTTTCAAGCGCCGACAGGCCCTTTCCCATCGGTGCCGTGGCTGCGGCCTGCTGCAATGCCCGGTATGTCGTCACCGCCTGCTCAGCGACCAGCCGTTCCTGATCCGAAAGTCGGGTAAAATCCATCGATCCTCCTTGATCCCACAAATCATACAGGATTTACCAAGATGGCGCGCTGCACCCACGGTCTCGAACCTATCCGCCTCGTCTTTCGCTGTCAAAAGGAAAATTTGACTTTGGCAGACGTGCGGAGGTCTCCGAGAAATCTATCGATCCACCGCCAGCTTCGTTCCAAGCCCAATGAATAGCGCGCCCGTTCCGCGTTTCATTGCAATTTGCGCACGCGGATTGTCTCGCACTTTCTGACTCACGCTCCCAGCAAACCATGCCAGGAGCAAGCACCAAAGCGTCCCATTAAACATGAAGACCGCGCCCAACAGCAGGAACGCCGATACGCGTGTCGGCGTTTTCGGATCGATAAACTGCGGCAAAAACGCGAGGAAAAACAGCGCGACCTTCGGATTCAGCACGTTCGTAATCACACCCTGACGGTAAATCACCCAAAGATTTTGTCGCGCCGGTGAACGCGTAGTTCCATCCAACTCAGTGGCGCCGGAAAAGATTATCCGAAATCCCAGAAACACCAGATATGCTGCCCCGGTATATCGCACGATTTGAAATGCCATCGCCGATCGCGCGAGGATGGCCGACAGCCCCAGCGCGGCCGCCGTCGAATGAAACAGACATCCGGTGGTGATCGCGAGAGCCGACAAAAGGCCCGCGGCTCTTCCCTGCGAAACGCTTCGCCCCAGGATATAAAACGTGTCCGGCCCCGGCGTCACGTTCAACACCAACCCCGCCGCGACGAACAGCCAGAAGTCATGGATGCCGAGCATTTTCCCTCACGCAAATTGCGTAAATCTTAAGGGGAGCCAGCTTTGGTTGGCGGCAGCTTGACCCAGTTTCGATCATCATCGGTCACCAAAAGCCAGTGCGATTCGACTCTGCCATCGCGGCCGCGGAATCGACAGTGATACCAGGGCCCAAACTCATCAACACGGCAGATGCGAACAGGGCGTTTGCGTTCTAGGAGCTTCCTGTAGACGCGACGCGTGTCGCGATGAATGTAATATCCGGGCCTTCCTTCTCCCGGCACGCCGAGAGTTCGCACGCGATCACCGACCTTGAGTTGCGAGGCTTTCATGCCTGGTTCATATTACCACTTACAAGGGCAGTTGCATGATTGATGGCTGTCGAGCGACGATGTGCAATCGTCTAGGGGGACCCCATGAAGGACCAAATCACCCAAACGCTGGCCTCGGCAGGCATCGATCTTTCAACCTGTCGCACCGTCAAAGACATTCCATTTTTTGTCGTTGGCGCGGGTAAGCCGGCGGTTGAACTTTGGAAGAGCCTTGTATCGCCGCTGCAGCAGGTGGGGCACTGGCCGATCATCTGCGGCGACGCCGAGGAGTTCGATCGAATCGAGGAGCAGATTTCCGATCAAGAAGAGAATGTCAGGGAAATTCTCGCACAGGTGCCGGCGGGGATTTCTGCGGCTGCGGCTCATGCTGCCGAACGTGCGGCCCAGAGACAGAGGATGCTCGAGCACTTTCGCGCCGACCCAAAACATCACGAAATGCTCAAATTCTTTGAGACCGCGGGTGAAGAGGAAGGTAGTTGCTCCAACGAATCCCCCGACTACACGACATGGAGCAGTCGAGGAAAGCCACCAGAACTCCGCATTCAAAGCGCCTATGGCTACCACCGCGATCCATACCGTTCCGTTCTTCTTGCAATTATACCGGCCGCAAATGCGGCTGATTCACCGGCCTACTTGAATTTTGGCGGCTTCAACGCATGCCCCAGCACCCCCATTCACATTGCGCATCTTCGCGAATGGAAGCAGCGGTTTGGCGCGGTGCCGATTGCGATCACCGATGCGGTCATCGAGATGTTTCTAACGAACCCCGTGCAAAGCAAAGAGGACGCATGGTTGCTGGCGCGTGACTTCTACGCCTATTGCCCCGACATCGTTGATCAAGGCACCGGGACAGTGAATCGGCTTGCAAATGAGATATGGAAATCGCCGCAGTGGTATTTCTGGTGGGATTGAAGAGGGCGCGACAAACCCCCAACGAGTTCTTAACCCAGAACCTTGCTCAGCAGCGGCTCCTCGCGAACCTGTCCCTGGACCAAGTGGACACCAGCTTCGCCGCGCGCGAAAGTCCGGTCAACGATTTCAACCTTTTGACCGCAGGTAGTTCGTCCGGAAACGATTGGCTTCCTGTCCACGCCGGGGCTAAGCGGCGCCAGGGACTGCTGTTTCGTCGAATCATCTATCGCCGCGCCCCGGATCTGGGAGCGCGCTTCCAGGAGCGCTTGGAGATCCGGGGCGGCGCTTCGCTCTGCTCGCGGCGTGGACTAGGAAGCGGTTGGTAATGGGAGGGTTTTCCTCGTGCTCCGGCGCCCGAGCTGCAGGGACTGTGTGGTATGCCCGGACCTCAATGAGAATGTAAAATCCATCCATGTCCGTCTCGTGCGTCGGAACATGTTCGAACTGTGCAGTGCAGCGATTTTGGCTGTCACACACGTTCTCGCTGCAACTGGATGACGGACACCTCGTGTGTTTGCCACATCCAGGGGAAACTTGGAACTGCGAAAAATATGGTCTGACGCTTGGGCAGGCGAGTAAGCGCGGCAGACTTTATCGCGAGACGTTTTATGTCTGTCGGAACTGCGGAAGGGAGGGCCAAACGATTGAGAAGGCATTCAGAGTCGATTCACCGATGGTTTCCGTTCGAAGCGCAATGAAGTGGTGCTGGGGATCTGCATTATTCTTAGTTCCCCCACTTGTGTGGATCCGGTGGTGGGAAGCCACGCTTGCGATCGGCGGGACGCTCCTGATTTGGCCAGTATTCTGCTGGTTGGAAAATCGAAAGGCGCTGAAGGAGCTGGCTCTTCGCGGGCTTCCTCGGGCGGACGCTCCGGGTCAATTTCCGATTCCCGAGCCGACGCAGGGGCGGGACCCTGACAGGGTTGTCGGTCGAGTCGTGACGGAGGGAAACGACCAATGGCGGGCAACCGGGGCCTGTTGCGATAAGCCTGATTGGATCAATGCCGGCTGCGCCAGCGATGAAGATCGGATCCCTTGTCATGTCTGTAGGAAAGGGATCATGCAGACGTCGGAACACGCAATTCACTGATCTAATTTGAGCGGCCATGTTTGCACATTCACTACCTGATGGCGCTGAACTGCGGTTGTTACAGCCCTACCACGCCGAGCAGATTTTCAACGTCATCGAGCGCAACCGCGCTCGCCTGCGTCAATGGCTTCCGTGGGTGGACAATATCCGCTGCGTTGGCGACGAGGAGAAGTTCATCTGCAATTCTCTTGGGCGGTTTGCGTCGAACGGCGCGTTCCAATGCGGCATCTTTATGGGGGACCTCTTCGTCGGCGCGATCGGACTGCATCCAATCGATCATGCCAATCGGAAGGTCGAGCTGGGGCACTGGCTCGACGCAGATCATGAGGGGCGCGGGCTGATGACAAATGCCTGGCGGGCGATCGTCGATCACGCGTTTGGCGCACTTGGGCTCAATCGCGTGATCATCTATTGCGCGGTTGAAAACCGTCGGAGTCGGGCGGTCGCCGAGCGGCTTGGGTTCAAGCTCGAAGGAATTGCTCGTCAGGCAGAATGGCTCTACGACCATTTCGTTGATTGGGCGTGGTATTCGATGCTCGCATCGGAGTGGACGCACCCGTATAGCACGGATAAAAAGTAAAATATATTGACAAATGATACTTGAGGTGGAAATATCAGGCGCGAGGGGAGCGACAGAAACGTAGCGACCGTGTTACACGTCAGAAGTCGCGCCACAGGGCCGCAAGTCCACATGGATAAATAAGTTGCGCTATAAATACGCTCGCAATGTGACAACCAGCCGCGCGCCACATTTTGTAACATTGTGTAACGCGCGACGAAACGACACTTAGGCGGTTACCGCATGGCAGTCACATTCGACTGGATGCAATAAAGGCTGGTCTTGGTGCGGATGAACAGGGCATTGCCGGAGACGGCGGGGGAGGCCATGCAACCGGCGTCGAGATGGTTGGTGGCCAGCACCTTGAATTCGCGACCGGTGGCCAGAACGGTGGCGGGGCCGTCTTCGCTGAAGAAGTAGACGCGGCCAGCCGCGACGATCGGAGCGGCAGAGAAGGTGCCGTCGATGCGGCCATGCCAGACATCCTGTCCGTTGGTGGCATCGACGCAGTTCACCACCCCGGTGTCGTTGACCATATAGATCAGGCCATCGTAGAGCACCGGCGACGATCGCGTGGGGACGGCGCGCTTGGCCTTCCAGGCAATTTGCGAATCGGTCAGCACTCCATGCCCGCCGGGCTTCAGCGCCCAAAGCTCGGGCGGGGAGCCGTGGCCGGTGGCGTAGAAGATCAGGTCTTTGCCAATCAGCGGCGTGATGCTGCCGGAATGGGCCTTTCGATTCTCCATCCGCCAGATCTCTTTGCCGGTCGTGGGCTCATAGGCGTAGAAGCACTTGGAACCTTCGCTGAGCAGGATCGGCCCGTTGCCAAAATCCGCGATGCGACAGGTGGAAAAGGCCTTTCGCATGTCGCCATCACCCAGCGGCCGGCCATTGGGTTGGATGTCTTTGTAATCGATCGAGCGATCGGTTCTCCAGACGGTCTCGCCCGTGCGTTTATCGAGAGCGACGACATATTGATAATCGCTGCCGTCGAATGGCAAAAACAGCAGGTTTTTCCAGATCAGAATCGACGCGCCGGCTCCGCGGAAATGGTTGCAGACAAAGTCCCGCCGCTGCCAGAGCATCTTGCCATTGGACGAATCGAGGCACGCGATACCGGGCGAGCCGAAGGTGACGTAAACGCGTCCCTCTTCGACCACCGGCGTCGGCGAGGCATAGCTATTAAATGGGATGCAATATTGTGGCGTCGGCACATCGAAGAGTTTTTCGTCGATCAGGATTTTGCCGGTTTGCTTATCGACGCATAGCACAAAAAGCTGCTTGCCGTCTGCGGTGGCGGAGGTGAGCCAGATCTTGTTGCCCCAGATGACCGGCGACGACCAGGCCTTGCCGTGAATCGGCGTCTTCCATCGCACGTTCTGGTCCGGCGACCAGTTCAACGGCAAATTCGGCGCATCGGCAATGCCCTGTCCCGTCGGCCCGCGAAACTGCGGCCAGTTTTCTTCGCCGCGGGCAAAAGTTGCCGCGAACATCAAGCCGCAAGCCACGAGCGATATCAAAGACATTTTCATGACGCCGCATCCTCAAAAGGCTCTTTTGCGTTGACCCGCGTAATTGGGTACGAGCCGGATACAATGCCGTTGATGATGAATCCGACCCAGCTTCGCGACCTGAACCTGCACACCAATGATCTGATCACGGCCGGCAAATTCGCCGAGGCCGAAAAGATCTGCCGGCAGATCCTGCAAGATTATCCCAGAGATCCGACCGCATTGGGAAACCTCGGCATCGTTGCGACACATGCGGGGCAGCTGCCGGCGGCAGTCGATCTCCTGCGGCGAGCGGTTGCCGGATCACCCTGGTCAGGCTGGCATTACTATAACCTGAGCGAACCCCTGCGGCGATTGGGCCAGCTCGATGATGCCGCCGCCGCCCTTCGCGAAGCCATCTCTCTCGAACCGAAAATGATCGCGGCCTACGTGAATCTTGGCTGGGTGATGGCGCAGAAATCGATGTATGACGAGGCGACAGCCGCGTTTGAAAAAGCGGCGGAGCTGGCTCCCGACGATGCGCGGATTCAGATGAATCTGGGGCATGCGCTTCGCCGGCGGCAAGAGCAGGAGCGGGCGATCTTTCACCTGCGCCGGGCGCTGGAGCTGGATCCGAATCTGCCCGAAGCCTGGGCCATGCTCGGAAGCGCTCTGCGCGAAGCCGGTGAGATCGGCCAGGCGATCGAGAGCTTCCGCAAGGCCATCACGCTGAATCCCTCATTTCGCGAAGCCCATTCGAACCTGTGTTACGCGATGTATTTTGATCCCGCATCGCAGCCTGCCGACATTCTTGCCGAGCACCGCGCATGGGCTGCAAAATTCGCCGAGCCGCTTGTTGCGACGGTTCAACCCCATGCCAACGATCGCAATCCGGATCGGCCTTTGCGCATCGGCTACGTCTCGCATGACTTATCGCACCATGTCATCGGTTGGTTCATGGAGCCGATCCTCCGCAACCATGATCGCGACAACTACCACGTCATCTGCTACGCGACCGGCCGCGCCGACGATGAGCTCAGCCAGCGCCTTCGCGAGCATGTGCGCGGCTGGCGCATCGCGCACAGCATGAATGACGAGCAACTCGCGCAGCTCATTCGTCAGGATCAAATCGATGTTTTGATTGATCTAACTCTTCACATGCGGGGGAGCCGGCTACCCATGTTCGCCCGCCGACCCGCTCCAGTGCAGGTCACGCATTTGGCCTACTGCGGAACGAGCGGGATGACCGCCATGGATTGGTGCATCACCGATCCGCAACTGAGTCCCGAAGGTTTGAATGATTCATTCTTCACCGAAAAGCTGCTTCGCCTTGATGGAAGCTACTGGTCCTACGAACCCTCGGCAGGTAGCCCACCGGTGGGGCCGTTGCCAGCAGCCAGTCGAGGCCATATCACTTTCGGCTCGCTCAATGCATTTTCCAAAACCAACGACCAACTGATCCAGCTTTGGCGGGACGTTCTGGACGCTGTTCCAAATTCCCGGCTGATGATTCATGCCCTTGGCGGGGACCAAAACGGGACAGCTCGAAAGCGATTTACCGATGCCGGTATCGATCCTGCCCGCCTCACCCTCGTCGGCCGGCAGTCGCGCAACGAATATCTCAATCAATATAATGCGATCGATATCGCCCTCGACCCTATTCCCTACGGCGGTGGAACGACCAGCCTTGATGCTCTTTGGATGGGTGTACCAGCAATTACCCTTGCCGGTACACTTCCTGTTGGACGTACCGGCGTAACGCTCTTGCACCAGCTTGGCCTGAATGAATGGATCGCCCAAACGCCCCAGCAGTACGTTCAGCTCGCGGCTCGCCTCGCCGGTGATCTGCCCAGGCTCGCGGAACTTCGCCAAAATCTTCGCCAAATGCTGTCAAAATCGATCCTGATGGATGCCCCGCGCTATGTCCGCGGCCTCGAATTCGCCTACCGTTCTGCGTGGCAAAAGTGGTGCGCATCAGTTCAAAAATAGGACCGATAACAACAGTTACCATTCCCATAACGGCGCCTGCACAGGGGCAATTGAAGTGCACATGTGGGACATCCCTGCATATGCCGATACCAACTGCGCATGACCAACCCGATTCGACCCAACCCGGGCAAAGAGATGGTGACTGTCTACGGCAAGGTGCCGCGCCAATGGGCCGAGCGTTTGGACGAACTGGCGGGCGAACGTCGTTGGTCTCGGGCGCAGATGGTTTCCTATTGCATCGAGCAATTCATCGAGAATGCAGATCCCTCTGAATCGCATCGCGAAAAGTAGGCCGGACCGAATAATCACTGTCTGCTTCGTTGGCCGCCCCGAATATCTCAATTTCAATCAACGCTTTGATTGCTTCTAAAAAACGTCGTCACCTTCGTCCGCAAATCTTCGTGATTTCAGCATTGCTGCGACGGCCTTCGCGGGCAACGACGCAAACGGATCATTTCATAAAAGTGGTGCGTCCCACTTCGCCGATGCTTCCTGCCAGACCTTTGAGTTCACTTTCGGAGATTGCATGAAGCCCGCGCGCAAGAGCAACTGCATCGTCTCAATCATCGAACGCCTGGAAACCCGCCGGATGCTTTCGGTCCATACCTGGACGGGAGGTGGCTCCGATCAGAATTGGTCGACCGCGCAAAACTGGGCCGAGGGCGCGCCGACTGTTGGTGAGCCTAACGTGATTTTGAACTTCCCCAATGGAGTGCCGGGCAACACCAACAATGACCTCACCGGACTGGCCGTGGATTCGGTCGTGTTCGGAGGCGGATACAACGTCAACGGCAACGCCGTCACCCTTACCCAAGGATTCACGACGTCGATATTCTCCGTGAATTGGTCGCTCCCGACGACCATTTCCTCCTCTGCCACCGCTTTTGATATCGGCGGGGGTGTCTGGATGGGCGGTGCAATCTCGGGCAGCGGTGGAATCGATAAGACCGGCGTCGGCAATCTATATTTGGCCGCCGGAAATTCATATGGCGGGACGACTACCGTCGAAGCCGGAACTCTCCAAGCCGGCAACAGTAACTCCCTTGGCTTCACCTCCGGCGCCACCGTTGTGGAGAGCGGTGCCGCATTGATCGCGGACGTGGGCATAACAATCGCTGAGCCGATTACCATTAATGGAACTGGCGCCGGCGCCGTACCGGGAGCACTCCGGTCAGGCGAAACCAACGCCGGTGGTATTGGCCCAACTACCTCCACCTGGTCGGGTACCATTACGCTTGGCAGCGACGCAAGTCTGGGCAGCGATCCAGGCTTTGAGGTCTCTCAGCAACAGCAGCCTTCCTCGCTCATCGTCACCGGCGTGATCAGCGGATCGGCCAACCTGACGATCGGGGCGAACTGCACGGTCGTTTTCGGTGGAAGCAGCGCCAATACCTACACCGGCACAACGACAGTTGATGGAAACCTCAGTCTCGACGACTCCGGCGCCAGCAGTGTGCCGGGCGCATTGGATATCGTGGGCGGCACCGTCCAACTCCAACTCAGCAATCAAATCGCCGACTCCGCGAGCGTCACCGTTGACACGAGTGGCACGTTCGCTCTGGGTGCTTCAAATGAAACGATTGCCTCGTTCTCCGGAAGCGGCGCCATTTCCGGGTCAGGAACGCTAACCCTTAATACTTCCGTATCGAATCCGTTTTCCGGGCAGATCACCGGCAGCGTTAACATCAATGTCACCGGTACCGGCATTCTCACGCTCAATAGTACCAGCAACAGCCCAACGAGCGGCACAATTACCGTGAGTAGTAGTGGCCAATTCGCTATCGACGGCTCCGCCCCATTGGCGACGTTGAATTTCACCAGCGCAAGCCGACTGTATGGAATCGGGACCATCGGCACGCTCAATATGTCAGGCGGCCATCTCGACCCCGGCGACGTCGGACCGGGTACGCTCAATGTCATTGGAAATGCAAACCTCGCCGCCGGCTCCGACCTCCGCTGGAGCGCCAGTAGCTCGGCGACGTCTGAGCTTGATGTGCGCGGAAATGTCACGCTTGGCGGAGCGTTCGCCATCAATTCGTTGGCAAGTGGTTTTGTTCCCGTTCAGAACGCCGTCTACACGCTTATTAACAACCGCGGTGCGCAACCCGTCTCCGGAACTTTCAGCGGCTTAGCTGAAGGCGCTGTCTATATTGCCCTCGGAGACGATTGGAGAATCAGCTATAAGGGCGGCGACGGTAACGATGTGACGCTCACATTCCTCGGCAGGCTCAGCACCGTAACGCTCACCACCGATCCCTCCAGCGTCATCTTTGGCCATCCGGTGCTGCAAGCCACCGTGACTTGGACCGACGGAACGGGTGGCGCCAAGCCCACCGGAACCATTACGTTTCTAGATGGCAGCACAAGCATCGGCTCCGTTTCACTCAACAGCAGTGGAACCGCGATGCTCAATGCCATCACGCTGTCGGTCGGCGTTCACTCCATTACCGCCTCCTATCCGGGTGATACGCTCTACCAGCCCAACACTTCTTCCGCCGGTACAGAAACCGTCACCCAGGCGGCGACGGCGGTTTCCCTTACCGTCCCCCTTGCACCCGTCGGAGAAGGCTTGCCCACTCCTCTCACCGCTAACGTTCTGCAATCGGATGCGCCCGGCGTCGAGCCTACGGGATCTGTTAACTTCTATTCCAACAGCAACCTCATCGGAAGCGCATCGGTAGATAGCACCGGGGAGGCAAGCCTCAGTGCTGCTCTCACACCGGCCGGCCTCCTATCCATTTCCGCCACGTACACTGGCGATACCAACTTCCATGCTTCGACTACCAGCAGCCCTTCCGATGTCACGGTTGTGCCGTCGATGTCCGCCTCGAATGTGACGGTCACTCAGTCCACGACCAGTAGTGTGATTGCCAATTTGACGGTTACGCTTTCTTCAGCTTCGAATCAGACCATCACCGTTCAATATGCCACCGCCGACGGAACTGCGGTCGCGCAGCAGGACTACCTGCCTGTCTCCGGCACCCTCACTTTCGCGCCGGGCCAGACCAGCACGACTGTTGCGATAACAGTCTTAAGCCATACGACTTTCCAATTCCCGAAAAGCTTCAGCCTCGCATTGTCCAATGCGCAGAACAGCGTGATCTCGACAGCCGCTGCGACCGCAACAATCAACAGCACAGATGGCCTTCCCGCTGCCGGCTCTGTTGCCGATCCTTCTGATCCGACCAAGACCGATTTGGTCGTCTATGGCACCGCCGGCAATGACAACATCCAGATCAAGGCAGCCAAAATTCACGGCCAAGTGATGGTCATATCAGGCAAGAGCAAACTTGGCCCGTTCTTACCGACCGGTCGCATCATCGTGTATGGCTTGGCGGGAAATGATCGCATCACCGTCGCTGCCAATATCACGATCCCCGCCATGCTCTTTGGTGGCGCCGGAAATGACACCCTAACGGGCGGCGGAGCCAATGATGTGCTCGTCGGAGGGGATGGAAACGATGTGCTCAACGGCGGCAAAGCCGCCAACATCCTCCTAGGTGGCGCCGGTATCGATAATCTCAAAGGCGGTCGTCCCGGTAACGTTCTCGTCCCCGCCGCCACCCCATACGACGCGGGGCAATTCTCCGATCAGATCGCTTTGGCCTCGCTCCTAGATGAATGGTCCAGCTCGGCATCCTATGCCAGCCGAATTGCGGCCATTGAATCCGGCGTCGGCAGCCAGAGCTTCCAACTCGCCCCATCCCTCCTCACAAACTTCTCCGGCCGCGATCATGTCTCCTCAACCAAGAACCGCGATTGGGTTCTAACCGGCGTCGGAGAAGAGGCTCCGCGCTAGGCCAAATCAATGACCAGAAACTAAAATTGATCCGCGCGTGCTTGTGCTGCCGACAATGAACTTCGCCGCCTGATTGGTCGTATATTTTTTATCAGACGGCTGCAAAATGGCCGCATTTCGCGGGCTTTTTTGAAGTTTCTGGATATTTTCAACACACCCGTTGACAAGCGGAAAACTCTCGATAGTATTCCGCCTCCCTTGAACGGGACGAAATTCATGCGATGCACACACGTCGCTGAAGCGTTCCTGAAAAAGGGTTGACAGCTCCGGATCGATCGCTACGATCTTCCGGCCCACGGCGGAGTGAAAATCGCCTGAAACGATTCACGACACCGGCGGCGAATAGCCGCAGTAGTCGTTTTGCCTTTTCCCGCTCAGCGGGAAAGGGTGCTCTTTGGCAACTAAATAGTCGGAAAGCCGCGAGGATGTGTGGCTGGGGTTATCGCTGTGTACAGCGGTGGACTCTGGCGAAGCTAACACTCAGACATCCTTGTGGTTTTACACGCAAAGTGATCT
>Ga0207695_10008553_pt1 | contig 12789 bp, 18 predicted proteins | sample KBSC54metaG_FD_184354 | JGI IMG/M metagenome (GOLD analysis project Ga0207695, IMG submission 184354) | Corn rhizosphere microbial communities from Kellogg Biological Station, Michigan, USA - KBS C5-4 metaG (SPAdes) (version 2) | ecosystem: Host-associated > Plants > Roots > Rhizosphere > Soil...
TCACGCGGCTCTTCACAGTGCCCACGGCGCAGCCGCAGATCTCGGCCGCCTCCTCGTAGGCGAAACCGCCGGCGCCGACCAGGATCAGCGCCTCGCGCTGTTCTGGCGGCAGCATGGAAAGGCCCTGGCGCAGTTCGTCGAGCGCCACCGGCGCCTCCGGATCGTCGACGGCGACCAGCGTCCGCTCGGCGGCCTCCTGGTCGAGCTGGCTCTGGCGCCACGAGCGGCGCTTCTCGGAATAGAACTGGTTGCGCAGGATCATGAAGGTCCAGGCCTTCATGTTGGTGCCCATCTGGAAGCTGGCGCGCGCGTCCCAGGCCTTCATCATCGCGTCCTGGGCAAGGTCGTCGGCCGCGGCGGGATCGCCGCACAGGGTGCGTGCGAACGCCCGCAGGTGCGGGATCAGCTGGACCAGCTCGCGCTTGAAAGCCTCGTCGTCGGATTCGCGCGAGGACGCGGGTTGCTGCGCCCCGGCCATCAGCCCTTCTCCGAGGAGCGGCTGTCGGCGCGCCGCAGGATCTCGAGGAATTCCTCGGGCACGTCTTCGTTGACCACCTGGTCGAACATCTGGCGCAGGCGCACGCCGATCGCCTGCTGGCGCAAGCGGGCTTCGTCCAGGGCGGCGGACGACTTGCGTCGTTCACTGGAAGGCTTTTGCTCGATCATATCGTCGGCGTGCCGCTCTCGCGACGGCCGCCCCCTCTTTGTATTCTCGCCGTCGCTCAACGTCCGACTCCGTCGCCGGTTCCCTTAAGTGAGCGAACAAGATGCGGAAAACCGCGCCGATTGGGAACAAGTTCCCCCTGGTCACGTTTCTGGAGCATCATGGGGCCTCGGCGGGGCACGTCCTGCATGTCCGCTACTGTAAGCCTACAATGGAGGTGTTGCCTTTGAGTCTCCTTGCTCGACTCGCACCGCACCTGCCCTACGTGCGCCGCTACGCGCGCGCGTTGACGGGCGATCAGACGACCGGCGACCACTATGTCCGCGTCGCGCTGGAGGCCCTGGCCGCGGGCGAACGCGTGCTGGATCCCAACCTGACCCCGCGCGTCGCGCTCTATCACGTGTTCCACGCCATCTGGTGCTCCTCAGGCGCCCAGCTCGAAGGGCCAGGCGACGACGACCCGGCGGCCGATGACACCACGCGGCGGCTGATGCGCATCGCCCCGCGCTCCCGCCAGGCGTTCCTGCTCACCGCCCTCGAGGGCTTCACCCCCTCCGAGGCCGCCCAAATTCTGGGCGCGGACTTCTCCGAGGTCGAGAAGCTGATCGCCGAGGCGCAGGCCGAGATCGACGCGGAGCTCGCCACCGACGTGCTGATCATCGAGGACGAGCCAGTGATCGCCGCCGACATCGAGGCGCTGGTCAAAGAGCTCGGCCACACGGTGGTCGACATCGCCGCCACCCGCACCGAGGCGATCGACGCGGTGGCCCGCAAGACGCCCGGACTGGTGCTGGCCGACATCCAGCTCGCCGACGGTTCCTCGGGGATCGATGCGGTGAAGGACATCCTGGCCCGCTTCGACGTGCCGGTGATCTTCATCACCGCCTTCCCGGAGCGCCTGCTCACCGGCGAGCGGCCGGAGCCCACCTTCCTGATCACCAAGCCGTTCCAGCCGGAGACGGTGAAGGCGGCCATCGGCCAGGCGCTGTTCTTCCATCCGCGCAAGGCTTCGCGCCAGGCGGCGTGATCCCGGAACGAGGGCGCTCGGCCCCACGTTGAAGGTCAAGGGCGCCTCCGGGCGCCCTTGTCATGTCTGATGGAGCTTCGACGTCATGCTCGGCTGGTCATTGATCTTCGCCATATTGGCCGTCGTGGCCGGCCTCCTGGGCTTCCTGGGCCTCGCAGGCATCGCCGCCATGATCGCCAAGATCCTGTTCTTCGTCTTCCTCGTGCTGCTGGTCGTGAACTTCGCGATCCGCGCCTTCCGCGGCCGTTCGGTGCTGTAGCCCGCGCTCGGCTGCGGTCGTCCCCGCTCGCGTTGTCGGCGCGGAAGCCCTCGATCAGGACGGCGGATTGCTCGGATTGCCGCCCTTGGGCGCCAGCGGCCCGCCCTTGTCGTAGTTCTGGCGGCTCGCTGCGCTGGGCGGCGGAGCCTTGAAGGCCGCGGCCTGCGACGGCTGGGTGGCGTAAGGCTGCGAGGCGGAGGACAGGCCCGGCGCGTGGAACGCCCAGGTGATGACGAAGCCCAGGATCACCAGCGCCATCCCGATCACCAGCACCCACAGCATGGGCAGGCCTCTGCGGCCTTGTCGGGCCCGCGTCTCGCCGAGCGAGGGTCGATGGGAGTTGGCCATGAAGCGGGCTCCTTACTCGTTACTCGGACGGAAAATAGCTGAACGGCCCGGTCGAGGCGTGGGCATGGGAATCGAGGCGCGGACCGGTCATCGAGCCGATGAGGCCGCTGGCGAGCGCCAGCCCGAGCACCGCCGAGATGACCAGCAGGCGCCGTCGAGTCTGCTGATGGCGATAGTTCGGCGTCCGGACGAGGACGAAGCCGCTTCGGGAATCGAAGCTTGAGCGCATCGCGAGCCCTCCTCCCGAGAAGGCGGCCCCCATCGCCCGCCAGTCTCGGAAACGCCCGTCCTCGCCGGAACGTTCCGCGGCCGGGACGAGAACGGTCGAGCTCAAGAAAAATCTCGCAATTTCAACACTTATGGAGAAATGTCGAGAGCCGCCGCCCCGCGTCAGGGATCCAGCCGACGCCGGTCGCGGGGGCGCGCGAATTATTTTCGAAAAAAAGCGAGCCCTGCGGAACGCACTTGGGGGAGTGGGTGTTTAGCCAGTTGCGGAGGCGGCGACGCCCCCCCCGACTTGAGACTGGCGAGCATGCCAGTCTGCCGTCTCCGCACCCTTTTCTCGATGATGCACACTCTCCGGCGGGTCCCCAGGGACCCGCCCTTTCTTTGTGCGGCGTTCCGCTCTGGCATGCGGCGGGAGCTACTTCGGCGCGGCGAGCCGCAGGGTCACGTCGGCGCGGCGGCGAAGTGGCGCGGCTTTTCCATCGCTTGTCACTGCGCCCGCCTGACCCGCGGCGGCGACGTTGAAGTTGGCCGCCGGCAGGCCGTTGGCCGCCAAGGCCTGGGCGACCGCGGCCGCCCGTCGCCGTGAGAGTTCGAGATTGGCCGCCGGCGCCCCCGCGGCGTCGGCCAGGCCGGTCACCTCCACGGCGCGCACCGCGCAGCCGCGGGCGGCGGTCGCGGCCTGGTCGATCACCAGCCGGCCCTCGCGGGTCAGCTCCGCCGACTGCGGCTCGAAATAGATCGAGACGGTCTCGTCGGCGCAGCGCGGCGGCTCCTTCACCAGCCGGGATCGCGCCGGCTGCAGGCTCCCGCAGCCCCCCAAGAGCATCGCCGCGGCCAGCCCGGCCGCTACCGCCCGTTGCATCGTCCTTCTCCCCAGCGCCCACGACAAGGGGCGGCCGGCAGCCCGACCGCCCCTCGCCGGAGTGGCTCGTGCGCCTCAGTAGCGCGGCGTGCCGTCTTCCCAGTAGTACCGGCCAGTCGCCGGATCATAGTAGTAATAGCGGCCCGCGCGCTCGTCATAATACTGACGGCGGTTGGGAGCCGCCTGGGCGCCGCAGCCGCCTTCGTCGCGGCACCCCTTCACGGCGCCCGCGGCGCCGCCGATAGCCGCGCCGATAGCCGCGCCGCCGAGCGTGCTGCCATGGGCCAGGTTGTTGCCGACCACCGCGCCGGCGACTGCGCCGAGCGCGGCCCCGCCGAGCGTGGTGTTGGTCGTGTGCGGATCGTCGGCGCAGGCCGCGACCAGGACGCTGGCGCCGGCGAGGGCGATCAATGGCTTGAGCATGAGGCTCTCCTTGGTTGTCCCTGGATTGTCCCCTGACGCCCTAACGCCAGGCTGCCTGCGCAGTTCCGTTTCGGAACCGCCCGCCTCGACCGCCGTTGGAACCGCGCAACACCGGTTTTCGGAGCACTTCCCATGGTTGGCGGACGCTTGGACGACGGCGCAAGAGCCCCTGAGGCCCCCGACACAGGCGACATCCGTGCGGACCTGCGCCACGCCTATGAGCGCGGCCGGCAGGACGAGCGCGGCCGCCGCCGGCGTCACCCCGTCTTCATGACCGTCACCTTCATCTGCGCGATCGTCGGCCTCGTCTCGCTGGTGCTGGCGGGCGTGAACGGCTCGTTCGCCCGAGGCGGCGAAGTGATGGACAGCGGCCTGGCGATCGCCGCCAACCGGGCTGGCCCGGTCGCGCGCCAAGCCGCCGACAACGCCCGGCAGGTCGGGGGCGCGGCCAGCCCGTCCTCCCCGGCCGGAACCGCCAACGGCGCCGGCTGAGATCTGCGAGGTCTTGACGGTCCGTGACCCGCATCCATCGCGTCGAGGTGGTGGTGAACCTCGCCTCGGGCGGCGTGAACGCGGACGCTCCCGGCGAAATCGAGAAGATCTGCGCCGATCACGGGCTGGCGGCCCACGTCTGCGCGCCGTCCACGCATGACCTCGCCAACTGCTTGCGCGCGGCGGCGGACGCCGGGCCGGACCTCGTGATCACCCTGGCCGGCGATGGGACGGCGCGCGCCGCCGCCGAGCTCTGCGGCCCGCAAGGTCCGCTGCTCGCGCCGCTCCCGGGCGGCACCATGAACATGCTGCCGAAGGCGCTCTATGGCGATCGCGACTGGCCGGACGCCTTGAGCGTCGCGCTCGCCCAGGGCGAGGAACGCGACTTGTCGGGCGGCGAGGTCGAGGGTCGGGTTTTCCTGGTGGCGGCGGTGCTGGGCGCGCCGGCGCTCTGGGGCGCGGCGCGCGAGGCCGTGCGCATGGGCGCCGTCAAGCTCGCCTGGCTGCGCGGCCGGCGAGCCCTGAAGCGAGCCTTCTCTGGCCGGCTCCGCTACGCGCTGGACGGCGGCGCGCGCGCCAAGGCCGAGGCGCTCGTCTTCCTTTGCCCGTACGTCTCCCGGGCGCTGCCGGACGAAGCCTCGGCGCTGGAGGCCGCAGCGCTGGACCTCGACGGCGCGGCCGACGCCTTCCGCCTCGGCTTCCATGCCCTGATCGGCGATTGGCGCGCGGCGCCGGCCGTGGAGACGGCGGCCTGCCGCGAAGCCCGGGTCTGGGCGGCCGACGGCATTCCCGCCCTGCTCGATGGGGAGCTGGTGCGCTTGAACGCCGCCGCCAAAGTGAGCTACCGACCGGCGGTGGCCCGGGTGCTCGCCCTGGCGAAGGCCCCCTGAAATCCATGCCCCTCCGGCTCGCCCACCTCTCGGACATCCACTTCGGGGGCGAGAACCCGACGGCTGTCGCGGCCGCCCTCGAGCACCTCAACGCGGGCGCCTACGACCTGATCGTCGTCTCCGGCGACCTGACCCGCTTCGCCGAGCGGCGGGAGTTCGCGCAAGCCGCCCGCTGGCTCTCGGCCCTGAAAGGTCCGAGGCTGGTCACCCCCGGGAACCACGACGCCCCCTACCTCGCCTGGGCGGAGCGGGTGTTCAAGCCGTTCCGGCGCTTCGAGGCTGCGATCGGCCCGGCCGCCGGCCAGACCTACCAAGGCTCAGGGTTCGCCGTGCGCGGCCTGAACACCGCCCGGGGGGCGCAGCCGCGCCTCAACTGGTCGAAGGGCCAAATGGCGCTGCACGAGGCGCGCGACGCCGCGCGCTGGCTGGCCGCCGTGGAGCCCGAGTGCGTGCGCATCGTGGCCTGCCACCATCCGCTGATGGAGATGATCGGCGGCCCGATGACCGCGCGGGTCTGGAACGGCCAGGCTGCGGCGCGCCTGTTCGCCGAGGCCAAGGTCGACCTCGTGCTGTCGGGCCATATCCATGCGCCGTTCACCTGGGCCTATCCGTTCGGCGACGGCTGCACCTATGCGGTGGGCGCGGGCACGCTGTCGATCCGCGAGCGCGGGACGCCGGCCAGCTTCAACGTGGTGGAAATCGAAAGGGCGGCGATCCGCATCGCCGCCCTCGCTTGGTCAGGCTCGCGCTTCGAGCCGTATCGCACCTGGTCTGTCGACCGGCGCCCCGCCCTAGTCAAACGAGACTAAAGCGTTGGCCGTCCTCGCACGAAGTGCATCACGATCGAGACAAGGAACAGGACCAGGAAGACATAGAACAGGATCTTGGCCACACCCATCGCCGCCCCTGCGATTGTCGTGAAGCCGAGCACAGCGGCGATCAGAGCGATCACCAGGAAAGTCAGGGCCCAGCCTAGCATTTCGGGTTTCTCCAAACGCGCCTGTGAAAGGCGCTGACGACTGCGGGCGCTCGCCCGCGCCGCACTCAACGTCTGCTTGGAGGCGCCGTTCCCACGGGCGTCACGACTTCCGCGCGCCGCGGCTGGCGAAGGCGGCGGAGACGACGGCCGTCAGGATGCGCGGATTCTTCACGATCACTGCGACCGCCGCGGCGATCGCTCCGGCGGCGACGAGCGGCCGCTCACGTGCGAGCTCGACCAGGCGCGAGGTCAGGTTCTGCTCGTCGCCCTTGGGCCGCTTGGGCCGCGCCTTGCGGGTCAAGAGGAAGGCCAGGATGAGTGCGATGAGGGCGGCCGCGAGCGCCACCGCCGCAGCGCCCCAGGCGGGGCCGATGAGGTCGCGCACGACGGCGTATAGCGCAAAAGCCAGCGCCACCACGCATACGACCGCCGCGGCCGCGATCGCGGCGATCGCGGCCACCAGCGAGATCAGTCTCTTGAAGATCAACGCCGGCCGGAGGAGAGCAGCAGGCCGATGAGGACTCCAACGCCGAGCGCCGCGCCGGTGGCGGCGAGCGGCCGCTCACGAACGCGCTCGGTCACATACTGCTGGGCTTGCTCCAGTTGCTCGCTGGCGGAGTCGGCATAGGCGCGCGACTGGGCGCGAAGCTGCTCGAGGCCATCCTGCACGGCTTGTTCGATCCGCGCGCGGGCGTCAGCGAAGGTGCGCTGGGCCTCGGCCGTCATGCGGCCGGCCGTGTCGGAGGTGGTCTTGGTCGCCTCGTCGGCGAAATCGGCGGCGTTGGCAGGCATGTGGGTGTCTCCGAAAAGGCAGCCCCGGCGCGCAGGCGGAGGAGCGCAAGCGTCAACGTTGGACATGGTAGGCGGGTTCCGCGTTTGGCGCAAAGGCGGAGCCGTGCCCCCTCTCCAATCGGCGGAACGCCGGCGGTTGGCGGCGGTTCCTTGTCGCGCTCCGGATTGGGCGGCCCTATGTATGGCCCATGACGCGCCAAGAAAGGGGCCGACCGACCGACCGCCGCCGCCTGGAGTTGGCCCTCGAGGCTGCCGGCCTAGGCGAGTTCGAGTGGGACATGGACCGCGATCTGCTCGTGGTCAGCGAACGCATGGCCGCGATCACCGGCGTGGCCGCCGGCGAGCACGGGGCGGACGGCGGGCGGGCTCTCGAATCCATCGTCCATCTCGACGACCTGTGGCGCGTGCGCGAGGCGCGCGAGCGGGCGCTCGCCGCCGGCGACAGTTTCGAATCGGAGTTCCGCCTCGTTCGCCCGGACGATAGCCGCAGTGTCTGGATCCGCGCCGCCGGAATCCTGGTGCGCGCCCCGGACGGGCGCCCGGTGCGGGTGACCGGCATCGTCCAGGACGTCAGCGGCCAGAAGCTCGACGAGGATCGCCGCACGGCGTTGATGGCCGAGCTCGACCATCGCGTGAAGAATGTGCTCGCCGCCGTCCAGGCGCTCGCCTACCAGACGGCCAGGCAGACCACGTCGCTCGATGTCTTCCTGCAGAACTTCGCCGGGCGGCTGAAGGCGATGGCCTCGGCCAACGAGCTGCTCACCGCCGCCCGCTGGCGCGGCGCCGCCGTCGATCACCTCGCCGCCGCCGACCTCGGCGCGATCGCCCCGGGCCAGACGAGCTGGCAGGGTCCGGAGCTGTTCCTGACGCCGCGCGGCGCCAACGCGCTCGCGCTCGCCTTCCACGAGCTTTCAGCCAACGCCGTGAAGTTCGGCGCGCTGTCGGTGGAGACCGGTCGGGTCGACGTGCGCTGGCGGCGGGTCTCCGACGGCTTCGAGCTCGACTGGATCGAAAGCGGCGGCCCGCGCGTGGCCCCGCCCACCAGCCGCGGCTTCGGCTCCACGCTGCTGGAACAGGTCACCGGTCGCGAACTCAACGGCCACGCCGAGATCGAATACCGCCCGTCCGGCGTCAGGGTTCGGCTGCGCGCCGGGGCCGGGGCCATCGCGCCGCGGCCGGAGACGGTGCCCGAGGCGCCGCCGGCGCGGGTCACCGAGACGCTCGCGCCGGGCCTGGGCGGCGGCGGGTTCAACCTCAAGGGCGCCCGCGTGCTGATCGTCGAGGATGCGGTGCTGCTCGCGCTCGAGTTGGAGACCGGGTTGTCCGAGGCCGGCGCGGACGTGATCGGTCCCGCCTATGAGCTGGAAGAGGCGATGGCGCTGCTCGATCGGCCGATCGACGCGGCCGTGCTCGACGCCAACCTCAACGGGCGCTCCGTCGCCCCGGTGGCGGAGGCGCTCGCCGCCCGGCATGTGCCGTTCGTCTTCGCGACCGGCTATGGCGAGACCGGCGGCGCGCCCGGCGGCTTCGACGCGCCGGTGATCCGCAAGCCCTACGATGTCACCCAGGTGGCCGCCGCGGTGGCCGAGCTGCTCAGCGCCTGACCCTGCGCGAACCCCCCTGAGACAAGGCGCCGCCTCGCGCCCCCTGAAGCTAAGCTGTAACAAGCTGCTTGGGGGATCTGCGGCGGGGGCCGCAGGGGCCGGACCGGCGGCCATGGGACCTCGCCCGGATCAAGCGACCCTGCCTCCCTGCCTGCTGCCGCAGCGCAAACTCAGATCACGCCCTTGGCCCTGAGCTCGGCCAGGCGGTCCTCCGAACAGCCGGCGAGATCCCTCAGCACCGCCTCGGTGTGCTCGCCGAGCATTGGCCCCGGCCAGCGCACCCGCCCGGGCGTCTCGGACAGCTTCGGAAAGGCATTCTGCATCTTCAGCTTGCCGAACACCGGGTGCGGCAGCTCGACGATGTCCTCGCGCGCCCGGAATTGCGGGTCTTCCAGCATGTCGGGGGCGCGGTAGATGCGGCTCGCCGGCACGCCGTGCGTCTGCAGCAGCGCGAGCAGGTCTGCCAATCGCTGGCCGCCCGTCCACTGGGCGATGATCGCGTCGAGCTCCGCCTGATGGGTCCCGCGCGCCGCGTGGTCCAGGAACTTCGGGTCCCGCGACAGCTCCGGCCGGCCCATCGCCTCGCACAGCCTGGCGAACACCGTGTCGCCATTGCCGCCGATCAGGATCAGCTCGTCGCCGGCGCACGGGTAGGCGTTCGACGGCGCGATCCCCGGCAGGATCGAGCCCGAGCGCTCGCGCACATAGCCGGTCAGATCGTATTCGGTGACCAGGTTCTCCATCACCGCCAGCACGCTCTCGTAGAGTGCCGCGTCGATCATCTGGCCGCGGCCGGTGCGCTCGCGGGCGTGCAGCGCCATCAGGACGCCCATGGCCGCATGCATGGCGGCCAGGCTGTCGCCGATGGAGATGCCGGCCCGGGCCGGCGGGCGGTCCGGCTCGCCGGTCACATAGCGCAGGCCGCCCATGGCTTCGCCGATCAGGCCGTAGCCGGCGCGCTGGGCGTAGGGGCCGGTCTGGCCGAAGCCGGAGACCCGGGCCATGATCAGCCCCGGGTTCTCGGCCGCGAGGCTCTCGTAGGAAAGGCCCCACTTCTCCATCGCGCCGGGGCGGAAGTTCTCGACCAGGACGTCCGCCCCGCCGATCAGCCGGCGCGCGATCGCCTGGCCGTCCGCCGTGCGCAGGTCCAGGCCCACCGACTTCTTGTTGCGTCCGATCACCGGCCACCAGGGCGACAGGCCCTTCGGCAGGCTGCGGCCCCACTGGCGCATGGGATCGCCGCCCTTCGGGTCCTCGATCTTGATCACCTCGGCGCCGAAGTCGCCCAGGATCTGCCCGCAGAACGGCCCGGCGATCAGGGTGCCCATCTCGATCACCCGCAGGCCGGCGAGCGGGCCTTCGGTATCGGCGGCGGCGTCGGTCATGTGGGGCGAGGCTCGAGAAGGAACGCAGGAGACAAGCGTGGGTTTGGGGATTTGGTCAGGAGCCGTGGCCCGTTGCGCTTGTCAACGCCGGAGGCCGACATGCCCCGCCGATTCGCCTTCGCGCTGATCGCCGCCGCCGCGCTCTCCGCCTGGTCCAGCACCCTCTCGAGGTCGCACAGCAGGTCAAGGCGGCGCTGAAGTAGGTTTTGCGCCGGAGCCGGCTGCGCGCTAGGCCGTGCGCATGGACGCCAAGACCGCCGCCTACGTGATCGCACCGCCCGCCCTCGTCGCCGTCCCTGTGGCGGGGGAGACGGGCCTCTTCCCGGTGCGCCGCATCCTGTGCGTCGGGCGCAACTACGCCGCCCACCGGCGCGAGATGGGCGGCGACGATCGCGATCCTCCGTTCTTCTTCGCCAAGCCCGCCGACGCCATCGTCCTGCCGGGCCGCGACGTCGCCTATCCGCCGCGCACGGCGAACCTGCACCACGAGATGGAGCTGGTCGTGGCGCTCAAGGCGGGCGGCGCCGAGGTTTCCCCGGAGCGCGCGCTCGAGCTCGTGTTCGGCTACGCCGCCGGCGTCGACCTCACCCGGCGCGACCTGCAGAACGCGGCCAAGGACAAGGGCCAGCCCTGGGAGGCCGGCAAGGCGTTCGACGAGGCGGCCCCGATCTCTTCCATCCGCCGCTGGTCTGGCCCGCCGCCCCAAGGGCGCATCCGGCTCTCGATGAACGGTGAGACGAGGCAGGACGCGAGCCTCGCCGACATGATCTGGAACGTGGCCGAGGTCATCGCCGAGGCCTCCAGGCTGTGGCGCCTGGCGGCGGGCGACCTGATCTTCACCGGCACGCCCGAGGGGGTCGGGCCGATCGTCCGCGGCGACCGCGTCGAAGGCGAGGTCGAGGGCGTGGGCAGGCTCGCGTTCACGGTGATCTGACATGGTCATGCGGCTGCACAGCTACTGGCGCGCCACGGCGCCCTACCGCGTGCGGATCGGGCTCAACCTCAAGGGTCTTCCGTTCGACTACGCGCCGGTGAACCTGGTCTCGGGCGACCAGCACGGCGACCGGTATCGCGCGCTCAATCCCCAGGAGCTCACGCCCGCGCTGGAGCTCGGCGACGGAAGGGTGCTGACCCAGAGCCTCGCCATTCTGGAGTGGCTGGAGGAGGTCCATCCCGCGCCGCCGCTGCTGCCGGCCGATCCGGCAGAGCGCGCAACCGTCCGCGCCATGGCCGATGTCGTCGCCTGCGACATCCATCCGTTGAACAACCTGCGCATCCAGCAGCAGCTCACCGCGCTGGGGGTCGATGACGCCGGCCGCAGCGCCTGGAGCCAGCGCTGGATCGAGGACGGCTTCCGCGCGCTCGAGCCGATGGTCGCCCGCCACACCGCCGGCTGGGCGTTCGGAGCCGAGCCAACGCTGGCCGACTGCTGCCTGATCCCGCAGGTCTATTCCGCCGAGCGCTACAAGGTCGACCTCGCCGCCTATCCCGCGATCCGCGCCGTGGCCGCGCGCGCCGCCGATCATGCCGCCTTCGCCGCCGCTCATCCCGACCGTCAGCCCGACGCTAGGCCGGGCTGACAGGGGTTGTGGCGGCCGTCGGAGGGCTCTAGAGCGCGGTCATGCTGGACGACCTGAAGGCCAACAACCGTCGGTGGGCGGAGCGCAAGACGTCCGAGGACCCGGGATTCTTCCAGCGCCTGCTCGGGCAGCAGGCGCCGGAATACCTCTGGATCGGCTGCTCGGATTCGCGCGTGCCGGCGACGGAGATCGTCGATCTCGATCCGGGCGAGATGTTCGTCCACCGCAATATCGCCAACCTCGCCCCGCCGCAGGACGCCAACTACCTGTCGGTGCTGCAGTTCGCCGTGGACGTGCTGCAGGTGAAGCACATCCTGGTGGTCGGCCATTACGGCTGCGGTGGGATCGCCGCGGCGGTGGACGGCGGCCGGCGCGGGCTGATCGACCACTGGCTGCATCCGATCCGCGAGGTCGCCCACGAGCACCGACACGAGCTCGACGCCCTTCCCGAAGAACGCGGCCGCCTCAACCGGCTCTGTGAGCTCAACGTGATCCGCCAGGTGAGGAACGTAGGCTCCGACGTCTTCGTGCAGGACGCCTGGGCTCGCGGCCAGAAGATCAGCGTCCACGGCTGGGTCTATTCTCTGGAGACCGGGCTCATCAAGGACCTCGACGTCACCGTGCGTGCGCCCGCCGATCTCGAACGGCTGGAAGGCTAGCCCGCGTCGGCTCGGGTGGCCGACGATCGCGGGCCGGCAAATCAGGCGAGCTTGATCTCGCGCAGCCGCTCCTGGAGGTAGTCGTTGGCGGTGATCGGCTCGGCGTAGCGGTCCGGGTGGGCCGCGTCGATGCAGTTCGGCAGCGTGCGGATCACGTAGTCCGAGTTGAAGTGCAGGAAGAACGGCGTCGAGTAGCGCGGGTAGCGCCGCCGCTCCGGCGCGGGATTGACCACCCGGTGCGTGGTGGACGGCAGCTTGTCGTTGGTCAGGCGCTGCAGCATGTCGCCGATGTTGCAGACCAGCGAGCCCGGCGGCGGGTTGATCGGGAGCCAGCCGCCATCGCGGTCCTTCACCTCCAGCCCGGCCTCCTCCGCGCCGAGCAGCAGGGTGATGACGTTGATGTCCTCGTGCGCCGCGGCGCGGATGTGCGGCCCGTCCTTCGGGACCGGCGGATAGTGCAGCAGGCGCAGGATGGAGTTGCCTTCCGCCACGGTGGGATCGAAGAAGCGGCGCTCCAGCCCGAGCCAGCTCGCGATCGCCTCCAGCACCTTCAGCCCCATGGCGTCCAGCGCGCCGTAGAGCCAGCCCACGGTCTCG
>Ga0207695_10008569_pt1 | contig 12779 bp, 10 predicted proteins | sample KBSC54metaG_FD_184354 | JGI IMG/M metagenome (GOLD analysis project Ga0207695, IMG submission 184354) | Corn rhizosphere microbial communities from Kellogg Biological Station, Michigan, USA - KBS C5-4 metaG (SPAdes) (version 2) | ecosystem: Host-associated > Plants > Roots > Rhizosphere > Soil...
GCGCGCCCTGCTCCGTCATGTCGCCGACCAGTCCGGTGTGACGGCGGTTGTCGCGGCTCGGCTCGGCGGCCCGGCCGGGGGCTTCCACCAGCCCGGCCTCTGGCTGCGCCTGACCGTGGCCGTCGCCACTCCCGATAGGGCGCAGGCGGTTCCGCTGCGCTGGCAGGGCGAGCTGGTCGAAGGCGCCTACCGCGCGGAGAGCGTCCGTGCAGGGCTGCCCGACCTTGCGGGGGTCGTCTACGAGCGGCGCCTGCCGACCGAGAAGACGCTCCCGTGGAACGCCGGCGTCGCAGGAGGCCCCAGTCCGGCGGCGAGCCTTCCGACTCCATGCCCGCCGCCGGCGACGAAGGCCTGTTGAGCGACGGCTACTTCGCGAGCCACATCTCCGGCATCAGCTCGAAGTAGGAGCCCGTGAAGACGAGGCCGTGCAGGCTGGCCGACACGAACTTCGGCTCGTCCAGGTGCATGAACGGCGCCCAGCCCGCATCGCGCTGCATGAACTGGTTGTCGATCTTCGCCCACATGGCGTTTCGGGCGGCGCCGAGTGGCATGCGCTTGGTGCGGTCGATCATCGCGTTCAGCGCCGGATCGTCGGTGTTCGAGACGTCGTTGTTCCCCACGTTCACGATGTGCTCACCGTTCAGCAGAGTATCGATGAAGTCCTCGCCCTCCGGGTAGTCCTGGTCGAAGTGGTTGAAGGCGATCTGGGGATCGGTCTTCTCGGAGAGCAGGGTGTCCCAGTAGACCGAGTCGTCGATCGTGCGCACGCCGGTGACCTTGAGGCCGATCGAGCCGAGCACGCTCGCCAGGTACTGGGCCGCCTTGGGCGCCGGGTCGGCGTTCGTCGTCCAGATCTGCACCGGTGCGCCGACCGCGCCGGCCTGCTGGATCAGCTGCTTGGCCTTCGCGACGTCGTGGGGGTACAGGTTCGGCTCGTGGTACGCCGAGCCGAAGCTGGGCGGGATCACCGTCTCGGTCGGCGTGCCCTGGCCGCCGAAGAGCTTCACGAGCGCGTTTCGGTCGATGGCGTAGTTCACCGCCTGGCGCACCGCGAGCTTGTTGAACGGCGCCAGCCGCTCGTTCATCGAGAAGTAGGTGTCGTTGTTGCGCGGGTACATGTGCACCTGGCTCGGATAGCGGGCCCGAAGCTCGCTCAGCCGGTCGGCCGGCACCGCCTCCATGTACCAGTCGAGCTGGCCGTCGATCGTCTCGTTCACGGCCTGCTCGGGCGTGACGCCGATCTGGATGTTCACCCCGTTCAGGTGGCCGTTCGGCGAGTTCGGCGACCATTGCGTGAAGTTGGGGTTGCGCACGAGCACGATCTCCTGCTTGGGCACGTACGTCTTGACCATGTACGGCCCGGTCGCGACCCGCCACTGCGGATCCGTCGAGATGTCCTTGTACGGCATGCCCGCCGGGACGGCGAAGGCGAACGGCATGGCCATGATGTCCAGGAACGCGCCGTCGGGGTGGGTGAGGTGGAAGGCGATCGTCATCGCCTTGTCGTTGGCGACGATCCCCGAGATGTGCGCCGCCCTGTGGGCGGCGTAGGCGTTCGCGCCCTGGATGATCGTGTAGAAGCCGACGCCCGGCGAGCCGACGTGGAACAGCCGCTCGATCGCGTACTGGAAGTCGGACGGCTTCACCGCCCGGTTGACCGGCGGCGAGAAGCGCACGCCCGGATGGACGTGGAATGTGTACGTGAGGCCGCCGTCGGTCACCGCCGGCATCGCGGTGGCGATGTCGGGAACGACCTCGGAGCCGGCCGGCCCCGACGCCTTCTTGAACGTCAGCAGGCCGTTGTTCGTCGCCTCGAGCAGCTCCCAGCCCTCGACGGCGTAGGAGATGCCGGTGTCGAGATGGTCAGGGTCGTCCGGGATGCCGGCGCGCAGCGTGCCGCCGTTCTGCACCCCGCCGCTCCCGCCGGAGCTCGACCCCGATCCGGAACCGCATCCGGCCGCGAGCAGCGCCACGGCCAGAACCCAAAGCGCGCGTTTCACCATCGCTCTTCCCTCCCACTCTGAAAAAGGTCCACTACTCGATCCGCGTGCGCGGGTCGAGCCACACATAGGCCACGTCGACGATCGTGTTCGCGATGACGACGAAGAAGGCGCCGTAGAGCGTCAGCGCCATCAGCGGCGGCAGGTCGAGGTGGGCGACCGACTCCTGGGCGTACTGGCCCACCCCCTCGATGCCGAAGATCGGCTCGATCAGGATGACGGTGCCGCCGACCGCCGCCCCGAAGTCGAGCCCGAAGAGCGTCACCACCGGGATCAGGCAGGTGCGCAGCGTGTGCCGCGTGAGCACCCGCCTGGCCGACAGCCCCTTCGCCCTGGCGGTGCGCACGTAGTCGGCGTTCATCACCTCGAGCATCGACGCCCGCACCACCCGCGCGTAGAAGCCGATCGAGACGACCGCGAGCACGATCCAGGGCAGGATCAGATGCTCCGCCCAGTCGACCGGGCTGGTCGCGAACGGGACGTACCCGCCCGGCGGCACCCACGAGAAGACCGCCCACGAGTGGTAGCGGAACGTCAGCAGGTAGAGGAGCACGGCGCCGAGCCAGAAGATCGGGATCGACACGCCGGCGAGGGCGAGCACCGTCAGGATGCGGTCGAGGAACCGGCCCTGGTGGATCGCCGACAGCACGCCAATTAGCACTCCCGTCACGAGCCAGATGACCGCCGCACCGACCGCCAGCGCGAGCGTCCGCGGGATGCCCCGCTCGATGGTCGGGAGCACGGGCGTCTGATCCTGGTAGGAGATCAGGTCGCGCTTGATGAACAGCCGCTCCATCATGTCGCCGTACTGCACGTAGAGCGGCCTGTCGAAGCCCCAGTCCTTGCGGATCTGGCGGATGTTCTCCTGCGTCGGGTGCCGGCCGGCCAGCCGCAGCGCCGGGTCGCCGCCCGGGATGACGTTGAAGATCACGAACACGAGCACCGAGATCGCGAAGAGCACGATCACGAGGCCGACCATTCGCCTGAGGATGAACGCGCCCACCAGAGGTCACCGGATCCGGATGCGGGCGTGGGGATCGAGAGCGTCGCGCAGCGCGTCGCCGAGGACGTTCAGGGCGACGACGGTGACCATGATCGCGATGCCGGGGGCCACCGTCAGGGCGGGCGCGGTCACGATCGACGAATAGCCCTGCTCGATGATGTTGCCCCACGACGGCGTGAGCACCGGGACGCCGACGCCGAGGAACGAGAGGGCGGCCTCGACGAGGATGTTGTTCGCGACGATCAGCGTCAGCATCACGAGCGTGATCGACGCGATGTTGGGCAGGAGCTCCCGGAGCATGATGCGCACCGGCCCGGCCCCGGTCGCGACGGCCGCCTCGACGAACTCCATCCGCCGCAGCGCCAGCACCTGGCCGCGGATCGGCCGGGCCACGTAGGGCACGAAGACGACCGCGATCACCACGATCGGGATCGCGAGCGAGCTCGACGAGACGTGCAGCGGCCCCACCGAGAGCCCTCCCACCGCGAGCGTCGTCGCCAGCGCGACCGCCAGCAGGTACACCGGGAACGACCAGATCAGGTCGAGCAGCCGGCCGATGACCGAGTCGACGAACCCGCCCCGGTAGCCGCCGACCAGGCCCAGGATGAGCGCCAGGAAGACGCACAGGAGCGCCGACGTGATCCCGACGAACAGCGAGATGCGGCCGCCGTAGAGGATGCGCACCGCCAGGTCGCGGCCGTTGGCGTCGGCCCCGAGCATGTAGCAGGAGCGCAGGCCCGGCCCGACGGGCGTGCCGTCGAGGCCGACGACCGGGATGCGGTGGCCGCCCTGATGGATGTACCCCTGGATGTTCTGGTCGTTCGGGCCGTGGTGGCAGGCGAGATCGACGAAGAGCGGCGCCAGCGGAAAGCAGATCAGGAGGATGGCGATCAGGATCGCCGCCGAGATGATCGCGGCCGGGTTTCGCCGCAGCCGCCGCCACGCCAGCCCGAAGCCGCCCCGCCCCCCTGGTACGGCGACGGCCTCGACCGTCATGCGCCGTCGGTCGTCACTGCGAGAGCCACATCGACGGGAAGAGCTCGAAGTAGGTGCCGTTGAAGACCAGCCCGTGCAGGTGCGGCGAGACGAACTTCGGCCACTGCCGGTTCATGAACGGCGCCCAGCCGGCGTCGTTCTTCATGTACAGCTCGTCGAGCTTCGCCCAGATGGCGTTCCGGGCCGGGCCGAGCGGCATCCGCTTGGCCCGGTCGATCATGTGGTTGTAGGCGGGGATGTTCGTGTTCGAGACGTTGTTGTTGCCGACGTTCACGATGTGCTCGCCGTTCAGCAGCACGTCGAACCAGTCCTGGGCCTCGGGGTAGTCCTCGTTCCAGTCGTTGAAGGCGATCTGGGGGTCGCCCTTCTGGGTCGAGATCGTCGGCCAGTAGACGGACTCGTCCTCGGTCTTCACCGTCGCGTGGAGGCCGATCTGGTTGAGCACGCCGGCCACGTACTGCACCGCCTTGGGCGTCGGGTCGGTGTTGTGCCCCCAGACCGTCACGTTCGCGCCCTCCACCCCGGCCTGCTGGATCAGCTGCCTGGCCTTGGCGATGTCGTGCGGGTAGAGGTGGTGCGGCTTGTAGGCCGAGCCGAACCCGGGCGGGACGATGTTCTCCGTGGGCGTGCCCTGGCCGCCGAAGATCTTCACCAGCGCGTTTCGGTCGATGGCGTAGTTCACGGCCTGGCGCACGGCCAGCTTGGTGAACGGCGCGCGCCGCTCGTTCATCACGAAGTAGGTCGTGTTGTTGCGGGTGAAGAGGTGCACCTGATCGGGGTAGCGGGCCCGAAGCTCGGTCAGCCGGTCGGGCGGCACCGCCTCGAAGTACCAGTCGAGCTGGCCGTCGGCGATCTCGTTCACCGACTGCTCGGGTGTGACCCCGATCTGGACGTCGATCTCGTTCAGGTGGCCGTTCGGCGAGTCGGGCGTCCACTGGTGGAAGTTCGGGTTGCGGGTGATGACGAGCTGCTGCTTGGGCGTGTAGCTCGACACCCGGTAGGGGCCCGTGGCGATGCGCCACTGGGGCAGCGTCGAGATGTCCTTCGACGGCGTCCCGGCCGGCAGGACGAACGCGAACGGCGTCGCCATGTAGTCGAGGAAGGTGCCGTCGGGCTGGGTCAGGTGGAACGTGATCGTGCCCTTGGCGTCGTTCGCCACGATGCCCGAGATGCCGCCCTTGCGGCTCTTGGCGTAGGCGTTCGCGCCCTCGATGCCGGTGAAGAAGGAGAGGCCGCCGGAGTCGATCCGGAACAGGCGCTCGATCGAGAACTTGACGTCGGACGGCTTCACCGCCCGGCTGACCGGCGGCGAGAACATCACGTTCGGCCGGACGTGGAACGTGTAGGTCTTGCCGCCGTCGGTCACGGCCGGCATGGCCGTGGCGATGTCGGGCACGATCTGCGCGCCCTCGCCGCCGGCGGCCTTCTTGAACGTGAGCAGGCCGTTGTTGGTCGCCTCGAGGATCTCCCAGCCCTCGTTCGTGTACGACAGGCCCGGATCGAGGTAGTCGGGGTTGTCGGGGATCCCGGCGCGCAGCGTGCCGCCGTTGACCGGCGCGGCGGGCGGCCCGCTGCTGCCGCCGCTCCCGCTGCCGCTCCCGCCGCACCCGCCCGCCACGAGGCCGGCGGCCAGGACCACGGCCAGCGCCGCGCGTCTCACCGGACGCCTCCGGTCGGGCCGACCGCGCCGCGCTCGATCGCCTCCGCCACCGCGGGCATGGCCGCGGCCGCGGCCTCGAGCGTGCGGTCGATGTCGGCGTCGGTGTGGGCACCCGACGTCAGGAAGAGCCCCTCCTGGGGCGGCTGGATGAGGACGCCGCGCTCGCGCAGGCCGGCGTAGAGGACCGGGAAGGGGCTCTGCCCGACGATGCCGATCGCCGTCCGGTAGTCGCGCGGCGGCTCGGGGGCGAACCAGAGCTGGAAGAGCCCGCCGGTGCCGCTCCACGAGGCCTCGACGCCTGCCGCCGTCGCGGCCTCGACGAGGCCGTTCGCCAGTCGCCGCCCGCGCGCGTCCAGGTCGTCGTAGAAGCCGGGCGCACCGGTGACGCCGGCCGCCGCGATGACGGCTGCGCACACGAGCGGGCTGGAATTGTACGTGCCGCCGTGCATCGTCCGGCCGTCGTTCACCATCTCCATGATGTCGCGGCGGCCGCCCAGGGCGGCAACCGGAACGCCGGCGCCGAGCGCCTTGGCGAGCACGGTCAGGTCGGGCGTGATGCCGAACATCTCCTGCGCCCCGCCGCGTGCGATGCGGAAGCCGGTCAGCACCTCGTCGAAGATCAGGAGCGCGCCGGCGTCCGTGGCCAGCTCGCGCATCCGCTCGAGATAGCCGGGCGCGGGCATGATTGCGCCGCAGTTGCCCAGGATCGGCTCGGTGATCACGGCGGCGATCTCGGAGCCGTGCTCGGCGAAGATGCGTTCGAGCGCGGCGGTGTCGTTCCAGGTGCCGATGATGAGCGTGCTCGCGACGGCGGGCGGCATCCCGTTCGACCCCGGCGCCGGCGTCGGCGCGTCGGCCGGGCCCCATTCGGCCGGCCCGGGATGGCCGGACCAGTGGATCGCATCCGACCAGCCGTGGTAGTGGCCCTCGAAGCGCAGGATCTTCTCCCGGCCGGTGAACGAGCGGGCGAAGCGGATGGCGTACTGCACGCACTCGGTGCCGGAGTTGCCGAACCGCAGCAGATCGATCGACGGCATCCGCTCGGTGACCGCCGCAGCGGCCTGGCCCTCGAGGTCGTGGGCGAGCGAGAAGAGGGAGCCGCGCTCGCGCAGCGTCTCGGTGACCGCGTCGATCACGGCGGGCGGGCGATGGCCCAGGATCAGCGGGCCCTGACCCATCACGTAGTCGATGAAGTCGTTGCCGTCCTCATCGGTGATGTGGGCGCCCTGCCCGCTGCGCACGAACACCGGCACGGGCAGGTAGCCGGAGCGGTGCGAGCGGGTGCCGGAGCCGACGCCGCCGGCGAGCTCTGAGGCAGCCAGGTCGTAGAGCTCCGCGGAGCGGGACGTCGACGGGGTGACGTGGGTGTCGCTCATGCGCTTGCCTCCAGTTCCTCGAGCTCGAGCCAGGCTCCGTAGTGCGTGCAGGTGCGGGCGGCGGCCTCGGCTCCGAGCCGGAGCGCCGTCTCGAGCGTCCCGCCCTCGACGAGGGTCGAGATGCACGCGGCGATGTAGGCGTCGCCGGCGCCGAGCGTATCGACGACCGATACGGGCACCGGCGGCTGGTGGTGGATGCGGCCGGCCAGGGCCAGGCTGCCGTGGCGGCCGCGGGTGACGACGGCGGACCCGGCCCCGGCCGCGACGGCGCTTGAGGCCAGGTCGCGGGCCTCGCCGGCCTCCGCGCCGGGGGCGGACAGGAAGGCGACCTCGAGGTGCGGGCAGAGCTCGGCCATCCGCTCCGGCGAGGACGCGTGCGAGAAGTCGTAGGAGAGCCGGGCGCCGGAGCGGCGCAGGCCGGTGAAGCCCTCGACCCCCCCGGCCAGCCCGGCGCCGTGCACCCAGGCGCGCTCTCCGAGGCCGGCGAGCGTGGCCGGATCGGGCCGGTAGCTGCCGCTGGCGCCGAGCACCTCGCTCTCGAACACGCGGTCGCCGTCGGGCGTCAGCCGGATCGTGGTCACCCCGGTCGCGCCCGGGCCGACGTGCACGTGCGAGGTGTCGATGCCGCGCGCCCGCGCGGCCTCCCTCACCGTCTCGCCGGCGTCGTCCGACCCGACGGCGCCCGCATAGGCGACGTCGTGGCCGTGGTCTCGCAGTCCGATCGCGACGTTCAAGGCGTTCCCGCCCACGAACTCCCGGTCGAGCGGCGGCAGGTAGTGGTCGAGGCAGTTGTCGCCCATCGTCGCGACCGGCTTCACGGCCAGCCCGCTCCGGACAGCACCTGGTGGCCCATCAGGGCGCGCTCGTCCAGGTCGTCGATCCCGCGCAGCAGGGTGGAGTAGACGATGAACCACTGCAGCGCGACCTTGAGGACGAAGGGCTGCAGCTGGGGGTGGACGCCGGGGTGGTCGTGGGCGTCGAAGATTCGGACACGGGCGCCCTGCGCCGCCGCCACCGATGCGGAGCGCTCGGCGACCGGCCGCGACTCGTCGCTCCCGAGCAGGAAGATCATGTCCGGCGCGTGGCGGTCGAGCATCTCGGCGGGGCCGTGGCGGAACTCGCTGCTCTCGATCACCGAGCTCGCGATCCGCATGTTCTCCATGAAGACGGTCAGCCCGAACTTGTAGGCGAGGCCGTAGAGCGGGCCGGCGGCGAGGCAGTAGATCAGGTCGGAGCCGGCCAGCTCCTCGGCCAGCTCGCGGCCCCGGGCGCGGGTGTCGCGGAAGGCGGCGCCGACGGCGCCCGGGATTCCGGCCAGCGCGTCGAGCACGCCCTCGGCGGCGCGGTCGCCCTCGAGCCGGCCCCACTCGCAGGCGAAGGTGGTGACGGCCGCGAGGGGCAGGCTGTAGAGCCCGGGGGAGCCGTACATGAGCGTCTCGTCGGCCTCGGTGCCGATCGGCGTGTCCGGCTTGCCGACCAGCGCCACCGTGCGCGCGCCCCGCTCGCGGGCGAAGCGCAGGGCGGCCAGCGTGTCCTCGGTCTGGCCGGAGTACGACGCCAGGAAGACGACGGAGTCGGGGCCGAGCCGCTGCGGCGCGCGCCAGATCAGGTCGTACGAGAGGGAGACGTCGGACGACGCCGGCACGTAGCGGTCGAAGAGCAGCTTGCCCGACCACATGCTGGCCCACGAGCCGCCGCTGCCCACGCAGAACACGTGCCGCGTGCCGGTCGAGCGGCAGCGCGCCGCCAGCTCGCGCATCCGGCCGGCGCCGTCGCCCATGAAGCGGGTGAGGTCGGCCTCCAGGTGGGGCGAGCTGAAGAGCTCGGAGCGGAGCGCGACGTCGACGCGGTGCTCGAGATCGGTCATGACTGAGAACGCTATCATCTCGCTCGATGTCTGTCACCATCCGTGACGTCGCTCGGGCCGCCGGGGTCTCCACGGCGACCGCGGCCCGCGCGCTCGGCGGCTACGGGCACGCCTCCCCGGCGGCCCGGCGCAAGGTGAGCGAGAGCGCCCGCCAGCTCGGCTACCGGCCGAACGTCGTCGCCCGCGCGCTGGTCTCCCGGGCGACCACGACGGTCGGCCTCGTGGTCGGCGACATCGAGAACCCGTTCTTCGCCGCTGCCGCCCGCGGCCTGGCCGACGTGATGGACGCCCACGGCTACACGGTGCTCCTGGCGAACGCCGACGAGGACGCCGGCCGCGAGCGCCGCGCCGTCGACGCGCTGCGCGCCCGCCAGGTCGACGGCATGGTGGTCGTGCCGGCGCCCGGCGCCTCGCCGGAGCACCTGACCGAGCTCGTGACCGCCGGCGTCCCGCTCGTCCTGCTCGACCGGGCCGTCGTCGGCGTCGCCGCCGACAGCGTGCTGGTGCGAAACGTGGCCGGGGCGCGCGCGGCCGTCGCCCATCTGGCCGGCCTTGGCCATCGCCGCATCGGGGTCGTCTCCGACTCGCCCGACATCACGTCGTCGGCCGAGCGCATCCAGGGCTACCGGCAGGCGCTGCGGGCGGCCGGGATCGCGCCCGAGCCCGGCCTCATCTCGATCGGCGGGCCGACCCGCGACGACGGTGAGGCGGCGGCGCTTCGGCTGCTCGACCGCCCCGACCGGCCGACGGCGGTCTTCACCGCGAACAACTTCATGACCGTCGGCGCGCTGCGCGCCGCCCGGTCGCTGGCCTTGCGCATCCCCGAGGACGTGGCGCTGGTCGGCTTCGACGACCTCGACTGGACGACGCTCGTGCAGCCGCCGGTCACGGTCGTCCGCCAGCCGGTGGCCGACCTCGGCCGGGTCGCCGGCGAGCGGCTCCTGCGCCGGCTCGAGGGCGACGCCGGCCCGCCGAAGCGGATCCGGCTCGACGCCAACCTGATCGTGCGCGGCTCGTGCGGGGCGGGGGCATGACGACGGCCGAGCTGGTCGCCCGGCTGGTCGCGGTCGACTCCACCAACCCCGACCTCGTGCCCGGCGGCGCCGGGGAGGCGGGCGTCGCCGCCGTGATCGCCGAGCACATGGCCGGGCTCGGTCTCGAGGTCGACCTGTGGGACGCCGCCCCGGGCCGCCCCAACGTCGTCGGCCGCCTGCCCGGCAGGGGCGGCGGCCGCTCGCTCATGTTCTGCGGCCACACCGACGTGGTCGGCGGCGGCCCGGGCGCGTTCGTGCCGCAGGTGCGCGACGGGCGCATGCACGGCCGCGGCACCTGCGACATGAAGGCCGGGATCGCGGCAGCGCTCGCCGCCGCCGGGCGCGTCGCGGCCGATCCGCCGGCCGGCGACGTGCTGGTCGCCTGCGTGATCGACGAGGAGTGGCAGAGCGTCGGCGCGCAGGCCCTGGTGGAGCGGTACGGCGCCGACGCGGCGGTGCTGCCCGAGCAGTCCGACCTCGACGTCATCTTCGCCCACGGCGGGTTCGCCTGGTACGACGTCGTCAGCCGCGGCGTCGAGGCCGCGGGCGGCCGGCCCGAGCGGGGCCGCGACGCGATCACCCTGGCCGGGCCGGTCCTGACCGGCATCGCCGAGCTCGAGCGCGAGCTGGCCGCGCGAGAGACGCCGGAGTGGGGGCGGCCGAGCGTGCATGCCTCGACGATCCGCGGCGGCCGCGACTACCCGAGCTACCCGGGTGAGTGCGTGATCGGCGTGGAGCGCTGCATCATGCCGGGCGAGACGGTGGCCGGGTCGCTGGCCGAGATGGCGGCGCTGCTCGATCGCGCCCGGGAGGCCGACCCGAGCTTCGACGGCGAGTGCCGCACGGTCGTCGCCCGCGAGCCGGTGCTGCTCGACCGCGGCGAGCCGGTCGTGCGGGCCGCCGTCGACGCGGCCGCCGCGGTGCTCGGCCGGGCGCCCGTCGTGCGCAGCGACTACGGCTGGATGGACTCCGGGCTCCTGGTCGAGGCCGGCATCCCCTGCGTCGTCCTCGGCCCCACCGGCGACGGCCTGCACACCGCCGACGAGTGGGTCGACCTCGAGTCGGTCGACCGGTGCGCGGACGCGTACGTGCGGATGATCCGCGCTCTCTGTCGCTAGCGCCTGACGACCCGCTCGATACAGTCCTGCCTCCATGCGGCGCCCGTTCCTGCTGTTCTACGTCCTCGTCTTCCTGGACGAGGTGGCGCTGCTCGCGATCGTGCCGCTCCTCCCGGCCTATACGCGGACCTATCACCTCTCCGACGTCGAGGCGGGAGCGCTGCTCTCGGCCGCCAGCCTCGCGATCGTCGTCGCGTCGGTCCCGGCGGGGCGGCTGAGCGACCGCTTCGGCGCGCGCATCGTCACCCTGGTCGCCTCCGGGATCGCCGCCGCGGCGATGCTCGGAACCGCGATCGCCCCCAACTTCGTCGCATTGCTCGCGGCCCGTGCCGCCTTCGGCGTCGGCTCGGGCACGATCTGGTCGGCGGGGATCTCCTGGCTGAGCGACTCGGCCGAGGAAGACATCCGCGACCGTGCCCTGGCCCTGGTCGTCACGACGGCGGGTGTGGGCTCGATGATCGGACCGGTGTTCGCCGGCCTGCTCGCCGACCACGTCGCCGACGGGGCGGTGTTCGCCATCGCCGGGGTGCCGATGATCCTCGTCGTGGTCGCGCTGGCGCTCGGCCATCCCGGCACGCGCAAGCGCCACGGCCACCAGCCGCTCCGCGAGGTCACTGCGGGCATGCGCGCCTCGCCGCTCCTGTTCGGCGCGATCGCGATCATGCTGCTCGGCGGCGTCGGCGACGGAGTCATCAACCTGGTCGCGCCGCTCCAGCTGGGCGACCTCGGCCTCTCCTCCGGCGAGATCGGAGCGTGGTTCTCGGTCGCCTCGACGATCTTCATCGGGTCGAGCCTGGCCGTCGCCCGCGTCGGCCGGCGGGCCGTCTCGCTGCGGCTGGCGGGGCTGATGGCCGTGTTCCAGGCGGTCGCGCTGATCCCCGTGCTCCTGTCGGGCGCGATCGCGCCGATCGTCCTGACGGTGCTGGTGCGCTCGGTGGCGGTGGGTCCGCCGTACGCGATGGCCTTCCCGCTCGGCGCCCTCGGGGCGGGCCGGCTCGGGTTCGGGACGGGAACGGTGAACGGTCTCATGGGCGTCGTCTGGGGGGCCGCCAACTTCGTCGGGCCGCTCGCCGCGGGGGCGGTGATCGCAGGGGCGGGTGACCGCGCCGCATACGCGCTCCTGGCCGTCTGGTGCCTCCTGATCTCGCTCCTCCTGCTGCGCGCGGGCCGGCGCGAGGACGCCGCCACCGCGGCGGCGGCCGCCGCGCCGTGACCGCCGATCCGCCATAGTCCCCGGCCATGGATCTCGCCCTCACCGAGGCCCAGCGCGAGCTGCGTGAGCGGGCCGCCCGCTACGTCGACGACGTCCTCATCCCGCTCGAGGAGCAGGCCGAGCTGGCCGGCGGCCGGCTGCCCGACGCCGCGGTCGCCCGTGTCAAGGACGCCGCCCGCGCGGCCCGCCTGACCGGCGGGAACCACGCCGTCGAGCACGGCGGCCAGGGCTGGTCGGCGTTCGAGCAGGTGCTCGTCCAGGAGGAGCTCGGCCGCAACACGAACGGCGTCTGGTGGCACATGGGCGGCGGCTACAACGTGCTCTCGCGCGGCACGGCCGAGCAGATCGAGCGCTACCTGCTTCCGACCTTGCGGGGCGAGCGAGCCGACGCCTATGCGGTCACCGAGGGCAGCGCCGGATCGGACCCCGGCGGCATCGCCGCGACGGCGGAGCGCACCGCGGACGGCTGGCGCATCCGCGGCGAGAAGTGGTTCGTCACCTCGGGCGACATC
>Ga0207695_10008571_pt1 | contig 12778 bp, 13 predicted proteins | sample KBSC54metaG_FD_184354 | JGI IMG/M metagenome (GOLD analysis project Ga0207695, IMG submission 184354) | Corn rhizosphere microbial communities from Kellogg Biological Station, Michigan, USA - KBS C5-4 metaG (SPAdes) (version 2) | ecosystem: Host-associated > Plants > Roots > Rhizosphere > Soil...
CCCCACGGCCTGGACACAGAGGTGATCCGGCCGGCGGTCCTGGCCGAGGCCGCCGAGCGGGCGCAGGACCCTTACGAGCGGGAGCATGTGACGCCCTACATCTATCGCCGGCCCGAGAGGTATCTGTTGGCCGGCGTATCCCAGGCGACCTCGCAGGCCGAACTGCGCTGGACGGTGGACTATCCCGAGGACCTGGTTTTCGTGCGGGAGGTCTACGCCAGGCTCTATCCGTCCGACCCGGCCTTCGGTCGTGAAGCCGTCGCCGCCCTGACCATCAATACCGCCGAGGCCCGGGCATGAGCGCCGCGCCCGTTGTCGTCCTGCGGCCGCTGGACGACGCGGACCGCGACCGGCTGCTCGCCTGGCGCAACGAGCCGGAGATCGCGCGCTGGATGTACAGCGACCATCGGATCGGGCGCGAGGAGCACGCCCGCTGGTTTGCCGCGGCCCTGGCGGACCGCCGGCGCCGCTACTGGATCATCGAAGCGGACGGGCGGCCGGTGGGCCTGGCCAACCTCTACGACCAGGCGCCGGAACATGGCCGCACCTCCTGGGCCTACTACCTCGCCGACCCCTCGACCCGCGGGCAGGGGATCGGAGCCTTCGTGGAATACTGGGTGATCGAGCACGTCTTCGGCGAACTGGCGCTGAACAAGCTCTGGTGCGAGGTGCTGATCGGCAACGAGGCGGTGTGGCGCCTGCACGAGGGGTTCGGATTCAAGCGGGAAGCCCTGTTCCGCGAGCACGTGCGCAAGGATGGCGCGCCGGCGGACGTGGTGGGCCTGGGCCTCCTGAAGGCCGATTGGGCAGCGGCGCGTGAAGCGAGCCGGGCGCGGCTGGCGGCCCGCGGCTTCGACCTGCCCGCCTAGCGGCCAGCCCTAGACCCTGTCCCGTTTTGATTGAATCGATCGAGAACGGGGAAGAACAGGGTCGTCGCCTAAACTTGCGAGCACGATTCAGGGTTTTGATGGTTCCATCAAAACCCATCGTGCTCTAGCGGTCCGGCTTGGCGCGGGTCTCCCCGCCCCGGTGCTCCGAATAGCCCATCGACTGCAGGTCGGCGTCGGAGAGGTCGGTGGCCTGGAAATCGGTGACGTCGTCCTCGCCGCCCTCCACGGAGTCCGCGTCCGCCACCTGGTCCAGGCCTTCGATGTCGCGGGCCGAGAGACGATCGTCGTTGTAGCCGTCCTCGGGGCCCTGGCCGTCGAGGTCGTCCTCGCGATCCCCGGTGGCGGCGCGGAAGTCGAGCTCATGGTCCTCTTCGGTGTCGGCGTCGCCGATGGCCGCCTCGTCGAACTCGTCGGCGTCCAGCGCGAGCGCCTCGTCGTCGTCGCGGTCGCCCGCCGCCTGGGTGACGTCCAGCAGGTCGGGAAGTTCCTCGAAGGTGCGCATCTCGTTGCGCTCCTCGGCGAGATCGAGGTTGTCCTCGTCCAGAGCCTCGGCCTGGTCCTGCGGATCGGCGTCGTCGAAGGCGTCGTTCGGATCGGGCATGGCGGCGGCTCCTTCCGAGGCCGCGTGGCAAGCGCGGCGGTTCGAAAGGATCAACCCGAAAGCGGGGTCAGCGTTCCGCCGCGAAGGCGCCGACGGCCTCGGCCACCTGGCCCATCACCGCCTCCCACTCGCCGAAGCCTGGCGGCAGGAACACCCGGGTGGACGGATACCAGGGCATGGTCTCGGTCCCCAGCCGCGTCCAGGCGCCCGGCACCGAGATCAGGAAGTTGGGCGTCCCGCAGGCCGCGGCGATGTTCAGGGTGGCGTTGGCGAAGCCCACCACCAGGTCCATGGCGCAGCAGAGCGCGGCCACCTCGTCGAGGTCCTGTTTCAGGTCGATGCCCGGCGGGGACCAGATCTCGACGCCGAAGTCGCGCTTCGCCGCGGCCAGCTCCTCGGCGCAATCGCCGTACTGCAGGTTCACGAAACAGACGCCCTTCTGCGCCAGCACCGGCGCCCAGCCGTCGAAGGGCGCGAAATAGCGGTGGCGTGCGTCGGCGTTGATGGCGCTCTTCCACAGCAGGCCGACCTTGCGCCCGGCCGGCGCCTGCTTCAGCACCTTGCGCCAATGGGCGACGCGCTTCGGGTCGGCCGCCAGGAAGCTGCGGCGGGCCGGGAAATCCTCGACCGAGCGGCGGAATTCCCGCAGCAGGGAAGCCATCGGGCTCCAGAGATCGATGGGCCCTGCGTCCTCGATGAACGGGATCACCCGGTTCAGCCGGCCGCTCACCTCATAGGTGGCGTGGGGGCCGACGACAGCCTTGGGGAAGGCGCGCTGGAACAGCGGCACGAGGCGCTTTTCGACCGCCAGCAACAGCTTGCCGTCGGGGCCGAGACGCTCGACGAGGTCGGGCAGGACATTGGCGAACAGCACCTCGTCGCCCAGGCCCTGCTCGCCGACCGCGAGGAACGACCTGCCGGCCAGGTCAGCGCCGGGCTCCCAGCGCGGGCGCTCAACGGCATAGGCGGTGCGGCCGGTGAACTTCGGGTGCACGCGGGACTCGTACTCGTCCCAGCCGTCGCCGATGCGGCCGGCGCAAAGCAGCATCGAGGAGCGGGCGAGCCGCATCATCTGGCGGTCGTCCTCGGCCCGCACGTCGACCAGCGCCGCCCCGTTCTCCACCAGGGCGTCTGCGACCTCGCCGCGCATCAGCATGACATTCGCCAGATTGTGCCGGGCCTTCGGGAAATCCGGTTGCAGGCGCAGGGCCTCGCGGATGAACACCTCGGCGTTGGCGAAGTCGCCCTGGTCGGACACGATGGTGCCCATGGTGTTCCAGAGCATGGCGTTCTCCGGCGATTTCAGGATCGCCGGGCGCAGGGTCTCGATGGCGTCGTCGTGGCGGCCCTGCTCGCGGATCGCGCAGACCAGGTTGTTGGCGGCCTCCGCGTCGCCGGGATAGCGGTCCAGGTAACGGCGGAAAAGGTCCTCGGCCTGCGGCTTCATCCCCAGCCGCAGCGCCAGGCGGCCCAGGTCGCAAGCGACCTCCCCATGGTCGGGCAGCAGCTGCAGAGCGGCTTCATAGGCCCGGATCGAGGTCGCGAAATCCCCCGCCCGTTCCAGGGCGATCCCCAGCAGGTACCAGCCCACGCCGTTGTGTTCGTCCTGCTCCAGGGCCTTGATCGCCCATTCGTAGCCGCCCTTGGCGTCTTCCGCCCGGATGGCGTCGATCGACCGCTGCAGCAGGGGCGCGATCGCCAGCGCCCGAAGTTCCGCGACGGCGCTGTTCAGCTTGGCCAGCGCGTCGCTGGAGCCGGCTTCGCCGATCACGGTGGAGGGGAGGCCCTGAGGCAGGGGAACCGCGGTCTGCAGCGCCTGAACGGAAGTGGCGGTGGGCTGAGCCTGGCGCGGCATGAGAACGGAGTCTCCAGAACAGGGCACCACTCCTCGGCGAACATGGCTAACGGGAGCTTAAGGCGTGCGCGGAAAGCGGTCGGCCGCGCCATCCGGACGCCGCTTTTGGGTGCGGCAATGGGCCGTTAACCCGGTACGGCGTAAGTCGAAGGTGCGCGGGTCCGCAGAGAGGGCGACTATGGACCATTCGAATCGCCGGGTCGGTTCGTTCACGCGAAAACCAGGGGGCGGGGTTTGCCGTTAAAACTATCGCTGAAGCCGGGCGAGAAGTTCGTGCTCAACGGCGCCGTCGTCCAGAACGGCGATCGCCGCGGGGTCCTGGTCCTGCAGAACAAGGCCTCCGTCCTGCGCGAGAAGGACATCATGCAGGAGGAGGAGGTGAACACGCCGGCGCGTCACATCTACTTCCCGGTCATGATGATGTACCTCGATGAGGCCGGCGCCGAACGCTATTACGACGAATTCGTCCGCCGGCTCACGGAATTCATGAACGTCATCAGCAATCCCGCGGTCCTCACCGAGTGCGTGGAGATCTCCAAGAACTGCATGGAGCGGGAATACTACAAGGCGCTGATGCGCTGTCGGAAACTCATGGACTACGAAGACGAGAGGTTGGGGCATGTCCCTTCAGGCGTACCAAAAGGCGGCGACCTGGGCTGAGAGCCCCCGCCAGATGGAATACCGCCTTTTCGCGCAGGTCACGCTTGCGCTGATGGAGGCGGCCAAGACCGATCCCAACGACTTCCTGGCGCGTGTCGACGTCCTGGACTGGAACCGCCGTGTCTGGACCGCGCTGAGCGAGGATTGCTCGAGCCCCGGCAACCGGCTGCCGCCGCAGTTGCGCGCCTCGATCATCTCGCTGGCCATCTGGGTGGGGCGCCACACCAGCGCGGTGATCCGCCGCGAAGAACAGATCGAGCCGCTGATCGAGATCAACCGCACGATCATGCAGGGCCTGGCTCCCGCGCCCGTGGCGGCCAGCGCCGCGGCCTGACCGCGCCCAACCGCCGCCGGACGCCGCGGCGATTCTCTCCAGAGACTACTCCTCCGGACCACCCGCCGACGCGGGGGCGCGCGTGCGCGCCGGCCGCCGTTCGACGCTTTTTGCCCAGGCCGCCCGGCAGTTTCTGCCCAGCATCCGCCCCACCCGGCAAAAGCTGCCGGTCAAGAGCATGACTAACGGACCTATAACGACATTATTTCAATGGCTTATCAGGTAGGCAAAGGCGCCCACGGGTGGCCCGATGCTTGCTCATAGAGGAGCCGAGCAAAACGCTCACGGTTGTCAAAACGACGGCCGACGACCTGAGAAAAGGACCTTCCTATGAGCTTCTCCGTGAACACCAACGCTGGCGCGTTGATTGCTCTGCAAAACCTGAGCACCACCCAGGCCCAGCTGACCACCACTCAGAACCGCATCAACACCGGCCTGAAGGTTGCGTCGGCCAAGGACAACGCCGCCATCTACGGTATCGCGCAAAACCAGCGCGCGACCTCCAACGCCCTGAACTCGGTCATCTCCTCGCTGCAACGCGGTCAATCGACCGTGGACGTGGCGCTGTCGGCCGGCTCCTCGGTGTCGGACCTGCTGAACCAGATGAAGGAAAAGGCCCTGGCGGCCGTTGACGTCACTCTGGACACCACCAGCCGTGCGGCTCTGAACAACGAGTTCATCTCGTTGCGCAACCAGATCACGACGGTGACCTCCAACGCCGTGTTCAACGGCGCGAACCTGATCGACACCGGCACCACGCAGCTGCAGGCCATCGCCAACGATTCCGGCAGCCAGGTGATCAGCGTCGCCCACCAGAGCCTCGCTCTGGGCGGCGTCAACGTGACGGTCGCCGCTGCGGCCTCGATCGGCACCACGGCTGCGGCCAGCATCCAGATCGCGGCCCTGAACACTTCGATCGCCAACGTTTCGAGCGCCCTCGGGAAGCTCGGCACGGGCAGCAAGGCGCTGGCGTCTCACCAGACGTTCATCACCAACCTGCAGAACTCGATCGACGTGGGCATCGGCAACCTCGTGGACGCCGACCTGGCGAAGGAAAGCGCGAACCTCCAGGCGCTGCAGACCAAGCAGCAACTGGGCATCCAGGCGCTCTCGATCGCCAACCAATCGTCTTCGATCCTCCTCGGCCTCTTCAAGTAGGTCGTCCGGCGGCGGCGAGGGGGTTCGCCTCCTCGCCGCAGCCTTTTCCTTCATTGGAGCGTAGGCGCCAAAACCGCCCACGACAGGAGAGATGGAAAGCAAGGTCACGGCCTTCGCAGCCACCCCCGATCCAACCTTCGGCCAAAAGCCCGCTCCGCAGCGTTCCGACAATCGGAGTTCTGCGAACCGCGCCGCCCAAAGCTCGGATCCGGTGGATATGCGACTGGTCATCGAAGAGGACAAAGCCGCGAATTCCTACGTCTACAAGACAGTCAACCGGCTCACGGGCGAGGTGATCCAGCAGCTGCCAAGGGAACAGGTCCTGCAACTGCGGCAACAGCTCGACTACGAAGCCGGAGACGTGGTCCGCACCAAGGCTTGATCCTCCAGGCGCTTCCGAAAGGGGGCGCGAAGCTAAGACCTGAAGACCGCCCCGGCGCGCCGGCGGCGGCGATCGGCGTTGGCGTTAACCATCTGCTCACCACGATTCCATAGCTTCTCCTTGAACACAGCCCCGACTCGCAGAGGCGGGACGGGCGGGTGACGAGGAGATCCGCCATGGCGCTGAGCGTCCATACCAACGATGCGGCCCTGATCGCGCTGCAGAACCTTAACAGCACCGGCAGCCAGTTGGCCGAGGTGCAGAACCGCATCAGCACCGGCCTGTCGATCAACAGCGCCAAGGACAACGCCGCGGTCTGGGCCATCGCCCAGGGGCAGCGCGCCGACATCGGCTCGCTCAGCGCGGTGAAGTCGAGCCTCGACCGGGCGACCTCGATCGCCGACGTGGCGTCCTCCGCCGGGGCGACGATCTCCGACCTGCTGGTGCAGATGAAGGCCAACGTGGTCGGCGCGCTCGACCCGTCCATCGACACGGCCTCGCGCAACGCCCTGGACTCCGCCTACAAGTCCGAGCTGCGGCAGATCACCCAGATCATCCAGAACGCGACCTTCGACGGCGCGAACATGCTCAACGGCAGCGTCACGCAGATCAAGTTCATCGCCAACGCCGACGCCACCGGCTTCATCACCCTGTCGGCCCAGAACCTCTCCCTCGGCGGCAGCATCATCACCGTGCCGTCGACCTCCTCGATCACCAGCGTCGCCGCGGCCAGCATCGCCCTGGCCCAGCTTTCCGCCTCGATCCTCAACACCAACCAGTCGCTCGGCAACCTCGGCTCGCAGGCCAAGGAGATCGCCAACCACAACCTCTTCGTCCAGAAGCTGTCGGATCAGCTGCAGACGGGCGTCGGCAACCTGGTGGACGCCGACCTCGCCCGCGAGAGCGCCCGCCTGCAATCCCTGCAGGTGCAGCAGCAGCTGGGCACCCAGGCGCTGTCGATCGCCAACCAGGCGCCGCAGATCATCCTGTCGCTCTTCAAATAAGGCTTTCCGTTGGGGCGTAACGAGGACCCGGGCCGGCCTGGCGCCCGGGTCCTTTTCTTGTCTTTTTCCGCAACATATTCCGAAGCCTCTCCCGGGCTTCTTAACAAAGCTTAAGCTGTTCCGGCCGCATGCTCGGGCGCGCGGAGCTTCCTCCGCCGAAGGTCGACCATGCAGATCGGTGATCAGAGCTATGTGCTGGGGTTGTTCAACACGACGAGCAACACCACCAACGGCATCATCAGCTTGGATCTGTCCACCCTGCTGACGCCGGGCACGAGTGCGTCCGGCGCGTCGACGCCCAACAAGCCGGTGGCGCCGACGCCGCCTTGGAACAGCAGTGAAACGGCCCTGCAGGCCAGCGCCAATGTGCAGTCGGCGCTCGCTGGCCAATCGATCGTCAACGAAAGCGCCGCGAAGCTGGATTTGCCTGGAGCCTCAGCGGATTACCGGAAACTCTTCACGCTGTACCAGGGGCTCTCCACCCTGATGGACATGGCCAATCGCGCCTCGCAGGGGATTTCCCCGCAGGATCAGACGCAACTCTCCAAGGCCTTCGACAGCGGCCTGGCGGAGCTTTCGAAATACGTCGACAGCACGACCTTCGACAAGCTTCGGCTGGCGCTTGGCGAGACCGACACCACCGACACCGCGAAGCTCGCGATCTCCAAGCCGGCGACGACCTATGTGACACCGCCCCTGACCAGTTCGCTGACCGCCGACGTGCCGGCCTTCGACGGCGCGGCGCAGTTCAACATCGGCGTCACCCTGAACCACGTCACTACCAACGTAGCCATCGATCTTTCGAACCTGGGCGCGCAGCCGCGAAGCCTGGCCAACGTCATCACCTACATCAACTCTCAGCTGGCCTCGGCCGGGGTGCAGACGCGCGTGGCCACCAGCCGCATCCCCGGCCAGGCGGCCAAGGCGGCCACCAGCTCCGCGCCCGCCGTTCCGGCGACTCCCGACCAGTGGGCGTTGCAGGTGAACATCGGCACCAGCGAGACGGTGAATTTCAGCGCGCCGCAGACCGCCGGCGCGGTCTATGTCGGCCAGACGGTCGGCGATCCGAACCCGGACAAGGATCCCTCGACCAACGATTCCGACACCCGCAGCCAGTTGCTGAAGTTCCAGACCGACACCACCAATGTGGCGGCGCCGCCGCAGGTCCCGAGCCAGCCGAACTTCGTGGACGGGCGGACCTTCGCCTACAATCTCGATACCGGCGTGGGCACAGTGCACGCCATGCAGACCGGCGCCGACGGCTCGGTCTACATGCTGGCGGACGTCACCCATTCCGTCGAAGGCCAGGCCGTGCAGGGGACGCAGGACGTCGCCCTGATGAAGTACGATTCCGCCGGGCACCTGATCTACACCCGCACCCTGGGCGCCTCGAGCACCGCCTCCGGACTGGGGCTTGCCGTTTCCTCCACCGGCCAGGTGGCCGTCGTGGGTTCGGTCACCGGTACCCTCAATGGCGCCGTCAATGGCGCCTTGAGCTCCAGCGAAACCGGCCAGACGGACCAGAGCGACAGCTTCGTCACCCTCTACGACGCCAGCGGCAACGAGCTCTGGACCGAGCGCCGGGGGGCGACGCTGCAGGACCAGGCGAGCCAGGTGGCGTTCAGCGCGGACGGCAAGACCGTCTATGTGGCGGGCCAGGCGCAAGGGACCATGCCCGGCAGTTCGGTGGCGCCGGCCGGAGGCTACGACGGCTATATCGAGGCCTTCCAGACCACCGCCGCGGGAACCCCCCAGGCCACCTTTACCCAGTCCTTCGGGACGGCCGGCCAGGATACGCCCAAGGGGATGGTGGTCGACGGCAACTCCCTGATCACCGCCAGCGTGGAGGACGGCCACGCGGTGCTGCGCAACTACGACATCTCGTCGGGGCAGCCGGTGTTGTCCTCGACCCGCGACCTGGGCGACCTGCAGGGTGGCAGCATCACCGGCCTGGCGCTGAACGGCGGCCAGCTGGTGGTCGCGGGCACGACGACCAACGGCGCTCTTTCGGCCGGAACCGTCACGCGGGCGGCTTCAGGGGGCTCGGACGCCTTCGCGGCGCAGCTCTCGGAAAACCTTTCGGCCGGCGCCGGCGACGCCATCGCCTATTACGGCGGCGCCGGCGATGACAAGGCGACCGCGCTCTCCGTCTCGGGCGGCCAGGTCTGGATCGGCGGCCAGGCCGGCACGGACCTGCCGGGCCAGGCGCCGGTGGGAAGCAAGGATGGCTTCCTCGCCCAGCTGGACATCGCCACCGGGGCGATCGTCACCTCCGAGCGTTTCACCGGCAAGGACGGCATCGCATCGCCCACGGCCATCGCCGTCGACACCACCGGCGCCAGCATCCTCGATCGGCTGGACCTGCCCAAGGGCAATATCGGCTTCGACACCTCCAACCAGCTGACCGCGCAAAGCACCCTGCGCGCCGGCGACCAGTTCACTGTCGGGCCCGCCACCGGCCCGGCCACCACCATCACCATCGACGCCGGCGAGACCCTCGACACCCTGGCGCTGAAGATCCAGCGGGCCAGCGGCTCGCAGGTCACCGCCACCGTGACCACCGTCGCCGGCCAATCGCAGCTGAAGATCAAACCCGCCTACGGCTCGTCGGTTGTACAGTTCGGGGCCGGGCCCGCGGGCAAGAACGCCCTGCCGACGCTGGGCCTGCCGGAGGGTCTCCTGGCGCAGACCATCACCACCAACGGCGTCACAAAGCCGGCCGACGGCGGCTCCAAGATCTACGGTCTTAACCTTTCCAGCACGCTGAATATCGACAACGCCGCCCAGATCAGCCACGTCAAGGCGGTGGTGGTGGCGGCGATGGGCGTGGTCCGCCGCGCCTATCAGGACCTGGTCACGGCCGCAACGCCGCAGAACCCAGCGGCCGCGGCGGCCGCGGCCGCCGCGGCGGCCGGCAAGACCGGGACGGTGCCGCAATACCTGACCAACCAGCTGGCCAACCTGCAGGCCGGCCTTGCGCGCCTCACCGGCGGCAACACCGGCAGCGCCTTCAACATCAGCACCACAGCCTGACGGCGGCGCGTCGCAGCCTTGAAACGGGCGCCCCCGCGGTCTAGCGAGGGGGCATGGATTTCATGAACGACCGCAGGACCGTGCTGGTGCTGGCCGGCGCGGCGGTGGCGCTGTCGGCGGGGTTGGCCATCGCCTGGGCCCTGGTGGCCCAGCACCGCGGCGAGACCATGCCGCCCCCGCCGGCTTCCCGCGCGGGTCTGGTGATCGATTCCAGCGGCGTGGCCGAAGCACGGCTGGACCCCACCAAACCGCTCCGCTGTTTCGTCGCCGGCCAGTTCGTGGGCGACCTGTCGCTCGCCGACTGCGCCAAGCGCAACGGCGTGGCCACCGATGCGCTCGACGTCGGCCTCGACCAGACCGGCGCACTCGCCGCCTCGCAGCAGGCCGGGTCGCTGATCACGCCGTTGCCGCCGCAGGAGGCCAAGCCCGAGCAGGCTGCGCCGCCGGAAGCCGCCCCCGCGCCGGCGTCGGCGCCGACCCTGCCGCAGGTGGTCAATGCCGGCTCCGGCGCCTGCTGGCGATACGCCGCTGGCCAATGGCGGCAGCTGCCGACGGAAATGAGCCTGCAGGCCTGCGCCCAGACGCTGTTCGCGGGACGCTGCGAACGGTCCGGCGAGGCCGCCTACGGCCGCTGGGCGCAACAGACCGTGCGGCTGGTCCCCGGCCGGGTGGAGATCTCCGGCGACAACCGCAGCTTCCGCCCGCTGATGGACCAGCCGGGGTGTCCTCCGGCGCCCGTGGGCTGACCGCTCGCGCATCGCGTTTGACTTGTGTAAGATTTGGCAATGACCCGCCTCATCCAAACCGTTGCCGCCGCCGCCCTGGGCCTTGCCGCCGCCGGCGCCCTTTCCGCCTGCGAGCAGCGCACGGAGCCCCCCGGCGACGCCGGCATCTGCTACAACGTGGTCCCGCAGAAGGATGGAAAGCTTAAGTATTTCAAGCTTGTGAACACCACCAGCCTGGAGACCTGCGCGGCGAACCTGGAGGCCATGCGCCTGAAATTCCTGCGCATGGGCGGCACCCAGCAGAACATCTACGGCGCCTTCCAGTCCAATTTCCTGTTCCTGGTGCCGGAAGGGGTGCAGACCTCCACCAGCCTCGAAGGGCCGCGCTACACCGCCCTGGTGCGCACCGGCGACGGCCGGTTGGCCATCCCTGGCGCCATGCCGACGGCGCCGTCGCAGTAGGCGGGCCAATCGGCCGCAGCGAATGCCTGTGGACGGTTCCGCTCAAACGTGAACGGACAGAGAACAAATCGCTTGCCCAGCGGTTAACGGGCCGCTAGCGTGGCGCCGCATCGGAATGGGGCGGATCGCCCGCAACCACGGAAGTTTGGGACATCGACATGGCGGGCAGCGTCAACAAGGTCATCCTGATCGGCAACCTCGGGGCCGATCCCGAAATCCGCTCGCTGACGTCCGGCGACCGGGTCGCCAACCTGCGCATCGCGACCTCGGAAAGCTGGCGCGACCGCAGCTCCGGCGAGCGCAAGGAAAAGACCGAGTGGCACCGGGTGGTGGTGTTCAACGAGAACATCGTGAAGGTCTGCGAGCAGTACCTGCGCAAGGGCGCGAAGGTCTATGTCGAAGGCGCGATCCAGACCCGGAAATGGACCGACCAGTCGGGCGCCGAGAAGTATTCCACGGAGATCGTGCTGCAGAAGTTCCGCGGCGAGCTCACCATGCTGGACGGCCGCGGCGACAACGCCGAGGCGGGCGAGGGCGGCGGCTACAACGGGGGCTTCTCCTCAGGCCCCCGCGCGCAGAGCTCGGCGCCGCGGGAGGATTTCTCCGCCGACCTGGACGACGAAATCCCGTTCTAGAGGTCAGCCGGCCTCGGGACAGGCGTCGCCGAGGCGATGGGCGTCGGTGGAGGCCCTCACCGGAATGCTGAGCCCGCCGATCTTGGGGGCGATGCGCGCCTCGATGTGCATGCTGTCGGCGCTATAGGTCCCGGATCCGGATATCGGGATGTCCGGGCCATCGCGGGTGGCGCAGGTGCCCTCCAGCCGGATCTTGCCGCCGCCGACCTCCTTGGTGGGGTAGGTGCAGGTGTAGATGTGGTTGATCTTGCCTTCCATGAACTTGGCGACGTCGGCGGGCTTGATGCAGCGCTTCTCGGTCTTCTGGGTCGGGAAGGGCGATGTGACCTTGCTGGTGGTCTCCCAGTAGCCGGGGCTGATGGCCTTCTGGGCCAGGGCCGCGCCGCCGGCGGCGAGCGTCAGGAGCGGGGCGGCCAAGAGGGGAAGCAGTCGGTTCATGGTCGGACCTAGATCATGCGATTGCGGCGGAGTTGGGGGCTTGGCCGCCGATCCTCAAGGGGCGGGTTCGGCCGGATCGGCGAGGGCGCCCAGGTTCGCCTCGCGGATCGCCGCGGCGGCCTCATCATAGAGGAAGGGCAGGAAGGCGTAGCGGCGCCCGCGGGTGACCGGCGTCGCCTCGTGCTGCAGGGAGCAGGAGAACACCACCGCCCCGCCGGTGGGCGGGCGGTAGGTGCGGGGCCCGAACTCCGGGAACCGCAGGTCGCCGCCCTCGAAGGCCTCCGCATTGAGGTTGATGGAGACCGCAAACCGGCGATGCGCGGTGCCCAGGGTCTCGTTGTCCCGGTGCGGCCGGAAATAGCCGCCGTCCGCAGCGTCGTAGCGGGCGACGGTGTAGCGCTCGACGCGGGTGACCTCAAACTGGAAGACCTTGGCGATCTCCGGGACCAGCCGGCGGGCAAGGTCGCTGCGGAGATCCTGCCGCAGGGCCGGGTCGGCGATGGTCACGTCCCGCCGGCGCTTGAAGTTGTCGAGCACCCCAACCGTACGGCCGTCCACGTCGCGCATCACCCCGGACGGCGCGCCGCCCTCGGCCTCGAAG
>Ga0207695_10008574_pt1 | contig 12773 bp, 14 predicted proteins | sample KBSC54metaG_FD_184354 | JGI IMG/M metagenome (GOLD analysis project Ga0207695, IMG submission 184354) | Corn rhizosphere microbial communities from Kellogg Biological Station, Michigan, USA - KBS C5-4 metaG (SPAdes) (version 2) | ecosystem: Host-associated > Plants > Roots > Rhizosphere > Soil...
AAGATCTCGATGAACGGCGTGATTGCGGTCACGGTGGCGCTGGATCAGGGCGGACGCCTGCGGGGCGAGCCGGCAATCTCGTTGCTCGGCGTGCCCGTGGAGGAAGACAAAGAGGATTTCATCGAGGAGGCCTGCCAGGCTGCGGCCGAGGTCGTAACCCACCGAGTAACTGACCTTGCCCTTGTCCGAAGCGACATCCTGCGCCATTGCCGGATTTGCGCCCACGAGCGCGGCAACGAGGGCCAGCAAACGCAATGACATCGAGGCATCTCCGGTTGGTTGAACGCATGGATCGAACGGCGCAGCGCGGCCAAGTCGCTCCGCAGAATCACGGATGAGCGTGCAGCGGGTAGGATATCCGCCGAGGCATCCATCCGCCACACAACCGACCGCAGAACCGCGCCCGAGTTCCGCGCACTACGCCATTTTTTTCGCCACGCATCCAACGCATCCGGGAATCCCATGTCGAACACCGCAATCGAATACCGCCACCTGCTGATCGAAGACCGCGCCAGCATCCGCATCGTCACGATCAACCGTCCCGACAAGCTCAACGCGCTCAATCGTGCGGTGCTCGAAGAACTCGACGCGGCATTCGCGCAGATCGCCGCCGACCCGAACGTGCGCACCGTGGTATTGCGAGGCGCCGGCGGCAAGGCCTTCGTCGCAGGCGCGGACATCGGCGAACTCGCGGCGCTGAACCCGATCCAGGCGCGCGATTTTTCGCGCTGCGGCCAGCGGATGATGCGCAGGATCGAGACTCTCGGCAAACCGGTCATCGCGATGATCGGCGGTTTCGCGCTCGGCGGCGGCATGGAACTCGCGATGTGCTGCCACCTGCGCATCGCGGCCGATACCGCGAAGTTCGGCCAACCCGAAATCAACCTCGGCGTGTTGCCTGGATTCGGCGGAACGCAGCGCCTGCTGCGACTTGCCGGCCGCGGCGCGGCGCTGGAACTGTGCCTGCTCGGCAAGCCGATCGATGCGCAGCGCGCGTACGAGCTGGGCATCGTCAATCGCGTCGTGCCGCCAGATCAACTCGAAGACACCGTGTTCGCGCTGGCCGCGCAATTCGCATCTGCGGCACCGCAGGCCCTGCGCGGCATCCTCGACGCGATCCTGGTCGGCGGCGAATGCGGTATCGAGGCGGGACTCGATTACGAAACGCAGGCGTTCGCCGTCTGCACCTCGACCAAGGACATGCGCGAAGGCACGGCGGCATTCCTTGAGCGCCGCAAACCGGTTTTCAACGGCGACTGATCGATGAGCGCTGCGACTTCATCGTCGGACACCGAACAACCCTGCATCCGTTGCGGCGAATGCGCGACGGTGTGCCCCGTGCGCTTGCATCCGCAGCGTTTGCTGCTGCAATTGCGCGACGGGCACCTGCGCGCCGCGGAAAACGACGGCGCCATGGACTGCACCGAATGCGGCCGATGCGACGCAGTGTGTCCAAGCAGGATTCCGCTGCTGCAACGCTATCGGGAAGCGAAACAGATGATCCGCGACGCCGCGCAACGGCGCGAAGTGGCGATGGCTGCGCGCGAGCGCTATCGCGCACGCCAGTTGCGGCTGAGTCGCGACGAAGGGCAACGCGCCGAACGCCATGCCGAACGCAGCGCGGACCTGGCCAGCGGCGATGCGGTCGCCGCCGCCATCGCACGCGCGCAGGCGAAACGCGCCGCGCTGCGCAACGGCACGAAAAAATGACGCCGCGATTGCCAGCAGGAAGGGGCATTGGCCCATGAACGCGGCCGCGCGCTTCGAACTGTTCGCACGGCTTCGCGAAATGGATCCGCATCCGCGCACCGAACTCGCGTATGCATCGGCGTTCGAGTTGCTGGTCGCGGTGGTGCTGTCGGCGCAGGCGACCGATGTCGGCGTCAATCGCGCGACCAAGCATCTGTTTCCGGTTGCGAACACGCCGCGCGCGATCCTCGATCTTGGCGAAGACGGACTCAAGCACTACATCGCGACGATCGGCCTGTTCAACAGCAAGGCCAGGCACATCATCGAAACCTGCCGGCTGCTGATCGAGCTGCACGGCGGCGAAGTGCCCGACGATCGTATCGCTCTCGAAGCGCTGCCGGGCGTCGGTCGCAAGACCGCGAACGTGATCCTGAATGTCGCATTCGGTCATCCGACCATCGCGGTCGACACGCACATCTTCCGCGTGTCCAATCGCACCGGCCTCGCGCCGGGCAAGACCGTCGAAGCAGTCGAACACAAATTATTGAAACGCGTACCCGCCGAATTCCGCCAGCACGCGCATCACTGGCTGATCCTGCACGGGCGTTACGTGTGCAAGGCGCGCAAGCCGGATTGCCCGCAGTGCGTGATCCGCGATCTTTGCGAATATCGCAGCAAGACTTTATAGCTGCGCAGCGTGCACTACTCGCACGATAAAGCTTTCTTGTTGCGATGCATCCGTACGCATCGCACGACTGCTGTAGTCGCTCTTGCGCATCCATGCGCCCGCGGCATACCTACATCCATGTAGGCAAAAAAACGGCGAGCCGAAGCTCGCCGTTCCTGGTATCGCAACCCTCTGACGGGTCTGGAGCAAACGCTGTTGGATCAGAAGGAGATGTCGCCAAAGATGCCGAATTCCTCGGTCTTCTGGTCGTTCGACTTGTCCTTCAAGTCGTCGTTCTTGTAGACCGCCGAAACCTTCACGCCCTTGCGCACATCCCACTGCAGGCCGAAGTTGAAGTACTTGTCGGTGAGGGTCGGATCGATGACCTTGCTCGGCTTGACGTTGTCGTAACGTCCGAACACCGAGAGCACGTCGGTGAAGCCGTAGCTGGCCCAGAACGAGTAACCATCGGCCTTGTCCTTGGTCAAGGGGATAGCCAGGCCTGGGGTCCAGTTGCTGGCGGTGTAGTACTCGGCGCCGATGCGGTTGTTGCCCTTGGCGTAGGCGATCAGCGCGTCGCCGCGGCTGGCCGTATTCGGCGTATTGAAGGTCTGGGTTTCCTTGCCCAGGTCGCCCGAGTAGCCGCCGATAGCGATCACGGTGTTCTCGATCGGCGAGAAGCCGACGCGGCCTTCGACATCCATCGACTTGCTGCGGCTCGGGTTCTTGTAGCCGCCGCCGTTGATCACCGCAGCCGAGTAATCGATCACGCCATCCGCCAGCTTGCCGTTAGCGCCCACGCCCCAGTCTGCGGAGTTGCCCATCTTCTGCTTGTCGATAAGGGTGTTCTCGACGTAACGATAACCGTAGTAGTTTTCCGCGAACGGAATCCACGGCATCGGAATCGCACCGGCGCGGAACACGAATGCGTCGCTGAACTTGCCCTGCAGGTAGAGGTTCTTGATGAACAGCTGGGTTTCGCCGTCGGCGCTGACGTAGTTGAAGTCGGTAGTCAGGCTGGCCGACCAGATATCGTTGAAGTTGTGCGACACGGTCAGGTAGCCGCGCTTGACGTCGAGGCCATCGCCGGTCGCCGAGGTCTTCACGCCGTTCTTCTTCTGGCTGACATCGCTGATGTCGACGAACACACGGCCGCCGACGGTGGTGTCGTTGACGAGCTTGCTGATCTTGTCGATCTTCGGCGCATCGGTCTGCAGCGTTTCGACAGCCTTGGCGGTCTGCACGTTTACGTCCGACTGCGCGTCGGTGCGCTGCTCAAGCTCGCCGACCTTTCCTTCAAGGCTGGCCACAGCCGACTTGAGCTCGGCGATCTCGTTGTCGCGCGCGGCCAATTCGGCCGACATGCTCGAACCCGGGGCCGCGGCCTGCTGCACGACGACATGCCGCGCCACGCGGTGATGCCGGTGGCGGTGGACTGCCTGCGGGGCCGACTGCTGTGCAGACGCGTCCGGCGAAGCGGCGCTCTGCGAAGCTGCGTCCTGCGCATTCGCAACCGCGCTGAACGCGGTGGTGGTGATTGCAACCGCGATGGCGGCCGTCAAGATGGAAGAACGCATGCTGGAACTCCTGTCAGTTGATGTGCCGGAGCGCACGACTTCGCACGCCCCGTGTACCTGCGCTGCCGTGTTAAGGCCTCGTTAGGGACGGCAGCATGCAAAGGAAATCTGACAACAGCATGTGATTTGGATGACGGCTTTGTGACACGCGCAAACGCGAGGATTCCACGTCGCTGCTTCCTCTGCGGGGAATGCGTGGCATGTCCCGATTCAGGCCGTTCCGGCAAATGACCGCAGGAATGTCATACAACTGAAATCCAAAGTCCTTGTAATGGTCGCCGTGAGCGCCCCGGCGCTCTTCGTCTTGCGGCTTCCATTCGATCCATACCCAAGGAGCATCCATGCTTAAGTCCATCACGTCCAAGACCAACAAGATCCGCATGACGACCCTCGCCATCGCCGCCCTGCTCGCCACCGGCGCGCAGGCCGCCAGCATCACCGGCGCGGGTTCGAGTTTTGTCTATCCGGTGCTGTCGAAATGGTCGGCCGCGTTCCACGACAAGACCGGCAACGAGGTCAACTACCAGTCGATCGGTTCCGGCGGCGGCATCGCGCAGATCAAGGCAGCGACCGTCGACTTCGGCGCCTCGGATGCCCCGTTGAAGGCTGAAGACCTGAAGCACTTCGGCCTGGGCCAGTTCCCGTCGGTGGTCGGCGGCATCGTGCCGATCGTGCACGTCGCTGGCGTAAAGCCGGGTCAACTCAGGCTCACCGGCAACGTGCTTGCGGAAATCTACCTCGGCAACATCAAGACCTGGAACGATCCGCAGATCGCGCAACTCAATCCGGGACTGGCCTTGCCGGCGACGCAGATCACCGTCGTGCATCGCGCCGATGGTTCGGGCACGTCGTTCAACTTCACCAGCTACCTGTCGAAGGTCAACAAGAACTGGCAGTCCAAGGTCGGCTTCAGCACGTCGCCGTCGTGGCCGGCCGGCATCGGCGGCAAGGGTAACGACGGCGTCGCCGCCTTCGTGCGCCAGGCCAATAACACGATCGGCTACGTCGAATACGCCTACGCCCTGCAGAACCACCTGAGCTATACGCAGTTGCAGAACGCCTCAGGTAACTGGCTGCAGCCGGGCGCCGATGCGTTTGCCGCCGCGGCCGCGACTGCGGACTGGAAGAGCGCCAAGGACTTCAACCTGATCATGACCAATGCGCCGGGTCCGCAGGCGTGGCCGATCACGGCGACGACGTGGATCATCATGTACAAGAAGCCGAAGAACGCCGCGAATTCGAAGGTCGCGTTCGACTTCTTCAAATGGTCGCTCGAACAGGGCCAGTCGCAGGCCGAACAGCTTGCCTACGTGCCGCTGCCCCCCGCACTGGTCGCGCAGATCGAGGCTTACTGGAAGTCCGATTTCAAGAATTGATCGGGCCGCGCATTGCACGGGGCGCGCCGCATCGGCGTGCGCCCCGTCGTTCCCTCGCTACTCCAATTCATTCGCCCGCATGTCGAGCATGACCATCAGCCCTGAGCCAACATCCGCAGCGTCAACGGCTGCATCGCCCATCGGCGTACGCAGCGTCGATGTCGGCAGCGGCCGCGATGCGCGCAACGACGCGTTGTTCCGTCGCGCGATGTTCGCGTGCGCGTTGCTGGTCCTGCTCGCACTCGCGGGCGCAGCAGGCGCGACGCTGTGGGGTGGTCGCCAGGCACTCGGCACGTTCGGCTGGCATTTCTTCACCTCGACGACGTGGGACGTCAACGCGGGCCAGTTCGGTGCGCTCGTCCCGATCATCGGAACCCTTGTCACCGCACTCATCGCAATCCTTGTCGCGGTGCCGGTGAGTTTCGGCATCGCGATGTTCCTCACCGATGTCGCGCCGCAATGGATGCGCGCGCCGATCGGCACGGCCATCGAATTGCTTGCCGGCATCCCCTCGATCATCTACGGCATGTGGGGCTTCTTCGTATTCGTGCCGATCATGAGCACCTATATCCAGCCGTGGCTGATCGCCCATCTTGGCGACGGCACCGACGATGCCGGCAAGGCGACCGGCCTCGGCCTGTCGGTATTTTCCGGCGCGCCGATCGGCGTCGGCATCTTCACCGCAGGCATCGTGCTCGCAGTGATGATCATTCCCTTCATTTCCTCGGTGATGCGCGAGGTCTTCCTCACCGTGCCCACGCGATTGAAGGAATCGGCCTACGCGCTCGGCTCCACGCGCTGGGAAGTGCTGTGGGACATCGTGCTGCCGTATACGCGCACGGCTGTGATCGGCGGCGTCTTCCTCGGCCTCGGCCGCGCGCTCGGCGAAACGATGGCGGTGACCTTCGTGATCGGCAACTCGCACGACCTCAGCGCGTCGCTGATGATGCCCGGCACTTCGATCGCAGCGACCATCGCCAACGAATTCAACGAAGCCAGCGGCGACCTGCATCGTTCGGCATTGATCGCGCTCGCCTTCGTGCTGTTCCTCGTCACCTTCGTCGTGCTCGCCATCGCCAAGCTCATGCTGCGCCAGCTCGCAAAACGCGAGGGCGGCAAATGAACGCGCAAATCGGCATGGCCTCAGCAGCCGTTGCGAAACGATCAACCGTTGCGCAAGGCCTGTACCGCCGACGCAGCGCGGTCAACATCATCGCGCTCGTGTTCTCCGGGCTCGCCACCCTGATCGGATTGTTCTTCCTCGCGTGGATCCTGTGGACCACGCTGAGCAAGGGCATCAGCGCGTTGAACATCAACCTGTTCACCAAGATGACGCCGCCGCCCGGCGAACAAGGCGGCCTGCTCAACGCGATCGTCGGCACCGTGTGCCTGAGTTTCATGGGCATCGCGATCGCGACGCCGATCGGCATCGCCGCCGGCACCTATCTTGCCGAGTACGCAAAGCTCAAACCATTCGGCGAGGCGATCCGTTTCGTCAACGACATCCTGCTGTCGGCACCATCGATCGTGCTCGGCATGTTCGTCTACACATTGATCGTGTTGCCGACCGGAAAGTATTCGGCGCTCGCCGGCGGCATCGCGCTCGCGCTGATCGCGTTGCCGGTGATCGTGCGCACGTCCGACGAAATGCTGCGCCTCGTACCCGGCGCGATGCGCGAAGCGGCGCTCTCGCTCGGCGTGCCGCAATGGAAAGTGACGCTGCAGGTGCTGTACCGCTCGGCGCTGCCCGGCATCATCACCGGCGTGCTGCTCGCGCTCGCGCGCATCACCGGCGAAACCGCACCGCTGCTGTTCACCGCGTTCGGAAATTTGTATTGGAGCATCAACCCGACCAAGCCGATCGCCTCGCTGCCGGTCGTCGTCTACCAGTACGCGCAGGCGCCGGACGAAGGCTGGAACGCACTGGCATGGGCCGGCGCGCTGCTGATCACGCTGTTCGTCTTGCTGCTGTCGATCCTCGCCCGCGGCATTCTTCTTCGTAACAAGGTGAGCAATGAATGACTCCCGCCTGGCGGTCGTGCCGACCGCCGCGAAACAGGAAAGCGCCGTTGGCGCAGCCGTCGCGCCGAAGATGTCCGCGCGCGGACTCAGCTTTTCGTACAACGGCAACGAAGCCCTGCGCGGCATCAACCTCGACATCGCCGAGCGCCGCGTCACCGCGCTGATCGGCCCGTCCGGTTGCGGCAAGTCGACATTGCTGCGCATCTTCAACCGCATCTATTCGATCTACCCCGGCCTTGAAGCGCGCGGCGAAGTGCTGCTCGATGGCGAGAACATCCTCGACCCGCGCTATTCGCTCAACCGCTTGCGCAGCAAGGTCGGCATGGTGTTCCAGAAGCCGGTGCCGTTCCCGATGTCGATCCACGACAACATCGCCTACGGCATCCGTCATTACGAAAAATTGTCGCGCGCCGAGATGGACGTACGCGTCGAGCAGGCGCTGCGCCAGGGCGCGTTGTGGGACGAGGTGAAGGACAAGCTCAAGCGCAGCGCGTTGGGGCTTTCCGGCGGCCAGCAGCAACGCCTGTGCATCGCGCGCGCGGTCGCGCTGAAACCCGAGGTGATCTTGCTCGACGAACCAACTTCGGCGCTCGACCCGATCGCGACCGGCAAGATCGAACAGCTCGTCGCCGACCTCAAGTCCGAATTCACCATCGCCATCGTGACCCACAACATGCAGCAGGCCGCGCGCGTTTCCGACTTCACCGCCTTCATGTACCTCGGCGAGCTCGTCGAGTTCGGCGTGACGCAAACGATGTTCACCAATCCGTCGAAGAAGCAGACCGAGGATTACATTACCGGGCGGTTTGGCTGAAATTTTTCGCTTGCGATGTGACTTAACGTCACATCGCGAAAAATTTCAGGCCCGCAGCAGGAGCGAAGGGCTGGAGCCACTTGATGAGCGCAGGACGCGCGAATTTAGTGGCAAGCCGGCAACGCGAAATTCCAGTATGTCGATGTCGATACCCATTCCATGAGAGATTCGATGAACACCAACCCCAGCGAACACATCGTCAAGAGCTTCGACACCGAACTCGCGCGCCTGACCGGCGAAATCGTGCGGATGGGCGAGATCTCCGTCGCCCAGCTCGAAGCCGCGATGGACGTGCTCGACCGCCGCGACAGCCGTGCCGCCGAGCGCGTGATCCACAACGACGACGCCATCGACAGCCTCGAAAGCATGGTCGGCCACGACGTCGTCAAGTTGCTGGTGATGCGCTCGCCGGTCGCGCGCGACCTGCGCGAAGTGCTCGCCGCGCTGCGCATCGCGTCGGACATCGAACGCGTCGGCGACTATGCCGCGAACCTCGCGAAACGCTCGATGGCATTGAACCTCGCACCGCCGGTCGCGCACGCGCGCGGCCTGTCCGCTCTCGCGGAACTCGCTGCGGAAATCATGCGCGAAGTCATCGCCTCGTACCGCGACCGCGACGCCGAGCGCGCGATCGCCGCGCGCGCTCGCGACGCCGAACTCGACACGCTCTACACCGGCCTGTTCCGCGAACTGCTGACCTACATGATGGAGGACCCGCGTCAGATCACTTCGTGCACGCACCTGCTGTTCATGGCCAAGAACATCGAACGCATCGGCGACCATGCGACCAACATCGCCGAGAACATCTGGTTCCTCGTGCACGGCGACGAAGCGATGCCGGCGCGCGAAAAGCGCGATTTCACCACGCAGGCTTGATTCCTTCGCGCTGCACCTGCAGCGCAAGTCCGGAACGCGCGCTCTGTTATCCTGAGCGCATGGATGCAAACCCTACTCCGCTGCGCATGGCGCAGCGTTTTCGCGGATTCCTGCCGGTCGCGGTGGACGTGGAAACCGGCGGCTTCGATTGCAACAAGCACGCGCTGCTCGAGATCGCGGTGCAACCCATCGTGATGGACGATGACGGCTGGTTGTGGCCCGGCGAAATGACCAGCACGCACGTGATTCCGTTTCCAGGTTCGGTGATCGATCCGAAATCGCTGGAGATCACCGGCATCGACGTCGATCATCCGTTTCGCGCCGCGCGCGACGAGAAAGCCGCGCTCGACCATGTGTTCGCGCCCGTCCGCGCGGCCGCGCGCGATGCCGGTTGCCAGCGCGCGATCCTGCTCGGCCACAACGCGTTCTTCGACCTTGGTTTCGTCAACGCCGCAGTCGCGCGCGTCGCGCACAAGCGCAATCCGTTCCACCCCTTCAGCACGTTCGACACGGTAACGCTCGCCGGCATGGCGTACGGGCAGACCGTGCTCAGCCGCGCCGTACAGGCGGCGGGCCTGGACTGGAACAACGACGAAGCGCATTCGGCGGTCTACGATACCGAGCGCACCGCGCAATTGTTTTGTACGATCCTCAACCGCTGGCACGCCGCGCAAACCGGGCGCAATATTCCGGATGCGCGCGCTGCCGATGTCGCGACACGAGCGGATATTGACATCGCGTCATAGCCGTTCGGAATATGCGCATCACCACGGATCGGATTGAACGCCGCTCCAGCGCGCGCCATCATCGAGGCAATCGACCATACGGAGTCCGCCATGATCCACGACAGCATCCTCGGCACCGTCGGCAACACCCCCATCGTCCGCATCAACAAGCTCGCGCCCGCCAACGTCACGATGTACGTGAAGTGCGAAGCGTTCAATCCGATGTCGTCGGTGAAGGACCGGCTCGCACTCGGCATCATCCTCGACGCGGAAGCGCGCGGCGAACTCAAGCCCGGCCAGACCGTCGTCGAAGCGACGTCCGGCAACACCGGCATTGCGCTGGCGATGGTCTGCGCGGTGCGCGGCTATCCGTTCGTCGCGTTCATGGCCGATTCGTTCTCGATCGAGCGCCGCAAGCTGATGCGCTTCCTCGGTGCGAAGGTCATCCTCACGCCCGCCGCGCAGCGCGGCACCGGCATGGTCAAGGCCGCCGAGGAATACGCCAAAAGAACTGGCGCGTTCCTGACCCGCCAGTTCGACAACGAGGCCAACCCGGCCTATCACCGCAGCACGACCGGCCCGGAAATCCTGCAGGATTTCGCCGGCAAGCGGCTCGACTGGTTCGTCACCGGCTACGGTACCGGCGGCACGCTCACCGGCGTTGGCGAAGTGCTCAAGCTCGCGCGTCCCAACGTGAAGATCTGCGTCACCGAACCGGCGGTCGCCGCCCTGCTCGCTGGCAAGGAATGGGCGCCGCACAAGATCCAGGGCTGGACGCCGGACTTCGTCGGCAACGTGCTCAACCGCGAGATCTTCGACCGCAACGTGCCAATCGAAGACATCGTCGCCCGCGACACCGCGAAAGCTCTCGCGCAAAAGGAAGGCATCTTCTGCGGCGTCTCCTCGGGCGCAACCTTCGCCGCCGCGTTGGAAGTCGCGAAGGATGCGGAAAAAGGCTCGGTGATCCTGGCGATGCTGCCGGATACCGGCGAGCGTTACCTCAGCACGTTCCTGTTCGAGGGCATCAATGAGGGGACGGACGAGGAATAATCCCTCGATCTCTCATGCGGCCGGACACTCGGCTACGGGCGGCAACTCATCCCAGGATCTGCGGGTTGAGTTGCCATGCCGAGTAGTTGAGTGCGGACGCAAAACCGACCCATAGCAGATACGGAACAAGCAAGACGCCGGCCATCGGCCGGATGCGCCAGAACGCGACGAGGGTCGCCACGATAAGCAGCAACAACAGCACGATATCGGAAAACGCCAACGCGCCCCGGTGCCAGGCGAAGAACAGCCAGCTCCACAATGCATTGACGGCCAGCTGGGTCAGAAACAGGCCCAGCGCGACGCGCGCAGCGCGCAAACCGTCCACCCGCCAGACCAGCCACGCCGCGACGGCCATCAGGGTATAAAGGATCGTCCAGACCGGACCGAATACGCCTGCGGGCGGCGCCCATGCCGGTTGCGCAAGCTGCATGTAAAACGCGGCCGCACGGATCGATGCGATGCTGCCGATCGCCGCCGCAATGAAGCTGACGACGATCCATCCTGCGAATCCTGCGAGCTGCATTTTTCCCTGAGGTCGGGTCATGGCGTCCTCTCCTGGATGGCTCGATCGTGATTCCGACGATCGTTCGTTCGCGATGTTCGACTGGCCTCGCCCTTAGGAGGGCGCGCCACCCGCTGTTTGTGGCGCCAAAAAGGGGCCGGAATAAATACGGTCGGAAATGTTCGCTATCCGCGCTACTTTGGCGCAGCGCCGGGCCTGGCCCGCAATCCGCGCACGATCCCGTACACGCTGATCGCGACCCACGCGCCTTCCATGATGATCGCCGACACGTTCGGCTTGTAGACCAGCGATACCAGCACGCCGCCCGCACCGAACAGGTTCATGAGTTGATAAGTCAAACCATTGCCGCGGATGCGGCCGGTCTGCAGCACGAAGTACGCAAGAAGGATCAACACGACGCCGAACAGACCGACCCAGTCGTACCACTGCAGGTTCAACGTCATCACGGCTTCGCTCCGCGCTGGCGCACGGCCTCGAACAACGCGACGCCGGTCGCGACCGAAACATTGAGGCTTTCCACGCCACCGCTCGCATCGATGCCCGGCATCGGAATCTGCACGAGCGCGTCGCAATTCTCGCGGGTGAGACGGCGCAATCCATCGGCTTCGCCACCGAGCACAAGAGCGACCGGCCCGCGCAGGTCGACCGCGTACAACGAGCCGCTGGTTTCGCCAGCGAGTCCGTACACCCACACGCCCGCATCGCGGATCGCACGCATCGCGCGCGCGAGGTTCGTCACGCGCACCACCGGCACGCGATCGGCCGCGCCCGACGAGGTCTTGCGCACGGTCGCATTCACCGGCGCGGATTTGTCTTTCGGAATGATTACTGCCGTCACGCCCGCAGCCGCCGCGCTGCGCAAACACGCGCCGAGGTTGTGCGGATCCTGCACGCCGTCGAGGATCAGCAACAACGCATTCTTGCCGGCAGCTTCGATCAAGGTTGGCAGATCGGCATCGTCATGGCTCTTCGCGCCGACATAGCGCGCGATCGTGCCTTGATGCCGAAGTCCGCCAGCAATTCCATCGAGCGCCTGCAAGGCGACGCGACGCGCGGAAATGCCGAGCTGGTGCGCGCGTTCCTCGATCTCGGTCAGTCGCGTATTGCGGCCGCCGGCTTCGATCAATACTTCCAGCACGTGATCCGGATCGTGTTCGAGCGCTGCTGCGACGGCGTTGATTCCTGCGATCCATTGTCCTGCACTCATCGACGCACCTTGCGATCGCGACTCGTCGCGGGTTTGTTCTTGCCGGCTTGCTTCTTGTCGCCAAATGGCGATCCCGATTTTTTCGCGCCAGCGCCCTGTTTCGCGTCGCCACCGCGCACATCGTTCGCCGCGGTCGATGCGAGGCGGAAATCGATGCGCCGATCTTCCACGCTTGCGCGCAGCACCAGCACGCGCACCGGATCGCCGAGCCGATACACGGCGCCGCGCCGCTCGCCGCTCAGCGTCT
>Ga0207695_10008575_pt1 | contig 12773 bp, 10 predicted proteins | sample KBSC54metaG_FD_184354 | JGI IMG/M metagenome (GOLD analysis project Ga0207695, IMG submission 184354) | Corn rhizosphere microbial communities from Kellogg Biological Station, Michigan, USA - KBS C5-4 metaG (SPAdes) (version 2) | ecosystem: Host-associated > Plants > Roots > Rhizosphere > Soil...
CACGTACAAGAACCGGTCGTCGAGCGACAAGTTGATGTCGGTGATGAGCGGCGGCACCGCCCCGAAGCCCTTGAGCAGGGGCGGCAGGAGGTCGGGATCGGCCGGCTCGGCCGGGATCGTGATCGACTTTCGGATCTTCCACTCGCCCCCGTCGCGGTGCCACAGCCAGATCGACGCGGACAGGTCCTCGACCGAGACGACCACGCCGACGAACCCGTAGGCCTTGCGCGGGTCGTGGGCCGGCCGCAGCTCGAGCACCATCTGATGCTCGTCGCCCAGGTCGAGCGTGCGCAGGTGCTTTCGGTGGCGCAGATCCCACACGTGCATGGCGTGGCCGTACTCGCGGCCGAGCAGCTTCTCGGGCACCACGCCGTCCTCGAACATCGACGGCGAGCCCCACTCGCTCGTGAGCAGGGTGTCGTGGCCGAGGTGCCACCAGAAGTCGTACGAATAGCGCTGGTCGCCGCGGTCGACCTCCCATGCGCCGAGCGGGTCGAACGACTCGCAGTCGAGCAGGAGCAGCCCGCCGCCCTCGTCCGGGCCGTTGGCCCCACCGAGCGCCGACATGTAGATCGCATCGGGGCCGCAGTGGGTCGTGTGCGGACGGGTGTAGCCCGTGCGCTCCACGAGCTCGTCGCGCTCGATCGTGCGGGCGATCTTCGGCTCATGAGGATCGGGCTTCGTGTCGACGACGTGGATCCGCGACGAGCGCAGCCCGGGCACGATCAGGTAGCGGCGCTCGACGTGGGGGCGCGGCGACGACGGGCACAGCGCCGCGCTGCACGCGTTCCAGCCGAAGTGGTGCAGCTCGTCGCCCGGGCTCGGCATCTCGAGCGTCGAGACGATCGTGCCGTAGCTGCTCGAGCCGGGCTCGAGGTCGACCACGCCGAGCGCATCAGGCCGTGACCTCTGGTCGGGCTCGAGCAAAGCGACGTAGGCGAACTTCTCCGGGGGCGCGTCGCCGGCGAGCCGCGGCGATGGGTAGAACGTCGGGTCGGGCGTCCATCGGGCCATGAGGGCCTCCTCGGGTCATCGCGGTGCGAGGGATGCATGATGCCAGGTTTTGGATCCAAATGGGAGGTTGGGTAGCGTGCCGGACGTGACCCATCCCAACATCCTCTACCTGCACTCGCACGACACGGGCCGCTACGTGCAGCCGTACGGGTTCGGCATCCCGACCCCCCGCATCCAGGGGCTTGCCGAGCAGGGCATCCTCTTCCGGCAGGCGTTCTGCGCCGCGTCGACCTGCTCGGCCGCGCGCGCGTGTTTGCTGACCGGCCAGTACGCGCATACGAACGGCATGCTCGGTCTGGCGCACCGGGGTTGGTCGCTCCACGACTACACCCATCACGTCGTGCACACGCTGCACGACATCGGCTACCGGTCGATGCTGATCGGCGAGCAGCACATCTCCAAGCGGCCGGACGTGATCGGCTACGACCGGGTGGTCAAGATCCCGACGACGCGTGTCGACGACGTCGCCCCGGTCGCGATCGAGATCCTCCGCAACGCCCCCGCGCAGCCCTTCTTCCTGTCGGTCGGCTTCTTCGAGACCCACCGCGAGTTCTTCAAGGCCGTGGCGAACGAGGAGCACTACGTGCGGCCGCCGGCCAACCTGCCCGACCTGCCCGAGACACGCGCCGACATGGCCGCCTTCACGGCCAGCGCCCGCTCGCTCGACCGGGGCGTGGGCGCCGTGCTGGACGCGCTCGACGAGACGGGCCTGGCCCGGAACACGCTCGTGATCTGCACCACCGACCACGGCGTCGCCTTCCCGGGCGCGAAGGCGACGATGAGCGACCGCGGCACCGGCGTGATGCTCATCCTGCGCGGGCCGGGCGGCTTCGGCGGCGGCAAGGTGGTCGACAGCCTGGTCTCGCACATCGACCTCTTCCCGACGATCTGCGACGCCCTCGAGATCCCGCACCCGGGCTGGCTGCAGGGGCACTCGCTGATGCCGATCGTGACGGGCGCCGCCGCCGAGGTGCGCGACGCGATCTTCACCGAGGGGACGTACCACGCGGCCTACGAGCCGCAGCGCGCGATCCGCACGAAGGAGTGGAAGCTCGTGCGCCGGTTCGGCGACCGCCGTCTGCCGGTGCTCCCGAACATCGACGACAGCCCCAGCAAGGAGGTGTGGCTGCGGCACGGCTACGCCGCGCGGGAACTGCCCGAGCTCGCGCTGCACGATCTCGTCTTCGACCCAAACGAGGCCGAGAACGTGGTGTCGCGGCCCGACGTGGCAGACGTTGTCGCAGACCTCGGCGATCGGCTCGAGCGGTGGATGCGGGACACCGGCGATCCGCTCCTCGACGGCCCCGTGGCCCTGCCTGCGGGGGCCGAGGTGAACGACCCCGGTCAACGCTCGGCCGCAGATCCCACGACCCGGTTCCTGGCATGACCGTGGCGCACACGTCGTACCTGATCTGCTCGACCCCGCGGACAGGCTCGAGCCTGCTGTGCGACGCGCTCACGGGCACGGGGGTCGCCGGCAGGCCCGAGGAGTACTTCCAGTTTCGTGCGCGGACCGGATTCCCCCGTCGCCCGCAGGAGTACTTCGAAGGCGCCGGCGACCCCGAGATCTTCGACATCCTCGGCCCGCGCACGGCGTTCGAGGACGTGGGGGCCAGGTACGACCCGAGCCGCTTCGAGCGCTACGAGCAGTATCTCGAGTGGGCCGTCCAGGCCGGCACGACCCCGAACGGCGTCTTCGGCGCGAAGGTGATGTGGGGCTACTTCAACGGGTTCGTGACCGGCCTCCGGTGGGCGCTCCCGGGCCGCCAGCGCCTGGCCGTCCCGGACCTCGTGCAGTCCGTATTCCCGAACCTCACCTACCTCACCGTCAGCCGCCGCGACAAGGTGCGCCAGGCGGTCTCGCTGTGGCGAGCGCTGCAGTCGTGGAGCTGGTCGAGCGAGCAGAATGCGGAGCGCGCCGCCGGCGACCACCTCACGTACAGCCACGCGGCCATCGCGCACCTCGTCAGGGACATCGAGGATCACGAGTGCGGCTGGCGGGCGTTCTTCCGCGAGTGCGGCGTCGAGCCGTTCGAGGTCGTGTACGAGGACTTCGCGGACGGCTACGAGGACACGCTCCGCGCGATCCTGCGCCACGTCGGCATCCCCGGGGCCGACACCGTCGCGATCGCGACGCCGACCCGGCGCCGGCAGGCCGACGACCTCTCGCAGCGCTGGGCCGAGCGCTACAAGGCCGAGTCCGGCCGGCTCGCGCACGTCTAGTGCTCCGTCCCGAAAGTCACTCGCGCTCGGGCGGCTGCAAATCGTCGCCTGGCTGTGTCCTCGGTCGCCCCGATATCGTCAATATCGGAGCTCCCTGCGTCCTTGCCATGCTCGATTTTCGCTCGCCCGATCATCAAGGAACCTCCGGAACGGAGCACTAGCCTTACGATCCCGCCATGTGGATCGACCCGGCCGGCTCGGACGCGGTGCTCGTGCTCGCACACGGCGCCGGTTCGGGCATGGGCTCGCCGTTCATGGCCGGCTTCAGCGAGGAGATCGGGCGCCTGGGCGTCGCGACGCTGCGGTTCGAGTTCCCCTACATGCAGGCCGGTCGGCGCGCGCCCGACCGGCCGCCGGTGCTGGTCGACGCGTGGAGGGAGGCGTTCGCGGACGGCGTCTCCCGGGCGGCCGGGCGGCCCGTGTTCGCCGGCGGCAAGTCGATGGGCGGGCGCATCGCCTCGATGGCCGCCGCCGAGGGCATGCCGGCGGCAGGGCTCGTCTTCCTCGGCTACCCGCTCCATCCGCCCGGGCGACCGGAGAAGATCCGCGACGCCCACCTGCCCGACGTGCCCGTGCCGATGCTCTTCCTGCAGGGCTCGCGCGACAGCTTCGCCCGGCCCGACCTGCTCGCCGGCGTGATCGCCCTGCTCGGCCCGCGGGCCGAGTACGTCGAGGTCGCGGGCGGCGACCATTCGTTCCGCGTCCCCGGCGGCCCGCGCGACGCCGCCGTGATCGGCGCATCCCTGGCCGAGCCCGCGGCCGCCTTCATCCGGCGGCATGAATAAACGGGGTCAGACCCGTGTATTCAGAGCCGTCTGATCATCGCGACGCGCGGGGCAGCTCGGCGAAACCGAGCCGCGCGTAGTAGGGCGCGTTCCAGGGGATGTCGCGGAAGGTGGTCAGGGTCAGGGCCGGACGCCCATCCGCCCGGGCGACGCCGGCGACGTGGTCGATCAGCGCCGCGCCGATGCCGCGGCCGGCGCAGGCCGGGTCGACGCTCACCTGCTCGACGTGCAGGCAGCCGTCGACCTCCGCGGCGAGCAGATAGGCGACCGGGCCGCCGCCGTCGGCCGCGACCCACGCCAGGCCCGCCGTCCGGTACGGCTCGAGCTCCGCCGGCGAGCCCGGGTCGTCGGCGGCGATCTCGGGCATGCCGTGGCCGGCGAACGCCTGCCCGGCGGCCGCCTCGATCGCCACCAGCCGGCCGAGCTCGTCCGCGCCGGGCGGCCGGATCACGAATCGAGCAGCCATCGCGCCGCCTCGACGTGCTCGGGCGGGCCGCCGCCCACCGCCCAGGCCACGGTCTGGCCGATCGTCCATCCCCGGGCGCGGTCGCGGTCGAGGCCAAGCTCCGACGTGAGCCGGTCGAGCCGTCCCACAACCGCCCGGCGGGAGTGGCCGAGCTCGAACGAGCGCACGATCGGCGCCACCGCGAACTCGCGCTCGCCCGCGAGCGGCTTGGGGTCGATCGCGAGCCACGGCTCCCGCCCGGCCGCCAGGACATTGTCGCCGTGCAGATCCTGGTGCAGCAGCACCTGCTCGCCCTGGCTCGGCGCGAGCTCCGTCAGCGCCTCGACGGCGGCGTCGACCAGCCGCCGCTCGAACGGCCGCCCGGACGCCTCCCACTCGTCCGCCAGGTAGCCCACCCACCAGCCCGCCTCGTCGGTGAGCGTGTGGAAGGGCGGCCCGGCGGGCACCCAGAGCCGCGGCAGGAGGCCGACCAAGACGTCGAGCGCCTTCTCGGGCCCGGCCGCCGAGAGCGGCGTGCCCGGCTCGCACCGCTCGAGCAGCACCGCCCAGCCGTCCTCGCTGCTGTCGAGCAGCCGCACGGCGCCGTGACCGTCCCAGCGCACGAGCGCGTCGGCCTCATGCTCGGCCTCACGGTGCGGGTGAATCAGCTTGAGCACGGCCGGCGTGCCGTCGGGAAGCTCCGCCGGGGCCGCGTAGCCGCCCGCGCCGGCCGCGTAAGGCGGGCCGATGGCCAGCTCCCACCGCTCGCGCGCCTCCTCGACCCGGTCTAGAGGCGGGTGCGGATCGCCCACAGATCGGGGAACGCCTGGCGGCCGATGGTGGAGGGGAGGTAGTCGACGCCCGCCGAGCCGCCGGTGCCGGTCTTGCGGCCGATGGTGCGCTCGACCATCTTCACGTGCCGGTAGCGCCACTCCTGCACGCCCTCGTCGATGTCGACCATCCGCTCGCACACCTGGGCGCTGGCCGGGTCGGACTGGTAGACCTCGACCAGGACGTCCTGCACCGCCTCGGACGGCTCCACCGGCAGCGATGGGTCGCGGTCGAGCACGCCGTCGGGGATCCAGTGGCCGAGCCGGTTCAGGTGCAGCAGAAACGAGTCCCACAGGCTGCGGCGCGCCATCGCCGCCTGGATCCGGTCGCGGGCCGGCCCCGCCGGGTGGTGGTCGAGGACGCCGGCGTCGCGGCCGCCGAGCACGGCCTCGAGCTCGCGGAACTGGGCCGACTGGAAGCCGCTGGCCCGCTCCAGCCGGCCGCGGAAGCTCGAGAAGCCGAGCGGCGTCATCGTCTCGAGCACGTCGATCTGGGCGACGATCGTCTTCAGGATCGTGAGGATCCGCTTCATCGTCATGAGCGCCGAACCGCGGTCGCCGATCTCCAGCCGGTCCTGGAGCCGCCCGAGCTCGTGCAGGAGCACCTTGAACCAGAGCTCGTACACCTGGTGGATGACGATGAAGAGCATCTCGTCGTGCTCCGGGCCGTCCGACAGCGGCTCCTGGCAGGCGAGCAGCTCGTCGAGATGCAGGTACGACGAGTAGGTGACGGCGGGATGCTCGGGGGCGGCCACCGCCGGACTATCGCACCGCGGCCAGCGGGTCGGCCTCGAGCCCCGGGCGCTCGCGCAGGTACGGCAGCGGCCGGGCCGGGTCGGGCGAGTCGATCTCGCGGCCGAGCCGGTGGCCGTCCCAGATGGCGTCGGCGATCAGCCGCGGGGCGACGCAGTCGCCGATCCGGTAGACGCCGGCGATCCCTGCGTCCACGAGCTCGAGGTAGAGCGCCTCGTCCGAGACGCGCTGGGTGACGAGCACGAAGGCGTCGGCCTCGATCGAGAAGGCGTCGCCGAGCTCGGTCTCCCCGTCGGCGCCGCCGCCGCCGATCCGGGTCAGCCAGGCCTCGGCCCGCATGCCGATGCCGAGGTCGTGCAGGTGGCGGCGCAGGATCGGCCCCTCGAGCGTCTCGTCGCACAGCGGCGCGATCTTCTCGCACGAGGTGACGAGCTCGACCTGGTGGCCGTGCCCGCGCAGGAGCTCCGCCATGCCGGCGCCCATGAAGTAGCCCTCGCAGTCGAGCACGATCGCGCGCGATCCCGGCGGGCGCTTGCCGCCGAGCATGATCTGCTCGGGGGTGAGGACGTGCGGGAGCGAGGCGTCTGCGCCGGGGATCGCCGCGCGGGTGATGCCGTTTCGGCCGTCGCCGGCCCACGCCGCGCCCGTCGCGATCACGACCAGGTCGGCGCCGGCCGCGCGCACCGCCGCGGCGTCCATGCGCACGCCGGTCTCGATCTCGACGTTGGGCAGCTGGGCGAGCTGACCCAGCCGCCATGTGCGCAGCCGGTCCCACTCCGCCAGGCCCGGCAGGCGCGGCACCCAGCGGGTCAGCCCGCCCGGCTCCCCGGCCGCGTCCACCAGGCGCACGCGGCGCATCCCGCGGCGGCCGAGCACCAACGCGCATTCCATCCCGGCCGGGCCGGCGCCCACGATCAGCACCTCACGGTCGGCGTTCGCGGCGCGGTCGAACCGCTCCGGGTGCCAGCCGCGGCGGTGCTCCTCGCCCGCCGTCGCGTTCTGGGTGCAGCCGATGTGGCGGCGGACGTCGCCCTTCGAGATGCACATGTTGCAGCCGATGCAGGCGCGGATGTCGGCGAACCGGCCCTCCCGGATCTTCCGGGGGATGAACGGGTCGGCGATGTTCGGGCGGGCCGCGCCGATCAGGTCCCAGACGCCGGACTCGACGATCTCGGCCATCCGCTCGGGCGTCGTCAGCCGGCCGACGCCGACGATCGGCCTGGCCGTCGCCTCGCGCACGTGCCCGGTCCACTCGAGCTGCCAGCCCTCGGCGAAGAAGCGCGAGGCGCCCGAGTCCTTCGACCACTCCAGGATCGAGCCGATGTGGACATCCCACAGGTCGACGAGGTGGTCGGCCATGCGCACGAACTCGAGGCCCTCGTCGAGCTCGACGCCCGGCCCGCCCGCCGCCGAGACGGCCATCCGGCAGGCGATGGCGCAGTCGGAGCCGACCGCGTCGCGCACCGCGGCGAGCGTCTCGATCCACATCCGCGCCCGGTTCTCGAGCGAGCCGCCGTACTCGTCGGTGCGCCGGTTGTAGAACGGCGAGAGCATCTGGCCGAGCAGGTAGGAGTGACCGCCGTAGACGTAGACGATGTCGAAGCCGGCGTCGCGCGAGCGGATCGCAGCCTGCACCCAGTCGGAGATGATCCGGTCGATGTCGAGCTTCTCCATCCGCTTCGGCGTGATGTTCGAGAAGTCGCTCGCGATCTGGGACGGCGCCGGGGGCGGCTGGCGGGTCTCGCAGTTCTCGCCGTGGGCGCCGGAGTGGGAGAGCTCGATGCCGGCCAGGGCGCCGTGTGCGTGCACCGCCTCGGTCAGGAACGCGAGGTGGCGCTGGTCGTGGTCGTCCCACATCCGCGCCGAGATGTACGGCGTCTCGTCGGCATCGGAGGAGACGGTGCAGTACTCGGTGCAGACGGCCCCCCAGCCGCCCTCCGCCTTGACGGCGCGGTGGGCCGCCTGCGACCACGGCTTCTCGACGCCGAACCCCGTGCAGTGGGGCACCTGGTAGAAGCGGTTGCGCAGCGTCTTCGGGCCGATCTGGACGGGCTCGAAGAGGATGTCGAAGCGCGGGTCGGCAGCCACGGGGCGCCCGACTATACCGACCGGGGTCTGACCCCGAACGCAACCGCGACGGAAGTGCAACAGCCGCCGTTCGGGGTCTGACCCCAGAACTGCTCCATCTCCAGCCGCGACGGGACAGCAGCATGGTTGGAAGATGGGTGTTTTTCCCCGTTTGACTTCCGTCCTCGCCCCCGGCGACAATCCCGAAACGTGCGTGTCTTCTTCGCCACGGACATCCACGGGTCCGAGACGTGCTGGCGCAAGTTCCTGAACTCGGGAACGCATTACAAGGCCGACGTTCTCATCCTGGGGGGCGACATGACCGGCAAGGCCCTGGTGCCCGTCATCGACGACGGCAACGGGCACTGGCACGGCACGCTCCAGGAGCAGCGCCGCGACTTGCACGGCGACGACGAGGTCAAGGCGTTCGAGCTGGACGTGATCCGGCGCGGCTACTACCCGTTCCGGACCACGCCGGACGAGCTGGCGGAGCTCGAGGCCGATTCCGAGCGGCTCGACGAGCTCTTCCACAGCCACATGCTCGGCACCGTCGAGCGGTGGATGCAGATGGCCGAGGAGAAGCTGGCGGGCCAGCCCCAGCGGATGTTCGTCTGCCCCGGCAACGACGACCAGTTCGAGGTCGACGACATCCTGGCCGCCGCCCGCAGGGTCGAGCTGGCCGAGGGCCGGGTGGTCGACATCGACGGCTTCCAGATGGCCTCGACCGGATGGGCGAACCCGACGCCGTGGCACACCTATCGCGAGGAGCCGGAGGACGTCCTGCTCGAGCGCATCCGGTCGGTCACCTCGCAGCTGACGGCCCCGCCCGAGCGGACGATCCTGAACCTGCACTGCCCACCGCACGGCTCCGGCCTCGACGACGCCCCCGGCCTCGACGAGGACCTGAAGCCCAAGCACGGCGGGCATGCGCCCGAGCCGGTCGGCTCGACGGCGGTGCGCGAGGCGATCGAGGAGACCCGGCCGGTGCTCTCGCTGCACGGCCACATCCACGAGGCCCGCGGCCACACCCGCATCGGGCCGACCCTCTGCATCAATCCCGGCAGCGCCTACGAGCAGGGCGACCTGATGGGCGCTCTGATAGAGCTCAATGGCAAGAAGGTGAAGAACTTCGTGCTCACCAGCGGCTGAAAGGAGAGGGGATGGCTGCAGCAGACACGCCCATGGAGCGCACGATGTTCGTGCGCAAGGCGACGGGCCTGGTGAAGGGGTGGTCGGTGTTCGACGCCTTCATCTACTCGGCCTTCGCGATCAACCTGATGGCGCTCGGGTTCGGATACGCGTTCACCGGCATCGCCGTGTTCCCGGAGGCCGGGCTGATCGCCGCGATCGTCCTGTCGGGCCTCTTCATCATCTTCGAGGTGCTGACGTACGCCTCGCTGATCGCGGTCATGCCGCGCGCCGGCGGCGACTACGTGTGGCAGTCGCGCGTCTTCGGCGGCGGCATCGGCTTCGTGCTTGCGGCCACCGGGTGGTGGTTCATCCTGTGGCACTGGGTCCCGATCTACGCCAACATCATGATCATCGAGTTCATCCAGCCGATCCTGAACGTGCTCGGCAAGAACGGCACGGGCACCTTCGACGCGGCCTGGTGGAACCCGGTGCACGGAACGGGGATCTTCATCGCGTCGCTCGCGACCGCCGTGATCGCGGCCGTCGCGGTCTCGATCGGCATGCGCAACTACGCCCGCTTCCAGAAGTGGTGCTTCTACGGCGCCATGGCCGGCCTCGTCATCATGCTGGCGCTCTTCCTGTTCCACTCCAAGGCCGACTTCGCCTCGGCGTTCAACAAGCAGACCGACATCTTCGGCTCGCACGACCCGAACGCCTACGCGAAGACGGTCGCCGCCGGCCACGCCGCCGGCGTGGACTACAAGGGCTTCGGCGCGTTCCCGCTCAAGGCGACGTTCCTCTTGATCCCGTTCATGCTCTTCTACAACCTGTGGCCGAACTGGGGCGCGACCCTGTACGGCGAGGTGCGGGGGGCATCGGACTTCCGCAAGAACATCTACGCGATGGGCGGCGCGCTCGTCTTCACGACGATCGTGGTGGTCATCACCTTCGCGGCCATGGCGCACGCGATGGGCTTCAACTTCTACGGCATCCTGTCGGGCGAGTACTGGGCGGCGGTGACGAAGGCGCCCACCTACTGGTTCCCGTATCCGGGCATGCTGGCGGCGATGTTCATCGGGAACGGGTTCTTCCAGGTGGTGTTCCTGCTCCTGCTCTCGCTGTGGTTCTTCGGCTGGGCCGGGAGCGTGTTCCTGTCGTCGACGCGGATGATCTTCGCGGCCGCGTTCGACCGGATCCTGCCCGAGTGGGCGGCGAAGGTCGACGACCGCACCCACGTCCCGATCGCCGCGCTCCTGCTCATGCTCGTGCCGTCGATCCCGATCAGCTACCTGTACGCGTACAACTCGAGCTTCTACGGCTACACGCTCGACGCGACGGTCGTCATCGCGATCACCTACTTCGGCACGACCCTCTCGGCAATCGTGCTGCCGTGGCGGCGGCGCGAGATCTACCAGGCCTCGCCGATCGCCAAGTACGAGCTGGCGGGCATCCCGCTCGTCACGATCGCCGGCGTGATCTTCGGCGGGTTCCTGGCCTTCTGCGGGTACAAGTGGTTCTCCGACGACTCCTACGGGATCAACCACTCGAACTCGCTGAAGTACATGGCGGTGCTCTACGTGATCGCGATCGCGATCTACGTGATCAGCCGGGTCGTCCGCCGCCGCGAGGGCATCGACCTCGCGATGATCAACTCCGAGATCCCGGTCGAGTGAGCCGGCGCCTGAGTGGGAGCCGCGAAACCGGCTCCCACTCAGGCATCCCGGCCCGTTCGCAAGCTGCGCCGAGCGTGTTGACTTCCCTCCCCCGGTCGGGGAAGATTTCCCTGGTCTAGACCACAACCGTCTCCGCAGAGGAGGGGAGGGTATGCAAGAAGGCACCCACTCGGACAGCCACCAGTTGGCAGAGTTCGGGTACCGGCAGGAGCTGCACCGGACGCTCGGCAGCTTCTCGTCGTTCGCCGCCGGCTACAGCTACATCTCCATCTTGACCGGCATGTTCCAGACCGCGGGACTCGGCTTCTTCTTCGCCGGCCCCGCGTTCGCATGGGCGTGGCTCGTCGTCATGTTCGGCCAGTTCATGGTCGCCCTCCAGTTCGCCGAGCTCTCGGCCCACTATCCCCTGGCGGGCTCGGTGTACCAGTGGTCCAAGCAGCTCGGGTCGAAGGCGTGGGCCTGGAACACGGGCTGGATGTACCTGTGCGCGCAGATCATCACGGTGCCCGCCGTGGCGCTCGCCTGGCAGGTCATCCTGCCGCAGATCTCGACCCACTTCCAGATCGTCGGGTCGTCGGCGAACTCGGGCAACCTCTACAGCAAGGACTTCGCCGAGAACGCGATCATCCTGGCGATGGTCATGGTCGTCCTGACGACCCTGATCAACGCGACGGGCGTCAAGCTGCTCGCCCGCATCAACAACATCGGCGTCATCGCCGAGCTCGTCGGCGCAAGCGGCCTGATCGTCCTGTTCCTGGTCAACGCGACCCGCGGGCCCGCCAAGGTGCTGACGGAGACGGCCAACACGGCCAACGTCCCCGTCCACCACAGCCTCGGCTATCTGGGCGCGCTGCTCGTGGGCGCGATCATGCCGCTGTACGTGATGTACGGCTTCGACACCGCCGGCTCGCTGGCGGAGGAGACCGACGACCCTCGCCGCAAGGCGCCCCGGGCCGTCCTCCAGGCCCTGGCGACCGCCGGCACGATGGGCTTCCTGCTCATCCTGTTCGGGACGATGGCCGTCAGCGACGCGCTGTTCAAGGACGGCACGTCGCTCACGCTGCCGGCAATCACCACCGACGTGCTCGGCTCGACGTGGGGCAAGATCTTCCTCGCCGACGTGGCGGTGGCGATCTTCGTCTGCTGCCTGGCGATCCACGCCATGTCGGTGCGGATCCTGTTCGCGATGGGGCGTGACGACAACCTGCCCGGCGCCTCGCGGCTTGCCCACGTCTCCGGGACGCGGCGGGTGCCGGTGTTCCCGGCCGTGCTGGTCGGGGCGATCGCGATCGTCGTGCTGGGGTTCAACATCTACAACCAGTACGCGTTCGAGGTCATCATCGCCCTCGGGATCATCTTCATGTACCTCGCCTACCTGGGCGTGACGATCCCGCTCCTGCAGCAGCGCCTGAACAACAGCTGGCCGGCCAACCTGAGCAGCGCCAACCTCGGCCTGTTCAAGCTCGGCCGGTGGGCCGTCCTCACCAACGTGCTCGCGATCATCTACGGCGCGTCGATGGCGATCAACCTGGCCTGGCCGCGAGACTACTACTACGGCACAAAGACGTACCAGCAGTACGGGCCGATCATGGGCGTCGCCGTCGTCGTGATCGCGGGCCTCGCCCTGTACTACGGCCGCCAGCAGCACCACGGCACCGTTCTCAGCGAGCACCGGGCAGACGTCCCGGCGACTGCCGAGGGCGACTGATCAGCCTCTCCGGGGGGCGGCGTCCTCGACCGTGACGCTGCCCCCCGAACAGTTGCGCCGCCTCGTCCGCCGCGACCTGTACGTGGCGGGCGGCGGCGCGTTCGCGGCCATCGCCGCGCTGGCGTTTCTCGTCGCGGGGCGGCT